>Ga0105048_10007102_pt1 | contig 18022 bp, 12 predicted proteins | sample MAT05_FD_78382 | JGI IMG/M metagenome (GOLD analysis project Ga0105048, IMG submission 78382) | Freshwater microbial communities from Lake Fryxell liftoff mats and glacier meltwater in Antarctica - MAT-05 | ecosystem: Environmental > Aquatic > Freshwater > Ice > Liftoff microbial mat | place...
CTTGATAGCGGTCTGCCTTCGCGCACGTTGTTCTTCAGCGAAATCCTGGGCCACTAAAGCAGTCGCCACTTAGGCGTAACAACGGTCAAAGGGGAGACTTCGGTCTCCCCTTTGTCTTTTTCTACCCGCATGGCGTAGCGAATATTTACCTTTCGCACGGCCCCAAAAACGCCAATTGTTCGTTCGTCCCACAACTCGTCGAACTTTAATGGTGTTAAGATATTGGGTGTCCGCTCCCACGTCCTGCTATCGCTTCTCCGCGTCCCGCGTCTCCAATTCCACCTATAAAGAGGTATTAATGTCCATCCTCCGACGGACCATGCAGATGAGTGCCTGTGCCGCGTTTGCCGCACTCGCCGCGCTTTCCCAACAAGCGCCCACCAACCTCTATCTACTACCGAATTCTTCCGCGGTTTCGCCGCTAATCAACTCTTATAGAACGGACCCGTTCACCAGCTTTTCTCAGTTCTCCGTCCAGCCTGGAGCGTCGTTTCTCCTGATGCACCCCAATGGGCAGAAGCTGTACTCCGTCGCCCGGTCCGGCGCCGACACGCTGCTCGTCCTGGACGCGAATAATCCTGGTACCGTTCTCCGCCGCCAGAGCTACGGGCAGGCGGAAGCCGCCGTCCTGTCGCCCGACGGAAGGAAACTACTCATCGCCGCCGGTTCGCTCCACATCATAGACACCACCAGCGATACGGCGGTCGCGGCTCTCTCCGGTGTCGGCAACTCACCCACGGATATCGCCGTCGCTCTTGATGGTTCCCGCGCTTTCGTCCTTAGTCCCGCCTCTAACAGGCTTACCGCCGTCGATCTTAATACCAACACTGTCACCGGAACCTCGATTGCCGTACCCGGTCAGGCAAGCGGTGTCGCCGTCGGTCCGAACGGGTTGGTCTATGTTTCCACTGTTAATCTGCTCCAGGTTATCGATGGCCGCACCATGACTATTGTCCGTGAAATTCAATTGAACGCCAGCCCGGGTAAACTCACCTTCCTGCCGGATGGCCAATTCGCTCTGGCCGTTAACCGTACGCCCGTCACCGGATCGTCGGTAATCATGTTCGATCTGATCGGCAATAAGGTCCAGGCCTCCATACCGAACTTTCAGGTTACGCTGGACCGCCTTGTCTTCGCTGCGGGCAATCGTGTTTACGGAATTTCGAATCAGACCGCTACGCTCTACGAGATCACCACCAGTCCGCTGAACATCAACCCGCCGCAGTTTTCCGGTATTGGCTCTCTCACGAACGTCACCGATATCGCTGTTTCCGGTGAAATTCCAAATTCGCGCTTCATGTTCGTTGCGACACCCGGCACCATCTACCGCTTGGATCTCTCTTCTAATCCCGCACAGGGCGCCGGTCAGGCGGCATCGCCTATCCAACCCGGTCCGCTGGTCCACGTGAATGCACAGAATACCGGTACCCCGACTTCGGTTCTCGCCTACAACACCGCCCAGACCACCACGCCCGGCGGCACCTATCTGCCGCTTATCGCACGTGTTACGAATTCGGTCGGCCGGCCCCTTTTCGGCGTCAATGTAGCCTTCACCACTGATAATCCTGCCGCACAAATCCTCGGCGCACAGGCCACAACCAATGCCGAAGGTTGGGCGCAGACAACCGTAGTTGCTCCTCCGACTCCAGGGACCTTCAACGTCACCGCCGCCGCCGGCCCCGGCCCCGGTCAGCCGACTGCCACCTACGTCCTCTCTACGGCCACAGGTTCAACTGGCGGTGGATCCTCCGGACTGCTAACCATTGCCAGCGGCCAAGGCCAATTAGTCGCCGAGAGATTTTTGTTGCCCCAGCCATTCACCGTAAGGGTACGTGATAATAACGGGAATCCTGTCGCCGGCCAGACAATCACGTTTGCCCTCGCCAGCGGCAGCGGCAATCTCGGGTCCTCAACATTCGATGGGACTATCATCGCAAACACCACCTGTTCCGGGAATGTATGTACCGCCATTACCGACGCTCAGGGGCTCGCTCAAGCCGGATACTTTGCCGATATCGCCCTCGGCGGTAACGGCTTTACCCAACAAACTGTCTCGGCCTCGAACGGTCAGGCCACGGTAAATTTCTTTGTCACTACCTACGGTCCGGGCGGAATAGGCGGCGGCACACCCGTTCCCCCGCAAGTAGTCCGCGTGAAGCCGAACGATTCCGAAAATCTGATCGTCGCCCAAGCCGGCACAACGGTAAACGAAGCCATCCAGATTCGCGTCGTTGCCATAACAGGCCAAGCGATTCCCAACGTGGCGCTCCGCGCCGTCTCCGGCAATACTGACCCAACGGTCGGGCCGACAGCCGTTTGTGTTGGTGAGGGCGATGTTGCCTTGACTGACACCACTGGTCTGGCAAGCTGTAACCTTAAAGTGGGCGGAAAGCTCGGAATCACCGGGCTGAACGTCGATGTTGGGGGTGCGGGCACTCTGGGCGGCGCCAGAATTAATCTCGAAGTTCGCCCCGGACCGCCCGCTGTGTTGCGGATACTCCAGGGTAACAACCAAAGCGGTAACCCAGGCCAACGGCTTACGCTTGCCTTCCTCGTGCAAGTCGAGGATTCTTTCGGCAACGTCCTGCCCAATCAGCCCGCGAACTGGGAAGTTGTAACCCCAGGCTCCATCACCCTGTCCAACGTCGTCAGCGTCGGTGACGCCTCCGGCCGCCTCTCGGCTCTCGGAACGCTCGGAAGCGTTGCCGGAGCCAACCAGGTTCGCGTCCGTATAGGGAGCATTGTTCAAACGTTCAGCTTCACTACGAACCTTACGATCAGCCAACTGGTCAAGATCGGCGGTGACGGCCAGTCTTCCCGCACGAACCAACCTTTCGCCAGCACATTGGTAGTCGAGGTTCGCGATGAGCGAAACGCACCGGTTCCCAACCAGACCGTGAATTGGAGTCTCGTCAGCGGAACCGCAAGCCTTAGCGGCACGTCCCAAAACACCGATGCCAATGGCCGATCGACCCTTATCGTGACCGCTGGAAACACGCCCGGCCTTGTAACGATTCGTGCCAGCCTCGGATCGCTTTCGCAGACATTCAATCTAACAATCATTCCTCCGGGTCCCGTCTTTAATGCCACCGGAATTGTGACCACCGCCCGTAACCAGGCAGGCGTCTCCCCCTGTGGTTTGGCCACCATCTTCGGCAGCAATATCGCCGTCGGCGTAACCGGTGTCATCAACACCAACTTCCTCGGTATCGGCGGACTTCCGCTCAGTTACAACAACGTGGAAGTCCTCTTCGGCGGTTTGCAGTCGCCCATCATTGCCGTCGCCAACCAGGGCGGCACCGAATCGATCGTCGTCCAAGTCCCCTGCGAACTCGCTTCCCCGGGCCGCACTTCGGTCATCATCCGGATTCCAGGCGCCCAAGCTCAGGTCGATAACGTGCAAGTCTTCCGCGCCGCGCCGGGCATCTTTGAAACCCCCGCTGTCGCCGGACAACGCTCTTACGCCGCTATCATCCGTCCCGATGGCAGCTACGTCACCCCCACTAACCCCGCTCGCCGTGGCGAAGTCGTCCAGGCGGCCGTTACCGGTCTCGGCCCCACGCTCGCCGCCGCGGTCACAAACCGGGTCGGCATCGGCGGCCAGTCGGTTGTCGCTCCGCTCATCGTCGGCATTAACGACCAGGGCGTCCGCATCGTCTCGGCCACTTACGCGCCCGGCATGATCGGTGTCTATTGGCTCGCTTTTGAAATCCCCCTCGATGCCACTCCGGGTGTCTTCCGCAACTTCGCCATCGCTGCGGAGAACCCCACCGGTGAGCTCGTATTTGGCAACGGCAGCACCATCGCCGCCATCCAATAACCTTCCTCAACTAACCTCCGCAAGCTGCTTTTCAGCTATATAGAAACGGGATCGGCTTACCAGCCGGTCCCGTTTCTATTGGTAGGGATGATGGTAATTGGACGCGCCGATTATAATAGGAAAATGTCCTTGCTGGCCGCTACGCCCCCGGAGATTCTCGCCCAATACGAACTCGTAATCGGCCTCGAAGTCCACGTTCAACTTTCCACGCGCACGAAGATCTTTTGCTCCTGCCCGGTCGAAACCGGCAACGCCCCCAACACCAACGTTTGCCCCGTCTGCCTCGGCTTCCCGGGCGCCCTCCCGGTGCTTAGCCGCCAAGCCGTCGAACTCGCCATCCGCGGCGGCCTTGCCCTCAATTGCGAAGTCCAGGCCGAGTCCATCTTCTCGCGCAAGAACTACTTCTACCCGGACCTCCCCAAGGGCTACCAGATATCCCAATTCGATAAACCTGTCTCGCTCCGCGGCTGGCTCGACATCCCCCTTGAATCCGGCGTCAAGCGTATCAATATCACTCGCATCCACATGGAAGACGACGCCGGCAAATCCCAGCACGACGGCTTCAAAGACTCCGAACGCTACACCTACGTCGATCTCAACCGCTCCGGCACCCCTCTCATCGAAATCGTCAGCGAACCCGACATGCGCTCCTCCGAAGAGGCCTTTCTCTTCCTAACCGAAGTGAAACAAGCCCTCCAATTCGCCGGCGTCTCCACGTGCGACATGGAAAAGGGCCACCTCCGCTGCGACGCTAACGTCAGCGTTCGCCGCCGTGGCGCTGAAAAACTCGGCACCCGCGCCGAGATCAAGAATGTCAACTCCTTCCGCTTCCTCCGCCAAGCCATCGATTTCGAATTCGAGCGCCAGGTCGGCATCGTCGAATCCGGCGGCCGCATCATCCAGGAAACCCGCCTCTTCAATGCCGACTCCGGCGAAACCGTCTCCATGCGCTCCAAAGAAGAGGCCCACGACTATCGCTACTTCCCCGAACCCGACCTCGTCCCCCTCCGCATCAGCGCCGAATGGCTCGCCCGTGTCACTTCGGAAATGCCGGAACTCCCCCAGGCCAAGCGCGCCCGCTTCCTCTCCGAATACGGCCTCCGCCCCTACGACGCCGATGTCCTCACCGCTACCCGCGAAAACGCTGAATACTACGAGCAAGCCGCCGCTGCCTCCAAAGACCCCAAAGCCATCGCCAACTGGGTCATGGGAGATCTCGCCGCGCTCCTGAAAACCGCCAACAAAGATATCGCCGATTCCCCCATCCCGCCCCGCTACATCGGCGAACTTGTCGACATGATCGGCACCGGCGAACTCTCCGGCAAACTCGCCAAGGAGATCTTCGGAAAGATGTTTGAATCCGGTGACGCTCCCCGGATTATCATGGAGCGCGAAGGCCTCAAGCAGATCTCGGACACCGGCGCCCTGGAAAAAATCATCGACGAAGTCATCGCCAATAACCCCAAGCAGGTCGAACAATACAAGGGCGGGAAAACCACCGTGATAGGGTTCCTCGTCGGCGCTGTCATGAAAGCGTCACGCGGCCAGGCCAACCCCGCCGCAGTGAATCAATTGATGGCCGAAAAGCTGAAATAAATAGCCATTTCAGGGGGTCCTGCGCGATAGTGGAAGAAGCCGCTAACGCTATATGCTCACGGACCCACTGCCATGCTGGACCACCTGTTCTTTACCGAACTTATCGGGCTCAAGGTCTACGACCTTAAGGGCCGAAGGCTGGGCCGCGTTCGCGATGCTGCCATTGTCCCCCTCGTCGATCCCGTTCGCGTAGACCGCTATCTCCTCGGTGGCGGCTGGGCCTGGCTCACTGTCCGTCATGACCAGATTCAAACCATCTCGCTCGATGGCATCTGGCTCCGCGATGAACAGCTCACTCCCTACCATCGCGATGACTATATGCTCCGTCTCGAACGCGATCTTCTCGACCAGCAGATCATCGACGTCGAAGGCCGCAAGGTGGTCCGCGTCACCGACGTCACCTTCCAACGGGTGCGGCACAACGGCCACGACGAACTCCGCGTTCAGGAGGTCGACATCGGCCTCCGGTCCATGTTCCGTCGCCTTGTGCAAGGCGTCCTGCCGCGCCCGCTCATCCGTCGCATCATGATGCCCATCCCCGTCAATTCCATTCGCTGGGAGTTCTGCAACATCGTCGAAAGTGACCCCCAGCGGCGTCTCCGCCTCAACATCTCCACCAGCGCTCTCGAAGCCATGCACCCGGCCGACCTCGCCGACATCGTCGAAGAACTCGGCCCATCCGACCGCGAGGCGCTCTTCGGATCCCTCGATAGTGAAGTCGCCGCCGAAGCCCTCTCCGAAATCGATCCCGATATCCAGGCCAGCATTCTCGAATCGTTAAGCGAAGAAAAGGCCGCCGACATCATCGAAGAAATGTCTCCCGACGAAGCCGCTGACATCCTCGCCGACATGGAGGAGGAGCGGTCGGACGCCATCCTCGAGGAGATGGACGACGCGCCCGCTCACGAAGTTGAAGAGCTCCTCGAACACCGCGAAGACTCCGCCGGCGGCCTCATGACCACCGAATACGTCGCCGTCTCCGCCGTCCTCACCGTCGCCGCCGCAATCGATGCGATTCGCGGTCATGACTACGCCCTCGAATCCACCAATACCGTGTTCCTCATCGACGCCGAAGAACACCTCACCGGCGCCGTCCCCCTCGCCCGCCTCTTCCTCGCCGACCCCGCCGTCCCCCTCTCCTCCCTGCAGGACGATCGCCTCATCTCCGCCCCAGTCAAGGAGCGCCAGGACCGCGTCATCGCCGCCTTCGATAAATACAACCTCGTCACCCTTCCCGTCGTCGACCACGCCAATCGCCTCATCGGCGTCATCACCGCTGACGACATCATCGCTCTTCTGCGTCAAAGGTAACCGATGTTCAGACGCCTCAAATATCACATCGCTGTCTTCTTCTCCGTCATCGGACCGGGCTTCATCACGGCTGTCGTCGACAACGACGCCGGCGGCATTTTCACCTATTCGCAGGCCGGCGCCAAGTACGGTTATCTCCCGCTCTGGACACTCCTGCCCATCATGGCGCTGCTGATCGTCACCCAGGAAATGTGTTCCCGCATGGGCGCCGTCACCGGCAAAGGTCTCAGCGATCTCATCCGCGAAGAGTTCGGCCTCCGCACCACCTTTTTCATCATGATGGCGTTAATCGGCGCCAACCTCACCAACGTCATGGCCAACTTCGCCGGCATCGCCAGTTCGCTGGAACTGTTCGGAATCTCCCGCTACATCACCGTCCCCATCGGCGCGCTCATCGTCTGGCTGCTTATTGTGAAAGGTACCTACGCCAGTGTCGAGCGCATTTTTCTCTTCGCCACGGCGATCTACGTCTGCTACATCGTCAGCGGCGTTCTGGTAAAGCCCGATTGGAAGGAAGCCGCGCTCTACAGCGTCCGTCCCGTGCTGCTCTTTGAACCCGCCTACATCACGCTCCTCATTGGTATGGTCGGCACCAGCGTCGCCCCGTGGATGCAGTTCTACTTGCAGGCCGCCATCGTCGAAAAAGGCGTCGGTGCCAAGGAATACGCGGAATCGCGCATCGAAGTCATCGTGGGCTGTGTCGTCATGACGGTGATTGCCTTCTTCATCATCGTCGCCTGCGCCGGAGCCATCTGGAGCGTCGCGCCGCGTGATATCAAGGACTCGACTGACGCCGCTCTCGGCCTCAAACCTTTCGGCCAATACGCCTACCTTCTCTTCTGCGCCGGCCTGCTGAACGCGTCCCTGTTCGCCGCCTGTATTCTCCCCCTTTCCACCGCCTACACCGTCTGCGAAGGTTTGGGCTTCGAATCCGGCGTAAACAAACACTGGGATGAGGCGCCGGTTTTCTATTGGCTCTTCACTTTGCTCATCGTAATCGGCGGCGGCGTGATTCTGATTCCGGGCTTTCCCCTCGTCCGCATGATCTTGCTTTCGCAGGTCTTAAACGGCGTTTTGCTGCCCTTTGTATTGATTTATATGACCATCATCGTCAATCGGAAAACCATCATGCGCGACTGGACCAACTCCCGTGCCTACAACGCCATTGCCTGGACCGCCGTGGCCATCATGATCGGCCTCACCGTCGCGCTCGTGGGCATCTCCCTGCGCGACATTTCGGGCTGAGATTGTTACCCCATTTCTGCGCTACACTCACGCTTGTTCCTAATGCCTGAAACTGCCGATTCGAACCTGCCCGTCAAAGACGTCATCCGGCATCTTACCCACGAACTCCGCCAGCCCTTGAGCGCGCTGGAATCCATCGCCTTCTATTTGCAAATGACCATCGGTGGCGGCGCCGGCGATGTCAGTGTCCAAGTCGACCGGCTCCAGCAAATGGTCGATAGCCTCAACTGGGTCGTCTCCGATGTAATCCATCTGATGCACATGACGCCGCCCAATCCGGAGTCCGTCAATATCCACGAACTTACCGAGGAAGTCCTCGCCGAATCCTGGATCAGCGAGGGGCTCACTTTCCAGCAGGATCTCGATCCCGAAATGCCCGGAGCGTGGGCCGATCTCGAACAACTCCGCCACCTCCTCCGCAGCGCCCTGCAGTTCCTCCGCCGCTCCGCCGCCGAACCCCGTGAGGTCGCCGTCTCCGGCACCACATCCGCCGCCTCGTTTCAGCTAATGATGCGGACCAATGCCCCCGCCGTCGTCCCGGAGGAACTGTTCAATCCGCTTGAGCCCAATCAGCTCCTCACCTGCCGCCGCATCGCTGAAAATAACGGCGGCCGTTTCCGCGCCGAAAAGGACGGACAGGGCCGGCTATCCCTGTGCTTGGACCTCCCTGTAGCACTGGCCTGACATGCGCCGGTATGGCGCTGCCTTCGGAAGAGATAACCTCATCCTGCACGCCGAATCGCGGACCCATCGCGTCGACAATTTCCGGGGCCACTCTCCGTCAAAACCATTATCCGGGGCGCCGTGGCTTGGATCGTCGACGGCCGCCTCATCACTCTGGATACTGGCTCCTGCGTCGCCCTCAACGACGGCGATGTGGAGGCCATGCATATCGATTCGCCAGCGCCCGTTTCCACCTGAGGCGCCCTCTTGCAGCGCGGATTCGTCGAGCGTATGGCCCTCGATTCCACCACATCCCTCAGTTCCTTATTGGACGAGTCGGAGCGTGAAGTGCAGGCGATTCCGTTCCTTTCCCGGCTACACACCGGCGGGCCAATCCTCCAACATGTCCAGAACCAGCGGGTTTGAGGAGGATTTTCTCTCGTTGAGCAGAGCGCTGTTGCGGTTCTATGAGGAAATCACCAGCGGTATCGCCCGCGTTCCCGCCGGGAAACAGTCCAAGCGCGAAGAACTCTTCCGGCGCATGGAGCGCGCTCGCGAATTCATCCATAGCCAAATGCGTGTTGCCGTCTCTCTCCGCGAAGCCGCCCGCGCCGCCTGTCTTTCCCTGCCATTTCCATCGCGCCTTCACCGCCGTTCACCAACAAACCCCGCACGCCTGCGTCACCGCGCTTCGCCTTGCCCACGCGCGCGCGTCGCTGGAAAACGGGACAACCGTGGCCGCTACCGCCCATCCGGCGGGCTTTTCGAATTCGCCCGCCTTTACCCGGCTCTTTCGCGCCAATTTCGGTGTGAACCCATCACAAATTCGCAAGATCGGGTAGCAGGTAAATTGTAGATAGGCCCTGACATGGGCCCATGTCCCGAACAATATCCACGGTCATGCTCGGCGTCGCCAGCCTCGAAACCTCGGTGCCCTTCTAGCGTGATGTCGTCGAACTCGAAATCGACAACCGGTTCCCGGGCTTCGCGTCCTGAAACGCGGGCGGCATGAAACTTGCGCTCAGCGAAGACCTGGGCCGTTCCATCGTTCCCACGGCCGGCGCCGTTGAGATTATCCTGCCCGCCGAAAGCGTCCAAGCCGGCTTTGTCTCCGGGAAGGAAAAAGGCTGTAAATTTCTGCGCGAACCACTGGAAGTCAGCCACGGGCTCTACGCCGCTACGTTCCGCGATCCCGACGGACACCTGCTCACCCTGTTTGGCCGGGCCTAAATCGAGACGTCGAAACTCCGTTTCTCCAACTCCTTCACACGGGAAGCTAATTCCGGGAGATTTGCGACGTGAGCCAATTGCCGCAGATACTCCTTCAGTGGTCGCGCTGGTGTACCCCAGTAGGTCTCGCCGCCGCGCACGATCTTCGATGTCAGCACGCCGCTGCCAGATCCAAGCACCGCCCCGGACTCCACGCGCACCTTGTCTCCCATACCAACCTGTCCGCCAATGATCGCGCCCGCCTCAATCACGCACCCTCCCGACATCCCCGTCTGCGCCGCTATCACCACATGGTCCTCAATCCGGCAGTTGTGCCCGATATGGACCATGTTGTCCAGCTTCACCCCATTGCCTAGCCGGGTAACTCCAAGAGCCGCCCGATCAACCGTCGAGTTCGCTCCGATCTCGCAGTCATCGCCCACCTCCACCGTCCCCACTTGCGGAAACTTCTGATACGCCCCGCCTACACGAACAAAGCCAAACCCGTCCGCGCCCAGCACCGCGCCGCTATGCAGCACCGCCCGCGCGCCCACGCGGACACCATCGTAAATGGTCACACGCGGGTGGAGCAGGCTACCCGCGCCGATCGACGCGTCGTCGCCGATGAAGCATCCGGCGCCGATCACAGCACCGGCGCCGATAGCGGCATGCTCGCCAATCACTGCGTGCGGCCCGATACTGACTCCATCGCCCAGCATCGCCGTCTCCGCCACCACTGCGGTAGCGTGCACTCCGGGCGCGAATTTCTTCGCTGGATAAAGCATGGTCAGCGCCATCGCAAATGCCGTTCGCGGATCCTTCACCCGGATCACCGTCCGGCCCGCCGGAAACGCGTCGTCGACAATCAGGCAGCCCGCGCCTGACTCCGCCGCCATCGCCACGCCCTTTCGTCCGGCCGCGAATGACAAGGCATCCGCCCCGGCCTCCTCCACCGCCAGCGCCCGCTGAATATCTAGTTCTCCGTCGCCCTCAAACGGCGCCTGGAGTCGAATTGCCAAATCGCATACACGCATGCTTTGTATGATACGAAGACGCATGGCAATCGATTCGTCAGCCCGCATCGCCGGTACGGCAAAAGTACATCCGGGCGCTATCATCGGCCCTCGAACCGTCATCGGCGAATTTTGCATTGTTGAAGAAGACGTCAGCATCGGGGCCAACAATGTCCTCGAACCCTACGTCTTCGTCAAGCGCTGGACCACCCTCGGCGATGAGAACGAAATCTCCGCCCAGACTATCCTCGGAACCGACCCGCTCGATAAGGGCTTCGCCGACCAGCGCAGCTATTTGAGAATCGGCCATCGCAACAAAATCCGCGAACACTACACCATCTCTAGAGGGTCCAAGCCGGATACATCTACCGTCATCGGCGACGACAACTTCATCATGACTTCCGGCCACATCGCCCACAACGCGATCATCGGGAACGGCACTGTGATCGCCAGTTGTGCGCTGGTCGCCGGATACGCCGAAATTGAGGATCAGGCGTTCCTCTCCGGCGGCGTGCTGATTCACCAGTTCGGCAAGGTCGGACGACTGGCCATCATTAGCGGGAACACGCGCGTCAGTTTGGACGCGCCGCCATTCTTCACATACGCCGGGTTCAAGATCTCACCGTGCGGACTCAATCTGATCGGGCTTCGCCGCGCGGGCGTGTCCGCCCCGGAAATTCAACAATTGAAAAAGGCGTACCGGCTGATGTATCGTAATGGACTACCATTAGCAGTGGCGTTGAACCGGATTGAGACGGAACTCCCCGGACCGCTTACGGAACACCTCGTTAGTTTTGTTCGAAACTCCAAACGCGGCATCTGTCGCGAGGTTGGCAAAAATCAGTCGGAATGAAGTTCTACTTTCTCGCAACTCTTGCTCTGTCCATAGTGGCTCAGGAATCGCCTCTCTCGCTGAAGGATGCCGTTCAGCGCGCCTCCGAACGCTATCCGTCCATCAAGGTCTCGCGCGATCAAGTGAACGAAGCGGCGGCGTCCGTCATACTGGCCCGCACCGCCTTCCTTCCCCGCATCGACGGCATCGCCCAAATCAATCGCGCCACCGCAAACAACGTCTTCGGCTTGCTGCTGCCTAACTCCGTCATTCCGCCGATCTCCGGTCCGCAGATCGACGGCGAGGCGGCCCGCAATGCTTTTGGCGCCGCACTTGGCGTCCTGGTCTCGTGGGAGCCGTTCGATTTCGGCCGGCGGCAGGCGGATGTCGATATCTCGAGCGCCGCCCGGGCGCGCGCTGAGGCCGCCGTCGTCCGCACTAAGCTCGACGTAGCCGCCGCCGCGGCTGATGCGTATCTCACCGCGCTGGCCGCCGAACAGGCCGTGGCCGCCGCCAAGGCCGGAATCACGCGCTACAAAGAGTTCGAAAAGATCATCGAGGCTTTGACCAAAGCGGAGCTTCGGCCTGGCGCCGACCTCGCGCGGATTCAAGCCGAATCTATCCTCGTCGAGACGCAAGTCATCCGCGCCGAGCAGTCCGTCGCCCAGGCAAAGGCGCTGCTGGAACAGTATGTCGGCACACCCGTTAAGGAGCTGGATGCCGTCCCGTTCCTCAAGGCCGAAACGGCTGCCTTTACCAAAACCGGCGTGAACGCCGCTCATCCGCAACTCCTGGAACAGCAACGCTCCATCGAAGAAATCATTGCTCGCTTAAAATTCATAGAGAAGGGCTACTACCCAAAGTTTTCGCTTCAAGGCGCCGCCTTCGGCCGCGGCTCCGGCGCTCGGATTGCCGGCCCCTTCGGCGGCTTTGGCCGCGGACTCTATCCCGATCATGGCAACTGGGCGCTGGGCTTTACAGCCACTCTGCCGGTGCTCGACTATAAACAACTCCGCGCCCGCAAAGAGATCGAACTGCAACGCCAGACACGGGAGCAGTCGCGCCGTGAGTTAATCGAGCGTGAGCTTAGCGGCCGCCTGGGTCAAGCCAAGGCGCAATTAGATGGCGCCCGGCGAATTGCTACCCTCGTTCCGCGTCAAGTGCAGTCGTTGCAGTCGGTGCTCGAACAAACCCAGGCCCGGTATCGCGCCGGTCTCGGTACTTTGCTGGAGGTCGCTGACGCGCAGCGCCAACTGACCCAGGCCGAGATTGACGCATCTTTGGCTCGCCTGTCCGTTTGGCGCGCCGAGCTCGCCGTGGCCTACACGCAAGGTGACCTCGAACCGTTTCTATCGAGGCTCCCCTAAACATGTGGCTCATCCTCACCGCCCTGCGCCGGCCCGTCACTGTCCTTGTTGCCGTGTTGTCGGTGCTTCTTGCCGCCGGCCTCGCCGTCATGCGAATGCCCATCGATATCTTCCCATCGCTCGGCGCGCCGACCATTTACGTAGCCCAGCCTTATGGCGGCATGGATCCCGCCCAGATGGAAGGTTATCTCACTTATTACTACGAGTATCACTTCCTTTACATCGCGGGCATCGAACACGTCGAATCGAAAAATATTCAAGGTGCCTCGCTCATGAAACTGGTGTTCCACCCGGGCACCGACATGGATCAGGCGATGGGCCAAGTGGTCGGCTACGTCAATCGTTCGCGAGCGTTTATGCCGCCGGGCGTCGTCGGTCCGTTTATCACTCGCTTCGATGGCGGCAGTCTGCCGGTCGGCCAACTGATCTTTTCCAGCGCCACACGCTCCCCCGCGGAGATGCAGGATATTGCCCTGAATCGTGTCCGGCCCCTATTTGCCACGCTTCCCGGCGTGTCAGCGCCACCGCCTTTTGGCGGCAACCAACGCGCTATAGTCGTCCGCCTGGATCCCGACAAAATGCGCACGCATCGCATCTCGCCGGAAGAGGCCATCAAGGTCGTCAATCAAGCCAGTTCCGTTCAGCCCGCGGGCAATGTCCGCATCGGTGATTTCAACAATCTGATGCAGTCGAACTCCGCTCTCGGCGGAAACCTGCAGGAGCTTCTTTCCGCCCCGCTCCGTCCCGGCGAATCGCCGCCCACATTCCTTCGCGATATCGCGACCATCGAAAACGGCACCGACATCGTCACCGCCTACGCTCACGTCAACGGCAAACGTACCGTCTACATGCAAATCACCAAGCGTGCCGATGCGTCCACGCTCGACGTCATTCGCCGCGTCCGGGAAAACATCCCCGCCTTCAAAGCCGTTTGCCCCGACGACGTGGATGTCCGCGTGGAGTTCGATCAGTCCCGCTTCGTCACCAGCGCGCTTCGCTCCCTTCTAAATGAGGCTGTTCTCGGCGCGCTGCTGACCGCCTTCACCGTGCTGATTTTCCTGCGCGACTGGCGCAGCAGCCTCATTGTCGTAGCCACGATTCCTGTCTCGCTCCTCGCTGCCGTCATCGGCCTCTGGGCGTTCGGCCAGACGTTGAACATCATGACTCTTGGCGGCCTCGCCCTCGCCGTCGGTGTGCTGGTGGATGAAGCCACCGTCGAAATCGAAAACATTCACTCCCACATGGCCGAGGGGCTCAGCCGCGCCCGCTCCGTTGTGGACGCTGCTTCCAAAACAGCCATGGCGCGCTGGGTTTCGATGTTGACCATCCTCGCTGTCTTCCTGCCGTCGTTCTTTATGACCGGCGTCGCGCGGCAACTCTTCGTTCCCCTTGCTCTCTCTGTCGGGCTCGCGATGATCGCTTCCTACGTGCTGTCGTCGACGCTCGTACCCGTCCTCTCCATTTGGCTGATGCGCTCGGCCTCGGCCGATGAGGCGTCGTGGCTTAAGAGCGTTTACGGCACTTATCTAGCGGCGGTTATGAAGGCCCGCTGGGTGATTGTCCCTGTCTTTGTCCTCGCGACTGCCGGCCTTGTTGCTTTGCTACTGCCGGCGATGGGCAAGGAGATGTTCCCGCTCGTCGACACCGGCCAGTTCAAGCTCCGCATTCGCGCCGCCACGGGGACCCGTATCGAACGAACGGAACTGGTTGCCATCCGTGCCCTGCAAATCGTCGAACGCCTCGTTGGCAAAGAGCACATCGCCATCAGTTCGGGCTTCATCGGTGTCCAGCCCGCCAGTTATCCCATCAACACTCTTTACCTCTGGACTTCCGGTCCGCACGAAGCCGTTATGCAGGTTCAATTAAAGCCATCGGCGTCATTGCGCGGCGAAGAACTCAAGGAAAAACTCCGGGAATTCTTTTCTCGGGAGTTGAAGGAAACGACCATCTCCTTCGAAGCCGGAGATATTGTCTCGGAGGTTTTCTCGTTCGGTTCACCGACACCGGTCGACGTGGGAATGCAGGGCCCCGCTCTGCCTGCCAATCTGGAGCATGCCCGCAAAGTGATGAAGGAGCTGCAACAGATCAAGTCCCTCCGCGATCTGCAATTTGCCACGCCACTCGATTACCCCACGCTCGAAGTGAAAATTGATCGTGAACGCGCCGGACAATACGGGCTTACGATGCAGGACGTCGCTCGCTCACTGGTCGCGGCCACATCCTCCAGCCGCTTCACCGACCCCAACTACTGGCGTGACCCGGTGAGCGGCAACGCATTCCAGATTCAAGTGGAAATCCCCCAACACCGCATGGCGTCCACCGAAGACCTCGCCAACCTGCCCGTCATGAACAACCGGCAGTCCCGCCCCGTTCTCGGTGACCTCGCCACCATCGAACGCGGTCGAACTTTCGGCCAGGTTGAGCGCTACAACATGCAGCGCGTCATCTCCATAACGGCCAACATCCACGGCAAGCCGCTGGGCGAAGTGGAGCGCGAAATCCAGGCCGCCATCGACCGCGCCGGCAAACCCGCCCGCGGCGTTACCGTCAATATTCGCGGCCAGATTCCGCCGTTGCGGGAAACGCTCGCCGGCCTGCAAACGGGCCTGTTGATCGCCATCGGCGCCATTTTCCTGCTGCTCACCGCCAACTTTCAGAGCTTCCGCCTGGCGCTGGCGATCATCCTCACACTGCCTGCGGTGATCGCCGGCGGCCTCCTCTCGCTCAAGGTCACCGGTGGCACGCTCAACGTGCAGAGCTTCATCGGCATCATCATGGCCACCGGTATCGCGACCGCCAATTCCATCCTGCTCGTCACTTTCGCCAACATGGCGTTTCTTCAAGGGCGCACGGCCGTCGACGCGGCTCTTGAAGGAGCGCGCGGACGGCTCCGCGCCGTGCTGATGACTGCTTGCGCCATGATCGCAGGCATGGTGCCGATTACTTTGGGGATCGGCGAAGGCAGCGAACAAACAGTCCCGCTGGGACGCGCCGTCATCGGCGGCCTCCTCCTCGCCACCTTCACTACATTGACTTTGCTGCCGGCGCTTTACGCCATCCTCCAAGGCCGCGGCACTGCCTCATCGAAATCGCTGGATCCGAACGACCCCACGAGTAGCTACTATGAACGTCCGTAATCTCCTTCTAAGCATTCTGCTGGCTTTCAGCGCCGTTGCGCAGGAGACAGCGCCCGTTGTCGTCAAGGTGCTTGACCGCAAGCTCAGACTGCCCGCCGAAGTGCAGGCCTACCAGGCAGTCGATCTGGTTGCGCGCGTACCGGGCTTCGTGGAAAAAGTGCTTGTCGACCGCGGAAGCGTTGTGAAAAAGGGCGAGCTGCTGGTCGAGCTTTCCGCTCCGGAAATGAAAGCGCAGTTGAGCGAATTCGAGGCCAAGGCGTTGGCGATCGAAAGCCAGCGCTTTGAAGCCGAGGCGAAGCTTGCGGCCAGCGAGAGCACGCTGCAAAAGCTTCGCGAGGCGGCCAAGACGCCCGGTGCAATTGCCGGGAATGAAATCGTCCTCGCCGAGAAGTCTGTCGACGCGCAGAAGGCGTTTATTCGTAGTATTCAGACGCAGGCCGCCGCCGCCCGTGCCGCCGCCGCAGGCTTGAAGGAAACGCTCCAGTATCTCTCCGTCACCGCGCCATTTGACGGCGTTATCACCGAGCGGAGAGTGCACCCGGGGGCACTGGCCGGCCCTTCGGCGCCGTCCCTGCTTCGCCTTGAACAGATATCCCGGCTTCGCGTCGTCGTGGCCGTTCCGGAAAGTGAAGTGTCGGGAATCATTCGCGGCGCGACGGTGCCGTTTGCGATACAGGGCGGTTTATCCGGGACCGGTACGGTGGCCCGGCTCGCCCGTGTAGTCGACCCACGAACCCGCACAATGTCTGTCGAGTTGGACGTTAACAATACCGCCGGTTCCCTGGCGCCCGGCATGTACGCCGAGGTCACTTGGCCGGTCCGCAAAGCGAAAGGCTCGATCCTCGTGCCACCGGCATCTGTTGTAACGACGACAGAGAAGGTGTTCGTAATTCGCAATAACGGCGGGGTTGCCGAATATGTACCGGTATCCAAAGGCGCCCCGGCGGGCGACCTCATCGAAGTCTTCGGCAATCTGAAAGAAGGCGACCTGATCGTCAAGCGCGCCTCCGACGAAATCCGGGCCGGCCAGCCGATCAAGTAAACTTGCCACTGATGGCACTTTCTAAAACCCTCCTCGCGCTATGCTTCGCGGCGTCAGTGTTCGCAGCCGGCAATCCCTTCGTCGGCCGCTGGAACTTCAACATCGGTACCCGCGCTTCCTGGCTCGGAATCACCGAGAAAAACGGCGCGCTCGACGTCTGGTATCAGCCCACCGGCGGCAACGTCTATCAGGTGAAGGAAGTGAAGCACAGCGGCAGCCATCTGTCTCTCACGGTGGTCCCCGCCAACAGCAAACGCGCCGCCGTCACTTGGGAGCTCAACGCGGAAACGGACCGGCTCACCGGACAGCAATTCCGGTCCGGCAACTCCACCCCGCTGGAAGGCACGCGAGCCCCGAATTTGGATCGTCCCGTTCCAAAAAACTGGTCGAAGCCCGAACCGCTCTTCAACGGCCGCGATCTCACCGGTTGGGAACCCATGGGCGATCCTAAGACCAGCCATTGGGTGGTCAAGGACGGTTTGTTGGTCAATGAGGACCACGGCGCCAATCTCCGCTCCACACGCAAATTCGACGACTTCAAACTTCACTTCGAAGTCCTCTGCCCGGACCACGCCAATAGTGGTTTCTACCTCCGCGGCCGGTACGAAGTCCAGCTCGAATACGAGCCTCTAACGTCCAATCCGCCGGAGCGCCGCATCGGTTCCGTATACGGCCGAATTGCTCCTGAAGGCGATCTGAAGCGGCAGCCCGGCGAGTGGGAGGTATTCGACATCACCTTCGTCGGCCGCACCGTGACAGTGGTTCGCAACGGTGTGACCACGATAAA
>Ga0105048_10007103_pt1 | contig 18020 bp, 13 predicted proteins | sample MAT05_FD_78382 | JGI IMG/M metagenome (GOLD analysis project Ga0105048, IMG submission 78382) | Freshwater microbial communities from Lake Fryxell liftoff mats and glacier meltwater in Antarctica - MAT-05 | ecosystem: Environmental > Aquatic > Freshwater > Ice > Liftoff microbial mat | place...
GGACAGGGTGGTTGGCAGTCGATTGGTGTTTGTGTCGGATGGGATTTTCCAGACTCAGGCTCAAATTGATGCCAGCCCCAAGCAGGTGCTGTCGGGCCGGGTGGTGCCGGGCGACATTAAATACAAAGACATTGGCGGGGTGAACGGCACGCCCGACGGTATCGTGGACAACCTCGACCGAATTCGTGTTGATGACCGAGACCGGCCCAAGTCATTCTTTGGTTTTGGGACAGCGGTGCGCTACGGAATTCTGGATTTGTCGGTTCATTTTCAGGGCGTTGCCGGTCGTTTCATCGACGTACAGGGCATCGTGAATTCGGGCCCGTTCAATTTCAACCAGGAAAGCCTGAACCGCTGGACACCCGCCACGGCAAGTACGGCCCTGTATCCCCGTTTGGGTATTTCAGACCGCGCCAACAATACCTCGGCCTCCGATTTCTGGCTGGCTTCGGGCGATTATATCCGGCTCAAAAACGTGGAATTAGGCGCGACGCTACCCCGGAAATTCCTGTCGAAATATGCCATGAAAAACGCGCGTGTGTATGTAGGTGGCTTCAACCTGTTTGCGTTCGACAAACTCAACCTCGACATAGACCCCGAAATTCCGGGAGCCGGGCGGGGAAGTGCGTATCCGTATGTGAAAACCATGTATGCAGGCTTACGGGCATCATTCTGACACAACTATCATGAAAAAAATACTTTCCCTCTTCCTGCTAATCAGTCTGATAGCTTGCAAAGACGATTACCTGAGCTTCAATTTCACGGACGGTAATATCCGCAATGAAGCCGAAATATGGAGTTCTGACCGCAACGCACGGGGCTTCCTGAGCAATGTGTATTTCGGTACATTCAACCGCTACAACCTGGATGGTAATGGCTCCATGTTCGCGCAAACGGGCGATGAAGCCGTAAACTCGAACCTCAGTTCGAGCATTAATATTTTCAACAACGACACCTGGGGGTCGCTTCGCACCAACGACGATCAGTACGCCAATATGTACGATTTTCTGCGCCGGGCTAATTTCTTCCTGGAAAACGCGGGAGGCAGTGCTATTAGGCCCGCCACCGACATTCCCAGGCTTCGGGGCGAGGCTTTCTTTCTGCGGGCCATGTTCCACTTTGAGCTGATGCGCCGATATGGCCCTATTGTACTGGCAACAAGATCGTTCAAAATTACCGATGACCTCGATTTACCCCGTAATTCAATAGAAGAAGTTGTTGCCCATATTGTACGGGATTGTGATTCGGCAGCCGTGATGGTTACGCCTGGTGGGTTGGTGGATCAGACGGCTGGCGACAAAGGCCGGATTGGTCAAACGGCGGCTTTAGCGTTGAAAGCCAGAACGTTACTGTATGCAGCCAGCCCGCTCAACAACCCCACCGGCGACGCTGCCAGGTGGCAAGTGGCGGCTGATGCGGCAAAAGCAATCATTACCCTCAACAAACACTCGCTGCTGACCCAGGCCAACCTGCCCAACCTCTGGAACTACGGTAGTCAGGCCTACAATGCTGAGGTGATTTTTGCCAGCCAAACCGACAACAACAATATCCTGGAACTGAACAACGCCCCCATTAGCTACGATGGGGCTCGTGGCCGCACCAACCCAACGCAGGAACTGGTGGATGCATTCGATATGAGAACCAGCGGCAAACCCATTACTGATCCTACGTCGGGCTATAACGCAGCCAACCCCTACAATGACCGCGACCCACGGCTCGCGTTATTCGTTATGCTCAATAACTCATCGTTTAAGGGAAGACCAGTAGAAACATTCGAGGGGGGTAAAGACAACGTACCTACGAACGTAAATAGCACAAAAACAGGCTATTACATGCGGAAGTTTATGATCGAAAGTGCCTTCTGGGGCGTTGGAGCGGCAATTAACGTGCGTCGCCCGTGGGTGGTTTTTCGCTATGCCGAGGTGCTTTTAAACAATGCCGAGAGCATTAACGAAGCTCAGGGGCCGGTGGCCGAAGCGTATGCCTCGATAAACCAGATTCGCGCACGGGTCGGGATGCCTGCGCTACCCACGGGCCTTACCAAAGACCAGATGCGGGAGCGTATTCAGCGGGAACGGCAGGTGGAGTTGTGTTTTGAAGATCACCGTTTCTATGATGTCCGTCGCTGGAAAAGAGGGCCGGAATTGTTCAACCGGGCCGTAACGGGGATGCGGATTACCAGAACCGGCACCACGTTTACCTACACGCGGTTTCCTGTTGAAACGCGTATTTTCAATGAGAAAATGTACCGCTTCCCGATCCCACAAACTGAACTGAACCGTGCGCCCAAGAACCTGAAGCAAAATGTAGGCTGGTAACTATAAAGTTTCGACAGGATTGCAGGATAAAATGGATGGTAACTCAAAAAGAAAACCTTGTTATCTTGTAATCCTGCCGAAAAAGCATGTCACAGCACAAAGATCAGTATCCCTCCACCTTCGTCAACTGATAACCGTGCTGGCAGGCCCATCGGAATGGTCCAGTTGGGCGTGTCGTGTCCTGAGGGCAACCCAAAACAAACCGGGAAATCGTAATCGGCTATGGCATCAGCTATAATTTCGTAGGGGGTTTTCCCGAAGGGCAGCGACAAACTCGTGATCATGTCGGTAAATTGACCCACTACCAAACCGGCCAAACTGGCCAAACGGCCCGACCGTTTCAGGTGGCGCATCATCCGGTCCAGTGAGAATAAGGTTTCATCAATTTCCTCGATAAACAAAATCTTACCCCGATAGTCGAGGTCAGTAGGTGTGTCGATGGAGTTAACGAGCAGGGTCAGGTTGCCACCGACCATTATGCCAGTTGCTTCACCAAGTCGATTCAGTTCGTGGGGCAGAATGTGATAGGGGGCTGGTTGCTCACCAAAGAGCCATTGGCGCAGGTTCTCCACCGATTCGCCGGCCGGATCTTTGGCAAAGCCACGTGGCATAATGCCATGCAGGCAGGCCACCTCGTTACGTACAAGCAAACTCAAAAGCACTGTCACGTCGCTAAAGCCAACCAGCCATTTCGGGTGCCGAATCAAACCCGTCAAATCAAGATAATCGGCAATACGATAGCAGCCGTAGCCTCCACGGGCAGCCAGGACGGCCCGTACCGTGGGGTCGTCAAAAAGTGACTGTAAATCCTGCCGACGTAATTCATCCGAACCTGCAAACGGGCCGTCTATAGCTCGTAAACTTTCTCCTTCAATTACATTAAGATGCCACTGATTGCGTAGAGTGGACAGCCCTGGTGCTAAGTCATTGTAAGCAAAGTGACTGGCGGGAGCCACTACCCCAACCGTATCGCCGGGTTTGAGAAAAGGAGGGATATTCATAAAATTGGCAGAGGCAGTTAGGGGTAAGCAGGGGGGCAGTAAGCAGTAGCAGTTGGTAGTCACTGATGCGTAAACCACTGCCAACCGCCACTTAGTTTAAAGGTACTTCATCTGTTTCGTCCAGTTGGTCGAGGTCAATAAGTACGTCTCCCTGGGCATCGCTATTGAACATAGGCCGGAATTTTCGACCCCACAAAATCTCGTCGTATCGGTACGAATAGCGGGCATGAACCATTTGAGAAAATGTATCGTCGATGGCCCGGAGCAGAATCAGAAACTCGGCATCCGACTCGGCCAACTGCTCGGGCGTGTAGCCATGCAATGGGCTTTCGGGTTGAATGGGGTGAACCAGTGTCCAGTTATTCGGAAAGAACGACACCTTTTTGCGTTCCAGAGGCAGGTTGTAATAGCGTCGGTAGCGCGTGCCATTCGGTTTAGTTTCCAGGCGCGACAGCGACACTTCGACCTCAACATCGATTAACTGATTGGTCCGTTCGTGGATGATGCGGAACATCCATCCATTCACATCCAGATACGGTGCAAAAACCGCATTTTTAGTGAATCGAATATGGGCAACAGGTCGCGAGAATCGGCTGTATACCAGACCAGTGGCGATGGCAAATAACAGTAAACCCAGTAACGATTCGATAGCCGCAATGCTACTTGTCAGGAATCCGTTGGGCGCCATGTGCCCGTATCCGACTGTAGTAACCGTTTGAGCGCTGAAAAAGAAAGCCCCCCAGAACGCCCCGCCCAGCGACAGATCATCTAATCCCTTGAGGTTCTGGGAGCCAGCCAGTAGGTAGAGACTGGCAAAAATGACGTTGACACTAAAATAGAAGACAAAAACCAAGCCCAGAAATGGTATCCAACCAATTGTAACGAGTTTGTGATACACATTTAGCCGATTCCAGAACCCTTCGTGTTGGCGCTGAACATTGAAACTCCCGTCTTTATTGACTAAGCGGGCGTACGACTGGTTGATTTTGGTGCCGAAACCTAGATCCTGACGTTGCTCTTCCTGATCGACAAGGTCACTTTCGCGGCCCCGAAGCCGAAGTGGGCGCGTTTTGGTTTGGCTATTGGGTGTAGTCTTGGGTCTCATCAAACGAAAACCACATCGTCGATAACACTGGTTCCCATGTCTTCGTTAATGCGGAGGATCATTTTGCTTTTGGCGTGCACCAACTCATTTCGAAGTGGGGCTGACTCGATTTCAATATATAAAACCCGGTCTTTTACATACAGCCGTCTGGTACGCGAGGAGATGGTGGTACCCATCATTTTGGCCCAAAACGCTTCCAGATAGGTCTCGTTGAACCGCGACTGAAGCTGGTAATGCTTCAGCAATTGAGTGATAGCGTCTTTAACAGTTGTGGTGCCGGGGTTTCGGCGGGCATTGTCGCGGTTATAACGATATACTTCGTTCATAAATCAGGGTGGCAAGCCATTCGGTGTCTCTTAACAAAGGTAAAACAATAGCACGCGGCTGATACCATTCCAATTGATTTTCGTGAAAGTTATTGCGCCCAACCGTTTTGGGCCTTATACTTGCACTATCAAGTCAACCAACGTGCCACCAACTCCGGCACTTTATTGACTTATAAAGAAGCGAGGAGAGATCAGGCTCTACGAATCGCTGGCAACCTACCTAATAAGGCAAGGTGCTAATTCCTGCCCACAGCAAGGCGCTGATGGGAACTATAAGTTAATCAGTTTACCTTAACCAAATCCTCAATGGCAACTCCATTGCATTTCGACACCCTGCAACTCCATGCAGGGCAGGAGATCGACCCCACCACGAACTCGCGGGCGGTTCCTATTTATCAAACAACTTCGTATGCGTTCAATGATTCGGCTCACGGGGCCGACCTGTTCGCGCTGAAGGCATTCGGGAATATCTATACCCGAATCATGAACCCTACTACCGACGTCTTTGAGAAGCGGATTGCGGCTCTCGAAGGCGGGGCCGCTGCTTTGGCAGTCGCATCAGGGCAGGCGGCTCAGTTTATCGCTCTGGCCAACATTATGAGCGCAGGCGATAATTTCGTGTCGTCGCCTTTTCTGTACGGCGGCACCTACAATCAGTTTAAGGTGTCGTTCAAACGACTGGGAATTGATGCCCGCTTTGCAAAAAGCGATAAGGCAGATGATCTCGCGGCTCTGATCGACGAGAATACCAAAGCCATTTATCTGGAAACTATTGGTAATCCCGGGTTTAATATTCCTGATTTCGATGCCATCGCCGAAATGGCCAAACAGCATGACTTGCCGATTGTTGTCGATAATACCTTCGGGGCGGGTGGTTACCTGTTTCAGCCAATCGAGCACGGCGCGGCCGTAGTGGTTGAGTCGGCTACAAAATGGATTGGCGGTCACGGTACGAGCATTGGCGGAGTAATTGTTGACAGTGGTAATTACAACTGGGGCAATGGCAAATACCCACAGTTCAGCCAGCCTTCGCCTGGGTATCATGGTTTGGTATTCAGTGATGTGTTTGGGGTAGGCGGCCCATTTGGAAACATTCAGTTTATCATCCGCGCTCGCGTAGAGGGTCTTCGCGATTTTGGACCGGCCATCAGTCCGTTCAACTCATTCCTGTTGTTGCAGGGAATCGAAACGCTTTCGTTGCGCGTAGACCGGACGGTGCAAAACGCCCTGGCTCTGGCCCAGTGGTTTGACCAGCACGAGCAGGTTGAACACGTAAACTACCCCGGTCTACCCAGCAGCCCTTACCACGAATTGGCCCAGAAATATCTCAAGCGGGGCTTTGGGGGAGTGTTTATGGTAAAAATTAAAGGAGGTAAAGAAGCCGCCGATACGTTTGTGAACAGCCTCAAAATGGTGAGCCACCTAGCCAATGTTGGCGACTCGAAAACACTCATTATCCACCCAGCCTCTACCACGCACCAGCAACTAAGCGAACAAGAGCAGGCTGCCGCTGGTGTAGAGCCGGGGTTGCTGCGTATATCGGCCGGTACCGAATACATTGATGATATTAAAGCTGACTTCGAGCAGGCGTTTGCAGTGATCAGCTAACAGCCAGCAGCCAACAAAGAGCAGTGAGCAACCAACAAAGAGCAGTGGTAAGGAATCAACTGTCTGCTCGCTATTGGTTGTTCACGGCTCGTTGCTCGTTGTTCACTGTAAACCGTTTTCTCCCTTGCATTACTTCGACTATAAATATTCGTTTTCTCTCGAAGCCGGGGCAACACTGCCGGGCTTTCGATTGGCTTATACGACGTTTGGAACGCTCAACCGGGAAGCCGGACCGCACGAGCATTCCAACGTGATTTGGGTTTGCCATGCCCTTACTGGTAATGCTGATCCAACCGATTGGTGGAATGGCATGGTAGGGCCAGGAAAATTCTACGATCCGGCTAGGTGGTTTGTGGTGTGTGCCAATGTAATTGGTTCGTGCTATGGCTCTACCGGTCCATTGTCAGAAAACCCCGAAACTGGCGAACCGTTCTACCATGATTTTCCAATTATTACGATTCGTGACATGGTTAGTGCGCTCGATTTGCTGCGGCAGGAGTTAGGTATCGAACACATTCATACCTGCATTGGTGGGTCGGTGGGAGGGCAGCAGGCCGTAGAATGGGCCATCATGCAGCCTAACCTGATCGAAAATCTAGTATTGATTGCCACTAATGCGGTGCATTCGCCCTGGGGGATTGCCTTCAACGAGGCCCAGCGCATGGCTATCGAGGCCGACCCAACCTGGACCGAACGCCGGGCCGACGCTGGGGTTGCAGGCATGAAAGCCGCCCGCGCCATAGCCCTGATTTCGTACCGTACCTACGACACCTACGGGTTCACACAGGCACTGGACAATAACGAGCAAATTGATAATTACAAAGCCTCGGGATACCAGCGGTATCAGGGTGAAAAACTCGTGTCGCGGTTCAACGCATTTACCTACTGGACGCTTTCTAAAGTGATGGACTCACACAATGTGGGTCGAAACCGGGGTAGTATTTTAAAGGCACTTGAACAGGTTCGGGCGCGAACACTGGTCGTCGGCATTCGCTCCGATGTACTATTTCCTCCTTCGGAACAACAATTTCTGGCCCGGCATATTCCCGATGCGACCTACGAAGAAATCGACTCGTTGTATGGACACGACGGTTTTCTGATTGAGTTTCGACCCCTGAGCCAGATTATCCGAAAATGGACGGAATCCGGTATGCAGCCGACTACATCAACTCATCCAACGCACTCGTCAACATATTGACGTGATTTTTAGTCGCGCTTTCGCCCATAATACCCACCCGCCAGAGCTTTCCGGCAAAGGCTCCTAAACCACCTCCAACTTCAATGTTGAACTGGTCTAGTAACTTGCTTCTCAGCGGAGCTTCGTCGATACCTTCGGGCAGAAAAACGGCGTTGAGGTTGGGAAGCCGGTACGGCTTATCGACCAAAAAGCGGAAGCCTCTCTTTTCGAGCTGGGTTCTGAGGTGTTGATGTACGGCCTGATGCCGCGCCCAACGCGTTTCCAGGCCTTCTTCCAACACAATGTTCAGGGCTTCGTGCCGGGGAAAAACCGACGAAACCGGGGCCGTGTGATGATAAGCACGTTTGGCCCCAGCCCAATAGTTTTTCACCATAGTCAAGTCTAAAAACAGGTTGGCCAGGCACGTTTCCATACCCGCACTGGCCGGGGCTGATACCACGAAGGTGAGGGCGTTCTGGGTTAGAAAGGTTTGCTGAACAAGGCTTTTACCTCATCCATCATGCTAACAAACATCGGGTCGAGGTGGCCAATTAGGGGGCTGGCCATCGCTTTCAGCACCCGTGGGTGTGCATCGGAGGGTTCCGGCCCCATCAGTACTCGGGTAGGTGGGTTAAATGTATACGTCATTATGTTGTCGGTTTTAGGCGGAAACTTCATCCAGAAGCTTCAAAATGGATTCGTAATTTTTACCAACGGCTTCGGACAAAGCCATTTCACAGGTTTTTGAGGTTGAATAATACCCGTCGTAGTCTTTCTGTTTTACTTCGCCCGCTTCGGTTTTCGTGGCAGCACGGGTTAACTGGGGATAATAAAAGCCCTTGTCGCCACCCATGCCGCAACAACCGGCAAAGGCGGGTATGTCGGCTTGTCGGGCACACGCTTTGCCAATGCGTTGCAGTTTGGGCAAGGCCCCCATCTTGTGAGCCGAACAAACGGGATGAAAGACAATGGAATCTTTAGGTTTCGAAATAGTCAGAAGGGGCAAAAGCCGATCAGCGGCAAAGTCGATAGCATCCAGAAATGTCATGGCATCGAACCGGGCTTTGTTGGTGTCGGTTAGGGCAGGTCGGCAGGTTTTCAGGGTTTGAGTACAGCTTGTGACGTCCATAACCACGGATAATTTCCCCCCTTCCGACTGAGCAAAGAGTTTTTCAATAGCCTGATTGGCCGTAAACTGGTAAGCGTCGGAGAATCCTTTCGACGAAAAAATTTGTCCACAACAGCTACCCTTACCATTGGTGGGCATAATGACCGGAATGCCCGCTTTTTTGCATACCGACAGAAAATGCTGAATAATGTCGCCCCCCATCATCCGCGAAATACAACTTGAAAAATAGACAATCGGTGGATTTTTCGTCTGTTCAGTTACTCCGTTATTAGCAACAGCCTGTGGCGGTTTGCTCATGTAATTAGACCACAAAGGCATGGCCGGAACAACCTTCCTGCCCGTTGTCGTCAGGTTTTTCATGAAGTTTTCGCCCAACAGCCCATTCAGTGCAAAACCTGTTTTCAGTACAAACGTAGTCGCTGTTTCCAACGACGCAAAGTTTTTAGAGACGGAAAGGGCTAGCTTATTCTGAAATGGCGAATGGTTTTCGCGACGTAACCGCTTCACCAAATCCCCGGTATTGATGTCAACGGGGCAGTTGGTAGCACACATGCCATCGGTGGCACAGGTTTCGAGTCCATCATACATATAATCGCTCAACAGGGCATCTCTGGTAACGGTATCGCCAGCGGTATCCAGACGTTTGATAGCCCGACGAACGCCAATGCGTTGGCGGGGCGTAAGTGTTATATCCCGGCTAGGGCAGCTTTGCTCACAGAATCCACATTCAATGCATTTATCAACTTCCTCCTCAATAATTGGCATCACTTTCAGGTTGTGGACGTGCGTGAATTTGTCCTCTGTGATGATAATTCCGGGGTTGAGCAGGTTGGTAGGGTCAATCAGTTGCTTCAGTTTTTTCATGATCTGATACGCATCGGTACCCCATTCGGCTTCCACATAGGCTGAAACCGCCCTGCCAGTGCTGTGTTCGGCTTTTAAGGCCCCGTCGTATTTGTTCAGCACCAGATCGAACAGTTCATCATTGAATTTTTCGTAGTGATCTACATCAATCTTTGTAGCGTATGATTGAGAGATAACAAAATGCAGGTTGCCATCTTTGGCGTGGCCGAAAATAATGCCGTTTTCATAGGCGTACTTGTCAAACAATCGCTGCACATCCACTACGGCTTCGCCCAGGCGCTCAACGGGAAATGTAAAATCTTCCATCAATGCCGACGTACCTTTGGCGCGCATACCCGCTACAGACGGGTACATCCCTTTGCGGATTTTCCACATCATTGCCTGCTCGGTAGGGTCATGCGTAAAAATCGGTTCCGACAGTAGGAGTAGCCCGGCAAAAGTGGCCTTCGCTTTTTCGTATTTTTCCAGTACTCCTTCGTTGGTGTTTTCCTGAAACTCGCACAAAATCGCAGCGGCCGTGGCGGGTAACGTTTTTAATAGGGGCGATACGCCCGGCATGTCTTCTACCGAACGCAATGAGGCCCGGTCCATGAATTCCAGAGCAGCGGCCGCAGTCGTAATCAAGGCAGGAATGGCATTACAGGCTACTTCGGGGCTTTCAAAGTAAAGCATTGCCGTCAGCTTACACGGCAAGTCGGGTACCGTATTCAATACTGCTTCGGCAATAAATGCCAACGTGCCTTCTCCGCCGATAATCAGGTGAGTGAGAATATCTAAGGGGTGATCAAAATCCACAAAAGCATTCATTCCATACCCCACCGTATTCTTTTGCCGGTACTTTTTACGAATGCGCGCCACCAGAGCAGAATTGTTCGATACCTCCTTCCTCAACTGAAGTAAGCCCTGGGCAATGGTTGCCGCTTCCCGCTCAAAACGGGTATAATCTTCGGGTTTTTCGGTGTTGAACGTTAATCCGTTGGGCAACACGAACGTCATGTGCTTTAGGGTGTGATACGCATTTTGTACTACGCCACAGCACATGCCACTCGAGTTGTTCGACAAAATACCGCCCATCATACAGGCATTGATCGAAGCAGGGTCGGGACCAATTTTGCGGCCATACCGTTTGAGCGCTACGTTGACATTCGCCCCAATCACAGCTGGTTCTATACGGACCGTTTGGCCCTGATTTTCGGGGATGACCCGTCGCCAATAGTTACTTAGATCTACCAATAGGCCATCTGTCACGCCTTGCCCGGAGAGACTTGTTCCGCCAGCCCGAAAGGTGATATGGATGTTGTGCTGGTGCGAAAACTCAAATAGCTTCTGAATTTCCTCAATAGAAATGGGCTGAACAATAGCCTGCGGAATCAAATAAAAATGACTGGCATCGCTCGCGTAGGCATAGCGGTCGATAAGACGGTCTTTGATACGCTCTTTGGGTAGAATAGTATACAGCGACTTCAGCATCAGAATAGGGTGCTCGCGATTTAACGGTAAGAACAACAGCCTGATCCCTTTATCCGTTGTAGAATAGCGACAAACAAGACCGCTGAAATAACGCTTAACTTACCTTATACCAAATGAAAATCAGTCTGTTTTTTACCTGTGTAGCCATTAGCTTATCACAGTTGAGCGTTGCTCAAAATGATTTGTCGGCTACCGTGCCCCGAGCGCAAGTGGCCAATGGCACCCTCGAAGGTGTTAGTGAGCCCTCTGGTATTCGTGCGTTTAAAGGCATCCCATTTGCTGCACCGCCCGTTGGTGATTTACGTTGGAGCGAACCGAAACCAGCCAAAAACTGGTCGGGTGTGCGTAAAGCCGATACCTTTGGCCCTCGCGCCATGCAGCGGGCTATTTTCGGCGATATGAATTTTCGGTCTGACGGCGTGAGCGAAGACTGTTTGTATCTGAACGTATGGACACCGGCCAAATCGGCCAAAGAAAAATTACCCGTTCTGGTCTATTTCTACGGCGGAGGGTTTATGGCTGGCGACGGTTCGGAGCCGCGTTATGATGGCGAAAGTATGGCGCGTCGGGGTATTGTGACTTTAACTGTCAATTACCGGCTGGGTCTGTTTGGTTTCATGGCCCATCCCGAACTAACGAAGGAGTCGCCCAATAAAGCATCGGGTAATTATGGGTTGCTCGACCAGCAGGCTGCTCTGCGATGGGTGCAACAAAATATTGCCGCGTTCGGGGGAGACCCCAAGCGCGTAACTATTGCGGGCGAATCGGCAGGGTCAATTTCGGTGAGTGCCCAAATGGTATCGCCTGGGTCCAAAAACCTGTTTGCCGGCGCCATTGGCGAAAGTGGTTCACTGCTTGGTACGCTAACGCCAACGACGCTGGCTGATGCTGAAAAAACGGGTGTAACGTTTGCAACATCTGTGGAAGCAAGCTCGTTGGCCGCACTACGGTCCATGTCTGCCGAGAAACTGCTCGAAGCAACAGCTAAACCAACTACGCCAAGGTTTGGTATCGTGATCGACGGGTATTTTCTACCCAAATCGGCGGTGGCTATTTTTGCCGCTGGCGAACAGGCACAAGTGCCGCTACTGGCTGGCTGGAACTCCGAAGAAAGTGGTAGCCGTGCTGTGCTGGGAGCTGAGCCTGCTACTGCTGAAAACTACGCGAAGAGTGTAAAAAAACTCTATGCTGACCGTGCTGAAGATATTTTGAAGCTTTACGCAGGACAAACCGAAGCCGAAATTACCCAGGCAGCAACGGATCTGGCAAGTGATCGGTTCATTGGATTCAGTACGTGGAAGTGGACAGATATGCAGGTGAAAACAGGCGGAGGCAAACCTGTGTACCGGTATTATTATGAGCGCCCTCGCCCGCCGATGAAACCTGAAATGGGCAATGCAACGGCTGGTCTGGCTGGCGGAGTTGTGCGGGACAGTAACGCGCCCAAAACACCACCGGCAAAGGGCGCAGTCCACTCGGCCGAAATTGAGTACGCAATGGGAAATCTGGCTGGCAATCAAGTGTTCTCTTGGTCGCAGGATGATTATCGGGTATCAGAAACCATGCAGGCATACTTTGCCAACTTCATTAAAACAGGCAATCCTAACAGCCCCGGCTTACCCAAATGGTCAGCAGCTATTGCCACCGGACCGGTTGAAGTCATGCACATCGACGTAATCACCAAGTCTGTTCCTGAAAGTAACCGGGAGCGGTATCTATTTTTGGATCAGCAGTTTAAGTAGTATCTGTAGAGCCGATCCGCCCACCATACAGACAAAAAGCCCGACCAATTGGCCGGGCTTTTCAATTTTAGAACTTAGAAAGTTAACAAGAGTTTAGGAAATAATCAGTTATAAGCGGACGCGGTCAAGGGTAACGTGTTTCTTCAAATTGCTCAATGCACCAAAAATAAGATTGTAAACGGACTGAATGTTGATCTGCATCATGGTTGAGATCTCCTCATTGCTCATGTTCTGATAAAAGCGGAGGTAGACGGCTTCGCGCTGACGGCGAGGTAGGCGTTCAATTGCTTTGTGAAGGCAGTCATTGACGAAGGTTTCTTCTTCCTGCGAAATAACGATGGCTTCGTAGGAGGGATCGCAACCGGGCAACAGATCGGTTTGAACATCTTCCTGACTGCTAATTTTTTGTTCGGCTGTAAGGTGCCGTACCAACTTCCGTTTGATGGAGGCCATCAGATAATACCGAACCGAGGTCGTTGGTCCAATATTAGCCCGGTGTTTCCAGAGTTCCACGAACAAATCGTGTATGCAATCCTTAATCAGCGGCCTATCCTGGGCAAAGTGTGTGCAATAGTGGTACAGCACTTGAGCAAAGTCTTTGTACAACTGTGCGAAAGCCGTTTCGCTGCCGCTACGAAACTGGTTCCACAACTGCTCTTCGTCCTGACCGGACTGGTTACGATGGCGAGCCATATTAGAATAATAGGGGGTTGGAGCTTTTTGGAAATCGTGTAAACTTAACTATAATCTTTTGAAGAATACAAGGAAACCAATTAAAAATTAGCAAAATTTTCGATCAAGGCATTGATATTTTGGTAAAGCAGAACCGCTGGCCATCAAATAAGCCCTTATCACTCAACTTTAAAGCAGGAATGACCAGTAAAGCCATAAATGAGAGGGTCATAAACGGGGCTGACAATACACTTCCCAGTTCATTTTTTGCAAATTGATCTAGCTGAGTATATTTTCTAGCGATCTCATAACCGTCCACATCAGTCATTAAACCAGCCACGGGAAGGGGTAGTAGGTGTTCAGTAAACAACGAGCAGCGAACAGTTGGCAAAGTTCCCACGTCTTCACTGTTCACTGCTCGTTGTTCACTGTTCACTGCTCGTTGTTCACTGCCCACTGCCGCCAAGCCTCCCTGAGCCTCGATAACAAGATTTACTGCTCTGCAAATACTCTCATCGTCGCACCCAACCGCCGTTATATTGTGCGAATCATGACCAACGGAGGAGGCTAGAGCACCGTGTTTCAGACCAAAGTTTTTGATAAAGGCTACCGCTGGAGGGACGTTCTGATAGCGGTTCACCACCACGAGTTTGAGCAGGTCGCGGGTGGGGTCGGCCACAAGCTGACCATCACGAATGGCTGGTTCGAGGTGGAGTTCGTTGGTGATCAGCTGACCATCGAGGGCTTCGATGACGCGGATCGTGTTGCCTTCGGCCCGAATAGCAAAATCGGCGGGCTGTTTGGGAGAGCAGTGAAAATTGTTGGGGTGATCGCTGCGGAGGTCGGGAATAAGCGTTTTGCCATTTTCGGCTACCACCTGTCCGTTTATTACGGTGTGCATCACCCGAAAGCGATCCATGTCGTTGATGATGATAAAATCAGCGGAATCGCCTTCGCGAAGCAGGCCAACGGGCAAACGGTAGTGCATCACTGGGTTCAGACAGGCGGCCCGTAGTACGTTCCAGATATTGTGCCCTTTGTGTAAAGCCCGGACTACCAACTGGTCGATGTGGCCTTCTGCGAGCGTGTCGGGGTGCTTGTCGTCGGAGCAGAACATGACCCGATCGGAGTAATAGGTCAGGAGCGGATGCAGGGCCTCAAAATTACGGGCTGCGCTACCCTCCCGAATCAGGATATTCATTCCCCGCTGCACTTTGTCGAGTGCTTCTTCATAGGTAAAACACTCGTGGTCAGTTTCGATACCCGCGTCGATGTACCGCTGCGCATCGTCGCCCCGAAGGCCCGGTGCGTGTCCATCAACGGGTTTATTATAGGCTTTGGCCAGCGCAATTTTGGCCATTACGTCGGGGTCATCGTTCAAAACGCCCGGAAAATTCATCATTTCGGCTAAGTAGCCAATATCCCGCCGACCCAATAAATCGCGTACGTCGCGTACGCTGATGGTGGCACCGGCTGTCTCAAACGGAGTTGCTGGTACGCACGAAGGTGCCCCAAAACAGAATTTAAACGGTACCCGATTTCCATCGTCAATCATGTAATTGACGCCCGGTATACCCAGCACATTACCAATTTCGTGAGGGTCGGAAACGGTGGCCACCGTGCCATGTACCACCGCTAAACGGGCAAATTGCGCTGGTGTAAGCAGCGAACTTTCGATGTGAACGTGAGCATCCACAAAGCCGGGCAACACATACGGTGCGCCAGGTCGTTCGTTGCCCATTCGCTCAATTTGGGCAATACGCCCGTTTTCGATGTGGAGCGAACCGTAATAAATACGCTGGTCGAACAGGTCAAGGATGTTGGCAGTCAGTATCATAATATAACTGGAAATCGGGCCGAAAATGGCCATTGGTTCATCGGAAAGCAAACTTACCGACTAAGTTTTATGCATTTATCGGGGTAAATGTGGTGTTTTGTGGTCTTCTTTACCAAAAGCAATTTTCCCGTTCTTGTTTATTGCTCAATCAAGTTGGTAGAATAATCCAGTATCTAACATCTGTACACTATGCCTGCTCAGGTTCTTAAAGTTCACCCCGACGATAACGTGATTGTAGCGCTACGCACTCTGCCCGCCGGAAGTACCATCGATTTTCAGCACGAGTCGTTTACGCTGCCCATTGGCGTGGATGCCAAACATAAGTTCGTAACGGAGGATCTTCAGACTGGTCAGTCTGTGCATATGTATGGCGTCACCGTTGGCAAGACGACCCAGCCCATCCGCCGGGGCGAACCCATTACAACGTTTAATCTCAAACACGATGCCGACCGCTATGGTCTCGACAAACGGGGGCCCTATTCATACGCTCAGCCCGACGTATCGCGTTGGCAGGACCGAACATTTATGGGCTACCATCGGGCCGATGGCCGGGTTGGAACGCGCAACTACTGGCTGGTGGTGCCGCTGGTATTTTGCGAAAACCGGAATATTCTGATTCTTAAAGATGCTTTTGAGCGTGAACTCGGCTATGCTCAACCCGATACCTACCGCGATCAGGTACGTGAACTAGTAAGTCTGTATCAGCATGGCGATATGGACATTATCAGGAAAATGCAGCCGGGCCACGCTTGGCCGTTTGTGGCCCCCGATCAGAACCATACGCTGCACAATGGCCAGACCCACAAACGGCCTTTCAAAAACGTGGATGGCATTAAGTTTCTAACCCACGAAATGGGTTGCGGAGGCACTCGTCAGGATTCTGGTTATTTGTGTTCCTTGCTGGCCGGGATGATCAACAACCCCAACGTGGCCGGTGTTACTATATTGAGCCTGGGTTGCCAGCACCTGCAGACCGGGATGCTCGAAAAGGAAGTAAAACGCCAGACCCCACACTTCGACAAACCGTTGCTTTCGTTTGAGCAGCAGGATGGCACCGAGTTTGCCCTCATGGCTCAGGCCGTGAAAGAAACATTCCTGGGTCTGGCGCATATCAACAAACTAGAACGCAAACCGGCTCCGTTGAGCGAGTTGTGTATAGGGTTGAAATGTGGTGGCTCGGATGGGTTTTCCGGTATTTCGGCTAATCCGGCTATCGGCCATTTATCCGATGTATTGGGAGCCTTGGGTGGTAAAACGGTGCTGGCTGAGTTTCCCGAATTGTGCGGAGCCGAACAGGATATGATCGACCGCACCGCCGACGATGCCAAGGCCCGAAAATTCGTCGACCTGATGGAAACGTATTCCGCTCAGGCAGAAGCCGCTGGGTCTGGTTTCGACATGAATCCCTCGCCGGGGAACATTAAAGATGGACTCATTACCGATGCCATCAAGTCGGCGGGGGCCGCTAAAAAAGGAGGGACTGCGCCTGTGGTTGATGTTCTGGATTATGCCGAAGCCGCCGTTGCTCCGGGTCTGAGTTTGCTTTGTACGCCGGGTAACGACGTAGAAGCAACCACTGGTATGGCTGGCTCCGGTACTAATCTGATTCTGTTTACTACTGGACTTGGAACGCCCACCGGCAATCCGATTTGCCCGGTTGTTAAAATTTCAACCAACACGGCCCTGCTCCGCCGAATGCCCGACGTAATTGACTTCGACAGTGGCCCTGTCATTGAAGGGGTACAAACCATCGAACAAAATGGCGACGAACTCCTGGAATGGCTTATCCAGTTAGCATCCGGCGAGGCAACCACCAAAGCCGAGCAGTTAGGTCAAGACGATTTCATTCCCTGGAAGCGGGGGGTATCTTTGTAGAGACCGCGCCGGCGGACCGGCAAAATTTTGTGTCTCATTAGCGTAAGCAACAATTTACATCAAAAACCGTCCGGCGGGGAGACGCAAATATGCCGGTCCGCCGGCGCGGTCTCTACATTCTTTATGTTCTCTCTACAAAACAAAACCGCTATTGTAACGGGCGGAGCCAGTGGAATTGGGCTGGCTATTTCAACGGCCTTTGCCCAGGCAGGCGCCCTGGTACATATTCTGGAACTCAATGCCGATCAGGCTCATCAGGTGGTTAGCGATCTGGTCGGGGCTGGTGGACGTGCCAAAGCCCATGCCGTCGATGTTTCGAAGCAGGCCGATGTGCGGGCCGTGATCGACGGAATTGCCGCCGGTGGGCCCATTCATATTCTGGTGAATAATGCTGGGATTGCGCACGTGGGCAATGCCGAAACAACCACGGAGGCTGACCTTGACCGGCTCTACAACGTGAACATCAAAGGTGTTTACAACTGCCTGAACGCCACCATCCCGTACTTAAAAGCCAACGGGGGAGGGGTTATTCTGAATATGGCTTCGGTTGCCGCCACGGTGGGCCTTGCCGACCGATTTGCCTATTCGATGACCAAAGGGGCTGTACTGACCATGACGCTTTCGGTGGCAAAAGACTACCTTAAACAAAATATCCGGTGCAACTGCATCTCGCCCGCCCGGGTGCATACACCTTTTGTGGATGGGTTTCTGGCCAGGAATTATCCGGGTCAGGAGGCCGAGATGTTTGCCAAACTGTCGGCCAGCCAGCCCATTGGCCGGATGGCCCAACCCCGCGAAATTGGTGCGTTGGCACTTTACCTCTGCTCGGATGAAGCCGCCTTTATCACTGGTACGGATTACCCGATTGATGGCGGTTTTGTCCGGCTTAATAATTA
>Ga0105048_10007107_pt1 | contig 18017 bp, 14 predicted proteins | sample MAT05_FD_78382 | JGI IMG/M metagenome (GOLD analysis project Ga0105048, IMG submission 78382) | Freshwater microbial communities from Lake Fryxell liftoff mats and glacier meltwater in Antarctica - MAT-05 | ecosystem: Environmental > Aquatic > Freshwater > Ice > Liftoff microbial mat | place...
CAGGCACTTGAACAGCGTGGTGTCATCAACCTGCAGCACGCCTTTGTAGGCCATGAACAGTTTGATGCTGGTGACGCCGTAGCTCGGCAGCTTGGGAATCTCCTGCATCACTTCGTCCGTTAAATCGGAAATGATAATGTGAAAGCCGTAGTCCATCGCGGCCTTGCCGTTGGCCTTGGCATGCCACAAATCCAGCGATTCCTTGAGGCTGGCGCCTCTGGGCTGAATGCAGAAATCCACGTGGGCCGTGGTGCCGCCGAATAGCGCGGCTTTGTGGCCGGTGAAAAAATCATCGCTGCTGACCGTGCCGCCAAACGGCATGTCCAGATGGGTGTGCACGTCGATGCCGCCGGGCAGCAGATATTTGCCTTTGGCGTCGATGACGGCGTCCGCACCCTTATCCATCAACCCGTCGCCGATCAGCGCAATCTTGTCGCCGTCGATCAGCAAATCGCCCAGGTAGTTATCTGACGCCGTAATGATCCGCCCATTTTTGATCAAAGTCGTGCTCATGCCGCAAATCTTACCGTTCGTCCGTTTATTAGCAATAGGGAAGGAAGTGGATGGCGGAAGTTGGCGGCTAGCCGCTAGCAGCCAGCAGCCAATTTCCCTGCAAGCCGTTTCAGGCTTGATCACAAGTTCATAGGTTTTCTCACACCAGGAGGTATTCAAATGCGAGTTTCTATCCGTCGCCCAATTTCGGCTGGTTTGACCGTTTTGATCACCGCGCTTTCCGGCGCGACTGGACTGTCTGCTACGCCGCAGGTTGCCTCGGCCCACGTCTCCGTAAGCCAAATCATCGCGCCGCAATTTGTGTATAGCTACGCCATCAAGTTTGTGTGCGGCTATCAACCGCCCATTCAAATCTCAGCGGCCGGCAACGCATACACCGAGCCGCCGGTAAAACCCGGCAACTACGCCACCGAGATCAACATCTTCAACCCACAGTTCAAGGATCTGGGTTTGCGCAAACGCTTCATCACGCTGGTGCGCAACGGCAAGGCGATCAAAGAGCCGGAAAGCGTGACCCATGTGATGACGGCGACCATGGTCTTGAGGAGCGGCTATGCCACCATGGATGACTGCGATTTGCTGTGGAAGATGACCCAGCTCGCGCCGCCAATGCCGCCGGCCAACTCATTGTTGATTGGCTATCTAGTCATCAACAGCCTACAGGAGCTGGACATTGATGCGGTCTATACATCCGCGGCCGTGCGGGTTGCCCAAACGCCTGGCCAGTTGCAGACCATCGACTCGGACAATGTTTCGATCGATGTCGAGCGCATTCCGGCCAAGCGTGTGCAGTTCAATGTCACTCACTTCAGCGGCGGCGCACAAAATCCATAGGTCAATTCAACTCAACCAACACTTGGCAGCGGCATGATTTGAGCCTCAAACCTCAAGTCATGTTGATGCCGGAGGTCACTATGAATTGGTCTGTACTGTGTCCGGGACCACGGTTGCTGCTGCGAGGGCTCGCGCTCATGTTGATGGCTGGGCTAACGGCATGGGCCGGCGCGCCGCCTGTTGCCTATGCTGCTCAGGTGCCCACAAATCCGTTTTGCTACAGCTGGAGCTTTAAAAATTACACCGCTAATGATGCCACCGGCCTTGAAGCAAACTTCTCAGATCCCAGCGGTTCTGGAAGCGTCAGCGATGTCTACACCGACACCGGCCATCCGTTTGGCATGGTCACGCTAGCCAGCAGCGTAGACATGTCTGGCACGGCCTTCACGCGTGTCGACTACAGCAATGGAGCCGTGCCGACTTCAGACGAAGCACGGCTCGGCTTTTGTAGGCATACGGGCAATACCACCACTAACTTTTCGTGGAAGGGTGGTAGCGGCGATGCACAGCCCGCGCCGCGCACCCTCGGCGTCATCTGGCAATGGTCCAAGCTGGGCCAGCTCGATGTGCAATTGACAAATCCGCAGGCGATGACGATGAGCGTGACGTCGCTGTGGCTGTATGACGCTGCCGATGGGCTGACCCCGGCCGAGATGACATTGGATGCCACGACAGGCTTGCAGCCGGTGGCGAATCTGGGCGAAGACGTGCTCACGCTGGCTCCCGGCACATCGCAAACAATGACTGTGCAATTCGGCACCCACAACGACATCGTGCCGTTGGCGAGTCACCCTTTCATTCTGGCGGCCATCTTTGCGCCTGAGGATGATCTAGGCGATGAGAGCGTGCTCATGTTACAGGCGTTCTCACCCCAGGCGGTTTATCTGCCGCTGTTGATGAAGGAGTAGGGGGCGGACTCAAGACTCTTGAATACGAAGTTGAGCAGAGTCAGGCTCATATTGATCTTCGTCAATGGACCCCCGACCCCTAAAGGGGAGTCGCTGACATCAACAGCGACTCCCCTTTAGGGGTCGGGGGTCTCTGTAGCAAGACTCACCCAAGGTCCTTAGTTTGATAGGGGACCAGAGTGACTACCGCCGCGCGATCTCGATCTTCCCAGGCGGAGGATTGCTCGGCGCGTTGGGGCCGCGAATCAGGCCATCTGGGCCAATGAGGCCGCTGGGCTTGGGCGGCTCTGGCGCTGCCGAGGTGGGGCCGCTGGACGGCGGCTCATCCGGCGCAGTGGGAGGTGGCGCATCGCCGCCTTCAATCCCACTCTCGCCCCCATTGAGTTCGGGATCTTTGGCCGGGTCATACTTCGGCAAAATGCTGCGGGCCTGCACCATGATCTGAGTCAGCTTTGCAGCCGTGTCGGTGCGGTCGTTCTGGGCCAACTGATCGGCCAATTTCGACATCACACCAAGCAGCCGGTCATCGACCTGGTTCTTGATCTCGTTGAGCATCTTGGCCGTGTCGTCGGGATACTTGGCTTGCAGCAACGCGTTCACCAGTTGCACTTCCGGCGGCTGGCGCTCGGTCATCAACTGCATGGCGATGTTGTAGACCAGCTGCAGGGCTTCCAGAGTGTTCTTGTCGCCGCGCTTTTGGGCTTCCTGCGCGTTGGCCTGAATGACCGCGACAAAGGTGTCGTCGATCTCGGCCTCGTGCTCGCGGGCGGTTTGCTGAGGATCCTTGCTGCCGGCAATTTCTTGAATCAGCGCAATCTTGGCCTGCATGTATTCGCGGTTGGCCGCATCCACCTTATCGCGGGTTTCCTGCACTTCCTTGCGCAAGCCAATCAGCTTGTTCTTCTGCACCTCTTCAACCGTGCCGTCGATGCTCTGGGTCAGCGTTTGGAAGAAGGCATAGTCCAGCAATTGCCGGCCCATCGCCACCAGACTCTCGCGCGTTTCGGCATCCGGTGCCGCCAGCAATTGAGCCAGCAGATTCTCGCGGGTCGGGTCTTTCTGGAAGGCCTCCAGCACGGCCATGCGCGCGCCAATCGTCTTGCCAAAAGTGCTCTCGTCGACGAGCATTTGCTGCAAGCCCATCAGGCTCTGCATCACCTGTTCACGGCCGGCCGTTGAGTTGGCATCGATGGACGCGGACAACAAGTCAAACATCTCGGCGTCGATCTTGTCATCATTCTTGAGAATCAGATCGCGCACGTTCTCGACGCTGCTCTGGCGCAGGAAGTCGCGCAATAGATCGGCCTTCTCCTGCTGCTTGCGCAATACATCCGGCGAAATGCCGTCGGCTGCCAATACGGCCTCGATCAGGCTCTGGAAGGTGAAGAAGGTGCGCGGCTGCAGCAGGTAGCCTTTGGGCGATTCCTGCGGCAATGAGCGCATGACGTTCTGGGTCATCTGGCCGATGGTGCGCTGCTGCTCCATGTCGGCCATGCCCATCTCCATCGGCATCAGCACAAATGCCAGTTGCTTGGCAGGGTCGTGATACATGAAGGGCGCGGTCAGGCCCTCCAGCCGGCCCGACAACAGCGCCGCCTTCAGTTGTGGCTCACGGCCAACATCGATGATTTGGGCACGAAACATGCCGGGTTGGGCGCCACCTGCGCCGCGCATGCCGCCTGGGGTGACTAATTGAGGCATTCAAACTCCTAAAATAAGGTCGCGCGATTGTGAAATCAGGTTCGCGGCCGTTTAATTTCCAGCGCTATACGTAAGCAAAGTAAGTGTGCTGGATATGTGACATATTGTGTGAATTAAGCCGCGCGATTATAAGGCTGACTGCGCGTTTTTAAGCACAGGCTGGTGCGCGGTTTACGGCATTTCAAAAGTGCGTTTTGCACAAAGGCAGGGCCGGACATTTTCTGGCTTTGGGTCGGTGCTCTATTGCGCGAGGGTGCGAACGATTGTTGTGCGTTTGGAATCGCCGGCCCAGTTAGGTCAGGTGTCGATTCCGGCGTCGGACCCGGCAATAGTAAGGGAGGCTCGACCGAGGTAGATTTGTCAGTCGCGAGCTTGCCATCGGTCAATAAGGGTTGCGAACGCGGCAGACTAAAGCTAAATCGTGAGCCGGCCCCAGTCAGGCCGATGCCTGTGGTGCCTTGACTCTCCACCCAGATGCGGCCGCCGTGTGCCTCGACGATGGCTTTGGACAGAAACAAACCCAGGCCGGTGCCGGGAATGCTTTTTTTAATGGCAACGTCAGTGCGAAAGAAGCGGTCGAATAACTTGGCCTGATCCTCGGCTGAGATGCCAATCCCTTGATCGGCCACGGTGATCACGACTTCATTGGGTGTCACGATGCTGCTGATATGGATTTCAGAACCTTCGGGCGAATATTTGATGGCGTTGGAGATGAGATTATTAAGCACCTGGGTGATGCGTGCTTCGTCGGCCTGCACCAGCGGCACATCCACCGGCACATTCACCACAATCTCGTGCTTCATCTCCTGGTTGCGGAACTTGCGCGCCACCCGCACCACCAGATCATCAATGTCCAGTTCCACCGGTGAGAGCCTGAAATTACCCGATTGCACCCGCGAGGCGTCCAGCAAATTCTCCACCAGTTCGGTCAGCCGGTCGCTCTCCTCTTCGATCACGGCCAGGCTGTCCTTCAGCGTCGCCTCGTCCCAGTTGGCGTCATTGCGGCGCAGCGTGCTGGCATAGCCCTTGATCAGCGCGATCGGCGTCTTCAGCTCATGCGACACGGCCGAGATAAACGTCGACTTCATCTCATCGGCCTGCCGAAACCGCGAGATGTCGCGGACGTTGGCGATGATGTTGACCAGCCGGCTGGTTTGACGGCTGTCGGTGCGGTCGAATGTGGGCGCAAAGGTGATTTCGACCCCGACCTTTTTGCCATCCGGCCGTTGAATATCGGCCTCTACGAATAGAGGCGTTGACGCGCCGATGATCGGCCAGCCCATGGCTTCGGCTTCTTCCAGGGTGGTGCCGGCCCGCTTGTTCAGCAGCGGCATCACCTCCTCAAATTTTTTGCCCAACACTTCAGTCGCACTCAGCCCGCTGAGCGCGGCCAGCGAGCGGTTAAATGTGGTGATGTGGTGGGCGCCATCCATGATGATGACGCCGTCGGCGGAGTATTCCAGAATGGCATCGAGCCGGCGCTTTTCCTGGGCCACCTGCTGATAGAGGCGGGCGTTGTTCACGGCAATGGCGGCCTGCTCGGCAAAGCTCTGCAACACGCGCCGCTCATTGGCAGTAAATGCGCCGCCGGCGATGCGAAACACATACATCATGCCGAGAAAATCACCACCGACATTTAACGGGAGTTTGACCACCTGCCAGCTGCCCAGCCCCGACTGCTTGGCGATGTTGATCAGGTGCTGCTCCAGCGCCTCCACGGCCTCGTCGATGCTGGTGTGTTTGGCCAGCATGGGGATGAGTTGGTCCAGCAGTGGCCGGGCAATGCCGTAGGCCTGGCGGATGCGATATTGGGATTCACCGCTGCTGCCGGGCTCGACCAGCGCAATGAGGGCGGCCTGGCCGTCCAAAATTTCGGTGCTGCGCTGCAGCATTAATTTCAACACCTCGGTCAAATCCAGGCGCGAGGTGAGGGCTCGGCTGATCTCCAACAAATAATCTCTCTGGCGAACCCGATAATCTGGCAGCATGGTTGGGAATTGTAAAGCCGAGGTATTGGCGGGGTGTTAGCGGTGCGGGGTGAGTCGGGGAGAGACCTCGCGGGTTTTCAAAACCCGCGAGGTCGTCCACATCGTTTAGCATTGACCTCCATGAATCTACGACTCCCCGGTCCCGCTCCTCTGCCTCAGCGTGTTTTGGCCGCCATGAATCGTCAAATCATCAATCATCGCGGCGCAGAAGGTCAGGCTCTGGTTAAAACGGTGTGCACGACGATGCAGACATTGTGCGGCACCACTTCTCCCGGCGACAAAGTGCTATGCGCCAGTGCCGGCTGCAAGGCAAGATCATTCGCATCGGCCACATGGGCATGACCTCGACGGCGGATATTGACGAAGCCGTGGAAGTGCTGGGCGATGTGATTGCGCAAGTGTGGGCCAAAGCCACGGCCTAATCACCATAGGTGGGTAGGGGCATGCGGCTGCATGCCCTCGCCTGGGCTGGATTGAGCCTGACTTGAAATCACCCCTCTGCAATTTTGCTTGGTCAAACAATCATAGGTTTCGCTATCACCGTCATTTCGCGTGAGATTTTCGTGCGGGCGTCCGCCGGATGCCCCTACTCATAGGCTTGCTTTTTTAAGACATGCACAACCCCTATTTACTCGGCTTTCGCTGCACCACCTGCGGCACAGAATACAGCGTTGAAGCAACGCGCTACACTTGCACCAAAGATGGCGGCAATCTCGATGCCGTCTACAACTACGCGGCCATCGCCGAACGCGTGAACCCAGCCGACATGGTGGGCGTGCCCGACCGTAGTGTCTGGCACTACGCATTCCTGTTACCACTGAGTTACGACAGCATTGCGCCGGTCTCGGCTCGATCTGGCCCCACGCCGCTGTCATCTCTGGGTTGGTCGCCGCTGTATCGTGCGCCGGCTCTGGAACGTGGCCTCGACATTCGCGCCATCTGGCTCAAGGATGACGGCCGGCTGCCGAGTGCGTCGTTCAAGGATCGCGCCAGCAGCATGGTGGTTGCGCGTGCGCTGGAGATGGGGGCCGAGGTGGTGGTGACGGCATCCACCGGCAATGCCGCTGCCGCGCTGGCGACGATGAGCGTGGGCACGGGCATTCAAGCCATCGTGTTTGTGCCTGAAGGCACGCCCGAGGGCAAGCTGGCCGGCATCCTCATCCACGGCGCAACCGTCTACGCCGTGCCGGGCAGCTACGACGACGCGGTGGCGCTGTGCAATGCCGCTGCCGAGCGCTTTGGCTGGTACAACCGCAGCACCGGCCTGAATCCCTACACCCGCGAAGGCAAGAAAACCGCGGCCTATGAAATTTGCGAGCAGTTGGCGCGGATGGGGAAAGGGGAAGGGGGAATGGGGCGTGGGGAATGGGGAAGGGGAACAGCACAGACAATCCCATTCCCCATTTCCTATTCTCCATCTTTCCGCTCCCCCGATGTCGTCATCGTGCCGGTCGGCGATGGCAATATCATCAGCGGCGTGCACAAGGGGTTCAAGGATTTGCTGGCGCTGGGGTGGATCGAGCGCATGCCGCGTTTCATCGGGGTGACGGCAAGCCTGGCTCCGGCCCTGTTTCAAGCCTGGCAGAGCGGCACCGAGCACATCACGCGCATGCCCTCCAGCACATTGGCCAGCGGCATCAGCGTGGACCTGCCCAACGACGGCATCATGGCGCTGCGGGCGATTCGCGAGACCGGCGGCACCTTCATCGAAGCGACTGATGAGGAGATGCTGGATGCAATGGCCGTGCTGGGGCGCGATGCCGGCGTGTTCGTGGAGCCGGCGTGCGCGGCCACGTATGTGGGTTTGGTGAAGGCGCGCCGCGCCGGTGCCATCGGCCCCGACGACGAGGTGGTGCTGCAACTCACCGGCAGCGGCCTCAAAGATACCCAATCGGCCTTGCGCGCTGCCGGCAAACCCAGGATCGTGCGTTCGTTGGATGAGATTTCCGCGTAGAGACGTTCCAGCAAAACGTCTCTACCAATGTGTCATAGGAAGCCGTAGGCCAGATAGCCGCCGTCGACATAGAGCATCTGGCCGGTGATGAAGCCGGCTTTGTCTGAGACCAGGAACGACACGGCGTTGGCAATGTCCAGCGGCTTGGCGAGCCGACCCAGCGGAATGCGCTTCTGCAAGGCCTCCACCGCAATCACGCCCTTCTGAATGTTTTGCAACGTCATCTCCGTTTCGGTGTGGGCCGGCCCCACGCCATTGACGCGAATGCCGTATTGCGCCCACTCGATGGCCAGCACTTTGGTGAGCATGCCCATGCCGGCCTTGGCCACACAATATGACGCGCGCTGTGGGAAGGCCGCCTCGGTATTGATCGAGGTGATGTTGATGATGGAACCCGGCTGGCCCTGCTTCACCATCTGTCGGCCGGCCGCCTGTGCGCAATAGAAGCCGCCGTTGAGTTGAATGTTGATCATGCGCTGCCAGTCTTCGGGCGAGACTTCCAGGGTGGGTTGGGGCCGGCTGATTCCAGCGTTATTCACCAGCACATCGAGCCGGCCATACTGCGCCACTGTCGCGTCGATCATGGCCGTGCAGGCGGCGGCATCGGACACATCCACAAAAACGGGAGTGGCTTGCAGACCCTGCCGAACCAGCTCCTGAGCGGTCTCGGTGGCCGCGTCGAGGCGAATATCCGCGATCATGACGGCGTAGCCATCCTGGCCGAGTTGGATGGCGATGGATTTGCCGATGCCGCGTGCCGCACCAGTGATGATGGCGACTTTGGCTTGTGCGTTTTCATCTTGGGAAATCATGGGTGCGATTGTAGAGCGGCCAGCGAAAACAGTTGTGAAGCCATTCGCGCGTTTGGGACTGGCGCTGGGGATCGGCATGTTTGTGGGCATCGAACGCGAGCCTGCGCTGTGGGGCGGGCCGGTGACTGCTGAGCGCTATGCCGTAATTGCCAGACTGTAATTAGCTTGAACGCATTTGCCGTGCGCTTTAACCAGAGGCCTTGTTGACCACTGCGACTTGATAGAAACCGAACGATGCAGAGAGCCGGGGCAACAGTCGAATTCGATTGAGGAGCCTGTGGTTTTCAGTCAAAGAATCAACAGGCTGAGAATATTGCACAACCACTGGGGGCCGTTTGCGCAGAACCTCAATCTTCATGACTCCGCTTGCAAAGCACGCTTCCATCCAGCGAATGCTGTCTGCCTTGGCGCGAACCGCAACCACCCAGAAACCCGGCAATCCCGGTGCCAACTCGGCAGGCTGTTCGCCGGGCCGGGTGGGATATTCCATGCGCAGATAGCTGAGGTGGTGGGGTTGGTCATTGACAACGACCTGCACACCAAACTGGAATACTAGCTTTGATCTTGGCATCCGATCTCCTTGTCAAGGGCCGGTTTCACGTTGATATCAATTTTTCTTGCCGTAGTTTATGGCAGGTTTGATCGTAAATGGAGAAAATATCAACAATGTCTCATCGCTCTCTCGGCTGATTTGCAAATTTCTATGCCGGTCAACCATGGGCCTGGTTTCTCGCGGCCATGGGATACCGAAGCCGGAAAAGCAAACACGCCACACTTTGGTTGTTGAGCCAAAGTGTGGCGTAGAGATCATGCGCTGGACAGGACTTGAACCTGCAAGCCTTGCGGCACCACCCCCTCAAGATGGCGCGTCTGCCAATTTCGCCACCAGCGCGTAGGGGTGGATTATACGCAGGCTGCGCGTGTTATTCAACTCATTCACTCAGTTCCATTCGAAGCTGTGGATTGAGATTTCGATGGGCCGGATTTGGCGACCACGCCCACCGGCGGGCAATACCACTCCAGGATGATGGCCGTGCCCTGACCCGGCGCACTCTCGATGCTGATGTGGGCTTGAATATCTGCGGCTCGCTCGCGCATGATGGCCAGGCCCAGATGGCTGGCGGGCACCCGATCGGGATGGAAGCCAATGCCGTTATCGACAATCTCGAGTTTGGCATGCCGGGCTTTGCGCGGTTGCGATGAAGGGGTTTGATCAGCGGCGGCGCGGGCCAGTGTTATAGGGCTGTTGACACCACTCTCCAGGCCATGTTGTGCGTTGGCCGAGGTCGATGCCGTGCCGTTGCGATACGGCACCTCTGTGACCTCGAATGGGGTGAGCGAGAGCCGGACGCGCACCTGGCTGGCCTGGGCGTGCTTCCACACATTGTTCAGGGCCTCTTGCGCAACGCGATAAAACGCGATCTGGATATTGGGCGGCAGCGTGGCAGTGCTCTGGGCTTGCAGCAAAATCGGGAAACGGGTGCGGGCGGTGGCGGCATCGGCCAGCTGGCGCAGCAGCTCACCCAGGGTGGTGTTGGTGAGGCCGGTGGGCCGCAGCTCCAACAGCAACATGCGCATTTCGGCCAGCGCGCCGCGGGTGAACCAGCGCAACTCCTCCAGCCGGCGCTCGGTTTCCTTGGGATCTTTGTGCCAGATTTTGGGCAGCACTTCGGCGATCAAGGTGGCGGAAAACAGGGTTTGTGTGACGGCATCGTGCAGGTCTCGTGCCAGCCGTTGGCGCTCTTCGATCACGGCCATACCCTGGGCCTGCTCATACAGGTGCGCATTCTCCATGGCCACCGCGGCCTGATCGGCAATGCCTGTGGCGAGTTTTACGTGGGATTCGGTGTAATAGCCGGGTTGGTGGTGCATCAGCAGCATGACGCCGATCACGCGCTCTTTCACTTCCATCGGCACACCCAGGGCCGCGTGCATACCGGCAATGTGTTGCAGCACCCAGGGGGGCAGGTGCGAGGTCAATTTTTGGGCTTCAACATCATCGCCAAACAGATCTGCCACAAAGCCAGCGTTGTCCTCGGCGATGACCTGCTGAACCGCAAACACCACGGCCGGGTCGGCCTGGGTGCCGATCAGAGTTTCGTGGGTCTCGAAGCCGCGGTAATCCAGATAGACAAATTGCTCGTCGTGTGGCTTCAGGATCACGGCGATATCGAAGCCGATCAGCGCATCCGTATGGTCGAGCACCAGGCTCAGCAGCGGCCGCAGCTCCAGCGTAGACACCATCTGACGAGAGACGTTCAGCAGCGCGGTCAGCTCGCGGGTGCGCTCGTTCACCCGTTGCTCCAGGTCCTGGTAGGCCAGTTTGCGCTCGGTGATGTCGCGAACCAGCGAGAGTGTTTCATCGGGCCCAACGGCGCAAATACGCGACTCAAAGTGCCGCGACGAGGCCGGATCGTCCGGCAGCGCCAGATCATATTCGATCACCTGCACAGACCCGGTTTCCAATGCGCGTTGTGCAGCCCCTTCGAATTGCCCGGCGATGTGGGGGGGAAGCACCTCATCCAGCCGCTTGTGCAAAAACTGCTCGGCTGGCACGAACAGATCGTCATCGTTGCGCGCGTTGTAGCCGATGAACCGGCTGTCGCGGTCGATCCTGAACATGAGATCGGGAATGGCCGAGAGCAGGGCCTGATACTGGGCCTGACTGTCGCGAAGATTTTGCTCGGCGCGGGAGCGTTCGGCGACATCGCGGGCGAGTGCGGTATTCACCTGGTCCAGCTCGCTGACGCGTTCGTCTACGAGGGCTTCCAGGCGAGTCTGGCGCACCAGGGCCAGCAGCACCAGTTTGGATGACAGAAAGGCGATGATGAGCGCGATGGTCCGGATCAGGCCGATGTGAAAGCGATTGGTTTCCAGGATCGCGTCGGCGGGTTGGCCGGCCAACGCCCACTCGCCATTGGGCATACTCACGCCCACCAGAAGGGGCTCGTTTTGCAAACTGCTGGCATCGCCGAGGAGCCATTGACCCTGCGAGTCCCGAAGCCCGGTCACCCGCTGCACCCGGTCCGTCGCCGTAAACCCACTGCCGGCCAACAGGCGTTCGACATCCATCACAATGGCGGCGGTGCCCCACACAGCGTTATTTTTGAGGATGGGTTTATAGGCAACCAGACCCAGCTGGCCGGGGGTCATTTCAAATGGCGCGCTCAGCCACATTTGCGCTGGGTTTGTGGCGCTTGCAGAAGCGGTGGTGGAAAGGGGTGTGAGCGTGGCCAGTGCTTGGTAAATGGGGTCGCTGGGCGAGAGCGCCGGGTATACCATCCAGGGCACACCGGGTCGTTGCAGGGCCAGGGTCTGAACCCCCAATGCGCTATTTTGGAGCACGCCCTGCGCATAGGTGACGGCGTTGACCATCAAGTTCGCTTCGATGGCCTCGGCCTCGTTTCCACCCGGCAATGCTGTTGTAGCAGTTTCGGCTGCCACAAATGCGGCCAACCCTTCCAGCGTGGCCAGACGCGTGTCTAGTGAGGAACGCAATGAGGTCTTGTATTTGGCAAGATCGTGGCCGACCAGCACCCGCGTTTGTTGTGCCAGATAGTTCTCGTACCAGGCCGTGGCCGCTAAAACCAGGGCCGCTAACACGGCAAACACCGCCAGCGCGATGCCGAGGTTGCGGCCGCGTTTGAAGGCGAACAGCGTTTGAATCAGATTAGGGGGCTGAACGCGCGCATGCGTGTTAGGCACTTGTGTTTCGGACGTCATCGTTCGATCCGGCAACACGGCCGCAGACGATCATCGACTCCGGGTAGACCGAATGTCGTTGCTGCATGCGTAATGTGTTGCGTTTATGCTACGGCAGAATGCAAGCAATCCTTACTGGATGATTAGTTAGTTTCAGAACCGGTAGAAAGTTTCAGCTACGCCCCGATCCTAAGAGGTCAAATTAGTCCATTAACTTGCTTTTGAGCGCCAGCGCGACCGCTTCGGTACGGCTGGCAACGCCCAGCTTGGCCAGCACACTGCTGACGTGAAATTTGGCCGTGGACGGACTGATGACCAGCCGTTCGGCGATCTCGACATTGCTCATGCCTTTGATCATCAGCGACAGCACCTCGCGCTCGCGCTGGGTGAGATCGCTGCCGGCAGACTGGAAGGAAGTGCCGCGCGCGGCCCGAACCAGGGCCTGGGTGGCCTCGGGGGAGAGCGCCGGCTGACCATTATGGGCATTGCGAATGGCACTGGCCAACTCGCCCGCGGTCGTGTTTTTGAGGAGATAACCGATGGCGCCGGCCTTCACGACCCGTTGCACCAGATCGTCATCCTTGAAGCTGGTCAGCGCCACGACCTGGACATGGGGAAAGCGGCTGCGAATCTGACGTGTGGCCTCAACGCCATCCATGCCGGGCATGATCAAATCCATCAGAACCACATGAGGCTGCAATTCGGCGCACTTTTCGACGGCCTCGGCTCCTCCGGAGGCTTCGCCAACCATGTCCAGGTCATCAAACGCCAACAGAAAAGCTGAGAGGCCGCTGCGCACAACATTATGGTCATCCACGATCATGACCCGTATTTTTGTCTTATCCATACCCATTTGCCATGTTTCGCCCTCAATTAAACGTGGGAGCAATAGATTTTGTCGTTTTGTTCTACTGTGAGTTTCGATGATTCGCACTTAGATTGTACTTCGATAGTCGTAAGATGCGTTGCGATCCGCTATAAATAAATACAGAGTTGCTGCCTGTATTGCATATCTGGCAAAGAATAGCCGTTTCGTCGGCAAATTTCGGCTTCAATTTTGAACCGATCGCTTATCGTTCAGATCAGCTTAGCACTTTTGAACGCGTGCGAGAAATGGGCGGCCAATAAATTTCATTTGTTGTGTCAAGTTGCTCAAACTGGTATTTGGCGCAGAAATAGATGGCTGTGATGGGTTGGTGCATTCATCCAAATAGACGGATGGCTAGCAGTCCGGCGATGGTCAAAAGCAGCCCCAGCCAGGTCACTTTGGGCGAGGTGGGATGCCGTGACCAACGGCTGTAACTCCATCCCGCCAGCAAGATGGCCAGCCCCAGCACCCAGACCAGGGTCAAGATGACAGTGCGCCAATCAATCATGCCGCGGCCTCGGTTGCCCGGTTGGATGGGTCCAATTGCGTTGGTAGGGGTTCTGATTGAGCCTGCATGTGCATCCAGCTACTCATCCAGCACCCCACGGCCACGCCCCAGATCACCCATACCAATGGGGCGGTGCGAATGCCGCCCCACGTGACCGCATCTGTAAGTCCACCCACGATGAGCGCGAGTTGGCTGGCAATGAGGCTGGCCGCCAGACCCGCCTGCCCAGGATTGTTTGTGCGCAATCCCACCCGATAGAGCGAGATGGAACACGCAATGGTGATGATGAGCGTGGCGAGCCATGCGATCAAGCCGGGCAAACCCAGATCGACCGCGATTTGCAGGAATAGATTGTGGGCGTGCACCAACGGCACCGGGTTGATGAAATAGGGGTACATGACCTCGACCAGTTTGGCGTGCAATCCCATGCCGATGCCGGTGAAGGGAAAATCCTGCACCATGTAGATGCCGCGCGACCAGATCTCGATGCGGCCGTTGATGGTGGCATCGACGCCCTGCGTGCTGGTGGCAGCCACGGTGTCGAAGGGTGGGATTTGCAACACCAGGCCGGCCAGTGCGAATCCGATGCAAACCAGCAGCGCAATCCCGGCCAGACGGGCCGCCCTTGGGAATCGCGTGGCCAGCCGCAACAGGGCCAGGCACAGGCATGCAGCCGCCAGCGCAACATAGGCGCTGCGGGATTGGGTGAGCACCAGGATCAGCGTCATGATGGCGGTGGTGAAGATGCCGATGAGGCGCGCGGCTGTGCGTGCCTTGGGCAAAAACAAGACCAGCCCGAGGCTGAACGGGATGAACAGCGCCAGATTGCCGCCCATGACGTTTGGGTGCACGCTGTCGCTGAGTAGGACGACAAAGCGGCTATACACCTGAGTGGGGATGAGGCCCTTGTTGGCATACCAGTCCACACTGATGGGCGCCAGGCCGGCCAGTGCGGTGCCGATGAGGGCGAGACTTATGAGTATCAGCCCCACTTGTGTAGATGAGGTGACGACCGTATTTGAAGGCAAAAATAAGGCCACGGCTTCGGCGATGGCATAGTAGGTGGCGATGCCGATGATCAGGCGCAAAACTTGGGGCTGAGTGAGGTCGGGCAGGGGTGAGATGAGCAGCGACACGCCGGCCATGATCATCAGCAAAACGATACCGAGATCGGCCGGGGTGGCCATCACCGCCAGGCGACTGGAACCCGAGCGGGCGACGAACCAGCGCAGGAGCCAGACGGCGACGATGAGCGCGGCCGCTGGCAATAAAAGCTTCGATGAAAGCAAGCTGGCCGCACAGGCCAGCAACACGACACCGTGTTGAACGAAGCGGAAGCTGACAGCACGGGAGCGAATGCGATGGAGCAGGTTAGTAGGCACCCTTTCCGTTGGCGACGACGAGCAGGGTCTTCAGTAGAATTTTGAAATCGAGCAGCAGCGAATAATTCTGCACGTAATACAGATCATCCTCAATCTTGAGATGACTGGGTTTGTCGCTGCGGCCATTCACCTGCCACCAGCCGGTCATCCCCTGCGGCACGGCCAGCCGGCGATGCTGCCACGGCTCATAGTGCTCGTAGAGGGCGGGCAGCTCGGGACGCGGGCCGACCAGGCTCATATCGCCATTGAGCACATTGAGCAATTGGGGCAGCTCGTCCACACTGTAGCGGCGCAGAAGCCGGCCCAGCGGTGTCACGCGCGTATCGCCTTTGACTTTCTGATATGTGTATTTGCCGGAGGCATCGAGCTGGACCATCTCGCGCTCTTTGCGATCGGCATCGACCACCATGGAGCGAAATTTGAACATGCCAAACAGGCGGCCGTTTTCGCCCACGCGCTGCTGCTTGTAGAACACTGGGCCACGCGAGGTCAGTTTGATGAGAATGGCGACCATTACCATGGGCAGCGACAGCATGAACAACAAAGTCGCGCTCACGACGATGTCGAAGGCGCGCTTGAGCGAGCGCTGGTAACCCGATAGCACCAGCGATTTCATGCTGATCATGGAGACGCCGTTCAGGTCGTCGATGCGAGCGGTGTAGAGCAGGGTGTTAAGACTGCTGGGAATGGCCCATACCTTGCAACCCTGGCGCAGAATGGTCGCGATGAGATCCTGCGGCTTGAAGTAGGACTCCAGCGGCGTCGCCAAAACCACATCACTGACCTGGCGTTGATCGATGACGCGATGGGCCTGCTGCACGCTGCCAAGATAAGGGGTGTGACTACTCAGGGTCTGGGCCTGCTCGGTGAGTGCAACCGGGAGTTTTTCTGACAGATAACCGATCAGATCAATCGACGTATCGGCATCTTTGCGCAGTCGCTCGATGGCCTGGAAGATGGCCTCGTTGTCGCCGATGACCAACACGCGCCGTTGAATGGCGTTGATCGGGGTGAGCCGTTTCTCGGTCAACTTGCCAATGACTTGAACCAGAATGAGCGCCACCGCTTCGAAGGCAAAGAAATACAGAATCAGCAAGCGGGAGATATCGCGGGCGAGGAAGTAGGTGAATGCGATAACAAGGAGCGTGCCGACTATATAGCCTGACACCAATACGCGTAACCGGTCGGCTGGCCCCAGGCGGCCATCGGTTTGATAGAACGAGAGTAGATAGAGCGAGGCAGAGTAGATCAGGGGAGCGGCGATATAAAGCTGGTTAACGGACGCCGCGGGAATATAGGACATGCCGAAGGGCAGGTGCGTGCGAACCCAGATAGAGAGTGCCACGGCACCCGCTGTAAACACAATATGAAGCAAAAAAATAGCAAACAAATATAGATTTCGGCGCTTTATCATGATCCGCCATCCCCTTGACCTTCGTTGAATGAAGTTGGCAACAATACCCAATGTGTGCTGATGCTACGTCTGGGTAGGTGATATCCGACTGGAATGCTGCCAATGTGCGTGAATCTTGCAGCGTTTCACACACAATTTATATATAGCAGAGCCCAAGTATAGCGTAAACTTAATTTTCACTTAGGTATTAAGTAGTATTAAGGGTCTAGGTCAAAGGTTGGACTTTGGCAGATAAGTATTGGCAATCCCGTTCAGCGGCGGCAATTCCATCTGTAATCGATATTGGGCCAACTTTTCATCGACATAAGAAAGGATTTGCTGCTGAAAATCAGTGGCTCCAAATTGTTGCGCCTGTGCGCGAATGATTTGGGGATCGAAGGCACACTGTTCAAACCTTTGAACCGCGTCGATCAATGACTGTGGTGTTTGTTCGGCGAAGAACAGACCCGTTGTATCGGCCACCACTGTTTCTAAAGCGCCGCCGGCCCCGTATGCGATCACGGGCGTGCCACAGGCCATGGCTTCCAGGGGAATAATGCCGAAATCCTCTTTCGGCATAAAGATGAGTGCGCGTGCGTTCTGATACAAACCCGGCAGCACGTCGTCGGCAACCCGCCCCCGAAAGCTGATGTTGGGGCCGGCCATTTGTTTCAGTTGGGCCAGTTGTGGACCGTCGCCGACCACAATAAGCTTTAAACCCAGCTGATTAAAGGCCGCGACCACGACATCCATTTTTTTGTAAGGCACCAGTTCAGAGAAGGCCAGAAAGTAATCGTGTTGGGGCGGCGTGTCTGAGGCGGGCAAACTAAATTGAGTGAGATCGACCGGTGGATAGATGATGTCACTGTTGCGCCGGTAATATTTTTGAATGCGTTGCTGGGTGACTTTGGAAATGGCGACAAAGTGATCGGGACGCTGAGATGCGCCGGCATCCCAGGTGCGCACCCAGGTTAATAAAGGCGCAAGAATGAGCCGGGCGATTGGGTTACTGCTGGCAATGAAATTGTGATACCAGTTCCAGGCATAGCGGAAGGGGTTGTAGCAGTAACACACGTGCAAGGTTTCAGGCGGCGTCAGCACCCCATGCATAAATCCGGCACTGCTCGAAATCACCACGTCATAGCCAGACAAATCAAATTGCTCCGCCGCAAAGGGATAGAACATGAAGAACTGCCGAAAGAACTTCTTGCTGCCCGGCACATGTTGTAAAAACGATGTGGTCATACGCCGTTTGGCGAGCCAGGCCGGCTGCGAGGCGGGATCGTAGACCACGGAATACAAATCGGCATCGGGAAAAGCCTGGGCAATAGTGTGAAAACATCGCTCGCCCCCGCGAACGCTGATGAGGTAGTAGTGAACAATGGCGACTTTGGGCGCTCGGCTTGAGCGAGCAGGTGAGGCGGGGGTGGTCATAGGCTAAACAGTATCACAGC
>Ga0105048_10007108_pt1 | contig 18016 bp, 16 predicted proteins | sample MAT05_FD_78382 | JGI IMG/M metagenome (GOLD analysis project Ga0105048, IMG submission 78382) | Freshwater microbial communities from Lake Fryxell liftoff mats and glacier meltwater in Antarctica - MAT-05 | ecosystem: Environmental > Aquatic > Freshwater > Ice > Liftoff microbial mat | place...
GAAAGATCCTCTCACACTCACGCGATCACTCCCGAAAACACATCCTGACATCGCAACCGCGCGACTATACTCCAGCCTCGACTCGAAATGATCGAGCCGCAACGCGCCTTCCCGGAGTTCTCGATCCCTCGGAGCAAACTATATTCCTGCGGGAATCGCCTACAATCTCACAGACTCTAGGCTGCTGTGTCCACCTGTACCACCGGATACACGTTCGAAACGCGAAGGAACCCTATGAAATTCCCAGGTCTTCTCACTCTCAGTCTGGTGACTACTTTTTGCGCAGTGCTGCTTTCAGCGTGCGGGGGTGGAGACGACAAGGATCCGACGGCTAACCCGGTGCCACCGACCGCGACTGCGGAAGTCATCGCCGAGGCTTCTCGTCCTCCTGCGGTGACCGTCGAAGCGTCACCGACGACCGAACCCGACGTTACCGCCACCGATACCTCTGTTCAAACCCCGGCGGAAAATGGAACTCCGGTGGCGGTGACAGTGATCTTGACCGATTACCGCATTTCGGCATTTCAAAAGGAGTTCGAGGTTGGCAAGACCTATTCTTTCACCATCCAGAACAACGGCGGGGTACCTCATCAGTTCTTGATCGAACCAGCTGGTGCGGTAAATCAGCCTTTGACGGCCGGCGACCAAACCGCACTTGTGACCGGAATCGCTCCGGGAGCGACCGTGACACTGACCTGGACATTCGCGGAAGCAGGAAGCTACCAATTCGCCAGCCACGAAGCCAACTACTACGAGCAGGGAATGGTCCAGGGTCCGATTACGGTCAGATAAGCCAGCAATTGTATCGAACCAAGTCTTCAGTTCTCTCTAACTGTCCACAATTCAACACAAAGGGGGCATCGAAATCTTTACCCAGCCGGTTCAGACGTCGTGGCCATCTTCGCCTCATGCCGAAATAGTGTCTGTAGGCGCAGGTGCTCGCTTAGCCCTTTTCCGCACCAACCGTCAGACCGGCGATGAAATACCGCTGGAGCAAGAGATAGACGATAAGTGTTGGCAGAGCTACATACATTGACGCCGCGGCGATGAGATTGTCATCAGTGAAGAACTCCCCACCGAGATTCGCCAGCGACGAAGTGATGGGTCTGTCAGAGCCCTGTTGCTCGAGCACCACTGCCCAGAAGAAGTCATTGTAGATCCACGTGAACTCCAGAGTTGCGAGAGCAGCCAACGCCGGAAGGGTGAGCGGCATGATGATCTGGTAATACTGTTTCCAGACTCCCGCCCCATCGACTCTGGCAGCTTCGTTTAGCGACTTCGGTAGCAACTTCATATAGTTGCTGAGCACAAAGGTGCAGAAACCGCTCTGAAAAGCGACGTGTATCAGAATCAAGCCCCAAGTACTTCCGTTCAGCTTACCCGAATTGGAGAGAAATGACGGGAGTTCGACCCGGTTGTAAAACTGAAACAGCGGCTGGATGATGATCTGTTGCGGAAGCAGATTTCCAGCAGTGAATAGTGCAAGCAAGGTGATGTTGAATCGCCATGAATAGCGACTGCACACGAACGCCACCATACTGGAAAAGAAGAGTGTGAAGATGAGCGCCGGCACGAGGATCAAGGCGGTGTTCCAGTATTTGCGGAGAATGTCACCTTGAGTCCAGGCGTTGCTGTAATTGTCAAGCGTAAGCGAACGCGGCCACGAGAAGAAGCCATCCTTCACGGTATCTGAGAATGGCCGGAACGAGGCAAAAATTGCGCCTGCAATTGGAACAAGCCAGACCAGAGCCGTCAGAATGATAAAGAGATAGAGAAAAATCCGGAACGGGTTGACACGCTTTCGCTTTCGGGAAGCGCTGATAGAGCCAGCGGTCACGAATCGGCTCCTTCTTGCGTGTTTCGGTAATGATTTGTCACATACCAGATGACAAATCCGAAGCAGAGCACAAACAGAATCGTCGCATACGCGGAACCACGACCTACATTGCCGCCACCCTCACCAAGTAGGTTGTTCGTAGTCAGAATTGAGAGAACCTCAGTTTTTCGCGGTGTGTTGAGTACGTAGATAATGTCGAAGGCTCGAAGTGCTTCGATAACTGTGATGACAGAAACCACGACATTGATCGGCTTCAGTGAAGGGAATACGACATGGCGGAACGTTTGCCACTCGTTGCTACCATCGAGCATGGCCGCCTCGCGAAGTGAGTTGTCCACACTCTTCAACCCGGCGAGGTACAAGACCATGATGTACCCGCTATGCCGCCACGCAATAGCGACAAGAATGGCGACGAAATTACGCGATACCCCGTAGTCTTCGCCGATTGGTATGAGAAAGGATTGGTTGCCAATCCAGTCAACCGGGTTGCCTCCCCCAAAAATCTGGGTGGCAAGTCCGTTTTCCGTCGAGTAGATGACGCTCTGCCACATGAAACCAACGACGGCAAGCGAAAGCACAACTGGCGTGAAGAAAACGCCCTGAAAAAAACGCGTCCCGCGTAAGTCCTTATCCAGAATGTAGGCGAGAAGAATGCCAAGGGCCGTCGGGCCGACGAAGAGAAAGATGAGCAGAACCGTATTGTTGATGAGTGCTTGATAAAAGTTCTTCTGAAATACCGTAAATATCTGGTGGTAATTCTTGAATCCGACCCAGGCAATATCACTGAATCGAATTCCCTTCCAGTTCGTAAAGGAAAGCCCAATCGAAGCGATCGTTGGGATCCAGACGAGGAAGACGTGAAGGATCGTTGGAATACCAGCCATCGCCAACGCGACCCAGCGGTCTCGACCGTCAAACTGGCTGGCCCGGCGGGTTTTGCGCTTGGTCGTACCGGCTGACGAGACAGAAACCGGATTTGCCGTAGCCAATGTTCACCCCGCTTCATTGCGAGATATGCGAAAACGCCCGCCGATTTTCATCGGCGGGCGAGACATCGTAGGTTAGGAGGCGTAAATCGCCTCGGCCTGAGCCTGCATATCTTCGAGGATCGAATCGATCTTGGTCGGATCGGCGATGAAGTCCGCCAACGCCGGACCGGCTACGTTTGACGCGAACTCCGGGCTCGCGTCGCGATCGAGGAATTGGGTCACATTCGGTGCCGATGCGACGAGCTCGAACACCTTCTTCTGAAGCGTGGTGTACCCTGCGGCGTCGACACCACTATTCGGCACCACCACACTTGGATCCTTGGAGAGATAAGCTTCCTGGGCTGCGGCCGAACCGAAGTTGGCCAGCAACTCTTTGGCGGCTGCCTCGTTCTTCGGCTTCTTAGCCATCAGCCAACCATCGATCGGCGCTTCAATCGTTCCCGTGCCGTACTCCGCGTTGAGTTCAGGGAATGGGAAGAAGTCGAGATCACTGATATCAGCCGCCGGAAATTGATTGCCAATGAAATTGCCGATGGTCATCATTCCGGCTTCTTTGTTGACGACGGCTGCCGCCGCCTCTTCCCAGGTTCGCCCGTTGGGATCCGGCTGGTGGAGTGGGAGAAGTGCGGCAAAGGTGGCGAATGCCGCCTTAACCCGATCATCAGTCCAGCTCTCCTTGCCGGCCATGAGGTCAACGTGGAACTGATACCCGTTGGTGCGGAAGTTGACCTGATCGAAGGTGCCCATCGCCGGCCAGCGGCCGTCATTGCCCAAGGCGAATGGAACGATTCCGGCCGATTGCATGCTTTCGGCCAGCCCCTTCAGTTCGTCAAGAGTCGTCGGAACCGCCCAGCCCTTCTCCTCGAAGAGGCTCGGTCGGTAGTGAATTCCCCAGCAGTAGTAGGAACTCGGCACGAAGTATTGCTTGCCATCATCGCCAGTAGAGGCGACTTTGAAACCTTCGCCCACTTGGTCGCTGAGTCCTGCAGCCCAGACGTCTGAGATGTCCCCGAGCAGATCCTGAGCGGCAAAATAGCGCATTCGATAACCCGCGAACCAGGCGAGAACGTCATCCGGATTCTGCAGATACGTCGTGATGTTTTCCTGAAAGGTGTTGTGGTCAACAGTGTTGACCTTAACGGTGATGTTTTTGTTCGGTAGCGCTGCCACCATAGCGACAAGCCCTGCGGCTGGGACTTCATTGGAGTAATTCGAACCGAGCGTGACCTCGCCGGTACCCGCCTCGAGTGCAGTCTGGGCGAAAACCCGACCCCCTGGCAATGTCAAACCAACAGCGGCCGCGCCGGCAACGCCGACTGCGCCTTTGAGCAGATCGCGCCGACCAAGTGAAAACCCAGCCAAAGATGGGCTTGGCGAACGACGATTGTCTCCAGTAACCATTTTCGTTTCCTTTCTGCTCCACCGCCGTTGGTGGATCAGTCACAAACCAACGCGCATTGAATTGTCGCGAACGCCCAAAAGTATGTTGACCCCGCATGGTGGTGTCAAGATACGGACCACGCCGCCAGTAGACCCGTGATTCTTGCGCTACATCTCAGCAAATCTCTTCTGAGCAAACTGGCGGTCGATTTGATTTCGGCATTGACACCCTTGTTTGTCACTCTCTGTCAGCGATACTTGGCAACCAAACTGAACCGGACAATCGGTACCACCACCGGGCAACGTCGCCAGAGGAGAAATGCACGTGGTCTTGTCGCTGCCGCCAATTCCGGAGTCCTTTGCACTTGCCGTTTGCGACTATCCAGAGCATGTTCCCTGGGATCAGTGGAAGTTATACCCGGCGCGACAGCGCGAAATGGGCCTGAGTTACGTCCGCATCGCCGAATTCGCGTGGTCGAAGATGGAGCCGTCGGAAGGCGTGTTCAACTGGCAATGGCTCGACGACGCGGTTGAAGCACTTCATGCGGATGGCCTCCACGTCATCATGTGCACACCCACCGCGACTCCTCCTGCCTGGCTCATTCGCAAGCACCCGGAAATTCTGTACACGGATAAGCAGGGCCGCGTACGAAAGTTCGGTTCGCGCAAACACTTCGACCATGCCAGCCCGATCTATCGCGAGCATTCCCGACGAATCACTCGGGAAATTGCACGTCGATACGGCCAGCATTCAGCCGTCGTTGGCTGGCAAACAGACAACGAGTGGGGTTGCCACTCTTCCACTCGATCGTATGGGGGCGCGAGCGTTCTCGCCTTTCAACAATGGCTCGAGGAGCGATACGGCACCCTGGACGCTTTTAACGAGGCCTGGGGCAACGTCTTCTGGAGCCAGGAATACTCGGATTGGAGCCAGATCGAACCACCATTGCTGGCCGTGGCCGAACAAAACCCATCGCATGTGCTTGATTTCTGCCGTTTTGCCAGCGATGCCGTGGCGGAGTTCCAGCTCGATCAGACCAGGATATTGCGGGAACTCTCACCGGGACGCTGGATCACCCACAACTACATGATGCACTTCGGTGAATTCGATCATTACAAGAATTGCGAACCACTCGATTTTGCTGCCTGGGACTCATACCCGTCCGGGCAAGTTGAACGAGCTGCCTTCACCCAGGAAGAGAAGGTTCGATGGACTCGAACCGGTCACCCCGATTTGATCTCCTTTAATCATGATGTCTATCGCGGTCTCAAGGGTCAGCGTGCATTCTGGGTAATGGAGCAGGGCGTCGGTCAAGTGAACTGGGCGGCATCCAATTGCCTGCCTGCCCGAGGTGCCGTCGCCTTATGGACCGCTCAGGCATATGCTCACGGCGCCAGCTGCGTCTCGTACTTCCGCTGGCGTGCGGCCACGGTCGCGCAGGAATTGATGCATTCCGGACTGCTCAGGCACGACGAGACGGTCGATCGCGGAGGTCAGGAAGTTGGATCTCTCGAAATGCAAGGACTCCCGAATGACGTTGTGCCGTCCCGAGTCGCCCTCCTGCACGATTACGAAAGCTTGTGGATACATGACGAACAAATTCACAGCGAAGGTGCTTCCTACTGGCAGCAGATCATGCTCTTCTATAGTGCGCTTCGTTCACTGGGAATCGACGTCGATATCCGCCACCCGGATCATGAGCTCACTGGCTACGAGATCATCGTGGCGCCCGCAATCCAACTCATGGGGAAGGAACGCGCCGATCACCTTGCCTCGTACGCCGACAAAGCCCGACTGTTCTTCGGTCCGCGATGCTCTTATCGCACCCCGACCGGCCGAGTTCATGAAAATGGTCAGCCCGGCCCACTCCGTGGCCTGGTTGGTCATTCGCTGCTCAATTTCGACGGTATGCGACCGGGGATGACCGTCAAAGCGGGCGGACACACGGTGACAACCTGGGCCGAAGCGTACCGTCCGACCACCGGAACCGCAGTCGTCACCTATGACGACGGTCCACTTGCCGGTGAAGCAGCAGTCGTACGCAATGGCAACGCAATCTCGATGGGCGCATGGAGTCCTTCACTGCTGACCGAAGTCCTCATCGGGCTCTGTAAGGAGATAGGACTCCCAATATTGTCTCTGCCAGAAGGAGTCCGGGTAAGTCGTAGGGGCGCCAGCGAAATCTGGATGAACTTCAATCAATTCGACGTTTCGTTACCCGACGGAACAACCATGTCACCGGTTTCGTTTCAAATCCGGGGATGATCAGTTCAATTGCGAGCGCGGGATTCTCACATTCTGTGCTCGCAGTTTCAACCTGTCACCGTGCCCAAGTCTCTAAGCCGCGCGATGCGAGCGGGTTCGTTCGCCATCAACCACCCTTCAGTAGAGAGACCCTCGTACGCTTGCCAAAAATAAGGTTTCGCCTCTGCTATTCGACCGAGCCCAACGAGACACTCTGCAAGCTCTTCGTCCACGTAGGGATCCGATTCGCCGGCCGCCTCCCACTCGCTCTTGAGCCTGTTCTGGATGGCAAGAGCGTCGTCTAACCGTCCGAGCGACCGAAGCGTGCGAGCGACCGCCCAATCGGCGATCCGGGTTTCGTTTGGTTGCCCCTTGCCACGCCGCCACGTGGCTGCGCGCTCGAAACGATCGAGCGCTTTCTCGAAGTCTCCGCGATCGTGGTAGGTCCAACCGATGTTGTTAAGAAGCGAACCAATCCAGTTACGCGAGCGATCATCAGTCGCTGCCTCGGCTATCGTCAGAGCCCGCTCATTCCAGGCGAGTTGTTCGTCCGGCGGGGAGGCGATCCCCAGCATGTGGGCAGCGTCAATCGCCAGGGCCTCTTCGGCGGCATGTGTCGCGAGTTCCAGCGCCTGCTCGAAGAGTGGTACTGCGTCGACCCGGTTCCCGACCGAGTTGAAGAGACGCCCCCGTTCAAGCGCGAGAAAAATGACTGGGCGATCCTCATTCGCACCAGGGGCAACGCCCGCTTCGTCCAGCAACACATGAGCATCTTCAAAGCGGCGCTGAAGTCCGAGTGCTCGCGCTGTCTGGGTCATGAGTTCGACCCGAATTGCGTCTTCCTGTTTCATTTCCAGTGCTTGCCGGAACCGTTCTTCACTCTGCGCCGGTTCGCCGAAATTCCATAGCGCAGCGACTTCTTCAACTCGCATCGGGACTAGCTCTCCTCAATCTCAGGGCACCGTCAAAACGTTTCGTGTGAACGAAACCCAACTGCCAAATGACGGTAACTCGGTCGGTATGCACTGCACCGGCGCATTACCATCGACCGTAATCAAGAACCGCGACGACGAATTATCCTTGGTTTCGTGCGCTTGACTGAGTCGATTCACGACTCCCGAAATGTTCGCACGGAATGATGTAAGCGAGAGGGCGGCCACACACCATGAGTAATCATCCCAAGATTGTCTTCATCGGCGCCGGCAGTGCGGTATTCGCACGAGCCCTCCTGCGAGATATCTTCACCTTCCCAGAACTGAAGAACGCATTTATTTCACTCATGGACATCGATCCGGAGCGATTGGCAGATACGGATGCCATTGCCCGGCAGGTCGCGGGCGATGCCAATGCAACCGCGAAAATCGTCTCGACAACCAATCGCCGAGAGGCGCTCTCCGAAGCTGACTATGTGATCAACATGATTCAGGTCGGCGGGTATCGGCCGTCTACAGTGATCGACTTCGAAATACCAACGAAATACGGGCTTCGCCAGACGATTGGCGATACCCTCGGTATCGGCGGAATCATGCGGGCGCTGCGCACCATCCCGGTCATGCTCGATATTGGCAAGGATATGGAAGAACTCTGCCCGGACGCACTCCTGCTCAATTACACCAATCCCATGGCAATGCTGACCTGGGCGATGAACCGTGGAACAAGGGTCAAAACGGTCGGGCTCTGTCACAGCGTACAAGGCACGGCAGCCGAACTCGCCTTCATCCTCGGGATACCCTCCGAAGAGATTGACTATCTCTGCGCCGGTATCAACCACATGGCGTTCTATCTAAAATTCGAACACAAGGGTATGGATCTCTATCCGCAACTCAAAGCGATTGCGGCAGAACGTGATGAGCCAGGGCACGAGCGTGTACGTTTCGAGATGTTGCGCAGGCTGGGCTTCTTCGTAACGGAATCAAGCGAACATTTCAGCGAGTATGTTCCCTGGTTCATCAAAGCCGCGAAACCGGAACTCATCGAGGAATTCAATGTGCCACTGGATGAATACCCTGCTCGATGCGAAGAGCAAATTGCCGAATGGGGCGACATGCGAGCCGCATTGACCTCGTCTGATCCGGCGGCGCTTGAGGAATACCATGAAACCCGAAGAAACAAACTCAGTGGGAACTGGCAACGCCGACTGATCGCGGTCGAGAAGAGTGATCCTGGTCAGGCCGATCGGCTGAAATCAGCAGTACTGGCTGAGCGACGAATGCACCAGACCGGTCATTCCGGTGAATACGGCAGTTTGATTATCCACAGCATGGAGACAGGGCAACCGCGGGTAATCTACGGCAACGTCAGCAACGACGGTTTGATCGACAATCTGCCGGCGGGTTGCACGGTCGAGGTTCCCTGTCTGATCGACAAAAATGGCGTTCAGCCAACCAAAATCGGACACCTGCCGCCGCACCTGGCCGCGCTCATGCAAACAAATGTCAACGTTCAGGGGTTGACCGTCGAGGCCGCTCTGACAGGAAATCGGGAGCACATCTACCACGCGGCGATGCTTGATCCGCATACCGCGGCCGAACTCCCGCTGGCGACGATCTGGTCGCTGGTAGACGATCTGATCGCCGCGCACGGTTCATGGATGCCAGCTTACTCTTGAATTCACACGGCTGAAAGCGAGTCCACGACCCGGCGGAGTTTCACTTCTGCTTCGGAAGCGACTTCGTCGAGTGCCGGGTTTCCCTGAACGAAACCAAGCATCTGCGCCGGATCGATCACGGAGACCCGGCACGAATCGCCGTGCTGATGCACGATGACATTGCAGGGGAGAAGCAGCCCGAGTTCGTGCTCCGCTTGCAGCGCGCGATACGCGAGATGAGGGTTACAGGCTCCCAGAATCACATACGGCTCGAACTCGACGTCGATCTTCTCTTTCATCGTCGCTTTGACATCGATTGTGGTGAGAACTCCAAAACCCTCCGCTTTGAGAGCGGCTTTGGTACGCTCAATTGCTTCATCAAACGTCGCGTTGATTGTCGTGCCAAAACCGTAGGGTGCTGCCGTTTCAGTCGCATTCATAGAAACTCTCCTTGTGTGTTAGCGAACGAGTGGTCGACCAGCCTGAGACCAGGCAATCAAACCGCCACGTAAACTCACGACATCGGCAAATCCTGCTGAGAGCAAAATCTGCCCACCATCAATGCTCCGGCGTCCGCTTCTGCACACGGTTACCACCGGCTTGCTCATATCGAGTTCACCTACTCGGGCGGCAAGCGCCCCCAAAGGAATGAGAACGGAACCAGGCATTCGAGCTTCGTTCCACTCATTCGGTTCCCTGACGTCAACGTACTGAACTTCAGTTTGTTGGTAGTCCTCTGGAACCTCGCTGAGGTAGATTTCAGGAACAGACGGTCCCTTCGCGAACAAATTGTGCAGATTCACGCCTCGTGATCTCCTAACAACGTGGCCGAGGTCTTTCCTCAACCGCTACATGGCGATCTTCGTCAGTGTCATCCACGTCCTCCGGACGCGGTAAGGGAACCATTCAGGTTCCCACCCCCATTCGAGGTAGAACAACGGTCTGCAACAGAATCCAACCGCCAATGAAAAGAAGCGGAACTGCCAGCCCGCTAAGTATCGATAGAATCTCGCTCACTTGATGCCGCCTCCACTTGTGACCAGGATCAACGACCACTCCTGACAACCGCCTTGACGGCCTCTTCGATCGCGACCTGCGAGTTCGGAAACTCCTCAGGATGGCGCAAGCAGTTCAGCGCGAATACCTCAAGCATTTGCCCGGCGAGTCCGCTGGACGCGGCTTTCATCGCGGCAATCTGATTAAGCACATCCGTGCACTCCCGCCCCTCTTCAATCATCTTCTGGATACCCCGGGCCTGACCCTCAATGCGTTTTAGCCGGGACACCAAATCACTTCGCTCGTCTTCGGGTAAATTCAGTGTGCTTGGCATATCACCTCTCTGCGGGGCTGGCTACCTTCACGAAGTTATTCCAATCTCGCCTCTAAATACTCCACCGGGGTACCAGTATACGCTGCGTTGTCAGCCCGCGCAAAGTTCATCAATTTGGTGGATTATTTGCATCTGAGGTTCGCCTTCCCCGAGGGAGCGTTGATCGTGTTGAATCGCTATTTTGGTTGTCTACTCGGTCTCGCCTGTGGAGACGCGCTCGGAGGAGCGGCCGAATTCCGCTCGAGAGAAGAGATCCGCGCCGACCATCCTGAAGGATTGCGCGATTTCGTTGGCGGAGGTTGGCTCAATCTCTTCCCCGGCGAAGTTACTGATGATACGCAAATGGCGCTCGCCATCGCGGAGAGCCTCACTAACGGCGGGCCGCTCAACATGGAAGATGTCGCCACGCGCTTCGTGGCCTGGTATCTAAGCCGCCCGAAAGACATCGGCAACACCACCCGAGCCGCAATTCACTTGCTCGATTCCGGAGTTGCCTGGAACATGGCGGGAGAGCGCATTCATGCCCAGTCAAATGGCCGCGCGGCCGGTAACGGCTCAGTTATGAGGTGCGCGCCAGTGGCACTACGATTCCTCTCCCGCATGGACACGATGATTCAGGCATCAATCGATACCTCGCGTATCACGCACGCCGATCAACGCTGCACACTCTCCGCGGTCGCGGTCAATCAAGCGATCGCACATCTGCTGGCAAATGGCGACCGCCTGACCGTGATCGATGCTGCCTTAACGGGAATTGAGCGCGAAGACGTTAAGCGAGCAGTGCACCGCGCTGTAATGCTCAATGAGTCCGACGTTCCCAACGGCGGTTTCGTCCTCGACACGATGACCGCCGCATTTTGGGCGCTCCTGAACCACGATTCACTCGAAGAGACGATCGTCGCCGCCGTTGCGCTGGGTGGCGATGCTGATACAACGGGTGCGGTAACTGGTGCATTGGCGGGCGCGATGTACGGCATCGATGCCATACCGGATCGATGGCTATCACTGCTCCAGCATCGGGAGCGAATCACTGAACTCGCCGGTATCCTCTTTAGGCTCAACAGCGAAGACAGTCCCAATTAGAGGGGTGGCTCGGCCAGCTTCAGGTATCTCCGGACACTTCCGCGATTTCGCGGGTCATCCGCCAGACCGAGAAGCGCGAGCAGTTGCTCTTCACCAGCGCCTGTTTTCGCCCGATCAACTGCAAAAGTGTGACGAAGCACCTGCGGACTCACCTCTTTTGCCAGTCCCGCTGCACGGCGTACCCGCTCGACCATAACATTGACCGCCTGAAACCCAACAGAGAAAAGCAAATCCACCGGTGCCTTCCGTTCGACGAACTCGGCATAGATGCGTGCGAACTCGCTGTCGCCAGCCAGCTTTCGCTCTTTTCCCCTTTTGGTCACGTCATCATAAAAGATGAAGACGACAGGTTGTTCTGGATCAGCCAGATCGATATGTTCCCGCCGCAACGCAAGCAATTCGGACCGTGACAGTCCCAATCGCAGCATCAACCAGATTGCCGTGAGGCTCCAGTGTTCGTCACTTGCCGCCGCGGCAAGGAGCGCATCCTGTTCCACCTCGAACAAAGGGATCGGAGAACGGAGCTGGATCGAATGAGGGTAGAACCCGTCGGTTGGATCGACCTGGATCACCTTTGCGGTTTGGATCAGGTAGGTAAAAAAACGACGAACTGAAGTCAATCGTCTTTTTCGGGTGGATTTGTTGTCGGTCAAACCCAGGTAGTTGGCGATATCTGATTGCCGAATCTTTGCGATCGGCACGTGGCCGATCCGTTCCTCGAGTTTCGCCAGATCGTAAGAGTACGACTCAATTGTGTTGTGAGGACGTCGCGTTTGTTCGAGTTCGCGCCGATACCAGGCCCTGGCCAGTTCCAGACTGCTCTCCGGCGTGAGCACCGGCAGACCACCTAGCAAAGCGGAGAACTCACCGTTTTGAGCCGACATGAAGAGCGGCAACTGATCGGGCTTGCCTGCGGCGGATGCACTCTCCATTTCACGCAAGACCGGATAGTCGGTGAAAGGTCGATCACGCTCCTCTGCCGTCAAACCGTCCGGTCGCCGCCGCCGGCGCCTGGGCTTCACGGTATCATGAGCGCCAAAGAGATCGTTTTGCTCGTGTTGCGGCGGTTCCTCGGTTGGCATCGCGTTCCCCACGCACCACAGTTCATTTGCACGTGAGCGTAGAAGCGAGTTGCAGCTATGTCAAGTTGATTTCCATCGTTCGATTGCGCGGCGGACACCAGCCGTCCCCGAAGATTCGGCCGCCAACACTGGTATCCCAAGTTTCGCAGCCGCGGTTCTCACCTGATCCGACGTGCTGTGGGCGATCTGACGCACCAGAACAATTGCGACGTCTGCTCCGGCGAGTATGGCCTGAACATCTCGTCCAACACGGCTTGCTTCCTTCGCAGAGGGAATTCCAGTCACCGATTTCGCTCCCTCCTTCTTAAGGGATCTCGCAATCAGTGCGCGAAGGGCGGGATGTCCACCAGCGACAACGATTGACAACCCTTGTACAGGTCGTTCACCTCGAACGGCAGTCCCAACTTGTATTCGAGCATCTCGTGCCGCTCGTTTGGATCGCTCGACCCGATACGCTGCGGACGTTTCACCGAGAGCGTGAAGCAACACTTCTACTTCTCGCGCCAGCATCGGGTCGGTCGCATTCGAATGACCAATCTCTTCGACCCGCTGCACCATTTTGGCTGGAATTCCTGTGCTTGCTGGAGCAAGTGCCTGAAATTCAAGAGCACAGAGTAGGTCGTGTGGTGATACAGCCATCGCTTCCACATCGTCGATCCACCCACCGACCAATGCGTTGTTCCACAGGTCGGCGTTTTCGAACGCGGCGACATCCTCGAGCAATTCAAGTCCAGCATTGAAAGCAAGGACTCTTGAGTTTGCTCGCCCAAGCATTCTGAATCGCTCCACGCGCCAACTGAGCGATTCTGAAACGACAGCAAAATCACCGGTCGGAACCGATTCCAGCTTCTGCCGAATGAACTCCGCCGCCTCCGCGAAATCACCGCGGTCGTTCAGCAACTCGATCAATACTCGGAATTCGGCGGATTGAATTGCGAGATTGCCAACGGATTGTGCGAACTCCTGAATCGCACCAGGAAAGTCCCCGTCTTCAAACCGCTTCCAGGCCAGCGAAAAAAGAGATTCATAACCCGGTTCATCCATCATGCGAGCCACCTGACAACAATGCATTTCGTCGAAATTACTATCCCATCGTCTCATTCGCTGGACCACTGACCCCGAATAGGCTTCGTTCTGGACCAATTCTGACCCAACTATCGGAATCCATGCCGGCGCGTATCACCCGGGCACTCCATCCACCAACTGCGATATGACGGATTGACGATGGCAAGATATGCTGATATAGTGATGACTGTATTTCGCAACAGTGTTCCAGGAGGTCAGCGCTCGCCATGGGTGAGCTTGTCGTCGGTCGACCAGCGCTCAAACTGAATTACGTCGTATCGCTGCCACTTGATCTCGTTTCGGTGATGTCACTTCTCTATAGAGCGGTGCCTGGTAGCGGACTCGATTCCTGGTTGGTGGCTACGCGACGAGCGCTCCCGGACGAACTTCGGGCTGATCTGGACCTTTTGCACGGTTTCTCCGGGCGGCTCCTCTATTACATGGAGGAGCCAGTGATGCGATTCGAGCCATTGCGGCCCGATCGGATCAACGCGGGAATGGACGATCTGATTTCGTTCCTTCAGGCGCTCCCGGCGGCCGAGTACCTTGACATGGTCGCCAATGCGCTGGATCGCGTACATCGCGATATCGGCACTGGACTCATGACTCCCTCCTGGGGAGACGAACGTTCCTGGCGGATATACGTGGAACCCGCGCTCACGACAGCTTCTGGCGATGAGGTAATGACACTCCTCAATGCTCCGGAGAAGTTGAAAGCGCGAACCATCAGACTCATTCAAGGCATTTGGGATGCAGGCTACTGCACCGAATACGCAGCGCGACTGCCCAATCTGGCCGATGCAGCTGCACTTGCTACCGGAACCGCGGGGTTTGGGTTTGCACTTGCCTTCGTCGAACTGACTGGCAATCGCATGCCTTCGACATTGATAGCTGGTGTGAACCAGGTTGAACACGTCACGTTTTGCCCGACATATCATCTTGGGTCGTTCATCAGTTACATCGTGTACCCGCCGGACTTGATCGTCTTTTTCAGCGTTCCGGAGTTCATTCAGCGGGTGCGACCGGTTCAAGAGAGCAATGGACAGGTCGTTCAGGACGAGCGACACGAATCACTCTCATCGGGCGCATCACTTGATACCGAAGAAGTGCTCGAAGGGTTGCGCGCACTTGGCGACGCAAACCGGCTTCGGGTGATCGAATTGCTCACCGGTGGCGAGCTTTATGCACAGGAGATCGTCGGACGCCTGGGAATCGCCCAATCTGCGGTATCACGGCATCTGGCATTACTCGAACGGGCCGGACTGGTGAAGGTTCGCCCTCGCGGTGGAATGAAGTACTACGCGATCGATTTCCAACGATTGGGATCGCTGGCAGACGCACTGAGGTTCCGTGGCCGCGTTGATCATTGATTGTGAATTGTTGCACAGACTCTAGACATTGCAGAAAAAACTGCTACAATGCTGTGCATAGGGTAGACAAAGTATCTCGTACCCTGCTGCAAAGCATGTGCACATTGACAAATGAATCTTCCTAAGTCGCTCGCTGGCACGTCCATAGGACAATGTTGGCTAGAGCGCGCGCGAACGGTGGATCCAACCCTTCGATCAAATTCCCACTGTTCGTCGTCCTTACCTTAGCCGCCTCGGGTGACGTTAGCCGGTCGCCTGGCACAGATATTCCTCTCAACCCTCAGTTTGCGGTGCGAGACGTAGCAAAAGAGCTCCGTGAAACGGCCGCTCCTCACACCTTCCTCTCCGAAGCCTGACCAATCGATCGCGGTCACGCTGGATTACCTCGGCAGCGATCGAGCACAGTCGACGCCCGGTGCACCCAAACGCACCGGGCGTAGCTGTTTAACGAGGGTCGAGGTCCGAGCAATGCCTGACCGACGGAATACAAAACCGTCCAGAAGGAATTTTCTTTCCGGGCGGTTTTGTGTTCGTTACGAAGCGCCTATTCGACAGTGGCTTCAATTCGGGGAAAGAGCGGGACCGGGGCTTGCACCTGCTGAAATGCAGTGCCGCCCCAAACACCATCCCGCTTCCAGGTACCTATCTCGATCGGGCTCAACCCGAGCTGGGAGAGAATCCGATCACTGGTTGTTGGAATAAACGGCGACAGATATACCGCAATCAGGCGCGTCGCTTCGGCAGCTGTCCACAGGACCGTATCGAGTGTGCCCTGCGCATCGGAATTCTTCGCCAGCTTCCAGGGTTGGCGCTCTTCCAGGTATTGGTTCCCCCGGCGAACCAATGTCCAGATTGCATCCAGGGCTCCATCGAGATCCCACTCTTCAATGCGCCGGGCGCCGACCCGTCCAGCCTCTTCCGCAACGCTCCTGAGGGAAACTTCCGGTTCCTCGGCATCGCCCGGCTGGGGGACGTCTCCTCCCCGGTATCGGCCGATCATCGACACGACACGGTTCAGCAAGTTGCCGAGATCGTTGCCGAGATCCGAATTATGCCGCTGAATCAGATTGGTTCGGGAAAAATCTCCGTCAGACGCAAACGAGACATCCCGCATCAGATAGTAGCGGATGGGATCGGCGCCAAACTCGCGCACAAGATCGATCGGATCGATGTAGTTTCCCGTGGTTTTGGAAATCTTGTTCCCTTCGAGGGTCATGAAACCGTGGACCACGATTCTTCGCGGCAGTTTCAATCCGCCAGAGATCAGCATCGCCGGCCAGTACAGGCAGTGAAAGCGGGTGATGTCCTTTCCGATAACCTGAGAATCGGCCGGCCAAAATGTAGCAAAGGTCTCGGCATCGTCAGGGAACCCGATCGCGGTGATGTAAGTCGTCAGCGCATCGAACCAGACGTAGAGAACGTGATCTGGATCACCTGGAACCGGAATACCCCACGGCTCAGCGCCTGGCTTGACCTTCCGTGAGACGGAGAAGTCCTTCAATCCACCGTTGAGAAGCGCGAGCATTTCCCCGCGCCAAATGGAAGGCGTAACAAAATCCGGATTCTCGTCAAAGTGTTTGAGCAGAATATCAGTGTACTTGCTCAGTGCGAAGAAGTAGTTCTCTTCTTCCAACCAATCCGGCGTGATGGTCGGGTGGTTCGGACAACGTTCGCTGACGAGCTCTTCATCCGTGTAGTAGTTATTACAATTTGGGCAATACCAACCGGCATAGGTCGACTTGTAGATATCGCCATTCGCCTGAGCACGCGCGAAGAGCTCCACCGACGCACGCAGATGCCGGGGTTCGGTCGTGCGAGTCCACGAATCGACCGAGATGTTCAGCGCATCCCAGGCGCTCTTGAACGCGATCTCCATGTTGTCGGTCCATGCCTGCGGAGAGAGACCACGCGCCGCCGCCGCTCGGACAATGTGCTGGCTATTCTCGTCCAGTCCCATGCAGAAGCGGGTCTCATCGCCAATTGCCCGGTGGTATCGCGCGACGACATCGGCGGCGATCTTCTCAAGCGAATGGCCCACATGTGGCTCGCCATTGGGATAGTCGATCGCCGTCGTGATGTAAAACGTTCTGGCCTGCTCTTCGGTCACAATTCCCATCCCCGTACCGTTCGTTTCGATTCTGGCAAAGTCTAAGCCAAATCCTGAATTTCGCGAATCGTTCAGCGTGCATCAACGCCGGCGTGCACAGCCTTCACAACGGTCACGATATTCTCGAGACAACCCGAGAGCGTTGCGACTACGATGACCGCCCTCCTCGTGGATTCGAAACAGAGACGTCCATGGTTCAACAACTGACTGCCCCAACAGCACAGGATGAGCGTACAGGTACGCACGTCACGTATGAGGAGTTTCGCGCGAAGTATCCGGATGACGTTCGGGCCGAATGGGTCGATGGCGACGTCATCCTGCTCATGTCGCCTGAAGAAGTACAACAGGACATCGTCGTCTTTCTGCCTCCAGTGTTGAACTTTTTCGTTCGAGTGTTTGATCCTGGTAAGATCTCTTCAGCTCCGTTCGAAATGAGATTAAGAGACGGCAAATCCTATCGGGAGCCGGATTTATTGTTCGTCTCAAAACGACATCTGGAACGACTCGACAGTAAACGACTTGATAACGCAGCGGATCTTGTCATCGAAATAGTTTCCGACGAAGGCGTCGCACGAGATCGGCGTGACAAATTCGTCGAATATGCTCCCAGTGGTATTCAGGAGTACTGGCTGCTGGATCCCCGCCCGAACAAAAAGGAAGTAATCTGCTGGTCGCTCACACCAGAGGGTAATACCTTCCATTCGATGTGAACGAAGAGGGATTATTCGAACCTTCCGCAATCACGGGATTCAAACTCGATTCATCGCGGATCCGCTGCGATGCACTTCCAACTCCGGAAGACGCCCTGTTTGCGATCAATCCACGGAGATTTCGAGCTTGTGGAGCTTGACCGACAGCCCGGCTTGTTCAGTCGGACTGTCGGTATTCACACCGGCTATTCGTCGCCGCCGCTCATTGCAAGCGCGTAGTACTTCGCGTCC
>Ga0105048_10007109_pt1 | contig 18012 bp, 17 predicted proteins | sample MAT05_FD_78382 | JGI IMG/M metagenome (GOLD analysis project Ga0105048, IMG submission 78382) | Freshwater microbial communities from Lake Fryxell liftoff mats and glacier meltwater in Antarctica - MAT-05 | ecosystem: Environmental > Aquatic > Freshwater > Ice > Liftoff microbial mat | place...
CTGGACAAACTATTGCATGCCACTACCCATTGCGGGCTGGGCGCCAGCGCCTGCAACCCGCTGCGCGACACCATTGCCAAGTTTCGTCCAGCCTATGAGCGACACCTGAAGTCGCTGTACTTTGAACCCGCGTTCGATTTAGATGCTGAGTTGTCGATCGCGCGGCAGATGACCGGTCGCGACGACCCAGGTGCGCATCTGGAGAAGCTGACATGAGAGAAGTCGAGCAAAGTTTTTCGCTGGATGGCGAGGATCTGCCCTTCCAATTGGGTGACACCCTGCTGCAGGCGGCGACCCGCGTGGGTCGCTACATTCCCCATTTGTGCTGGCATCCTGATTTCGCGCCGCACGGATCCTGCAGCATTTGCACGGTCAAGGTGAATGGCCGGCCCGCTGCTGCGTGTACGGTGCGCGCCACGTCCGGACTGGATGTGGAAAGCCATACCGACGAGTTGAACGCACAGCGCAAGCTGTTGTTGCAGATGTTGTTTGTGGAAGGCAACCATTTTTGCCCCAGTTGTGAAAAAAGTGGCAACTGTCTGCTGCAGGCGACCGCTTACCAGATGGGTATGGAAGGGCCGCACTTCGAGGAGTTTTACCCAGACCGACCGGTGGACGCCAGCCATCCTGATCTGCTGCTTGACTTCAATCGCTGCATCCTGTGCGAGCTATGTGTGCGGGCCAGCCGCGAGGTGGACGGCAAGGGCGTGTTTGCGATCGGCGGTCACGGTATCGGCACCCACCTGCTGGTCAATAGCCTCAGCGGGCAACTGGGTGATACCGATATGGCACTGGGTGATCGCGCCGCGAGCATCTGTCCGGTGGGCGTCATTTTGACCAAGCGCCAGGGCTTTGCCGTGCCGATTGGCGAGCGGCGCTTCGACTTGGTGCCGGTCTCGGGGCAGGTTGAGGGACAGCTATGAACCTGCCCGTCATGCCACATGGTTCGCGCAAGCTAAAAGTGGCGACCGTCTCACTGGCGGGATGTTTTGGCTGCCATATGTCTTTTTTGGACATCGACGAGCGTTTGTTCGAGTTGCTCGAACACATTGAGTTTGATCGCTCGCCGCTGACCGACATCAAGCAGGTCGGGCATTGCGACATCGGCCTGATCGAAGGCGGATTGTGTAATGCCGAGAACGTCATTGTGCTGCGTGAATTCCGCGCGCACTGTAAGACGCTGGTCGCGGTCGGCGCCTGCGCTATTAACGGCGGGCTGCCGGCGCAGCGCAACCACCTCGATATTGGACAAATGCTGGTCGATGTTTACCGCACCAGACCGGGCATGTCGTCCGGCAGCGCCATACCCAATGACCCAGAATTGCCGCTGCCACTCAACAAGGTGCATCCCATCCACGAGGTGGTGCATGTCGACTACTTCCTGCCCGGCTGCCCGCCGTCGGCCGATGCTTTCTGGGTCTTTCTGACTGACCTGATGGCCGGACGCACGCCGCATCTGGGCCACGGGCTTTTGCGTTATGACTGAACAACGATCAATAGCAGCCTGTCGGACTTTGCGCGTGAGACGTGTTGTGTGGATTAAGCGAATGGATGCAAGGCGCGGCGCGCAGCCAATGGCTCTTCCGTTGGGGTCGCAACGCCGCAGACGCCGTTGCGACGCGCAACCCGCAGGGCCGGAAGCGCTTTTGGCGCGCTGCGGCGCAAAAAAGACAAATAAAACTCAACAAAACTGCCGGAATATTGGTCACCGCTCTGCGTCAAAAGCGCTTCCGGCGCACTCGCTATGAAAGTCCGACAGGCTGCTAGCTCTCTGGAAACCGCTGCCCAACCGCAAGGCTTGCGGCGGATTGCCATCGATCCGGTGTCGCGCGTCGAAGGCCATGGCAAAGTGACCATTTTGCTCGACGAGCACCAGCGCGTGCAGCAAGTGCGTCTGCACATTGTCGAGTTTCGCGGCTTCGAGAAGTTCATTGAGGGCCGGCCGTACTGGGAAGTGCCGGTGATGGTGCAGCGCCTGTGCGGTATTTGCCCGGTGTCGCATCACCTGGCAGCCAGCAAGGCGCTCGACCTTGTGGTCGGCGCCACGCCTGCCACGCCAAGCGCCATCAAGATCCGCCGGCTGATGCATTACGGTCAGGTGATGCAGAGCAACGCGCTGCATTTTTTCCATCTGTCTAGCCCCGACCTGTTGTTTGGTTTCGACTCCGAGGTCAATCGGCGCAACATTGTCGGGGTTGCCGCAGCGCACCCCGACATCGCCAAAAAAGGCGTGCTGCTGCGCAAATACGGGCAGGAAGTCATCCGCGCGACCGCCGGTAAACGCGTGCACGGCACCGGCTCGGTGCCCGGTGGCATGAACAAACACGTCAGCGCGGCAGATCGCGCGTTGCTGTTGCGGGACGTCGCGCAGATGATCGCGTGGTCGCAGGACGCGGTCGACATTGCAAAAACCCTGCATGCGCAGAATCCGGCGCTGTACGACAGCTTTGCTAGCTTTCCCTCCAATATGCTGTCGCTGGTGCGCGCGGATGGCGCGCTCGATTTGTACGACGGCGTGCTCCGGGCGCGCGATGCCCACGGTGACATCTTGTTTGACGGTGCCAGCGATCAGGGTTATCTGGACCTCATTGAAGAGGAGGTCAAACCTTGGACCTACATGAAATTCCCGTTCCTGAAGAGTCTGGGGCGCGAGCATGGCTGGTATCGCGTCGGCCCATTGGCGCGGCTGCAGAATTGCGACTTCATTCCCAGCCCGCTGGCCGAGGCGCAGCGTCGCGAATTTATCGACTGGGGTAAGGGCCAGCCGATCCACGCCAGTTTGGCCTATCACTGGGCACGCATGATTGAGGTGCTGCACTGCATGGAGGTCATCGCGCAATTGCTCGACGATCCCGACATTCTGGCCGGCGACTTGATGGCCAGCGGCACGCGCCGGGGAAGTGGCGTGGGTGTGATTGAGGCGCCGCGTGGGACCTTGATTCACCACTACGAAGTGGGTGACGACGACTTGGTGACGATGTGCAATCTGATCGTCTCCACCACCCACAACAATCAAGCGATGAACGAAGCGGTGCGTTCGGTGGCGCGCGAATATCTGGACGGCCAGGAACTCACCGAAGGCCTGCTGAACCATATTGAAGTCGCCATCCGCGCTTACGATCCCTGTTTGTCATGCGCCACCCACGCACTCGGCAAGATGCCGCTGGAAGTGACACTGCTGGGCGCCGCTGGTGAGCCGCTCGACCGCGTGCTGAGATCGCCAGAGGGCGAGTTCCTGCATCAGCCCGCAACGGGCGCAGCTTGACCGCGCCGCTGCTGGTGTTTGGCTGGGGCAACCGCAGCCGCGGTGACGATGCGCTGGGTCCTTTGTGTGTAGAGCGGCTGCGTAGCGCGCTGGTTTGCCGCGCCGATATCGAATTCCTCGACGACTACCAGTTGATGGTCGAACATGCGCTAGACCTCGCGGGGCGCTCGCGTGTGCTGTTTATTGACGCTAGCTTGAGCGCCGCGCCGCCGTTTGAAACACGCCGTGTCGGAGCGCAGCGCGACGCCAGTCTGAGTAGTCATGCGCTGTCTCCGCAAGCCTTGCTGCAGGTTTACCGCGATCTGCATGCGGCCGATCCGCCACTGTGCACCTTGTTGGCGATTCGCGGCATGCAATTTGAGCTCGGCGAGCCACCCAGCGCGCTCGCCCTGGCGCATCTGGAATGCGCGCTGCATTGGGCGCAGGATTGGCTGGGTGGGGGTCAAAGTGATGTGGTGATCCAGCCCGCGGGTCAGGGCTCCGGTAGGCAGGCGGCGAGGCTGTGACTGAAGCCCTTGTGGGAGCGTGCTCGCGCGCAATCGGTGCCAATGAAGTACAAAAGGATCGCGAGCAAGCGCGCTCCCTCCGGCTACCACCGACACTGAGCCATGCATGAGCTAAGCCTTGCCGCCGAGATTTTGCGCATAGTGCAGGACGCCGCGGCGCGTGACGGCTTCCGACAGGTTGCGCTGCTGCGGCTAGAAGCCGGCGCATTATGTGGCGTCGAGGTGGATGCGCTACGCTTTGCGCTCAGCGCGATCGCCCAGGGCACTTGTCTGGCCGGCGCCCGCATTGATATCGAACAACCGCCGGGCCGTGCTTGGTGCATAGAATGCGCCGCCGAGGTGGAGATTTTCAGCCGCGCCGATCCCTGTCCACAGTGCGGGGCTGTGCCGCTGCGGCCTTGCGGGGGGCACGCCTTACGCGTGCTCGACCTGCTGGTACCCTGAAGGAGCCGACGATGTGTGTGGTTTGTGGATGTGGTCAAGTAAACGAGCAGCACGGCACCCCGGCAGTTGTTGAACTGCACTACGGTCAGGGTGTCGCAAGCGCTTCACTGCCGAGCTTGAGCGCCCTGCGCGTGGTGCAAATTGAGGCCGATGTGCTGGGCGCCAACCAAAAACTGGCCGATCGTAATCGTGCCCATTTCGCCGCGCATGGTGTTACTGCGTACAACTTGCTGTCCAGCCCCGGCTCGGGCAAAACCACGCTGCTGTGCGCCACCATCGCCGCCTTAGGCCAGCGCGCGCCGCAGCTGCCGCTGGCGGTGATTGAAGGCGATCAGCAAACTCGGCTGGATGCCGACCGCATCCAAGCCGCCGGAGCCGCGGCCATTCAGGTCAATACCGGGCGCGGCTGTCATCTCGATGCGCAGATGGTCGGCGACGCCTTCGCGCGCCTAGATCTGCATTCGCACAGTCACAGCCACATTGGCACGCCAGCAGCAGATCACCACCCCCATGCGCTGCTGTTCATTGAAAACGTCGGCAATTTGGTCTGCCCGGCCTTATGGGATTTGGGTGAGGCGGCCAAGGTGGTCATCTTGTCGGTCACCGAGGGCGACGATAAACCACTGAAATATCCAGACATGTTCGCCGCAGCTCAGCTGATGGTGTTGAACAAGATCGATTTGCTGCCGTATGTCAGCTTCGACGTTGCCCGCTGCATAGCCTGGGCGCGAGGCATCAATCCAGATCTGCAGGTGTTGCAGCTGTCCGCCACGCGCGGTGACGGCATTGAGGTGTGGATAGACTGGTTGCTGCAGTCGATCGGCGAGGCGAGGGCGGCATGAACTTGCAGACCTTGCCACGTGCGATACCGAGCACGGTGTTGGCCTGTGGTGCCTACTTAAAGAATCGCGCCTGCCTGCTCGATGGAGATCGTGTGCACTGGTCAGCCATGCATGGTGACCTCGGTGACGCTGTGGCCTGCGCTGACTTGGCCGATTCGATTGAGACGCTGTTGGCATTGAGTGGCAGTCCACTGCAAGCGGTGGCGCACGACCTGCACCCCGATTTCCACAGCACGCAACTGGCGCTCGCGCTGGCCGAGCGCTTGGGTGTGCCGGCCGTGGCGGTGCAGCACCATCATGCGCACATTGGCGTGGCACTGGCCGAACACCTGACAGACGCTGCGGTGATTGGCATCGCCTTGGATGGCGTGGGTTTGGGCAGCGACGGCAGCGCCTGGGGTGGGGAGATTTTGTGGGTAGGCGAGCAGGCGCAATGGCGCCGTATCGACCACTTGGCGCCGCTTGCTATGCCCGGCGGCGACGCCGCGGCGCGTGAGCCGTGGCGTCTGGCCGCGGCGCTGCTGCAGGCGGCCGGTCGCGGCGAGGAAATCGTCGCGCGCTTCGCGCCGCAGGTTGGCGCGACGGCGGCAGGGCTGGTGCACACCATGCTGCAGCGTAATTTGCACTGCCCGCGCAGCAGCGCTGCCGGCCGCTGGTTCGATGCCGCCGCTGGTGCGCTCGGCTTGAGTACCAAGCAGTCGTCTGAGGCGCAAGCGGCAATAGCGCTTGAGCAGGCCGCCAGCGGCTGGTTAGACGCCAACCCAAGCTTTCAATTTGACTGGCCCTCGCTGGACCTGCAGCCGCTGGTGCTGCAACTGTTTGACTTACCTGCCCAAGGCGCAGACGCCGTCGCGCGCGGCGCAGCCATGTTTCATCTTGGACTCGTCAGCGCGCTGGCGCAGCGTGCCATTGGCGCCGCCGCGGACAACGATTTGGATACCGTGGTGCTGGGCGGTGGCTGTTTTGCCAACCGCATCTTGCTCAACCGGCTGCGGCGTGAACTGCAACGCGTTGGACTGCGCGTATTGGAACCCGCGCAAGCAGGTTACGGCGATGCCGGTCTAGCGCTTGGCCAGGCGTGGGTGGCAGCCGCGACGTGCGCTGCCGGCGCGCAGCTATCCGTTGACGAGCAGGCCTGAGCATGTGTCTAGCCTTGCCAGCGCGCATCGTAGAGCGCTTGGGCGACGAGCAAGCCGTGGTCGACCTTGGCGGCGTGCGCAAACAAATCAGCGTGGCCTTGGTGCCTGAGGCGCAAGTCGGTGACTACGTCATCGTGCATGTGGGCCATGCGCTGGGTTTGCTCGATGAGGCTGAGGCGCTGGCGACCTTGGCGTTGTTTGCTGAGCTGAGCCGCGCATGAAGTATGTCGATGAATTTCGCGATCAGGCGCTGGCCCGCAATTTGGCGGCTAGCTTGCTTGCCGAGGCGGATACGGCGCGGCGCTACCACTTTATGGAGTTTTGCGGTGGCCACACGCACGCCTTGGCACGCCACGGCGTACTCGATCTGCTGCCGCCAAACCTACGCATGATCCATGGCCCCGGCTGTCCGGTATGCGTGCTACCGGTGGGCCGTATCGACATGGCGCTGCAGTTGGCGTTGCAGCGCGGCGTGCTGTTGTGTACCTATGGCGATGTGATGCGCGTTCCGGCCTCGGCTGGATTGTCGCTGCAGCGCGCCAAGGCACGGGGCGCCGACATCCGCATGGTCTATTCACCCGCCGATGCGCTGCACTTGGCGCGTGCCCATCCGACGCGCGAGGTGGTGTTTCTGGCGATCGGCTTTGAGACCACCACACCGCCGAGCGCATTGGTATTGCGTCAAGCAGCGCGCGCAGGCATTAGCAACTTCAGCCTGCTGTGCAATCACGTGCTGACGCCGCCCGCCATCACCCACATTCTGCAATCCCCTGAGGCTGCGCAATACGGGCGCTTGCCGCTGGATGGTTTCGTCGGCCCGGCGCACGTCAGCATCGTGATCGGCTCGGCACCCTACGAGCCCTTCGCCCGCGCTTGGCACAAACCGGTGGTGATCTCTGGTTTCGAGCCTTTGGACCTGATGCAGTCGATTCTGATGCTGCTGCGGCAGGTCAACGATGGCCGCGCTGAAGTCGAGAATCAGTTCACCCGCGCCGTCCAGCGCTACGGCAACGCCACCGCGCAGGCAGTGGTGGCGGAGGTGTTTGAGATGCGCGACAGTTTTGAATGGCGCGGCCTCGGTGAGGTGCCACACAGCGCCTTGCAGATTCGCCCAGCGTTTGCCGCTTTTGACGCCGAGCGCCGTTTTGACCTGCGTTATCAGCCGGTTGCGGACCACAAGCAGTGCGACTGTGGCGCCATCTTGCGGGGCGTTAAACAACCGACCGACTGCAAACTGTTCGCCACCGTGTGTACGCCGGAGAATCCGCTGGGCTCCTGCATGGTCTCCAGTGAGGGCTCCTGCGCGGCGCATTACAGCTATGGTCGCTTTCGCGATGCGGTCGTCCTATGAGCCCTCGATTAGCCTACATGAAGCCGCTCGATTTGAAGTCGGGCCGTATCGACATGAACCATGGCGCGGGCGGTCGCGTCGGCGCACAACTGGTCGAGGAACTGTTCGTCCGGGCTTTTGATAACCCCTACCTGCGGCAGGGCAATGATGCTGCGCGACTCACAGTGCCGCAGGGCATGCGACTGGTGATGGCTACCGATGCGCATGTCATTTCCCCGCTGTTTTTCCCTGGCGGCGACATCGGCAGCCTGGCGGTGCATGGCACGGTGAACGATGTCGCCATGCTCGGCGCCATGCCGCTCTACTTGAGTGCCAGCTTTATCCTTGAAGAAGGACTGCCGCTGGCGCAATTGGCGCGCATCGTTGAGTCGATGGCGGCGGCCGCGCGCCATTGCGGCACGCCGGTGGTCACCGGCGACACCAAAGTGGTGGAACGCGGTAAGGGTGACGGGGTGTTCATTAGCACCACCGGGCTGGGCCTGATGCCGGCGCAACGGGATATCGGCGGCGCGAATGCGCGGCCCGGCGACGTGCTGTTGCTGTCGGGCAGCATTGGCGAGCACGGCGTGGCCGTTCTGTCGCAGCGTGAGTCGCTGCAGTTCGATACCGAGATCTTGTCGGACAGCGCGCCTTTGCATTTGTTGGTGGCCGCACTGCTTAGCGCACTGCCGGAAGGCGCGGTGCGGGTGCTGCGCGATCCAACGCGCGGTGGACTCGCCACCACGCTGAACGAGATTGCGCGCCAGTCCGCGGTGGGCATGCTGCTCGACGAGGCAGCGATCCCGGTGCAGCCGCAGGTCGCCGCGGCCTGTGAGATGCTGGGTTTGGACCCGCTGTACATCGCCAACGAAGGCAAACTGGTCGCTATCGTGGCAGCGGAGGCGGCTGACACTGCGCTCTCTGCGCTACGCGCGCACCCGCTGGGCGTGCATGCAGCGCGGATCGGTGTCGTGCAAGCAGATCCACAGCGTTTTGTACAGATGCGCACCGGCGTGGGTGGGCGCCGCGTAGTGGACTGGCTCAGCGGCGAAGCGCTGCCGCGTATTTGCTGAAGCGTCTTCGCTGCCCGGCACCGATGTTGGGTCGAAATTCATTTTCTAACAGGTGCATACACAATGAAGATCAAGCGGGTAGCAGTGCTGACCAGTGGGGGTGATGCGCCTGGCATGAACGCTGCGGTGCGTGCCGCCGTGCGCACCGGCGCGGCGCTCGGCGTGGAAATGTTCGGCGTAAGACACGGCTATTCTGGGCTGGTGAATGGTGAATTTGTGCCGCTGGGCCCGCGTGATGTAGGCGGCATTGTGCAGCGCGGCGGCACCTTTCTGGGCACCACCCGTTGTCTAGAACTGAAGACCGAGACCGGGCAGTGCCGGGCGCTGCAGCAAATGGACGAGTACGGCATCACGGGCTTGGTGGTGATCGGCGGTAACGGTTCGCAAAGCGGCGCGCACATCTTGTCAAGACGCGGCTTGGCCGTGGTCGGTGTCGCCTCGACAATCGATAACGACTTGCTCGGCACAGACGTCACCATCGGCGCCACCACGGCGGCCGATATTGCGCTGGAAGCGATCGACCGGCTGCGGGTGACGGCGGCTTCGCACGAACGCGCTTTTTTGGTCGAAGTGATGGGGCGCAAATGCGGCTATTTGGCGCTGATGGTCGGCATTGCCGGTGGCGTTGAGTCCATTGTCATTCCGGAGATTGACGTCGATCCAGAAGACGTCGCGCGCGATCTGCGTCAGGCCAGCGAGCGCGGCAAAAGCCATGCGATCGTCGTGGTTGCCGAGGGTGCACGGTATGACGCGGAAGGGTTGGCCGCGTACTTCAAGGCGCATCAAGAGCGACTCGGCTTTGATCTACGTCTGACGCGCTTGGGGCACATCCAACGCGGCGGCAGCCCAGGCGTGTTCGATCGTATCCTTGCCACGCAACTTGGCGCCGCTGCGGTGCAGAATTTGCTACAGGGTTACCATGGCGTGTTGGTTGGCTGGGTGGGAGGGCAGGTCCGCCGCACGCCACTCGGCGAGGTAGCCAATCAGAGCAAACCGGTCGACCCCCAGTTGATCGAATTGGCGCGCATGCTAGCGACTTGAAAGGTGGACAAAAATGCGTGCAAATCGCGCTGCGCTCATTAACAAAAATCGGAACTGACCTTAGGGAGACAAATATGTTGCTGCAAGAAGTGTGTGTGCTGGACGTGGTGTGCTGCAGCAGAACCACGGGAATCATCGAAGCTGCGCGGTTGATGCGCAAACATCACGTCGGTGACCTGATCGTAGTAGACCAACCCGACGATGCGCGTATTCCCGCCGGCATCCTCACCGACCGCGACATCGTCATTGAGGTACTCGGCAATGATCTTGATCCCGCGAAGACCACGGTGGCCGATGTGATGAGCAGTAAGCTGGTGATTGCGCAGGAAACCGAGGACACCGCAGTCGCCGTCGAGCGCATGCATGCGCACGGTGTGCGCCGCCTGCCCATCGTCAACCATAGTGGCAGCTTGGTCGGCGTATTCACGCTCGACGACGCCATCAAACTACACGCCGCGCGCGCCGCCGAGTTCGTCGAGATCGCCAGCAAGGGCCAAACTCACGAGCGCCGCCAGCGACGTTGAGTCTTCAGGAGTTCGCGTGGGATGTGGATCACACAAGGGTTTTTTTCGAAGGGGCGCCATATGGCCGCTCTCGGAGCCACCCGTGTGCGGGGCCTTTGGTGGGTTCGATCTGTGATCGAACGCTTTTCCGTCACCATGCAGGAAAAGCGGATAGGCCCGCGCTATGCGCGGACTGTTCCGCGCTTCATGGCCAAAAAGCGTTCGACCGATGAAGCGCAGGTCGAACCCACCATGGCTCAATTCATGCCCTGAGGTTCATCCATGTGCTCGCCCAGCTTCACCCTTGACGCCGATCAACGATTGAGCAGCCCTTAGCCCGCATGCTCGAAGGCAGTTACGCAATGCAACGGCTCGCCAACAGCGAGCCGGATCGCATCGCTCCGTATAGAGGCCCCATCAAGCTAGGTGTCTGGGATGCATACCGACTCGCTCCGCTCTATTACGCAGAACACCTACGCGCTGGTCCTGGCCGGTGGTCGAGGCAGCCGGCTGCGGCAACTGACTGATCATCGCGCCAAACCCGCAGTGCCGTTTGCCGGCACCATGCGCATCATCGACTTTGCGCTGGGCAACTGCCTGAACTCGGGTCTGCGCCGCATTGGCGTGCTGACCCAATACAAAGCGCAGAGTTTGATCCGCCACGTCGAGCGCAGTTGGGGTTTTCTTGAATCAAGCCTGCGCGAATTTGTCGACATTGTTCCCGCGCAACAACAACACGGTGAAGGTTGGTACAGCGGCACCGCCAACGCGGTGTACCAGAACCTTGACCTGATACGCGAGACGCTGCCCGATTACGTGGTGGTGTTGGCCGGCGACCATATCTACAAGATGGACTATTCGCGGATGCTGGCGGAGCACGTCGCGCGTGGTGCGGACTTGTCAGTTGCCTGCCTGGATGTGCCAGTAGCGGATGCCTGCGACTTTGGCGTCATGGCGGTCGATCTTGAGGGGCGCATTGTGGCATTCGATGAGAAGCCAGCCAGCCCTAAGCCAATTCCTGGCAAACCGGATCGTGCCTTGATCAGCATGGGGATTTACACCTTCAGTGCGGCTTTCCTGCTTGCGGAGCTGGAGCGCGATGCCGCTGATCCCAAGTCCAGCCACGACTTTGGCCGCGACCTGATTCCCGGTGTGTTGGATCGGGCGCGCGTCTACGCACACCGTTTCGAGGACAGCTGCGTGAACATGGTCGGCGATAGGCCGTATTGGCGCGATGTGGGCACGCTGGATGCGTATTGGGAGGCCAATCTGGATTTGACCCACGTGGTGCCAGAGCTCAACTTGTACGACGAATCCTGGCCCATGCTGGGCAAACGGCGCACCGGGCCGCCGGCCAAGTTTGTATTCGATGAAGCGGGTCGCTGCGGCATGGCCACCGATTCGCTGGTGTCAACGGGCTGTATCGTCAGTGGCGGTAAGGTTCGCCGTTCGATCCTTTTTGATGGCGTGCGCGTGTCCGACGGCGCGCTGATTGAAGATTCCGTGGTATTGCCACGCGCCATCATTGGCCAGAATGTGGTGATACGCCGCGCGATCATCGACAAACGCTGCGTTTTGCCCGACGGGTTCACCGCCGGTGTCGACTTGGAGCAGGATTGCGCACGCTTTCACGTAACCGAGCGGGGCATCTGCCTGGTGACCGCCGACGCACTGGCGCGCTGTTAAGAAGTCGCGCACGCAAGTTGATGCGCGTCAAATTGGGTCATCTGCTTTTGGCCGAGCATGAATTTGGGCGCAATGACCCACAACCAACCAATCGAGCCAAGCATGACCACCAGCACAAAATACGTTTATCTATTCGGCAGCTCGCACACCGATGGTGCGGCATCGATGAAAAATTTGCTCGGCGGCAAGGGCGCCAACTTGGCCGAGATGTGTCGTTTGGGTATCACGGTGCCCTCCGGCTTTACCATCAGCACGGAGGCCTGCACCGAGTTCACCGCGCACGGTCGGGATCATGCCCTGCAGCTTATTGAGAGCGAAGTGCTGCAAGGTATCACCTTCATTGAGCAGGAGATGGGCAAACGTTTCGGCAATGCCGAGGACCCGCTGCTGCTCTCGGTGCGTTCCGGGGCACGTGCCTCGATGCCCGGCATGATGGACACCATCCTCAATTTGGGTCTGAACGATGAGGCAGTGCTCGGACTGGCCGCCAAGGCCGGCAATGAGCGTTTTGCTTGGGATTCCTATCGCCGCTTCGTGCAAATGTATGGCGACGTGGTGATGGGCCTGAAACCCGTCTCCAAGGAAGAACATGACCCGTTCGAGGTCATTATCGATATGGTCAAAGACAAAAAAGGCGTCCAGCTCGATACCGATCTGGACACCTCCGACCTGCAAGAACTGGTGATCCGTTTCAAAGGCTTGATTCGCGCGCGAATTGGGCGTGAGTTCCCAACTGATCCTTGGGAACAGCTATGGGGCGCGGTGGTGGCGGTGTTTGAAAGCTGGAATAACGATCGCGCACGCGTTTACCGAGAACTCAACGATATCCCCGAAGCCTGGGGCACGGCGGTCAACGTGCAGGCCATGGTGTTCGGTAATTTGGGCGACAGCAGCGCCACCGGCGTGGCCTTCTCGCGCGACGCCGGCACCGGCGAGGATCTGTTCAACGGTGAATTCCTGGTCAACGCGCAGGGTGAAGATGTGGTCGCCGGCATTCGCACGCCGCAACAGGTTTCGCTCGTGGGATCGCGCCGCTGGGCGCAATTGGCCTTGGTCAGCGAGGAGGAGCGCAGCAGTAAATATCCGTCGCTGGAAGAGTTGATGCCCAGCATCTACCAGCAATTGCTGCACGCCGAGACCACGCTGGAAAACCACTTCAAGGACATGCAAGACCTGGAATTTACCATCCAGGAAGACAAGTTATGGATGTTGCAAACGCGCAACGGCAAACGCACCGGTGCGGCCATGGTGCGCATCGCGATGGAAATGCTGCAGCAAGGCATGCTTGACGAAAAAACCGCGCTGCTGCGCGTGGTGCCAGACCGCTTGAACGATCTGCTGCATCCCATCTTTGACCCCAAAGCGCTGCAGGCGGCCAAAGTCATCGCGCGTGGTTTACCGGCGTCTCCGGGTGCCGCCACCGGGCAAATCGTGTTTTTTGCTGATGAGGCCGAGGAATGGGTCAAACAAGGCAAGCCGGTCATTCTGGTGCGCCAGGAAACCTCCCCCGAAGACTTGCGTGGTATGAGCGTGGCCAAGGGCATTCTGACCGCGCGCGGTGGCATGACCTCGCACGCCGCGGTAGTCGCCCGCGGCATGGGTAAGTGCTGCGTTTCAGGCGCTGGCGCCGTGCATGTCGACTACAAAGCCCGCACCATGAGCATTGGCGAAACGATCTATCCAGAAGGCGCGTGGTTATCGCTCAACGGCTCTAGCGGCGAAGTTTTTGCCGGCCAAATCCAAACCAAGGATGCCGAGCTCAGCGGCGATTTCGGTGCGTTGATGGCGCTAGCCGATCGTTACCGCAGGCTGGAAGTACGCAGCAATGCCGACACGCCCAGCGATGCCAAGGTGGCGCGTGAATTTGGCGCCACCGGTATCGGTTTGTGCCGCACCGAGCACATGTTTTTCGAAGGTGAGCGCATCAATGCCGTGCGCGAGATGATTCTGGCCGATGACGAAGCCGGCCGCCGCAAGGCCTTGGCCAAGCTGCTGCCGATGCAACGTGACGACTTTGAGGGCATGTTCCGTGAAATGAACGGCCTGCCGGTGACGATTCGCCTGTTGGATCCGCCGCTGCACGAGTTTGTCCCGCACGACGAAGCGGGGCAAAGGGTGATGGCCGCGCAGATGAAGGTTTCCCCCGGCAAGATTCGCATGCGTGTGGATGAATTGCATGAGTTCAATCCGATGTTGGGCCATCGCGGTTGTCGTCTGGGTATTACCTATCCAGAGATCACCGAAATGCAGTCGCGCGCCATTTTCGAAGCCGGCCTGAACATGCAAGCCCAGGGCTGTGTGGTCAAAGCGGAGATCATGGTGCCACTGGTGGGCACCGTGCGCGAGTTCAACGCCCAGGCCGCGGTGATTCGCGCCACCGCGGCGCAGGTGTTTGCCGAGCGCGGCGAAACGCTGCATTACCTGTTGGGCACAATGATCGAAACACCGCGCGCCGCCCTAGTTGCCGAGAGCATTGCTCGGCAAGCGGAGTTCTTTTCATTTGGCACCAACGATTTGACCCAGATGACCATGGGTTTCTCGCGCGACGATGCCGGCAAGTTCCTGCCCGACTATCTGAAGAACGGCATTTACGAGCAAGATCCGTTTCGCAGCATCGACCAGAAAGGCGTCGGTTTGTTGGTGGCCATGGCAGTCGAAAAAGGCCGTTCAGTGCGGCCAGACATCGAGGTCGGCGTCTGCGGCGAACACGGCGGCGACCCAGCCTCGGTCGCCTTCTTCCACCGAGTCGGCCTCGACTACGTCAGCTGCTCGCCATTCCGCGTACCGATCGCCCGCCTCGCAGCGGCACAGGCGGCGATCAGCGGCTAATAATCCAGCGCCGATTTTCGTCCTACTTCCGCAGACCCGACAGGCTGCTCGCAGCCTGTCGGAATCCTCACCACGCCAGTCTGAGTAGGATTTGATCAGCCTGCGAACCGCCATTGGCTGCGCGCCGCGCCTTGCATCCATCCGTTGCGCCACACAACGCATCGCACGCCGAAAGTCCGACAGGCTGTTAGGATCAAAACCGATAACTCAGGCTCAACCGCAGGCTGCGCGGCTCAAACACGTGAAAGTGGATGTCTTCGACGCCTTCGGTGGGCTCGCCTGGTAACCGCGATGCGTAGAAATAATCGATGTCATGGTCGTCGGAATCCAGCAGGTTGAGCACGTCCAGGGTCAGCCCGAAGTCGCGCCAATCCTTGCCCACCCGTAGGTTGACCAGGGTGGAGCCATCGGACTGCACGCTGTTGTCTTCGATCAGCGGGTATTTGCTGAAGTGGCGCACGCGCAGGGTCGAAAACCAGCCATTGGCGAGACGGCCGGTGATGCCGGCACTGAGCACCAGCGGGATTGATCCGGGGATGTCGTTGCTGCCCGGCGCCGCATCGCTGAGTTGGGCATCGGTCCAGGAGGCTTCGAAGTCTCCCTGCAACCAGCGGTTGCCGAACCAGTACAAACCTAACTCGATGCCGTCGCGGCGGCTGGCCCCGCTCGCTTCAGTGCTGCCGGCGTCGCCGACGAATAGCAATTCCGAATCCAAGTCCAGCCGCCACAGCGCGGCGGTGGCGTGTATGCGCTCGTTGAAATACAAACGCGCGCCGAATTCGACGCCTTCGGAATCGACCAGCGGATCGACCGTGTCGGCGGTTGCGCCGCTAACCGGATCGACGCGAATGGTAGTGCCGCGCGCGTCGTTGGAATGGAAGCCCTCGCCGACGCTGGCGTACAGCTCCAGCGCATCCAGCGGTTTGTAGATCAGGCTGGCCTTGAGCGAGGTGCTGTTGTCGTCGGCGCGACCTGAGTTGATCGGCAAGGATCTGGCATCGATGTCGAAATAGTAGCGGTCGTGGCGCAGCCCCACATAGGTGCGCAATTGATCGCTGACGCTGAACTCGTTGGCGACGAATAGGCCAAGGCTGCCTTCCTGCACCGCGTCCTCGCGGACCGTGCTGACTGGCTGGCGCGCGCGGGTGCGATACAGGCCGACTCGGTCGATGTCGTCGAAGCGGCCTTCTGCGCCGACCCGCCAGTGGCTGCGGCGCAAGTCCCATTGCTGCGACAGCGCGAAGCCATAAATGCGACGCTCGTCAACTTGGCGAAACTCGTCGCCGTTGTCCGGATCCTCCAGCAGGTAGGTGAAGTTGGAGTAGAGGTCCATGTCGTAATCGATCGTGTACGCGCTGGCGGCGAACTGCCCCCCGAATGCCGCACCCGACCAATCAGCCGACACGCTGTAACGTGAGGACTCGCCACCGACGCTGGTATCGATCGAGCCCAGCTCGTCGATCAATCCGGACGCCACTGCGCGTTGCGGAATTTGGTCGGGCGAGTTCCACTGATTGTCATAAGCCATCAAGGTCAGCGCGCCGCGGCCGCCGACGAGCTCGGCGCTGTATTTCAGCAGCAGGTTGAGCTTGTAGACGTCCTCCTCGATTTGAGTCCATGGGCCGTCGTAACGCTGCACCTCGGCGGCATACAAGAAACTGCCGTCACCGCGATCGACCGAATCGACCACCACCGAACGCAGGAAGTCGTCTTCGCCCAGCGTGAGTTGCGCCATGCCTCGATCAACCCGGTCGGCTAGAAGGAAATGCGCCGATCCTGCAGAGGAAAAATCGCCGACATCGGCGTAGTAGGTGCCCTTGCGGTAATGCAGTTCGCCGACTGCTTCAGGGATCAGGAAGTTGAGGTCGGTGTAGCCCTGGCCATGGCCGTGCGTGCGCATGTTGACCGGCATCGCATCGACGAAGGTCGCAAAGTCGGTGCCGTGGTCGAGGTTGAAGCCACGCAAAAAATACTGATTGGCCTTACCGCTGCCCGAGTGCTGGGTGCCGACCAGTCCGGGCACGAATTCGAGCAGGTCGCCGCTACGCAGGAACGGACGCGCGGCGATCTCGGCTTGGCTGACCGAGCCTTCCGAGGCGCTGATCGCCTCTCCGACTAGGTTTTGCCGGCGGCCGATCACCACCACGCCGTCCAGTTCAGTGGCGCTAAGGGATGACGGCACAGCGATGCCGGCGACGCCATCCTGCGCGGCCACCGGTGAGGCGATCATTGCCAGCAGCAAGGTGCCGCACAAACGGGTTCGGGGTAGGGGATTGGCTGCGCGTGCATAGACGCCCGGCAGCCTGCACGCGGTGGCGTGCGGGTTCATAGATTGCATGGAAACTCTCCTGCGGTGTCCTCGGACACCGCTTGGTATTGAATTTTGCAGCGGGCCCGGCTGCGGCTGCCCGAAAGCGCCGGTCGCCGGTTTCGAAGGCGAAAAGACGTCGTCCGCCGATGCGTGCATGCCGCAGGAAAACTCGAATGTCAGGCCAGTGTCGTCAGTCCGCAAATGCCGGAATGATGAGCACGACTCGAACTTCCCCGGTGAACAACGGACATGGCGACGAAGCAGCGGACGGTGGTTTAACCGCGCGGCGGGCGGTCTGGCAGGCTGCTGCGGTGCGAAGGATGGGCCGACTGCATTGTGGCTGGCGGATCGCCACGTGCAATCGCCGTCGCCAGCAAAACCGGGGACGACAGCAGGGTGCAGAAGGTGTCGAAAGCGGGCTTCGTCAGTGCGGTGGTCGCAGGCGGCGCATCGTCATCGGCAAGGTACACCACGCTTGGGTCAGCGCCATCATGATGGTGGCGGTCTGGCATCGAGTGCTGCTGCACAGTAGTACTGGCGGCGCTGTGATCGTGATGATGATGGTGGTGATCATGATCATGAGGGTGGTCGGCAACGCCAGCGAGCGGTGCAGCGGAATGCGGCGCGCTCGGTGGATGTTCCTGCGCAGAGTCGAGCGCGGGCGCAGGCGGCGACCGATGGAAATGTGCCGGCATCGACAGCCGCTGCAGCACTGAAGAAAAACCGTGGACTGGTAGCGTCACAACGATCAGCAAAACAATCAGCCGCACAAACCGCCGCCGCCCAGCGCAGGCCTGCTTCCGATTCAGTGATAAAGGGAAAAGCACTGGAAATCCAAAGCCCCTTCGCCATCACAGAACCCCCTTTGCCAGCGGGGATACGTCGTTGAAGAAAACAGCCATTTGTGCGCCAAGCGGCTGGTAGCAGGATACCTAATCGCGCGCTGCCGGTGGACCTGAGGGGTCAGTAGTGGCGCGTATCGCTGCGGCGCTGCAGGTCTCGCTGCCGATCCCGCCCAGGTCCGCAGTTCGAGTAGGGTGGAA
>Ga0105048_10007110_pt1 | contig 18011 bp, 16 predicted proteins | sample MAT05_FD_78382 | JGI IMG/M metagenome (GOLD analysis project Ga0105048, IMG submission 78382) | Freshwater microbial communities from Lake Fryxell liftoff mats and glacier meltwater in Antarctica - MAT-05 | ecosystem: Environmental > Aquatic > Freshwater > Ice > Liftoff microbial mat | place...
GGCAGCGGCACGCACCGAGAACACCGTACCGCCCACCAGCGCAAGCACGGCCACGGAGACGCCGGCCACGAGCGCCCGCTCACGCGCCGCGAACTTCCGCAGTCGATACCCGAGCGTGTCGGGCCGAGCCTGCACCGGCTGTCCCTTCAGGTAGCGGAGAAGGTCCGCGCTGAACGCCTCGACAATGGCGTATCGCCGCGTCGGCTCCTTGCGCAGCGCCATCAGCACGATCGCATCCAGCTCGCCGGAGAGCGTGGCACGCAACGGCCGCGCATCGGCAACGCCGCACGACCTCGCGTGATCGTCGGTCACCTCGCCACTCGGCACCTTCGGCGGCTGTGTCGACAGAATGTGCAACAACTCGGCGGGCGTCTGACCGTCCAGGTCGTACGGTGCGCCACCGGTGAGCAACCGGAACAGAATCATGCCCAGCGCGTACACGTCGGCCGCCGTCGTGATCGCCTCGCCACGCGCCTGCTCCGGGCTCGCATACGCCATGGTGAGCGGGGCGATGCCACCACGCGTCGCCTCGTCACGGGCATCGTCCGGCGTGAGCAGCTTCGCGATGCCGAAATCGAGAAGCTTCACGACGCCATCCGCTGTCACGAGGATGTTGCTCGGCTTGAGGTCGCGGTGCACGACGAGCTTGGAGTGTGCGAACTGCACGGCCGCGCACACCTGCCGGAACAGGTCGATGCGTTGCGGAATGGTCAGGCGTTGCGTGTCGCACCATTCGTCGAGGCGCTGGCCGGCGACGTACTCCATCACCAGATATGGCACACCATCCTCGGTCGTGCCGCCGTCGTAGAGCGCCGCGATGTTCGGATGTTCCAGGCCTGCGAGAATCTGGCGCTCCCGACGAAAGCGCCACACACGTTCCGGTTGCTCGACACCGATCGCGAGCGTCTTGATCGCCACGCGCTTCGTGAACTGCGAATCGGTGTGCTCCCCTTCGAACACCACGCCCATGCCACCGCGGCCGATCACGCGGGTAACGAGATAGGCGCCGAGTCGCCGCCCGATGAACGAGGGGGCGCGGGCCTCGAGTTCGGCGAACGCCTCGAACGCATTGCGATCCAACCTCGAATCCGTGCGGTCGGCGGCATCGAGCAGCGACCCGACCTCGGCGGCGACGGCAGCATCGAGGTGGGCCAGCGCGTCGAGTTCCTCGCGGCGCCGGTCGGCCGGAAATCCGTGCAATCGGTCGAATTCCGTGGCGACGCGTTCCCACTGTGCCGGGTCGAGACTCATGAGCGTGCTCTCCTGTGTTGCTGGCCAGCCTGCGGTCTGACCACGTAAAGAGGTCGCGAGGGCCATCGCGACTCGCCGAATGCCCGGGAACACAGGTAAAGTTCGCTTGCCGCGAGCCGTTTGTGCAGTCAGGTGACCAGACCCGTGCGCGATCGATGCTCAACCCGAGCCACCAGATCACCAGCCTGTGGCGGTTGCCGAGAGACCCGCTCGGGATGTCACGATTCACCAGGGGACGTGCCTCGATCCATGCCGAGTGAGTCGCAAAGGCGTTGGTCGAGGTTCCGGGCCTGACCACCGATGACGCGGCGCACCGCCAGCCGCTGCTGGCGGTTCGTGAGCAGTTTCCCCACAATGCGCATCGGTGGTGTCAACCCGTGTCAGGGGTGATGCCGGGCGACTGGATCGATTGATCCGCACGATGATCGCGAGCACCCGTGCAGTGGTGGACGGCCGAGTCGTTCCGTGTGACGATTTTCGCTGCGGCTTCGATGCTGCCGATCGACGTCTGAAGCGGAGCCGCGGGCGAGTCCCTGCGACACCTGGATAAACTGCTATGGCATCAGGTCGATGGGCTCTCCGCAAACCTCAACTCAGAGGCAGGCACGGACTGTCACTGCTCATCCCTGGACACCTTTGCATGTCACTCGCGGCCTCGTCGCAGATTGTACACGACAGCGTGCACTCGAAATGACACTTTCACGGGCCGTTGCGGCGCGCGGAACGAATCGGCCACCCTTTGGCGCGGTTTTCTGAGCGAGTTACACCCTCTCGCCGGCGACATTCCACACATCGCATTGCACGTTCTTCTCACGCGGAGCTCCGGAGAAAGCCGAGCAGCGCGTTTTCGTCGCGCGACAGACCTTTACTGGAACGGGAGTGCGAAAGCGCCTGTTTCCACTTCTCTTCCACGCCTGGATCATGATACGCCTGTAGAATGCGCGGGTGGACGTAACCGGAGCGACAGACTGCCGGCGTGTTGCCAAGCTGGCTGGCCACCGCCTTCAGGGCCAGCGTCAGTCGCGCCGCCGGTGCGCCGTCAGTGTCGCGCTGCCCGGACAGCTGTGTCGCGGCCAGCAGACTCCCGGCCCACGTCCGAAAGTCCTTTGCCGAGAATGATTCGCCGGCAATTGCATTGATGTAGTCGTTCACATTGCTCGAGTCTACCGACCGAACCGCGCCGTCATCACCATGATACTGGAACAGGGACTGGCCAGGCAGTTCGCGACAGCGACGCACGAGCCGCGCCAGCCGGCGGTCGGTGACGCGGACGGAATGCGCCTTGCCCATCTTCCCGATGAAGTGGAAGCGAAGCGTCGCTCCGCTGAATTGCACGTGGCGATTACGCAGCGTCGTCAGGCCAAAGCTGTGATTCGTGCGGGCGTACTCCTCGTTCCCGATGCGAATGCAGGTGGTCTCGAGCAGCCGCACCACGATCCCCAGCACGTGCTCGCGCGATAGGTCGTTGCGCTCCAGATCCGCCATGACGCGAGCGCGAATGGTTGGCAGTGAGGCGCCAAACTGGATCATCCGGTCAAATTTGTCCTCGCCGCGAACGGTCTGCCAGCGCACGTGATAGCGGTACTGCTTGCGACCCTTGGCGTCTCGCCCCGTCGCCTGAATGTGCCCATTCGGCTGACGCGCGATCCAGACGTGGGACCAGGCCGGCGGGATCGCCAGCTTCGCGATGCGCTCGATGTTCTCCCGATCCCTGATCACGCGATTGTGCTGGTCACGATACGTGAATCCGGCAGCTCGGCGATGTCGGCTGTAGCCGGGATCAGCGTCGGTCACGTACCGGAGTGAGGCACCTCGAGCGACTTCAGCTGGATCGGCATCAGACACGGCTGTCGTACCGTCGGTACCTCTCACCGACGTCGGTGTGCGACGCGTTCGCACCTGCACCGCTGTAGTCATTGGGTCTCATGCGACCCAGACGACCACACCCTCTGCGGCGCGATGCGCTGCTTTGCCCGGAGCAGATCATGCCACGGGTCATCCAGCGAGCTGCCGAGAAAGCCCATGACATCGTTGATGGTGATCAGGTCTCCACGATCGATGTGATGCAGCTCGGACCAGAGGAGCCGCCGGGACGCTGGAGCAACGGCGCGCGCGAGCAGTGACCACGGCGCCACCGCAGTGGCCCCACCTGAACTGCGCATCCCTTCGATGAAGAATCGACCGCCGCGCGCGCGCGGCTCGGTACGATTGCGGGACTGGCCCAAGCCGACGTGTTGCGGACGACCTCGACCGGATCGAGATGGCCTACGGCGCGAGATCACCACGCTCATCGCCTGCAGGGCGTTTCGAATTCGGTCTGCTGCGTTTCCACTGGGCAGCTGTGAAGCGTGCCATCGTTGCCGGCGGTGGTGAGCATTGCCACTTTGATTTCCTTGATCAGTTCACGGACATTCTCGACCGATGCCTGACTCTCGCCTTGCGTCGTCCGAACTTCAGCCAACGGTTCCGACATGTGCTGCTTCCTCTCGCAGAGATTGGTAGAAGAGCGCGAGGTGCACCCGCTCACAGCGAACAGTGCTCTGCAATGTGGCATTGGTGCACGTTTCAGGCCCACGGTCGCGATCGTCGTGCTTGCGACGGGGCGCACCTCTCCAGTGGCGCTGCACAGCGCATCAAACGCCGCAAATGATGCCGGGCGGTCACGGTACTCGGGTGAGCTCGAGGCATGTGACGCTTGCACGAGCTCGCAGAATGTCGCACCGGTATCAAAAATGCACTGAAGATGCAGAGCAGGCTTTCATATCCACATGGCACACGGAGCATCACGTGACGACAGCGACACAGGACGAGCGCAGCGAATCGGTCAACAGCTATGTCACGAACATGCTCGCGCTCGAGAAGCACATTCAGACGGCGCTCGTGGGTCAGATCGCGGATCTCGATGAACAGGCGGAGATCAAGGGCGCTCTCATCAGGATTCACGCGATGTGTGAGAGTCATGTTCGGTCGCTCGAGGCGGTCACGGCGAGTCGGGAGCAGAATCTGGGTGGTGTGTCCAAGGTGCTGAAGAAGGCTGCGTCATCCGTGCTCGGCCTTGGCGCTGCGGCAGTCGACTTCATACGCACCGAGAAGTCGCCGAAAAATCTGCGTGACGATTACACGGCGCTGTCGCTGGCATACATCGGATACGTGATGTTGCACACATCTGCGCTCGCGCTCGGTGATGAAGAGGTCGGCAAGATGGCGGGCGTTCACATGGCGGCTCACGCAGAGGCGTTGATGTCGCTCCAGCAGCTGATCCCCGACGCGACCATCGCGTATCTGGTCGCTGAAGAGATGAACCCTGACTCCTCGGTGCTGGCCACCGTGAAAGCGACGATCTCACAATCGTGGAAGTGAGCTGATCCGCTGAGTCGAAGAGTCGGAGTCCGTTGAGCTCGGCGATTCTCGTCGCCGGGTTCAGCGGAACTCCTCCGATCGCGTTTACGTGGACGACTCGGCAGTGCTTCCAGGCGTGCTGGGATGGCCGTTGGGAGGAGACTTTGTCGCAGCGTCTTGTTGGTTGCAGGTGCCGCTCAGGCTGACTGGAGTTCAACGGTCGCTTCGGACCGGGAAAGCGCCGTCGCACGAATCATCGCCGCGGTCGGCTCACGGTCGCACACGGCAGCGCTCCGACGATATACCGATGAGGACCCACGGTGCGGAATTCGGGCCCATGGCCTGCGACGTCCGGCCGTGCCGCGCGATCGCATGGTGCGATGCATCAGCCCGCTCACGGCGGCGCAAGGGTCACCCGACCGCCGGCTGCAGCACCCCCCACGACGTCATCTGCTCCACCGACACGTTCCCACCACAGAGGATCGTGCCGACGCGCTCACCGTACGTAAAATGCGGCGCCGAGAGCAGCGCGGCGATGCCGACGGCACCGGCGGGCTCGATCACGAGACCCAGGTGCGAGAGCAGCCCGCGCATCGCCGCGTGAATCGCGTCCTCGCGCACGGCCACGAGATCATCGGGCAGGCCGCGCAAGTCTTCCACTGCCTCGGGCACGGGCACGCGGACCGCGATGCCGTCGGCGATCGTCTGCACGGATGCATGCTGGTCCACCTGGATGCCGGTGAGCGCGTGCAGCATCGCCGGTGCCCCTTCGGCCACCACACCGACGACGCGCGTGGCCGGCGCGACGGACTTCATCCAGGTCGCGACGCCCGCCAGCAGCGCGCCGTTGCCGAGCGGCACCAGCAGCGTGTCCAGTTCCACGACAGCGGCCAGCTCCACGGCGATGCTGCCAGCGCCTTCGCTGATTGCCAGCGCGCGTCCATCCTCCACGAACTCGATGCCTTCGCTCGCCGAAAATTCGCGTGCTGCATCCTTCGCGGCGTCGAAGTCCTCGCCGCGCAGGAAGACGTTCGCGCCGAGTGCCCGCATCCGCGCGATCTTGAGCGGACTCGCGTGCACCGACGCGAACATCGTGCAGCGCACCCCCGCCTCGCGCGCCGCCCACGCCAGCGCCTGCCCGAAGTTGCCGGCCGACGCGGCGCACACGGGCTCGCGCGACGCACGCTGGCGCATGAACCAGTCCCCGCCCCGCCCCTTGAACGACCGCAGCGGGCCGAGCGACTCCACCTTGCAGTGTACCTGCGTACCGAGCCATGCATCGAGGTCGTCGTGCCGCACCACCGGCGTGTTGCGGAACACCGGCGCGATGCCCTCGGCGGCGCGCGCGATGCCCTCCGGCGTGAGTCGCGGCGTCGCCGTGCGGGTCACCGGTAGTTGCCGAACTGCAACTCGACGCCGAAGTCTTCTTTCCGCAGCAGCGCCATCGCCTGCTGCAGGTCGTCGCGCGACGGCGACGTGACGCGTACCTGCTCGCCCTGAATCGCCGCCTGCACCTTCTTGAATTTCGCGGCCTTGATCGCGGCAGCGACCTTCTTCGCCGTGTCGCCGTCGAGGCTCATCTTGAGGCCGATCGTGCGCATGAGCGTGTCGCCGCCCATGGGCTTCACGTCGCCGATGTCGAGATTCTTCACCGGCACGCCGCGCTTGATCAGTTTCGCGTTCAGCATGTCGAGCAGCGCCTCCATGCGCATGTCGCTGTCGGTCTTGAGCTCGACCGTGTTTTCGCCACGCTTGAAGGTGATTTCGACGAGCGCGCCCTTGAAGTCGTAGCGCTGCGCCGCCTCCTTCTGCGCCTGATTGACGGCGTTGTCCACTTCCTGCAGGTCGACGCTGGTGGTGACGTCGAACGAGTTGGTATCGGCCATGATCGTGGTCCGGGTCGTGGTAGGACGAGCGGCGTGCGCCCTGCGGCTGCGGCTACGCCCTGCGGCTGCGGCTGCGGCTGCGGCTGCGGCGAAAGATAGTGAGAACGAGCCGGGGGCCGGCGGGGGACGCCTGCCTGACGTCGCCAGACGTCGCCAGACGTCGCGGATCCACGATCGAGCATGGTCTGCGCCCCACAGGGTGTCCGCCCACACCGCCCCGTCCTCATGCTCCCGACCGACGCGTCACCGATCACCGACAGGGTCGTGCTGGTGAGCATGGGCCTCATCACAGCCTCCATTGCGCTCGCAGCCCGCGCCACGCATGCCTCAGGCGCGATCGTCGCGCTCGATACCTTCGAGGCCGTCCTGCATCGCGTGCGCGTGCTCGTGCGCGTGCTCGTGCGCGTGCCCGTGCGCGTGCCCGGTCTCACCGACGTGGCGCCAGGCGACGCGGCCGAAGCGCTGCATGGCGCGTGACGCGTGATCCTGAGTGTCCCGGTCGGGGCCAGCGGCACGGCGGCACGGCGGCAGCGGCCGCACTCGCACCGTACCTCGAACCCGGCACGGTATTGCCGGACACCGGCTCGGTGAAATCGGCGGTGGTGGCGCAGGTACAGCCCCACCTGCCGCCGGGCGTGTCGTTCGTGCCGCCGCACCCCAGCGCCGGTACCGAGTTCTCCGGCCCCGATGCCGGCCTGGCGACGAGGGCTGGATCCGCACCGGGGACGGCGATGCGCTGCTGACCTTCTTCACTCCGACACGGGCCATCCGTCGCTCGATCGTGGCGCAGGGTCCAGAACACCGGCGGCCTCCGATTTCGGCCGTCAGGCGCCACCCGCGTCCCGCGCTCCGTGACGCTCAATGCCCGCCGCCCGCCACTCGCCACTCGCCGCCCGCCGCACGCCACTCGCCACTCGCCGCGCGCACACGACGCGCGACGAGGAGCGAGCCTCAGGAGACGTAGAAGCTCTCGAGCGCGCGCGCGGTGCTCACGTGACGCAGACGACTGAGCGCTTTCTCCTTGATCTGCCGTACCCGCTCACGCGTGATGCCGAGCGTCAGGCCGATCTCCTCGAGCGTGAGCGGCTCCAGCTCCTCGAGGCCGAAATACATCTTGAGGATCCGTGCCTCGCGTTCCTTGAGCCGGCCCAGCGATCCCGCGACGGCCTCGAGCATCGCCTTCTCGAACATCTCCTCCTCGGGGGAGGCGTGCTCGGTGTCGGCGAGGTAGTCGCTGAGCCGGTTCTCCTCACCCGGCGTCACCGGGGCGTCGAGCGAGATGTAGCCCTGCGCGATGCCCATCGTCAGTGACACCTCGTCCAGCGGCAGCGACATGTCCTTGGCGATCTCGTCATGCGTCGCCTCGCGACCGAGTTCCTGCACCATGGCCGAGGCCCGCTTGCCGATGCGATGCAGCGCCCCGGCGCGGTTGAGCGGGACGCGGACGATGCGGCTCTGCTCCGCCAGCGCCTGGAGAATCGCCTGCCGGATCCACCAGACGGCGTAGGAGATGAACTTGATCTCCTTGGTCTCGTCGAACTTCTGGGCAGCGCGCAGCAGGCCGAGGTTGCCCTCGTTGATCAGGTCGGCCAGAGAGACGCCCTGGTTCTGGTACCGCTTCGCCACCGAAACGACGAAGCGCAGGTTCGATCGCACGAGAGTATGGAGCGATTCGCGGTCGCCGACCCGGATGCCGCGCGCGAGCTCCGCCTCCCGCTCGCGGGTGATGAGCGGATAGCGACTGATCTCCTTCAGGTACTGGTCGAGTGAGCCTTCATCCGATGCGAGCCGGGACCGATGCGACGCCGCCATTCGAGCCACTCCTTCCACCACGAGGGACAGCGTTGCGCGGCGTGGGGAGTCCCGCCGCGCGACCAGCACCAGTCAGAGCACCCGCACCCGCACCCGCACCCGCTCCCCCACCACCTGCCAACGACACCATGATCCGCGCTGTCTCACCGCACCATTTCGCCGATGCGGTGCCATCGCACGCGCGAGAGCCACGAGCCTGGGTTCGTCGAGTCGGGCGCGATGCTGTAATAGACGAGCAGCGGCTGGCCCAGCAGCAGCGTATCGGAGACGAATCCCCAGTAGCGGCTGTCCGAGGAGTTGTCGCGATTGTCGCCGAGCATGAAGAAATGGTGTCGCGGGACGACGAGCGGGCCCCAGGTATTGCGCGTGGGGTGCGCACCGGCGGAGGCGTGCGCCGCCGGGAGCAGTGCGCGCCGGAGCCAGTCGAATTCCACCACCATCGGGTCGGACGCGCCGGGCGTGCGGCGCGTGAAGCGCTCCTGCTGCGCCACGCCATTCACGATCAGGCGACCCTGACGCATCGCGATCGTGTCGCCGGGCATGCCGACGAGGCGCTTGACGAACGCCTTGGAGTGATCGACCGGCCACTTGAAGACGATCAGCTCGCCACGGGTCGGCTCGTGCATCGCCGGCAGGCGGCGCGCGGCGAACGGAACGTCGGCGCCGTAGGCGAGCTTGTTCACGAACAGAATGTCGCCGACGAGCAGCGTCCCTTCCATGCTGCTGCTCGGGATCCGGAAGATGTCGAGCAGGAAGGTGCGCACGATGAGAATCACCAGCACCGTGACGCTGAACGACTTGGCCCACTCCCAGGCCCAGGCGAGGCCGCGACGATTCACCTTGCGCAGTGCGTCGCGACGCTCCGTCTCGGAGATCGCGCGGGGTGGTGTCTGACTTGAGCTCTGCAGGTCCATGTCTGCCAACGGAACGTTGAGCGAGCGTGTGCCGGCGCGAACCACCGCGCACGGATGGTCCGTCGCGGCGACTCCTGCCGAAAAGCAATCAGGCCCCGCGACGGGCCGCAAGGCGCGGGGATGGCGATCGATGCGGACGACCCGCTTCAACCTCGCCGGTCAGGTCGACGCCTGCACACCAAAGTATCGCAGCGCGCCGCAAAATCCTGCAGCAGCGGCCGCCCGCCCGCACGGTCAGTAGTTGTCGATCTGTGCGCGCTGCAGCCGGCCGGAATAGTCGATGTAGGCGACCTTCGTCTCGGAGTAGAAGTCGTACACCTCCCACCCTCCTTCGCGGTGGCCGTTCCCGGTCTGCTTCACGCCACCAAACGGCATGTGCGCCTCCGCCCCGATGGTGGGTGCGTTCACGTAGGTGATGCCGTTGTCCAGCTCCGTCAGCGCCCGGAAGGCCAGGTTCACGTCCTGCGTGTACAGCGACGACGAGAGTCCGTACTTCACACCGTTGTTCACCCGGAACGCCTCGTCGGCGTCGGCGACCTTGATCACGCTCAGCACCGGTCCGAAGATCTCTTCCTGTTCGAGACGGTCGCCCTGCCGCACGCCGGCAAAGATCGTGGGCTGGTAGAAGTAGCCGTCGTCGAGCCCCGCCCCGCTGGCCCGCGCTCCGCCGGTGAGCAACGCGTGGCCGGCACTCCGGCCGATCCCCACATATCGCTCGATCTTGTCCAGCGACGCCTCGTTGATGACCGGGCCCACATCCGTGCCCGCCTTTCGTCCGTCACCGAGCCGGAGCGCCGAGGCCGCGGCCACGAGACGATCGACGAACCGGTCGTGAATCCCAGCCTGCAGGATCAACCGCGACGTCGCCGTGCACCGCTGCCCCGTGGTGCCAAACGCCCCCCACAGCACCCCCTCCAGCGCCAGATCGAGGTTCGCGTCATCGAGCACGATCTGGGCATTCTTGCCGCCCATCTCCAGCGACAGACGTTTGTGCATCCGCCCGCAGGTCTCTCCAACGAGCGATCCCGTTTCGGTCGACCCGGTAAACGAGATCACGGGCACGTCCGCGTGCGAGACGAGCGCAGCGCCGACCTCCTCGCCCAGTCCATGCACGAGCTGGACCGCCTCGGGATGCACCCCGGCCTCGAGCAGAATTTCCACCAGCACCGCCACCGTGTGCGGCACGTCCTCGGCCGGCTTGAAGATGACGGCGTTGCCGCAGAGCAGCGCGGGAAAGCTCTTCCAGGTCGGGATCGCGAGCGGGAAGTTGAATGGCGTCACCAACCCGCACACCCCGATCGGACGCCGGAAGCTCATTGCCCACTTGTTTGCCAGCTCGCTCGGAACGGTGTGCCCGAAGAGCTGACGGCCCATCGTGCCGGCGTAATACGCCGTGTCGATCCCCTCCTGCACGTCGCCCCGGGTCTCGGCCAGCGGCTTGCCCATCTCGCGGGTCATGAGGTCGGCGAGCTCCTCCTTGCGCGCAGTGAGCAGGTCGCCGACGCGACGCAGCACATCGCCACGCGCCGGTGCCGGCACGGCTTTCCACGCGGCAAACCCACGCTGAGCACTGATGACGGCCCGGTTCACGTCCTCGGCCGACGACCGGGGGAAGCGACCGACGAGATCGGTGCGATCGGCGGGATTGCGGTTCTCGAACCAGGCACCCGTGGACGGGGCCTCCCACCGGCCCGCGATGTAGTTCTGGAAGTCAGTCATGGCGACACGAGGAGAAGAGGCGCCAGCGGTCACAGCCAGCGCAGATGGTGGAAAGATAGCGGATCGCCGGCTCGGCACCGCACGACCTCCGCGGTGCCTGCGACTTGCGCCAAGGCGCGGCAGTGACCCGTCAGCCGACGGCGCGCAGCAACGGCGACGTCAGCCAGCGCAGCTGTACCCGCTGCGACCCGTGCGCATCGAAGTTCGCAGGCGCCAGCCACTGCTCGAAGGCCGCGCGCACCACCGGCCACTCCGTGTCGGTGACGGCATACCACGCCGTGTCGCGGTTGCGGCCCTTGTACACGATCGCGTTCCGGAAGACACCCTCGAACGAGAAGCCGAGTCGCTGCGCTGCAGCACGCGACGGCGCGTTGAGCGCATCACACTTCCACTCGTAGCGGCGGTAGCCGAGGGTGAAGACGTAGCGCATCATCAGGTACATCGCCTCGGTGGCGATGGGGGTGCGCTGCAGTGCCGGCGAAAAGTTGATGTGGCCCACCTCGATGCAGCCGTGCGCCGGTACGATGCGCAGGTAGCTGGCGACCCCCACTGCCAGCCCCGTGTCCTGTGCGACGATCGCGAAGCAGAGTGGATCGTCACCGGTGAACGTCGCGTGCATGTAGGCGACGTACGCCGCGTGCGAGCCGGGCGCCTCGGCAAAGAGATAGGTCCAGTTGCTGCCGTCGCCCCGTGCGTTCGCGTCGTAGAGCGCCTCGCCGTGACGTGCGAGGTCGAGCGGTTCGAGGTCACATCGGACGCCGCGAAGCGTCTCGCGCGCGGGCGCCGGCGGCGGTGCCCAGTTCAGGACCGCGTCACCGATCGCCTGGCCGTAGCGGTTCACGCGCGCCATCAGGTGGCCGACATGCCCGCGCGCACCAGGCCGTATCGCTCGATCTTCTTGTAGAGGTTCGAGCGCGGCATGTCGAGCGCCCGCGCGGTCTCGCTCACGTTCCAGTCGTGCTCACGCAGCTTCACCTTCAGAAACGCCTCCTCGGCCGCGAGCTTGAACTCCTCGAAGCTGCGGCACTGCATCAGTGCGCCGAGCCCGGCGGTGTCGGCACTGGGACGCCCGACGAGGCGGTGCACGTCGGCGACGGTGACGCCCTCGCCACTGCCGAGGATCAGGAGCCGCTCGACCGTGTTGCGCAGTTCGCGCACGTTGCCGCTCCACTCGAGCGCCGTCAGCGCGGCCACGGCGTCGGGCGCGAAGCGGCGCGGCGCGATGCCGTCGCGCTGCGCCATCTGGTGCACGAAGAAGGCGATCAGCAGTGGAATGTCCTCACGCCGTTCGCGCAGCGGTGGCACGCTCACGGGCACGACGTTGAGCCGGTAGAAGAGGTCCTCGCGAAAGCGCCCCTCGGCAATCTCCGCTTCGAGCTCCTTGTTGGTGGCGGCGAGGACACGCACGTCGACCTGGATCGGCTTGGTGCCGCCGATGCGCGTGACCACCCCATCCTGCAGGACGCGCAGCACCTTGGCCTGCGCGGCGAGCGACATGTCGCCGATCTCGTCGAGAAAGAGCGTCCCGCCGTCGGCCTGCTCGAACTTTCCCGGTCGGTCGGCGACGGCGCCCGTGAAGGACCCGCGCATGTGGCCGAACAGCTCACTCTCGATGAGCTCTCCGGGGATCGCGGCGCAGTTCACCTCCACGAACGGCTTCTTCACCCGCTGCGACCCGCGATGGACCGCCCGCGCAACGAGCTCCTTGCCGGTGCCGTTCTCGCCGGTGATCAGCACGCGGGCCGGGGTGCCGGCCACCTTGTCGATGCGCTCGAGCAGCGCGACGATGGCATGACTCTTTCCCACGATCTCGCGCCGCGCGTCGAGCTGCTCGAGGAGGGTGGCATTCTCCTCCTCGAGGTCGAGGTGGCGGAGGGCGTTGCGCAGCAGGACGAGGATACGATCGGTGTCGAGCGGCTTTTCCATGACATCGTAGGCGCCCGCCTGTGTCGCCTCGACGGCGGTGGCGAGCGTGGCGTGTCCGCTGATCATGACCACCAGCGCGCGCGAGTCACGGGCGCGGAGGGCGCGGAGCACATCGAGTCCATCCATCCCGGCCATCTTCACATCGCTGAAGACCAGGTGCGGCCGGAACCTGTCGTACTCGGCCAGCCCCTCGGCGCCGCTGGCCACGCTGCGGACCTCGTAGCCCTCGTATTCGAGCAGCTGTCCGAGTGCGGAGCGGATCGGGGCTTCATCATCGATGACGAGAATGCGACGGTTCACGGGGCAGCGCGGTAGAGCGTGATCATGCCGTTGGCGACACGGGCGTCGCCGATGCCGGCGGGAAGGCGGATGGGGAACGCGGCGGGATCGACGCCGGCCGGCGCCGGTCCGCGCTTGATGGCCTGCACGAGGCGCGGCACGACGGGACCAGGCACCGCGAACTCGCCGATGCGTATCCGCGTCAGCTTCAACTGCACTACCCCGGGCTCGGAGCCGGGTTCGAGGGTTCCACCGAGGAGGAGGCGCTCCCGGTCGCCGACCATGGCGGCCAGCGGCCCGAGTGCCTTGCGACCACCGATGTCGCCGAGCCGGACGGAGGCGCGGAGCTGGAATTCGTTGCCGTCGACACGCACCTCGACGCTGTCGGCGCTGGGCGGGAGCTGTGCGCCGAGCGAATCGAGGATGAGCGCGGCAAACTCGCGGCCGCTCAGGCGCACGAGGGCGGGGCCGCGCGGTGCGGACAGCCGGGCGACACGCGTGCGCGCCGCTCCCGCACTCGTGGCGGTAAATGGCGCCCAGCCCGTGTCGGCGGCGGCGGCCGGGGCATTACCCAGCGCGGACGCAGGCGCGGAGGATCCGAGGGCCGCGCGCAGGCGCGGCAGCCAGAGGTCTCGCGTGGCGAAGGCCGCCACGGCAACGACACCGAGAATGAGCAGGGACGTGAGGCGACGGAAACAACCGAACACACGGAACTCCGACGGGGCTTCGGGAGGGGCGGGACTGCGGTGAGGGACGGCGCGGTCGAAGGTTAGTCGCGTGCGCAGGGAGCCGAGCCACGCGATGCGACGTCTCGGGCCGCCCGGGGCGGCCTGGCTCTGGCCGCTCTGATCGTCGCAGATTGCATCAGGTCACTCGAGTCGCGGTACGTGCCTGGACCGGGAGGCCCGTTGGGTACGCTCACATCGTTCGACATGCGGGACGCCGCCATCATGACGGTCCTCCGTGCGAGCATCGCATTGGGCCGTGGCGGGCTGGCGCTGCGGAGTTTTGCGGAGAAGCAGCGCCTCGTGCCGCGTCGCCAGTCTGCGATCACGCAGCGAGAGTTCTGGCTTTTCGCACCGGCGGCGCGCGACGACGATGCATCGGCGGCGGCGTGGAATGCGGCGCGTGTGGCGGAACTGACGCCGGTCGCGAGCATCGCGCTGGTCTTGCTGGCGTCGTGGATGGGGCGAACGACCGGCGCCTGACTGCGGCGGCGTCAGCGCTCGTCGGCGCTGTCGGCAATCGCCTTGCCGCGATTTTCACGTCGGCGGGTCGTGGCGGCATCGATCGCGCCGAGCAGGTCGTCGGCGACGAACGGCTTCTGCACGAAGATCGGTCTGGCGTCGCCAGGGTGCGGGGCCGCGAGCGATTGTGACGTATGGCCGCTGGCGAGCACCACGGGTACGGACTTCCCGCGGCGTCGGAGCTCGGCGAGGACTTCGGTGCCGTTCATGCGTGGCATGGTGACGTCGAGCACGATGGCGGCGATGTCGGCCTCGTGTGCCTCGAAGAGCTCGAGCGCATCGTCACCGTCGACCGCTTCGAGCACGGCATAGCCGCTGCGCGTCAGCATGCGGCCGGCGACGGCACGGACGCTGGGTTCGTCGTCGACGACCAGGATGGTTCCGGTGCGGGTGCGCTCGCCAGAATCGACGCGGGTCCGGCGATTGAGGTTTCGCCGTTCGACGGTCGGGAAGAGGACGCGCACGACCGTGCCTGCCCCCGGCTCGCTGCTGACATGCAGGGCACCGCGGTGGCCGCGCACGATCCCGAGTGTGGCGGCGAGTCCGAGGCCGCGACCAGTGAACTTGGTCGTGAAGAACGGGTCGAAAATGCGGGCGAGGGTCTCGCGGTTCATGCCGACGCCGGTGTCGGCGACCTCCATGAACACGAACTCGCCGGGACTGACGCCGTCGGCACCGAGACACTCGGCCAGCCACTCGGTGTCCGCATGCATGGCGCCTGTGACGAGCGTGATGACGCCGGCGTTGTCTTCGAGTGCGTCGGAGGCGTTGGTGACGAGGTTCATGATGACCTGGCGCACCTGCGTGGGGTCTGCGGCGATCAGCGGCAGGTCATCGCCGAAGACGAGCGAGAGCGTGGCACGCTTGGAGATGGCGGAGTGCAGCAGCGATGTCATCTCGCGCACTTCGCCGGCGAGGTCGAGAGGCTGCATGTTGAAGCGGCCTTTCCCGGCGTACGCGAGCAGCTGCATTGTGAGTTCAGCGGCGCGACGCGCGGCAATTTCGATATCGGCGAGGAGTTCTTCGGCGGGTGTGCCGGGTTCCGCCTCGTCGCGGGCCATGCTGGCATTGCCGAGGATGCCGACGAGGAGGTTGTTGAAGTCGTGGGCGATGCCGCCGGCGAGGACGCCGAGGCTTTCGAGTTTCTGGGCGTGCTGCATCTGCACTTCGAGGCGCTGCCGATCGTCGGCGGCGGCCTTTTGTGCGCCGATGTCCTCGATGGTGCCGACGAAGCCGGTGAGGGCCGCGCCGTCGCGGTGCGCCGCGGTGCGTTCGTGTACCCAGCGAATGCCACCTTCAGGACGGACGACGCGGTATTCGATGCCGAGCGTGCCGCCGGTGTGCGCGGCGTCTTTCCAGGCGGCCGCGATGCGCGCGCGGTCGTCCGGATGCGCGGCGTCGCGGAATCCGCGACCGAGCAACAGATCGACGGTGGTGCCCCAGAGGTCGGCCATGCGCGGTGTCGCGAACGTGCACAGTCCATCGGCATCGGTGAGAAAAATGCCGAGCGGCGACGCCATGGTGAGAGTGCGGAATCGGTCTTCCGAGGTTCGGAGGGCGAGTTCGGCCTGCTTGCGCTCTGCGATGTCGGTGTGCGTGCCGACCATGCGGACCGGACGTCCGTGGCTCTCGCGTTCGACGACGGTGCCGCGGGTGAGCACCCACTTCCAGGTGTTGATGCTGGTGCGGAGGCGGACCTCGATCGCGTAGGTGTCGGTCCGGCCGTCGAAGTGGTCGCGGAGTGCCTGCTCGGTGCGGGCGAGGTCCTGTGGGTGGAGCAGGTCGAGGAAGGTGTCGATATGCGGCGGGAGGGCGTGCTCCTCGAAGCCGAGCATCGTGTACCAGCGTGGGGCGTAGTAGCTGTAGCCGGTGGGGACGTGCCAGTCCCAGAGGCCGTCCCAGACGGCGTTGAGGGCAAGTCGGAGGCGCTCCTCGCGGGCACGGAGGGCGACTTCCTGCCCCTTCTGCGGCGTGACGTCGCGTTCGACGGCGACCCACTGGAGGTAGCTGCCGGCGGCGGTGTCGACGGGAATGAGGTCGATGTCGAGCCAGAGGGGTTCGCCGTGCTTGGTGTAGTGGAGCAGCTCCTCGCGGACACGTTCGCGGTCGCGGATGGCGGTGTCGACCCGGGCGGCGGCGGCGCGGTCGGTGTCGGGGCCGCGCAACAGCGTCGGCGAGCGTCCAACGACGTCCGTGCGCGAATATCCGGTGACGCGTTCGAACGCGGTGTTGACGTAGACGATGCGGCTCGAGTCCGCATCGGTGGCCGGGCCGGCGGTGATCATCACGAGGTCGGCGACCTGCTCGAGCGCCCGTTCGAGAACGGCAGGTTCGAGCTCGGGGTACGCCTGCGGCCGATTCCGTTCGGGGTACGGTCGCACCCGGAGGACGAGGCCGTCGTCGCCGGGATTGCCGTCGGCCGCGAGCGCCACGGGGGCGAGCGAGAGCAGGACGGTGATCTTGCCGCGGGTGCGGTGCCGGACGGTGGCGACGCCCTGCCAGGACGTACCGCCGAGGGTCAGCGCCGGGGCGGCTTGCGGTCCGAAGTTGGCGGGTGTGGGGTCGAGCAGGTCCACCAGGCGACCGCCGGTGGCCGTGTCGGCGTCCCAGCCGAGGACGGTCGTTGCGGCCGGCGTCCAGTGTGCGATGGTGCCGTCACGCGCGGTGACGATGACGGCGTCACCGAGTTGTTCGAGAATCGTGAGGAGGGCATCGAGGGTCGGACCGAATTGCAGCCGAGCCATGCTGTCGGCCGCCCCCTCCGGATCCACCGGCGCCGGCGCATCGGACCGGCTGGCGTGGCCTTCGGTGTCGGGGGTATCGGACATCCGGGCGAACCTGGTCGAGGAGCGTCGCAGTCGGACCGCGATCGCGATCAGGTCGGACGTGGGCAAGCTTCCCTTGCACAGCATGGTTCGTGCCCTGTGGCGGGCATCGTGTTCCGGGGTCACGCGCCGACCGCCGGACGTATCGTACCTGTCGTCTCGTGGGCCGTTCGTCGGTAGCGCAGCGCTTCCGCCACGGCGGCGGTTGCGACGTCGTCGGCGGCGGCAAGATCGGCAATCGTGCGGGCCACGCGCAGGGTCCGGTGCCATGCGCGTGCGGAGAGGCCCAGTCGGTCGGCGGCATCGCGGAGGAGCGCGAGTGCGTCGGGACGGAAGCGGCCGTCGGCCATGAGCCGGCGCGGTGGCACCGACGCGTTGAGTGCCGCGAAGCGTGCGAGTTGTCGCATGCGCGCCTCAGCGACGCAGGCGCGCAACGCTGCGGACTCCGGCGCGCGCGGTGGGGCATCGAGGTCGGCGAGCGGCACCGTGCCGACGGGAACGTGCAAATCGATGCGATCGGCGAGTGGTCCGGAAACGCGGCGACGGTATCGTGCGAGGGCGCGTTCGTCGCAGCGGCAGGCGATCGTGGCGTGGCCGGCGTACCCGCAGGGGCATGGGTTCATCGCCACGACGAGGAGCACGTCGGAGGGGAAGCGGATGCTGCCGGCGACCCGGGCGATGGTGACCATGTGCCGTTGTCCGAAAGTCTTTACGCAAATTGTGCGAAAGTCCCTACGCCTGCTGTCCGAAAGTCTTTACGCCTCCCGGGCGATCTGGAGTAGGGTCAACGTGAGCGGCGGCAGCGAGTCGGCA
>Ga0105048_10007111_pt1 | contig 18009 bp, 20 predicted proteins | sample MAT05_FD_78382 | JGI IMG/M metagenome (GOLD analysis project Ga0105048, IMG submission 78382) | Freshwater microbial communities from Lake Fryxell liftoff mats and glacier meltwater in Antarctica - MAT-05 | ecosystem: Environmental > Aquatic > Freshwater > Ice > Liftoff microbial mat | place...
CGACGCTGTTGCACGTATTCACCAACACGCAGACACCATCCGTCAGCAAACAAACCGATGAGATACAGACCGTTTATCGTTGGTGTGATCGGGTTCCTTCTGCTGGGTTTCTCATCTGGCGGTTGGGCACAGGGCTGGAAAGCTGGCCTTGCCCAGACCGCAATTACTCCCAAACAGCCCCTGTGGATGGGGGGGTATGCGTCGCGTACGCATGTTTCCGATGGAAAACTGCACGATCTTTGGGCCAAGGCACTGGCACTGGAAGATGCCACCGGCAAACGCGCCGTACTGGTTACGGCTGATTTGCTCGGCTTTCCCAAAGCACTCTCCGACCGGGTTCGTAAAAGAATCGAAGAACTAGAAGGGTTGGGGCGCGACCAGATTCTGCTGAACAGTTCGCATACTCATTCGGGGCCAGTTCTGGAAAATGCGCTGGTGGATGTTTATCCCATGAACGAGGAGGAACAGGCCCAGGTGCGTCAATACACCCGGCAGGTAGAAGACCAGATTGTGGCCCTTATCCGGCAGGCCATCCGGCAATTAGAACCCGCTGAAGTGTTTGCAGGAAATGGAGTGACCCGGTTTCAGGTCAATCGTCGATCAAACAAAGAACCCACCCTGCCCCAGCAAATAGCCCTGAACGGCCCCAACGACTTTGCCGTGCCTGTACTCAGAGTGCTCGACAAAAAGGGCAACCTCAAAGCATTGGCCTTTGGTTACGCCTGCCACCCAACCGTGCTTGATTTGTACCAGTGGTCAGGCGATTACGTTGGTTTTGCCCAACTGGAACTGGAGAAAGCCTATCCCGGTGCAACGGTACTGTTTTTTCAAGGGGCTGCCGGTGATTTGAATCCACTTCCCCGCCGAACCATTCCTTTAGCGAAGCAGTATGGGCGCGAATTAGCGGCTGCTGTGCAGCGGGTGGTAGAAGAGCCGATGCGTTCACTGAAACCAGTCCTCAAAACGGCTTATACGGAGATTGACCTGCCGTTTTCTGATCCTCCGACAGATACCGAGCTAAACGCACTAACAGCCAGTAAGGAGACCTATCAGCAACGATGGGCAACCCGCATGATACGTGCCCGGCAGCGAAACGAACCTGTTCGCTCCAGCTACCCTTATCCGGTGCAACTCTGGCAAATAGGTGATCAATGGGTAGTTGGTCTGGGGGGCGAGGTCGTGGTTGAATACGCCATCGACGTTAAAAAACGGCTGGGAGCTGACGTATTCGTGATCGGATACAGCAACGACGTAATGGGGTATATTCCTTCGGAGAGGGTGCTTGGAGAAGGTGGTTACGAAGGCGATTCATCGCAGATGGTTTATGGCCTTCCTGCGCGGTGGGCCCCCGGTTTACAGGCTAAAATTTTAACCGCCGTTAACCAGCTAAGTCAGCAACTGCTTGCGCTTCCTGCCAAATAATCAACCCCAATGCCCTACTCTTATGCAAGATAATCAGGCTATAGTCTGGCCAACAGAGACCCCGGCAGATGCTTTTCTGACGGCTTATCCATATTACTCGGGCTTTCCGCTGGCCCATGATACCTACAATGCGATCTCGGTAGCCAGCAATGGGCAGATTTATTATGTTCTTTGCTCAGAGTCAGCAGAAGAGGGAGGCAAGCTGTGTGTGTATGACCCGGTGTCAGATCAGACACAAATCATTGCTGATTTAACGGATAGTTGTGGGGAGACCGGCCTGGAAGCTATTCCGCAGGGAAAAAGCCACGTTCGGTTTTATGAGCATGCCGGAAAATTGTACTTCGCTACCCACGTGGGCTACTACGAGATGATCGACGGCATGGAGCGATTACCCGTTCAAAATCCCACCGGCCGTAAACAGTATCCCGGAGGTCATTTTCTTTCGTATGATTTAAAGACGGGGGTTATTACTAAACTGGCCACTGCCCCCCACGAGGAAGGAATCCTGACAATGACCATCGACCCGGAACGGGGGTATCTATACGGTATCACCTGGCCAACGGGCTATTTTGTCCAGTACGACCTGAATAACGGCCAGCTGAAAACGCTCCCCCCTATCTCTGCCAAGGGTGAAGCCGGAATACCCGGCCATGATTACAGTGTACTGTGTCGAAGTATGTTCGTAGAGCCAGCATCAGGGGCGGTTTTTGTGTCAACAGCTGCGGGTGACATCCTCTGCTATCGACCCAACAGCGATGCCCTTGAGCGTATGGAAGGAGTCAATCTTCGGTTAGATTATTTTGGTACGTATGACCCTACCCGCCCTGGTAGTATGGGCTATAACTGGCGAAAAATATTCTGGTACGCGCCGGAGGGAGTGGCCTATGGTATTCACGGCAATTCGGGCTATTTATTCCGCTTTGACCCTCAGCAGGCTCGAATTGAGGTGGTAGAACGACTGACCTCCATACCATCCCGGAGAAGTGGCATGTTCGATCAGTTTAGCTATGGCTATTTGGGCTTCCAGTTAGGCCCTGATCAGGAAACAATCTATTACCTGACTGGCGGACCAATTTATGTGGATGGACAGCGGGTAAAGGGCGTTTCACAGATTGCGAAAGGAGGTGCCAAAGGGCTTGAAAACCTCCACCTGATTACGTTTCACCTGCCCACCTGCTCGTACCGGGATCACGGTCCAATTTTTTATCCTGACGGAAGCCGCCCCACCTACGTCAATGCGCTGACCGTTGGTAAAGATGGCTCCGTATATACATTGGCCCGGTTTGAACACGAAGGGCGGGAGATTCAGGATTTGATCCGAATCCCCGCCGTAACCAACGTATAAATTCTGTTATCGACAAGTCAAAGATTTCGCACTATTATGGCTCTACTTCCAATCCTGCTCTTTTTAAGCAGCTTTTCCACAGTACTGGTACAACCCCCAAACAAACTCACAAAGCAGGAACAACGTGAGGGGTGGCAGCTTCTCTTCGATGGTAAGACAACGCGTGGCTGGCGGGGTGCTTACAGTGAAACGTTTCCGAAAAGCGGCTGGCGGGTCATAAATGGTGAACTTCGGGGAGACCTTCAGAATGGGGGTGAGTCGAGCGATGTGGGGGACATCCTGACGGTCCAGAAATACCGCAATTTCGACTTGCGTTTCGAATGGAAATTGGGAGACGGCGGCAATAGCGGAGTGAAGTATTTTATTGAGGAACGGCTTCCCAAGCCCGAACTTGGCTCACAGGCAGGCTATGAATATCAACTCATTGACGACGCCAACTTCATTTACAACGGGAAGCCTCTGGAGCCTGACCACAGGACGGCCGCGCTTTACAATGTTCTACCGGCCAATAAAGCTGACGCAGTAATGAATCAGTGGCATCAGTCGCGTATTGTGGTGCGGGGCAACCAGCTGGAACACTGGCTCGATGGTGTCAAAGTGCTGGAAGCCGACCGCACATCCGATGTATTTCTACGGGGTGTAGCGCAAAGTAAATTCAACCAATATGCTGGATTCTCCCGCATTCCAGAGGGGCATATTTTGCTTCAGGACCATGGCCACAGCGTGGCTTTTCGCAGCGTAAAAATCAAACGTATTTGACGAAGCTGGTCAGTCTTTTCACTAATAGCCCAGCACTCTACCCGATAAAAAACGGAAGGCTCTGTAATTTAAGCAATTGCCTGAGCAACCGCTCGTAGAGAAAATTGGCCCATTTCCCCAAATCAATACCCGATTTACGCCACGACTCCCCAATTAGATTTTTGCCATGCCGAAAAAAACTGTACGCTTTGTAACCGTGATTTTTGACCACAATCCGGTGACCCTGCTTGTGACTAAGAAGACCCACTCGTTGACATAAACTAAATGCCAAACAAACCAATGCTAACAGCGTTTCAAAGCGGTCTGCTTTGGTCAAATGAGTCATATCCAAGTTAAAGCCGCGACTTTTCACACTCTCAAAAAAGGTTTCGATACTCCACCGACGTTTGTAAAAACGAGTCACTGTAGGCAAAGCTGTTGGTTAATACTACTAACAAGTCCGATTCGCCTTTCTGATTGACCACCCGCTCAAGGGCTACACTCAGTTGAAAATCCGCTATTTGGATATTATCGAGTAGCGCTTTTTTACGGTCCCCCAAAATCGACTCCGGCTTCATCAGGTGCTGACCTACTTGTATATGATGCGACTTAGATAAGCGCAAGAAAAATCGCATCTTGTTGTTTTACAGCCACTTATACCAATCCTTTCCTATGAATTCGCGGTCAGCACACAGACTTCCGATACGCTCTGACCCTAACAGCGTTACCACTTGGGTCAACAACTTGGTCCGATCCTGAGTGTTTGAATTCCCACTATTGTTGTCCAGTAAAGACCACCATAAAGGCAAGCCAACCCCCTCGCTGTAGGCCGTCAACATCAATACATTCCATTGCTGAGATCCAAAATCCCACTCGGTGCGATCCAATGATAAATGCAATTTGCCTTTGGGCAAAAATAGCACCATCAGCATTACTACCGCTTGTGGCTCAACGTGAACCTGAGCAAAAAATCCGGGGCCGCCCGTGCGGTTCGATGCGTCGTTGGTTGGAGGTATCAGAAGCACTGGCCGAGAGACTTTTGGCTACTTCCTGGCTCTGCACATTTCCCCGCTCAACGAGTGCCTGCACATAAGCGACGACGAATTTTTGCCGACTCAGATTCTTGACTAAACCCGTTTGGCAAAGAATTTTTTTAAATTTGTTGCTAACATTTTATAGTAATTCAGGGCGTAAATTATGTCAGATTAGTCTGACTGATTTGCGCCATTGATTTTTTGTCGGGTAGAGTGGAAAAAAGGTATCAAAGTAGTTTCGATGGAATATTTCGTAGAAATGTTGGTGATCCCTATAAGTCGATTTCAACGGGTAGTTTCTGCAACGTTCGTTCGTAGAGACGTTTAACCTGCATTGCTCCGAAAGCCCCTCCCCTCGGTGCGCGGAAACCATCCTGATTGAGTTGCCCGGCTATTTGAGTGTAGTTGTGGCCTTCATCCCACAATCGGCTGATTAGGGCAGTAGCCTGTCGGCTATTGGTATTCTGGCGGGCCTTTTTGCGAATCACCGCTGTGCCGCTCTGACTTGCTTTCCCGCTTCGAAATGCCTGGCTACCCGTTCGCCACTGGCCCGACCGCTTTACCTTTTGAATCAATGCCACTTTGGTTCGGATACTGGTCAGCACCCGCTCCCGGTCCGCGATGGCCATGAATAGCGTCAGGCTGAACTTATCCAGGTTAGGGATATCGCAACTCTCCAGCCGCTCGTCGAGCTCCCGGTAGAGGACCAGTGCCTGCTCGGTGTTGCGGCTCAGCCGGTCTACCTTGGCCACCACCAGCGTGGCTTTGCGCTGGCGGCATAGCGCCAAGGCCCGCTGAAGTTCGGGCCGGTCGGCTACTTCCTTGCCGCTGCGGATGTCGGTGAACTCAGCAATGATATTTCGACCCTGATAAAAGTGTTCAATATAGGTACGCTGGGCTTCCAGCCCCAGGCCGCTATCGCCTTGTTTTTTGGTCGATACCCGGTAGTAGGCCACATATTCCTGAGCGACAGATGGAATCATACGTAAAGCTGTTTTTATGGTGAACAAACTGGAGGTGACTACCAGCGTTTTGTGGCCAGTTCGTAGGCAGCGTCTTCCCGAAGAATGGCCATCCCGTTGCCGGGATACTGAAAAGGGAGTTGGGTCACGAAGTGAAGCGTGCCATGATGCAGCCAGTGTGGGTTTTGTAAATTATGAACCGGAATTCGGCACTTTGCCATTTTGTCAGTGGCAAGGTAGGGATGGTTTCATGATTTAACAAATCATTGACGTGCGTCATAGGTTTGTTATAATGTCGCTGTTTAGGGGATAAATAGATGTTAATTCCCCGATTTCCAGTGTCAGGACTTTGGCGGGAGAACATCGCCAAAAAGATTGCTTAGCAAAGTTGGTTCTCCCGTTCGTGCGCCCGATGCTGGCGATGTCCGGTTTTGTGGTGATGCCTGTACACTGACCGTTACTTTTTTAGGAGGTGCTTTCAACTGATCGATGCCGAGTGAACGAACCAAATAAGCCGTTGGATTTTTCACCGCAGGGCGAAGGCCGTTAATCAGTTCGGAGTGTACCCGTAGAAACGTTTCCAGTAAATGGTGTTCTGAAACGATGAGGTCCTTCTGCCAGGCTTTGAGTTTATAATCGCTCATGACCGACCAGGCTGTGGTGACGGCCTCGTTGATAGGCATCTGGCTGATCGTTTGCCGGTCCTGCTCAATCTGCTGCTGGGCCAACTGCTGAGTCGTCAGAATCGAGAATTCCAGTTCGACTACCTTCTTACCCTTTTTTTGCGACGGAGTCCATTGCAGGTACAAACTGGCTTTATTCTCTAATTCCCGCTGGGCAACCTCGAGCGCGTTTTTACAGAAGTCATTGTAGCGGTAGGTTTCCGGGCAGTTGAGAATAGTACGCAGCTCATCGACAAGGTAGCGGAACTGGTGCTGTCCGCGATTATGGAACATACTGACGATCTCAAACATCCGCTGGGCATATACCGAAGAGAGCGACATCATGATGTCGATATCGTACTTGGTGTAACGTTGCCCCAACTCAGCAAAAAAAGGTACTACGTTGGCCAGCATCGTGATTTCAATGACCCGCAGCCCATCGGCAGTGGCTGACTGCACCAGTGGGAAAGGGGTGAGGAAGGTAAACTCATCGTTCTTTCCACCCCGGAATGACATCCGCTTTTTACTGAGCGACTCGGCAGCATCGGCAATCTGATCGTACCGGACTTTGGTCAGTTCCATGAATGGAATCCGCACCAGTACGTTCGATTTGGGTATTTCGCCACTCTTCAGCGTCATGTGTCCTAACTGATTAACAACCAGCGTAACAATTTTCTTCTCCAACTCGGTGAATTCCTGCCGGGACTCCGTGAACAGATTGGACTGATAATTAGTGGGATGCCTGCTAAACAGGGTAAGCTGAGGGCTGGATACTTTGGCCATTGGTGGCGCAGTTGGGTTGCTCAAAAATAGCATTACAAGTCAAAAATAGCAAACTTGTAATGAATGAGACCGACCTACCAAACCTTGTTTTTGTAATGACAATAACTCCACTCATGTTTGAAGTCAGGGTTACTGAATATATAATTTATTGAAAAAATACCATGAGTAATTAGTTTCGTCATGTGGAAAACTATCGACCTACCAAACCTTGTAATAGCTTTTGTGACCTACCAAACCTTGTAATACTTACCTACTAAACCTTGTAATAGACTATACCAAACCTTGTAATAAAGGACAGTTCATACCTACTAAACCTCGTAATAGACTATACCAAACCTTGTTTTTCTCCTCGTAATTTACTGTTTTCCAGTAGGTTACAAGCCCCTAAATCAATCAAATAAAATCATTGATAAACTCTTTAAAAAAGATCAAACGATTTTTGGAAAGGGAGAAGGGTTAGCTTCTGAACATTTTATTTACTTTTGAAGTAAATAAGCACACCATTCCACTATGGACGAATATCCCAAAAAGAAACCTGATAAACGAACCGACGAGGCACCGCTTAATGCGATACGGCTGGTACTCAAGGCGCAGGCTGTTCGACTAACGCCAGTCGATAATCAGGTGAGTGCCTTACCCGTTGATGTCGAACTGGAATACTACTTCATCCCCATGCAGTTCATGCGGGAGTATGCTCCCTATTTTCGTCCCGATAAACCACCATATAAAAACCTGAAACTGGTTAACTATGGGCATCCTGCTATCTCGCTTTCGTTTTTCAGCAAACACAAGTACACTATAAAGCGCAATGCCGATCAGAGCGATGTGTTACAGCATCTGAAAGCGTTTCGTGACGAATTGCTAAACCGTTCGCTGGTGCAGCAATTGACAACCAACCAACAGGAGAAACTGCGGGAAACCGATGAGCTGTTTCGGACATTGCGCGACGACCCTGATCAGTACGAAACCTGCTTCTCCAACTATTATCACTACTATCGGTACTGGTACTGCTCCTATAGGTACTTCGAAGATGCCACGCAAACCAAGGCTGATACCAGCAGCGAACATCTGTTGAAACACACCGAACGCGTTAAAGGACAGGTACACGAGCGGCTGAACATCATCTTCATTGACCCTGATTTCATCACCCGCCCCGTTCCACACGACCACAAACTAATCGACCGTGAACTGGCCAACTTTCCCGTTCAAATCAGGCAGGGTGTTACTACGTTATATTTACGTAAACGCGAAGCCTGACAGCCGGCAATTATCAATATTCCCAATCCCAGTGACTGACGGGTAATTTGTTGAGGTCATGTCTCGACTCTTTCCAGTCTGGCAGAAAATGATCCATATAGGCCACGAAACGGTTGTTATGGCTGCGCTCCAGTAGGTGTACCAATTCGTGAACAACAATGTACTCAATGCAGTGAAGCGGCTTTTTGGCCAGTTCCAAATTGAGCCACATCCGTTTAGCGTCCGGGTTGCAGGTACCCCACCTGGTTTTCATCTTCTTTACCTGAAACTCATCTAAGGAAACGCCCATTTTCTCTTCCCATATCCGAATGATGGGTGGTACTAATTCTTTGAGTTGCTCCCGGTACCATTGCTCCATGACCAGTTGACGCTTCTCCGGACTGGCATCTGGCCGGATGTGCAGGTCTATGGTTGACTGTCTGAGTTTGACCTGGGAGGGGGTGGCCTGATCCACTATGCGAAGCAGGTAGCGTTTACCTAAAAAGTAATGGCCCTCTTTGTTTAGGTATTCGCGGGGCGTTTCCCGGGGTTGTTCCCTGAATTTTCGCTGCTGTTGTCTGATCCAGCTCAGCTTTGAGATAGCATAGATACGGATGGTATCAAGTGTCATGCGTTCGGGGGCTGCGATGCGTACCCGGCCCGTGGGTGGATACACGCTCAGGTGTATGTTCCTGATGTTTTTCAGCACCACGTCAACGGTAATATCGCCCAGCGTCAGTTGTTGTGTGTCAGTATTCACCCTGTTCCTGTACGATTTTAAAGATGCGCTCGGTTTCTACTTCGCTTTTCAGCACGTTGTAGATCGCCCGTTTTACTTCCTTCTCCCGCGTATCAACGCCCCGCCACCCGTCTGGCTTGTACTCGATAATGCTTTCGTGGACTTTTACGGCCAGTTCGGTATCCTGGTTGAGGTTGTTGTACAAGGCCCGCTGAGCGGGGGTCCGTTCGGATTTCTTAACGGCCATTAGTTACGATTGTGTGTTGATTGACAAGGCTACTGCTTCTGGGCTACTTCTATTTCTTGTATGTTCAGTTCAAGATTCCGGTAGTAAATGCTCTGGTTAAAAAAACGGTCAAAGCTGCAATTGCCGTAGCACCTCCACAATGGCAATCATCTGGTCGGGTTTCCAGAGGTCGGGGCGGTCTTTGCGTTTATACATCTGGTCGTAGGGTACTTTGGCCTGTTTCAGGACCAACCCGATTCGCTTTGTGTTCTGCAAACGCTTGCCCATCGTCTCCTGCGCCTTACGAAACTCATCCAGCATCTGGCGGTCCTCATCCGTACCGAGGGCGGTTAGAATGGCACTGGTGTCCTCGGCGGTGAGGGCGCGAAGGCCCAGTTTTTTCTGGTAAACCGTACCCGCCGATCCCGCCAGCAGATCGTCGGGAGCCTCTTCTACGAGTTCGCGGCTTTATCGAGTAGGGTCAGGTAATGCTGGGCAGCGGTTAGAATCTGCTCTTCGGTCTCTCCAAACGACATACTGTCTTCATCAGGTGAAGACAATAATACAAAATTTGTGTCCATCTGTTGCCATCGCGTTTTGCGTGGATTTTGAACTATCTGGTAATCAACGGGTCAGACGTGGGCGTTGACCCGTCAGGCTGAACTGAAGGCTAACTCACTCAATCCGCCCCGTGTGTCGCGCTATTTCAATACGTGGCTAATATTCATTCTGATTACGGCCCTCGTCTCCTATTACTGTATGGGCGTCACGCTTAACGTGCTGCGGGTGGTGCCGATGGTAACGGAAGAAATCAGAGCCGCCATTGATGCCGCCAGCCGGGAGGAGCGTGAGCGGGAACGGGAACGGAGTCTGGAAGCGGAGCAGCGACTCTTGCTGCAACAGGAGACCCTGAAGGCGGAACTGAAAACACTCAAAGGCCAGGTAAATCCTCACTTCCTGTACAATACCCTGTACTACTTCTTCATCAAAGCCTCTGCTATATCGGACGAACTGGCCGAGAGCATTCTTCAGCTCAGCGACATCATGCGGTATAGTATGCAGGACGGAGTTAACCGGGTGCGTCTGGACGAAGAAATTGATTATATCCAGCAGTACATCGACCTCCACCTTATGCGTAACCCTGACGAATTGTTCATTGATTTCGTAGTTGAGGGGCCGACCGACCAGAAAGAGATTCCGCCGTTTTTACTGATCGGTCTGGTCGAAAACGCAATTAAACATGGAAAACTAAACGAAGCTGATCATCCCCTTCGTCTGCATATCCAGGCTACAGATACCCACATAATACTATTGAGTAGCAACCTCAAAAACTACAAGAAAGACGTGGAATCAAACCGGATTGGTCTGACTAACCTGCGCCGACTGCTTGAACTGACCTATCCGCAGCGGTTCACGTTCGAGGTGCGGCAGACTGACGACGATTTTAGCTGCGAACTGATCATACAGACCTGAATAATCTCCCAATGGATATTTCCTGCGTACTTATCGACGACGAGCGGATGGCCATCGACCATCTGCTGACCTATATCGAACCTATACCGTCTTTGCGAGTAGTCGGTACGTTCACTGACCCTGTCAAGGCACTTGCGTTTCTGGAAGAAACATCCGTCGATGTTGTATTCATGGACGTCGAAATGCCCAAACACCCGCTTGGCAGTGTGGACCTGGTCACTATTCTTGGCAACCGGCACCGGTATATTTTTACAACGGCGTACCCGCAGTACGCTCTGAAAAGCTACGACTATGACGCGGTAGATTTCCTGCACAAACCGTATTCATTCGAGCGGTTCGCGAAGGCGGTGCAGAAAGTTAAGGCCGCCCTCACCAGTCCTCCGACCGATGCACCGGCTGTATCGGATACACATAGCTATGTCCGCTATGAGGGGAAATTACAGCGGCTGGAACTCGAAACAGTCAGCTACATTCAGAGTGAGCGCAGCTACATAAGCATCTACACGGACAACGACGGGATCACGTTGCAGATGGCCATTGGCGACATTGAAAAGCAGTTACCCGGATCACTGTTTATCCGGGTACACAAGTCGTATATCGTGTCCCGGAAACGGCTGGACCAGATTGAGACGAACCACGTTGGTGTACTGAGGGGCGGGAAACTTATAAAAATACCCATAGGCGACGTGTACCGGAAGGCTGTTCTGGACACGATTATGCCCACCGTACTTCAAAAGAAATAGGCCCAGGGTCACGCCTGTTCGTTATCAGCCACCTCGTCAGACGAAGTTTGCAGTTGTCGTCGCCGTTCATCAAACTCGGCTTTCTCTACTGCGTATAGCTGGCAGGTTTTCGGGTACTTCGCCCGGAGTGCGTCCACCTTTTTAGCTGTTGCCCGGTATGAACTGAATTCCTGCGGTTTTTGAGGGCTGCGGGTGGCTATACCAGCCATCTCTCCATCGGCATCCAGAAAGAACTCCTGCCCTCCCCCGTCTTCCAGACTGATAATATATGTCATTGATTTGCCTGACCAGATTTGCGTTTTGTGCGCAAATGTAAAGGCCGAATGGGCAATACGACACCGTAATGCGATTTTATAGGTGTCTGGCTCGTCGGAAGATATAGACGTAAACATTTGGAGCAGACGAGTCGAAGAAGGACAGTTCCCATCCCTGATTAACTACGAAATTGACCGCATCCACAGTCGATTTGAAGTTGATAGGACGTCTGTCTGGCCCTGCTATTTTCTGGCGACTGAACCCTGTATTGATGTTACCCTGCCCGTAGTCAATAGTAATGGCTGTTCTGTTCAAATCCCCGCCATTGGAGCCAATTAGCTGAATAAAGGGAATGCCAACTGTGTCAATGGGTATATCGTTCACATACACCTGAGCCGAACAGTTGACATAGTAGAACAGGTTGGCAAGGAATAAAAACAAGGCAGCTTTCATGATCTTACTCTACGATATATGATTGCAGGTCTTCGTATTCAACCAATTTTCTGGCAGAGAGGGTGGTTAAATTAGCCGTATTATGGTATTCTGGTACGAGGTTATGCCTGAATATGAGCGAAAAGGATCCAATCACCGCACGGCCAGAATACCTTTCCATAGAGTGGTCTTTGTAACCAGCACAGAGTTGTGTCAAGTGTACATAAACGGTCACTCCAGTCGGGGTTTGATTGAGCGGGTCGTATCCTGTTTCGGTAAAAGATTCTCTGTGTGCGCCTGTGATTGCTGTTTTTTCTCGGCTGCAATACGCTGCTCCAGTTCGGGGCTTTGTTCGCTCTTCACCACAACGCCCTGCTGTAAGCTGACCTCGGCCAGGACCCGACGAAAACCAAAGGATTCTCGCTGACTTAGCGTAAACTGTTTCGTTTCGCTGTCTTGGGTGGCCTGTCGTTGTATCTGCTGAAGTGAGCGGGACATCTGACCAGCTACGTTACCATTCACCAGCACCTGTCCTGTTTCATCGTAGATAGCCAGACCGAACTTCTGCCCGATTCTGACTTCCCGTGTCAGGTCCTGGTTGAAGTCTTTGCTGATTGATTTTTCCAAAGTCACCCGTTTGTCGAAGCCCGTCTTTTCGATCAGGAACCGGCTCATGGCCAACAAAGCCGGGCAGGTTTCGGGTACGCTGATCTGAATCTGTGATCCCAGCCGACCCACCGTGATGAGCTGCCTGGCAATTTCTTTCTGACCCAGCGCGTCATTGTCCGTATTCCCGAAATCGGCGCGGATGGTTTTATTGAAATTCTCGACTCGCTCGAGCAACCCTTCGCGGATGGGGCGGTAGCTATCCTGTTCCGGTAACAGATACGCGACGCGGCCCGTACTGCCCACTGTTGGTGTGAGTGGAAACCGGGTGGCGGTCAACTGCTGAATAAACTGAAGATCAAACCGGTGGCCGGCAGTGTCGTTATCGAAACTGAGGTGAATCCGCCAGTTATCGGCCTTGGCGAACGTGGTCATGTACCGGGCTATGGTGTTCACCTGCTCCGATGTTAACTGGCCACCCGTCGAAAAATAAACGGCATTGAACCGGTCGTCGTCCGCCATGCTGCGTAGCTGTCGCTGCGAGAGGGCATCAATCCCACTTTCCATCACGTAAAATCGTTCGGTCTGCGGGGGTGGATTCGAGACAAAGACGCTACCGAACCGGTCGCTGCCGGTAGCGTGAAGCTTGGCTCCCGAGTCGCTACGTAATTCCAGACCCGTTACGTCGGTTGACTGACCGTTGTAGTAGGGAAACGCTACGTTACGTAACTGGATCAATTTCAGTTCTGGTTGCTCCTGCGCTGTTTGGAACGGTTCCGTATGCCCCGTCGCCGGATTGAAATAGGTAATCTGTGAAACGACTTTTCCGGCAAATTCAGGTCTGCTTAGTGTCTGAGGGGCAATATGTCGCTGGTTGAGGTAATTGTCCGGCTCCAGTGGTCTGAGATCGAATTGGTCTTTGGCGAAGGGTTGTTTCGGTCCCGGCTCAGTGAGCTGCGCCGTGAGTTTCCGGTTCCGGTCGACCTGCATCGGGTCGATACGCAGGTAGTCGTACAGCACATTGGTGATGTTTTTGAACTCACTGTCGCCGGGCCGGTTAAACGTCGAAAACACGCTGCCCAGCCGGTTGCGGATAAAGTCGATTATCGTTCCCGAATTGGTGAAGTCACCTGCCCGCTGATAAACCTGCTGACCGGCATCGTTCGGGTTCTTGATAATGATCGTGTCCTGGTAGCCTGGATGCGACAATACCGGGCGACTACGCCCTTTTTTTAGCTGCGGTTCGTACCCATACTGTACGGCAAGTTCGATAATTGAAACCGATGCCCGCAACTCCTGTACTGGAATCAGGTTGGGAAAACGAGCCTTTAATTCGTCAAATTTAGTCATCAGGACAGCCGCTGCTTGGGCGTGGAAAGTCGTTGTTCGGGTTTGTCGTCTAAAAACTGCCGCATCATTTCGCGTTCCTGATTGGTAACGACGGTCTGACCCATTGTTAGTTCCTGCTGCCGGGTTTGATCGGTTTTGCCGCCACCATCATTCACTGTTTCCCCTGCAATAACGTAGGGGTAATGTTATCAATGCCATCGGCCTGAGTCTGGGCGTGGTGCAGCGACGGATTCATAGTGGAGACGTTAAACTGATTTATGTCTTGAGGCATTCGTGTAAGTACCCCAATTTATTAGCTAAATTTAAAATCTAAAGTTACTGAACTTATAAAAGTCTATTATTGAATAATGGTTTCAATATTGACTACAGGATTTTTGCTTCTAACAGCCGTTTACGTGACACCCAACAACGGTCGTTTTCATCAGGTAGTAGCCAGTGGGCGTTTCGTCGTGAAATCGGTCGTTGCTACGGTTGATTCGTTTCCTGCGGTACAGGACTCACTAGAGGTCGCCTTATTGAACACGGCTGTCAGTTACGCTCAGATAAAACACATGCTACTCTACTTCCCGCCTGAATCAAAACAGGTAAACCGGCTTCCCTCAGTATTGCCCATCGATCTGCCCATCGAAGCCTTTCGGGTGACGTCTCCGTTTGGGCCCCGCTCCCACCCTATCCGGCAACATACGCAGTTTCACAGGGGTATTGACGTACGGGCTGCGCTGGGCCAGGTCGTGAAAGCAACGGCTGAGGGCCAGGTTATTCGAGCGGGTTATGATGCCGGGCTGGGTGCCTACGTTCACATCCGGCATGCGTTTGGATTTGAGACGGTATATGGCCATCTGAGTGCATTCTGCGTCAGGCCCGGCGACGCGGTAGTCCAGAATCAGGAAATTGGCCGGGTGGGATCAACGGGGCAGACTACCGGCCCTCATTTGCACTACGCCCCACTCACTATTCTTCACGCTCTGCGAGTCAATCACACCCAAGCTGGGTGAAGCGTGCCGATTAGCTTTTTGCCGCCGACGCTCCACCAACGTTTTGTTGAGCCTTTCCCATTTACCCTCGTTACGCCATTTCCAGAAATAGTAGTAGCAGATGGGCCAAGACGGCAGATCGTTGGGCAGTCGTCGCCATTGGCAACTGGTCTTGGTTACCTACAGTAGGGCGTTGAGAATGGCTCGGAGGTAATATTTACGTTTGCGTTTGTCGGCAAGAATTTGGTCGATAACTTGCCAGGCGGAGTCGGTCAGATCGGTGGGGTACACTTTGCCGGACCGCCGTTGCGGTCGGATTAACCCACAAGGTAGGCTGGCTCCGCCTTTTTTACCCATTGTGCCCATTTTTAAACAGGCTCTATGCAACGTTTAGATACAAGCCAGACAGTTATTTGTGGATTATGCTTGTTTCTTGTTCGTTTCCTGATAAGTCCTGAAAAATGATTCTATACTTTCCTATCGGCAAAATAAGTGCTTTCCTCTCCTCCCAGCTTCTCAATTCCACAACATCAACTGGAATGGGTTGTCCCCCAAAATTTTGTTTGCCAATGAGTTCGTCGGCTCGATACGCTAAAGCCAGGCAGGGAAGCTTCAACGAGAATTGTTTCCGCTTTAGAAAGTAGGGCTTCCATTGACCGGCTCGTAACAACCAAGTTGGGCGACCATATCGATACCGGGTACGGGGATGAGCGACTTGTACATCCGTACGGCCTAAGCTAAGTCCTGGATACACTTCGCCTTTTGCATTGATGTAAATAGAGGCTTCCCTCAGATTCATGGACTGATATAAGGGATGTTCCTTGGTCGGTTGACTTAGTTCGGTCCATTGTTGCTGATCAATGGTCATGGGGTCGATGCCCGTAAACTCCTTCAATCGACCTGCCATCGCTTTCTGCCAGCTATTGGTTAGGGGCACCTCGATAACATGGTCGTAGCCACAATGAAGTAAAATTTTCGCCTTAGGATCTTGCTTTAAGATTGCTTCAACATGGCGGGCTTGAGCGATCTCCCGACTTTTACCGCTGGCAAACTCCTCAGCAGTAGTTGCTTCATAAGGGAACACATAATAACCGAGCTTGAGTGATTCTCGAATTAAGTTGCCGTATTGAGGTTCTTTGGTATAATATCCGGAAGCGATAATAGGATACTTGCGCTGATTTAGAATACTGTCGCGAACAGTAAGCGTTTCTGCCCCGAAATAGCGAAAGCCCGCCTGATAAAGGCCTTTTAGTAGCGATGCGGTAAACACACGATGGAGTGGGTTGTGGTGGGCTTCATTAATAATAATAATCTGCTTGCTGCGGGCTTGCTGAATAATGTAGTCCGTAGCCTTAAGGGGCTTGCATGTTCGTAGATACAGGCTATCACTCGCTATAAATACGCCCTTAGACATCCACCTAGGTATGTAATCTTTGTCGTTGTAGATTAACGCTTTCTGATACTCTCCTATCAATGAAAAAGCATAGGCTGCGCGGTCCGTATTGCCAGCAGTGGAGTCCTGTAAAAAGGTACGCTGTATTTGCTCACTCAATTGGTAAGGTCTCTCATTAGTATTACGAATCAATCCTGAACCAATCAGTGCTGCAATAAAGCAGATTACACAAGCAGCAAATAATTTCATTTGCTAAAGTTAAAAAGCGTTTACTAGTGTACGCTCAAATGTTATAACAACTCAGAAGCCATTTTTGTCCTTACCCTTTTTTGTGAGCCAGTTTACTGGGGGAGGTCAGGGGCTGCTGGGATTCCTGGACTCCATTGTGAAAGAGGGTATATTCTTTGCCGCTATCGGCCAAGCAAAGATTAGTGCCGTTGATATCCACAACATAACATTACCGCTGTGGCTGTTGCGGCTCTGAATGGACCTGGCCACGCGGGTATGACTTATACACCTACCGGCCCCGAAGCCCTGACTCACGCTGAGATGGCTGACCGATTGTCAACAGCGACGGGTCACCCAACTACATTCATTGACATCACACTGGAAGCGATGCGGGGGCATTGACCGGATTTGGTTTTCCAGTCTGGCAAGCCAAGGGCTTATCGAGGACTACGCGCATTACAGTCTGGATAAGGCTTCGGCTATCACCTCGGACTTTTGACAAAATAGTGGGTAAATCCGCTTGCAATTTTGGCGATTTCGCCCGTAAATATGCCTCTGCTTCCGCAAAAAATCAGGTGATTTCACAAGCACGGAATTTTAATCGAAATTATTTGCTTACATTTCTTAGAAGCGTTATTTTTAACACTTCTAAGAAATGAATTATACCACTTTTTATCAGCAATTTGCCCCCCAAGGTATCTTCTCTACCCAAGAGATTCGGAAGGCTTTCCCCCAATTTGACAGCCGACGGCTCGTTGAATGGCAGCAGAAAGGCTATATCCAACGTATTATCAACCGCTGGTACATCTTCAGCGAAACCCCACTTAACACAAACCTGCTCGGCTGGACGGCCAATCGCATCTATCAACCCGCCTATCTCTCGCTAGAAACGGCCCTAAGTTTCTACAACCTGATTCCCGAAGGCGTCTATGCCATGACCTCGGTAGCCACCCGCAAAACCCAGACCTTCAACACGCCCATAGGCTCGTTCACCTATCAGCATCTCAAACCCCAGTGCTTCTTTGGCTACCAGGTGCTTCGGTCAATCTACACGGGCGAACCCACCGACCGGCCCGTGCTGATGGCCTACCTGGAGAAAGCCTTGTTGGACTATTGCTACCTGCATCCAAACTTAAAGGCAGTAGAGGATTTTGAGGCCATGCGGCTTAACGCCACCCTACTACGGGATAGTTTGGATCAACATCGGCTGCGTGCCTACCTGCCACTGTTTAACAGCAAACAGCTCACCCAGCGCATTAACACCCTCAACCGCTACATCGACTTTTATGCTTGATCTAAGCCAGATTGCTACCTATTACCCACCCGCCCTACAGCCCTTTCGTCGTTTTATCCTGCGGGAGTATTTGCAGCATAAGCTGCTCCAGCTCATCTATGAGAGTTCATACGC
>Ga0105048_10007112_pt1 | contig 18009 bp, 16 predicted proteins | sample MAT05_FD_78382 | JGI IMG/M metagenome (GOLD analysis project Ga0105048, IMG submission 78382) | Freshwater microbial communities from Lake Fryxell liftoff mats and glacier meltwater in Antarctica - MAT-05 | ecosystem: Environmental > Aquatic > Freshwater > Ice > Liftoff microbial mat | place...
CCAGTTCAGATCGTAGGCTGCAACTCGCCTACGTGAAGTTGGAATCGCTAGTAATCGCGGGTCAGCAACACCGCGGTGAATGTGTTCCTGAGCCTTGTACACACCGCCCGTCAAGCCACGAAAAAGAGGAGCGCCCGAAGTCTACTTTACCGTAGCCGAAGGTGAAACTTTTGATTGGGACTAAGTCGTAACAAGGTAACCGTAGGGGAACCTGCGGTTGGATCACCTCCTTTCTAAGGATGCTATCCTAGACAATAAAGACCACCAGATCTTTATTAGTCGAACATGTCTCTCACGATTCGATAAGCTCGCTACTAACTTACAAAGATATTCTAAGCCCCACCGGCGGATAACCGGTGGGGCTTTCGCTTTTCCTACACACCTCCATCCACGACAACACGACAATGGACGACGCGTTCCTGCCCAATCTCCGATGCCCACTCGACCATACCCGACAAGCAACACTCTCTCGCGAAGACCAGGTTCTCCGCTGTTCTCAATGCGCCGTTACTTTCCCAATCAAACAAGGTCTGCCGATCCTACTCGTCGATGAAGCGATTCTCCCGCCACACATCCAGGAAGTCTCTGGATTGCCATGCCGAAAAAAACGCGCGCTGCGCGGGTAAGTCAAAATCAGACAGGAATTGATACGTCGTGCCATCTGAACACGACGTAATTATCCATACGCCAGTCTTCCGGCCTGAAGGGTCGTTCCTTTAGCCCAAGGCAAAGCCTTGGGTAACATGGTGGAATGTTCATCGGCCCTGAAGGGCAACGCCGTGACGGATTTCTAGATTGGCGTATTTTGCCCTGTATTTCGTAGCGGAAGTCGTGAGACTTCTGACGCAGAGACTTCCCGCTTCCCGAAGTCTCACGACTTCGCGGCCCTTTCAGGCTTTCAGGGCCGAATCGTAGGTGATGCAAGTGGCCACTTCATAGAATAATCTAGAGAAGAGAGATTAAGTGACTGTTATTAAGGTTGTACGAATGGCGAAAACGAAAAGCCTCCCGATGACGACGCCACCGGCGGCGGAGGTCATTCCCGGCACACTCAAGGGACGCTTTGCTTTCATTAGCCTCGGCTGTCCGAAAAATACCGTCGACTCCGAGCGGATGCTCGGCAAACTTTCGCAAGATGGCTACGCGCTCCAGCCCGACCCCGATGGTGCGGATGTCGTCGTCGTGAACACCTGCGGCTTCATCGAACCCGCGCGGCAAGAATCGCTCGCCGTCATCCGCGAGATGCTCGCGCTCAAGAAGAGTGGCCGCGTCGGTTCCGTTGTCGTCGCGGGGTGCCTCGCCGAACGCCACAAGGATTTACTGCTCGAAACTGTGCCAGAAGTCGATCAGATCGTCGGCGTGTTCGGCCGCGAAGAGATCGCCGCCGTCGTCGATCGTGCGGTGCAACATCGCGACGAACAACGCTCGCTGTTCCGCCCCGCACCCGTGCGGGCTCTCGAAGACACCGCACGGTTACGCATCACGCCGCGGCACTTCGGCTACATGAAAATTAGCGAAGGCTGCGACCGATTGTGTACCTACTGCGCCATCCCGAAGATGCGGGGCAAGCACATCACCAAGCCGATGGAAGAAGTCATCCGCGAAGCTCACGAACTTGTCTCCGATGGCGTTCGCGAACTCATCATCGTCGCGCAAGACAGCACGTACTACGGCATGGACCTTTACGGCCGCGTCCGCTTTGCCGAACTGCTGAAGCAACTCGATGCGGTCGAAGGCATCGAATGGATTCGCGTACTGTACGCCTACCCCGAACACTTCTCGGACGATCTCATCGAAACGATGGCGAATGCAAAAAAAATCGTGCCGTACCTCGACATGCCGTTGCAGCATATTAACGACCGCGTGTTGAAGCGGATGATCCGCCGCGTCGATCGTTCCGCCACCGAAAATCTCATCGGCCGGCTTCGGAAGGCGATGCCGAACCTCGCGATGCGAACGACGTTCATCGTCGGCTTCCCTGGGGAATCCGAAGCCGATTACGAGGAACTCAAGTCGTTCGTTGCGGAACAAAAGTTCGAGCGCGTCGGCGTGTTTCCGTACTCTCTGGAACCCGGCACGCCCGCCGAGAAACTCGATGGCCACATGCCCGAGGAAGTGAAACAGGCCCGCGTCGCCGGTGTGATGGAAGTGCAACAGCAGATCGCGTTCGCATATGCCGACAAGCAAATCGGCAAGGAACTCGCCGTGGTGATCGACGGCCCAGACCCCGAGTTCGCGAACCACTTTCGCGGCCGCACCTACGCCGACAGCCCCGACATAGACTGCGAAGTTCGCGTAAAGGGCAAGAATCTCCGTTCCGGCGACTTCATCAAAGTGAAAGTCACCGCCGCCGACGGCTACGACCTCGCCGGCAGAAGCATCGGCTCCGCGTGGTGACGATGAATCGTTTTCTTTCGGGCGAAATTTACTATCATCGAAATTAGTATTATCGTTCGAAAAAGGAGACACCGTGGCCGAACAGTCGCCGTTTGCCAGCGTAGAACTTGCTACAAACCCAGAACCCCGATGTCCGTGCGTGTTACTAATCGATGTCTCTGGCTCGATGTCCGAAGTCGTCGGTGATGCCGGAAAAGATTTGGGATATACCGTTCAACAAGACGGTCAAACGTACCGTGCAGTATCCGGCGGTACAACCCGAATCGACAAAGTGAACGAAGGTCTCAAGGCTTATCAAGCAGACTTACTGACCGATTCGCTCGCCATGCAACGAGTCGAGGTCTCAGTGATTACTTTCGGCGGTTCGGTGGAGACGGTTGTTCCGTTCGTATCTGCAAGTCAATTTACTGCCCCCACGCTCACGACAAACGGTGAGACAAAAATGGGGGCCGCGATTCTGCAAGCGATCGATGCCATTGAGGAACGCAAGACACTTTACAAACAAAATGGCCTGCACTATTATCGGCCATGGATTTTCTTCATTACCGATGGTGAGCCGACAGATGCCTGGAAGGTGGCGGCGGAGAAAGTTCGGGAGGGCGAAACGAACAAAAAATTCGCATTCTTCGCCGTAGGTGTTGAAGGAGCGAACTTCGACATTCTCAAACAAATTTCGGTTCGAGAACCACTTCACCTGAAAGGTTACAGCTTTCGGGAAATGTTCGTCTGGTTGTCGCAATCGCAGCGAAGCGTTTCGCACTCGACACCGGGACAAGAAGATCAAGTCAAGCTCACGGCACCAACAGGTTGGGCAAATCTGTGACGCCAGTCACAAAGTGGGCCGTTCTCGGAGATTCCTGTACGGGAACGTCGCATCGCACGCGAAACACGCCTTGTCAGGATGCGTTCCGATACGAGGCGTTCGGCGAATTTGCCGAATGGCTGGTAATCGCGGTAGCCGATGGTGCCGGTAGCGCAGCACATTCGGAGATCGGTGCGAAACTCGTCTGCGATGAATTCATCAGCCGCGTTCCGAATATCGAGCCAGACAAGTTAGCGAATCGCGATGAGATCATCGAACTCTTTGCAACGGTGCGGGATACTGTCATTGCGGAAGCCGAACGGTTGAACGCCGTCCCACGCGAACTCGCTTGTACAGTATTACTCTGCGTGATCGGGCCGACGATGGCGACTTTCGCGCAACTGTGAGACGGCGCAATAGTCGTCGGGGGCAGTGACGAATTTCGCACAGTATTTTGGCCGGAACCGTCTGAATACGCCAATGCAACGGACTTCCTCACGGAAGATCGATTCCGTGAGGCGATCCAGTTTGCAACGATGTCGGAAAGCATTTGCGAACTCGCCGTTCTCACCGATGGCTTGCAACGACTGGCACTCGACTTCACCACCCGCCAACCGCATCGTGCATTTTTCCAACCGTTTTTCGAGCGACTTCGAGTTGAAACGGAGCCGACAACGCTGGTCGAGCCGTTTCGGGAATTCCTCGATTCTGCCCGCGTGAACGATCGAACCGACGACGACAAAACCCTGGTCATCGCGATAAGACAACAATGAATCTGCCACGATTGATTGATAGCAATGGGCGCACAGTACCCATCGACCGCCAACTCGCGGCAGGTGGAGAAGGGGCTGTTTACACAATCGCCAACACACCGAATTTTGTTGCGAAGGTGTATCACAAGCCGCCAGACGATCAGAAAGTTGAAAAATTGACGGTGATGACCGGGATGGTTAACCCACGATTGCTCGATCTCGCCGCATGGCCAACGGACTTGTTGAGATACGAGAACGGGCGGGAAGTGGCGGGATTCGTCATGCCGAAAATGATCGAATCTGAGGAGGTACAACGTCTCTACAACCCGATCATGCGATTGAAATTTTTCCCGCAGTCGACTTGGGCATTCCAGGTTCGCGCCGCATACAACTTGGCGGCGGCGTTCGACGAAGTCCATAAAGCAGGGTGCCTCGTTGGAGATGTCAACCAAAGTTTTGCGTTTGTTTCAAAGCAAGCCTTGGTGAAACTCATCGATTGCGACTCGTTTCAAATCCAAAAAAATGGCAAGTCTTACCTTTGTGAAGTAGGCACCCCTCATTACGTTCCGCCGGAACTGCAAGGCAAGAGCCTTCGCGGGATCACGCGAACGGAAAATCACGACCGGTTCGGCTTGGCCGTTCTCATTTTTCAGTTGTTGTTCGTAGGCCGACACCCGTACGCCGGGATTTTTAATGGTAAAGGGGATCCGTCATTCGAGCAACTGATTGCTGAGTACCGATTTTTTCAAGGGCCGCTCGCACACACATGGCAAATGGGAGCGCCGCGACATACTCCTGTGTTTGCGGACATCTCACCAGAAGTCGGTATGCTGTTTCGTCGTGCATTCGAACGGGGAAGTGAAAATGCGGCACGGCCAAAAGCGGCCGACTGGCTGCCTACGCTGAAACTGCTGGAACAGGCCACGATCGAGTGCAAAGCGGACGCAGGGCATAAGTATTGGAAGGGCGCGAACGGTTGCGTGTGGTGCCGTTTAGCAGAGAAAGGTGGGCCTGAATTCTATTACGGTGCGTCGGGAGTTGCCACCACATTTGCGGTCGATGAGACAAAGCTTCAGGACGTAATGCGACGTCTGGAGGCAGCGAAAATTGTGAATTTCGAGTATGAGCGAAGGACATATCGCACATCGAAAGTATACGTGGGTAAGCCATTTGCGCAATATGGAATCCTCCAGGTAAAGGACAATCGGGATCGACGTGAAGGGGAACAAAAAGCGAGATTAGAGAAGTTGCTTGCCGACTTGAACACTGAGTATCAGAACAGCCAGAATAGTCTGCGATTGAATCGCAGTACCCAGGAACAGAAATTAAAAGATCGAGAAAAAACAACGGAAAACGAACTCAAGTTGAAACTCGATGCAATCCACACAGAGTACCGGGAAAAGAACAAGAATCGCCATCTCGATTTTGAACGTTCTGAGATCCAAGCGATTGAAATCGAACAAACGGAAAAAGACGATACGATCCAGAAACTAAAAAAGCTTGTCGATCGAGAACTCGAATTTGAGCGGGTTGAGGTAGAAGCGGAAATCGCGTGCAATAATCACGAGAATGAACTTGGAGTGCTTCTAAAAGAGGCATCGAAAATCTGTTTGGCTTATCATGGTCGTCATCGAGTATTTGCACGGTTACTGGGCGTAAGTGGTTTCTGTGGTGTCGTCTTGTGTGCGTCGGGTTTGTATTCTGATGAATACTATTTTTTTGGATTCTTCGTGTTATTTGTTACGGTGGCTATGGCTACACTGTTTTTTGTATTTTCGCCGTATGCGAGTGCTAAAATCAAATTCAAAATGCTTGAAATACAAGTTAGCCGAGCAGAGGGACATACAAAACGAGCCGCAAGGCGAGTTCAACAAGCGAATCGAAAAATCGAGTTTGCCAAGAATTTGGTTCGACAGAAAGCCGACCAACATCTTTCTCAAATCCACAAACGCGCAGATTCGGCGAGGCAACGCGCCGAATCAGATAAAGAAAAACTAAAACAACAAGGCGGATTGTTGCTGTTAAAAGAGCGGAAGCGAACGGAACGCGAAATTCAACAAATCATTCAATCGCGTTGGAAGGCGGATCAGCAACTGGAAATTGAACTGCAACAGTTGCAATTGCAATTCCAAAACTCCGAGACAGATCTGCATGAAAAGGCAGGACAAGCGATACTGCACATACATCAAGAAGCCAGGGACATTACCACAAAGCAACTGGATGCGGAAGCTTTCGCAAGAAAAAACGTTTCCTTAAAGGCAATAGAGAAGCTAGAGCAATCGGAGTATTTGCGATTGGCATGTGTTAACGAATATACTCTACGTTACAAAAAACTTATCTTTGCCATCAATGGGATCGTACCGGGCATTCGCGAGTTATCCACCTTGTACCAATCGGAGTGCAAGCAAATTGTCGTGAATTCCGTCGCGGCGGCAAGAATTCGGCACCTGCGTCTCAACTTGATTTCCGATGCAATCATCGACAAGATCGGTCCGACTCGCAAGCAAATCCTTGCCATAAATAACATTTTTACGGCGGAGGATGTTCACGAAAGCGTAATCAGTGACTTGAGTGGGTTTGGCGAAGGGCTGACACGCAGTTTGATGGAATGGAAAGCCAAAGTTATCGCGACTTTTGACGCCTCCAAGGTCACATCAACCAGCCAGATACAAGACGTTTCAATGCGATATCGTACTCGGCAACAACAGTACTTTGTAGAAATCGAGCAGCATCTCAAAGAACTCGAATCGTTGGCTCCGCTCTGCCAGCAAAAACTGAATCAGCACCTGATTGAAATCAGGAAAGCGATTAGCGAGTACGATCAAGCCGAAGCCGATTGCCAAGTCGTACTCAGATTATAGTGGATCGATATCCATTCGCCGCCAATTTGTGGGTATCAACTGCTCGCTGACAAAGTGGATTCTTGCTTTGTGGCTTCGATGTCTTTCAAGAGTTGCTGGATGAGTTCCTCGGCTTTTTCGTCATGCGTTCGCGTGTCTGTTGGTGGCGCTGCTGGCTTGCGCCACGCGCTCAGTAGGCCTTCGCCCATGGCCACGATGGCGAAGCCCATTGCGGCCATTGTTAGCGGTACGCGCCACATCAGCATTCCCGCGATTTCCTCGGCGGATGCGGCGGTAATTTCGCTCGTACCCGGATTCAGTACCGCCGACGTGCGGTGCGTCGTCTGCGAAGCGGCCCACACGCCCGCCAACTGTGCGTACATATAGCCGATGAGCGCTAGCGCCGCTGCCGCCATCGTGCCGTGTACCAGAATGCGTTTTCTCGTGCTCATATCACACCTTAGCACGCTGATTGCTGACCGCTGAACGCGGATCGCTTTTTCCGTAAAATGTCACTGCTCGAATACCGTTACTGGAGAAGACCATGCTCGTACGGATGACGACTCTTGCGGTGCTGGCGGCCACGGCGATGGCGGGGCGGGCGGACGACTGGCCGCAGTGGATGGGGCCGACCCGCGATAACGTGTGGAAGGAAGCGGGGATTCTCGAGAAGTTCCCCGAGGGCGGGCCGAAGATCGTCTGGCGAACGAAAGTCGCGGGTTCGTATAGCGGCCCGGCGGTGTCCGAAGGCAAGGTTTTCGTCATGGATTACCTGACGAAAGATCAGGTGCCGGAAGGGAACTGGAAGCGCGAAGAACTCACCGGCCTCGAACGCATCTTCTGCCTGAACGAAGCCGACGGCAAAGAGATCTGGAAGCACGAATACCCCGTCAAGTACTCGGTGAGCTACCCGAACGGCCCGCGTTGCACCCCGCTCGTTTATGGCGGCAAAGTCTACACTCTCGGTGCCGAAGGCAACTTGATTTGCCTCGATACCAAGGGCAAAGTCGTTTGGCAGAAAGACCTCAAGACGACGTACAAGAACGGCTCGCCGCTCTGGGGTTATGCCGCGCACCCGCTGATCGACGGCCAGAAACTCATCACGCTCGCCGGCGGTGACGGTTCGCACGTCGTCGCACTCGACAAAGATACCGGCAAGGAAATCTGGAAAGCCGAGTCGTCGACCGGTCCGGACGGCGTCGGATATTGCCCGCCGACGATCATCGACGTCAATGGCGTGCGCCAACTGATTTTGCTCAAACCACGCGCCTTCACCGCGATCGATCCCGAAACCGGCAAACGCCTCTGGACGCAGCCGTACACCGCCGACAACGGCAGCATCATCATGTCGCCGATCGTTTCCGGCGAGTACCTGTTCGGCGGCGGCTGGAACAACAAAAACATGCTCGTGAAGTTGAAGACGACCGATGGCCGCCCCGATGCGGAGACCGTGTGGAAGGACAAGAAGGGCCTGGGAATTTCGCCGGTGAACGTGCAGCCGATCCTCGTCGATGGCACGCTTTACGGCTTCGACCAAAGCGGTAAACTGTTCGCGGTCGAAATCCCGAGCGGCAAGCGCCTGTGGGAATCGGAAGATGTCATCGGCAAGTCCGGCAACTCGGAAACCGCGTTCATCGTCAAGAACGGCGACCGCTACTTCTACTCCACGGAACGGGGTGAACTGGTCATCGGCAAAATGTCGCCGAAGGGCTACGAACCGATCGACCGCGCGACGATCCTGAAGCCGACGCACAAGGTCTTCGGCCGTACCGTCGTTTGGAGTATGCCCGCGTTCGCGAACAAGAAAATGTTCGTGCGCAACGACGAAGAACTGGTCTGCGTCGACCTCGCGAAGTAAGCCGCTAAGATTGAGAGTTCCTCGATTGCATTCGTCGGCGCATATCGGTTACGCTTCGCCCAGATCGGAACTCACGATTTGGGGTCGCTTCATGGCAGTGGTGCTCGTTCACGATTGGCTGACGGGAATGCGCGGCGGGGAAAAGTGCCTCGAACCGGCGTGCGAACGCTGGCCGGACGCGAAGCTGTTCACGCTCTTGCACCGGCGCGGGTCGGTGTCGCCGACGATCGAATGCCTCGAACCGCAAGTCTCGCGAATTGGGCGGCTGCCGGCGATCCACAAATATTATCGCTATTTATTACCCGCGATGCCGCTCGCGGCCCGCTGGCCGATCCCCCCTTGCGAACTCGTGCTGAGCTTCAGCCATTGCATCGCGAAGGCGGCGATTCCACCCGTCGGCGTGCCGCACATCAGTTACTGTTTCTCGCCGATGCGATACGCCTGGCACCTGCGCGAATCGTACTTTCGCACCGGCAAAATCAAGGCAAAGGCGCTCGATTTGATCCTGCGTCGCCTGCGCGACTGGGATCGCCGTACCAGCGACCGCGTGACGCATTTTATCGCGATTAGCAAAACGATTCAGACGCGAATTCGCGACTGCTACGACCGCCCGAGTACCGTCGTTTACCCGCCTGTCGACACCGAATTTTACACGCCGCTACCGGTTATGGCCGAACGCGAGCCGTTCTACCTAATCGTCAGTGCGTTCGCGCCGTACAAGCGGTTCGATCTGGCGATTGAGGCTTGCACGAAACTCGGACGCAAGCTGATTGTCATCGGCATGGGACAACAGGAAAAGCAACTCCGAGCGATGGCGGGACCGACGGTGACGTTCCTCGGGTGGCAATCGGACGAGGTAATTCGCGATCATTATCGGCGTGCGAACGCGCTCCTGTTCCCGGCGGAGGAAGACTTCGGCATCGTGCCCGTCGAAGCGCAAAGTTGCGGTTGCCCCGTGATCGCGTACGGTGTTGGCGGAGCGACCGAAACGATTCGCCCCATCGGGACAAACGACGCCACGGGGCTGTTTTTCGAGGAACAAACGACCGACGCGATGATCGAAGCGATCGAGCGATTCGAGCGTGTGGCCGACTGGTTCGACCCGCGACAATGTCGCCGGAACGCATTGCCATTTCGCAAACAACGCTACGAAGAAGAACTCTTCGGCTACATCGACAACGTACTCGGCCACCGTGGCGAAACCCGTCGCGCGGCATGATCGATTATCGCGCGCGATACGTGGCGTACGAATTCTCCGTCTCCCACAGCGTCACTTCGACGACCGGTAGTTTTTGCTCGATGGCGTGGTCGTAGATTCGCTTCGCGAGGTTCTCGGCCGTCGGATTCACGTCCATCGTCAGGTACACTTCGCCCATTTGCTTCAGCGAGGGGATCATCGGATCGTCTTTGTGCAGGATCAGTTTGTGGTCGAGATTATCGTCGATCCAGATGCCGATCTTCTTCTTGATGTCGACGAAGTCGATAACCATCCCTAGCGAATCGAGTTGTGGTGTTTCGATCGTGATGACGGCTTTGCCATTGTGGCCGTGGAGGTTCGCGCACTTCCCGTTGTAATTGAGCAAGCGGTGGCCGTAACAGAACCAGATTTCTTTCGTAACGCGGTACATGGGGGAGCTTTCTCGCGGTTATTCGCTGGGGAAATACGTCGTGGGGTCGCTGATGTTGGCATCGCGGAAGCCGTGCTTCCGTTCCGCACACTTGTTACATTGCCCGCAATGTTGACCTTTGACGGGGTGGATACAGGAAAATGTCTCTTGCAGGGGCATCCCGATACCGCGCCGCAATACGTCGACCTTTCGCAGTCCGAGACACGCATACGGGCGGATCACACAAACGGCCCCACCGACGGCGCGGTTGACGATTGACGCGATGCCATCGTAAAACGCGGGTGTGGCATCGGGGAACGGGTTCGTGGCAAGCGGGGCCGTCGCCAGTTGCGGGATGCCGTTCAGGTGGCACCAGATCAGCGGTTTCGCCAGCAAAAGCACATTCCGGCCCGGCAAAAACACCGCATCATCGGGGCTGTCCGCCCCCGGCACATTGTCGCCCGTCGTGCTCCAGTGGCGGCCGTACAGGTTTCCCACCGGTTCGTCGAGCACGATCAGTGGGCGCACGACTTCGGAATGGAGCGCGTTCAGGAATCGGCGGAGGTGCGCTTCTTCGGTCGCTTCCCAATAGGCCCCCGTTCGCACGTAAACGGGGTGGACGGCAGGGTATCTACGCACGGCCTCGCCCAGTAGAATGGCACTGTCCAGCCCGCCACTGCATAGCACGGCCAGCGGGATTTTGGGGTTCGGGGGTGGCCAGGGCAGGTGTGGCATAGTGCCCAATTATAGACGTGCGCATCGCGATTCCGCTACTCCCCCAAATACGCCGCCCGAATCCGCGGGTCGTCGAGCAGCGTCGCCGCTTTGTCGGTCATCGTCACGCGGCCCGTTTCGAGTACGTAGCCGCGGTGTGCCACCTTCAACGCCATCCGGGCGTTTTGTTCGACGAGCAATATCGACATGCCCTTCCGGTTCAGATCGCGAATCACCTCGAATATCTGCACGACAATCTGCGGGGCGAGGCCGAGCGAGGGTTCGTCGAGCAACAGCAATTTCGGGCGAATCATGAGTGCCCGAGCAATTGCGAGCATCTGCTGTTGGCCACCGGAAAGCAGTCCGCCCGGCTGATTTTTGCGCTCTTTGAGAATCGGAAACATCGCGAACGCAGTCGCAATATCGTCGGCAATTCCCTTGGCGTCATTGCGGGTGAACGCGCCCATCTCGAGGTTTTCGAGCACGGACAATCGCGGGAAGATCTTGCGGCCTTCGGGCGATTGCGCGAGGCCCAGCCGCACGACTTCGTGGCTCGGTGTCCGCGTGATGTTCTGCCCGTTGAAGTGGATCGCCCCGGAGCGCGCCTTCATGAGTCCGGAAATGCTCATCAGCGTCGTTGTCTTGCCCGCGCCGTTGGCCCCGATGAGCGCGACGATCTCGCCTTCCTGCACTTCAATGCTCAAATCGTGTAGCGCATCGATCGGCCCGTAACCCGCACGCAATTTATCCACTGTCAACAACGCGGACATTTAGCTGACCTCTTCCTTGCCGAGGTACGCCTCGATCACTTTCGGGTTGTGGGCGATCTCGGCGGGTGCGCCTTCGGCGATCTTTTTGCCGTAGTCCAGCACTGCGATGCGATCCGAAATTCCCATGACGAGGTTCATGTGGTGCTCGATTAATAGCACCGTGATACCGCGTTCGCGGATCTTGCGAATGAGTTCCATCAGGCCCGTCGTTTCGCTCGGGTTCATCCCGGCAGCGGGTTCGTCGAGCAAGATCAGTTTCGGCTCGGTGGCCATCGCACGGGCGATCTCGAGGCGTCGTTGATCGCCGTACGGCAGGTTCTTCGCGAGATCGTCGAATCGTCCGGCCAGCCCCATGAACTGGAGCAGTTCGCGCGCCTTCGTTGCCGCTTCGGCTTCGCGGCGTCGTTGCTTCGGAAGCCGCAACACTGCCGACAACCAGCCGCCGGGAATCGAGCGGTGCATCCCGATCAGCACGTTCTCGCCGACAGTCATGTTTTGGAATAGCCGAATGTTCTGGAACGTGCGGGCGATACCCTGAAGCGAAAGGAAATCCGCCGAGCGTTTGCTGCGACGCCAGATCACGAACGAACCCGCCGCGCCCAGCAACAACCCGCCGAGTGTCGCGCCGATCAGCACAGCGTGATCGGTACGGATCTTCGTGCGGAGCACATCCAGCTTCGCGACAATTTCGGGCGCGTCGAGTGTCGATGAGGGTGATGCCGGATCGCGAAGTGTTGCGGAAAATGCATCGCGTAAGACACGCGCATCGATCTCATTCGCTGCGATGGCGAACTCCTGCGAACCTTCCGCACTGACGATTCGCCAGCGGCTGCCGCGCCGCTGTTTCTCGATGGCAAGTTCGCCATTGAGGTACGCCATCGCCGCCTTCGCCGATTCGGCATACGAAAACTTGTCGACGCCGTTCGCAAGCGGACGCTTGATCGCGGCATTCCACAACGGCTCGATACCGACGGCAGCAAAGAAACAGAGAATTGCGGTCAGCACGCCGACGATCGCACAGTGCAACAGCACCCGAAAAGTGAGCGGGCGTTCGGCCGAGTGACCCTCGAAACGAATGCGGCCACCGCTCGGGTTATAGATGCCGGTGATGGCGTTGAAGACGGTCGTCTTGCCCGCGCCATTGGGGCCGATGACAGAGTAAATCTGCCCCGGTTCGACGACAAAATCGACGCCATCGACGGCAGTGATGCCACCAAACTTCATCGTCAGTTTTTCGACTTCGAGTACGGGCACCGCATCACCTCCGAGCTATCAGATGCTACCCCATTGGGTAAGTACACAGCGAATTCTTACCCAAATGGGGTTCCATCTCATAGCCCAGGGTTTAGACGTTTCGTCGTACCCCTGGGTGTTATGCTCTACGCTATTTCGTCCAGTCCACCCAATTCAATCCGGGTACGCGAGCGAAATCGCGAATGTTGTTCGTCGCGACTGTTGCACCCAGTTCCAAAGCGGACGCCGCCAGACGCAAATCGTTTCGACCGACGTTCAACTTCATCCGTCGAAGCGTTTCATATCGATTGACAGCCACTTCCGTCATCGGAACGAGTGAGAATCCTGCCAGGAATATTACGGATTCCGTAAGTAACGTTGATGCCGTTGCTTCGTCGCGGGGTGTGCGAGACTGAGGTATGCGACGGATCCATCCCCAGAGCATCTCTTCCACATTCACGGAAGAGATGCCGATCGTATCTATCGCATGAGCCGTGAGAGCGGCAAGCACGCGAGGATGGTTATACTGTATATGTGTGATCGTTGTGGTATCGAGCAAATAGATTGCCATCAATCGGCGTCCGGCACTTGGTTGTGAACTCGCCGATACTCTTCAATCGATGCGAGGTACTCGCCGTAAAGTGGGTTTGCCGCAATGCGAGCACCTTGTGCTTTTATCGCGGCGACATCCAGCACTTTCAGTGTGCGAATGCGGCTGCCATTTACTAATTGTTCGTGGAGTTCATGCGACAGCGCATCGAGCGCTGCTTCTTCGGTCAGCCCAACTGCCGCTAGCGCAATTGGGCTTTGAGTCGAAGCTCGAAAACCAACGGTCGAACGTTCAACGAGAACTGGTATTTCCACGATTGCTTCTCCCTCAGATGCCCGCATTGTACACGCTGTCGCTCACCCCGTCGGGCTTCGCTTTGCGGGGAGTAACCCGGCGGGGCGGAACCGCATCGCGAGGATCAGCGCGAGGCCGAAGACCATCAGCCGCCAGAAGCTGAAGGTCGTATAGTCCTTGACTTCTGCGCCCGTCGGTCGCAACGACTGCATGTATTTGTCCGCAACCGGCGCGAGAATATTATCGAACCCGAGTACCAGAAACACGCCGAGGAGCACGCCGGTCCGGTTGCCGAGGCCGCCGAGAATCAGGCAACAGAGCGCGATGATCGAGCGGTTGAAACCGTACGCTTCGGGGTCCGCGGTGTTGCCGAGTTTCACGACGTACAGGCAACCCGCGAGGCCAGCTAACCCGGCCCCCAGCGCGAACGCGGCGAGCTTCAGTTTCGTCGTGTCGAGGCCCATGCACGTGGCCGCTAGTTCGTCTTCCCTAAGTGCTACCCACGCGCGGCCCATTCGCGAATTTTCGATGTTCCGCAACACGATCAGCACGACGAACAACACGAACAGACTCAGAAAATAATAGTAGCGGTAATCGGCAGACCAGTCGGCGTCGAGGCCCGGTAGTTTCGGTGGCGGGATCGGGTTCAATCCCTTCGTGCCGTTGGTAATTTCTTCGAGGTTCTTGATTGCGAACTTCAGCACTTCGCCGAAGCCGAGCGTTACCAGCGCGAGGTAATCGCCGCGCAGCCGCAATGTCGGCGAACCGAGCAGCACACCCGCCGCTGCCGCCGTTAATGTGGCTACGATAATTGCAACGGGGAAGCTGACCTGAAACGGATACGACGGCACCATTAAAATGCCCGTCGTATACGCGCCGATGCCGAAGAACGCGCCGATGCCGAGGTGAAGCAGCCCCGTGTAACCGACCACGACATTCAACCCGAGTGCGAGAATCGCCATAATAAACAGCGTCGTCAGTTCGCTGCCGATCGGCACTTTCAACGTACGATCGATGCCCGTCACCAGCCCCGGTATCAGTGGCAACACCGCCAATAATCCGACGACGATGAGATCCCAAGGGAGTTTGCGGACGGTCATACTTTCTCCCGAACGCGCGACCCGAGCAAGCCCGTCGGTCGGAAGACGAGAATCGCAATCAGGATCGCAAACACCAGTGCGCTCGTCCATTTTTCGCCGATCATGACGCTTCCGAACGAGCGAATGAGGCCGATAATCACGGCCCCAAGCACGGCACCGGGGATGTTGCCGATGCCGCCGAGTACCGCCGCCGTGAAGGCGTAAAGGCCGTTCTGGTAGCCGATCTGAAAGCCGATGGTGTTCACGGTAAGCGAGAAGACGACACTGCCGAACCCGGCGAGCGCCCCGCCGATGGCGAACGTCGCGCCGATCACACGATCGACGTGGATGCCCATGAGTTGCGCGGCCGTCGGGTTTTGCGCCGTTGCTCGCATCGCCTTCCCGAGCCGAGTGTACTTAACGAACAACGTCAGTGCGACCATGATCGGGATCGTCACGCCGATCACCACGGCATCTTTTACCGTGAACTTCAAGGCGTTATCGGGCAATAGGTTGTCGTTCGAGAGCAGCGAAGGGAAATTGCGGTCGGCAGCCGATGGGACGGTTTTACCGTTTTCGGGGATCATCGCGTTCCAGAACATGCCGACATTCATGAAACAGAACGACACGCCGATGGCCGAGACGAGCGGGGCCAGCTTCGGCGCGTTCCGCAGCGGTTTGTAAACGACGCGATCGACCGACCAATTCAGTGCCGCACAAAATACCGGCGTCAGCAAGATCATCAGCGCGAACGCCACGATCAGTTGCCCGCTACTCGCACCCGCCGCCCCAGCACCGGTCAGCCCCAGCGTTGACAGTACCGTCAGCGCGAAGAACGTGCCGAGCATGAACAAGTCGCCGTGTGCAAAGTTGATCAGCTCGACGATGCCGTAGACCATCGTGTAGCCGAGTGCGATCAGCGCCAGAAGTGCGCCGAACGTCAGGCCGTTGATGAGCGATTGTGCGTAGACATTCCCGGACGATTGTGCGAATAAAACGAGGTCCAAAGCCATCTCCAAGCGGTGGGGTTTACTTCACGGGCAGGATATCGAGTTGCGCCACAAAGTCGAAATCGCCTTTCGCCGGGTTGACGATGCTGCCGCTCATCGTGCGGGACGTCGTGTCGCCGTTCTCGTCGAACGACCACTTGCCAAGCGCCCCGTCGTAGTCCTTGATGCTGAGGCACGCCTTGAGGATTTCCGCACGATCTTTCTTACCGGATCGCTTGATCGCTTCGAGCGCCACTTTGCCAGCTTCGTAGCCGTAGACCGCGTACGCTTCGGGCGATTTGCCGTACTTGGCTTTGTACTTCTCGACGAACTCCTTGCCCTTACCCTTCACCTGATCGGGGGGCAAGCCACCAAACGTGACGTAACATTTCAGCGTTTTGAACACGTCGTTCCCCGCCGACTGGATGAACGCGAGTTCGCAACAGCCATCGGGTACCATCAGCTTGCTGCCATCGAGTCCCGCTTCGACCATGTCCTTCGCGATCTGCCCCGCTTTGGTCTGCGATGTGCCTCCGAAGTAGATGAGATCAGGCTTAGCCGCACCAGTAACGATCTTCGTCATCAGCGACTTGAAGTCGTTCTGCTTGATGTCGATGCTCTCTTGTTTGCCGAGGACTTCGATGCCGATTTCCTCGCAACGTTCTTTGAACAGCGTCGCGATGCCTTTGCCGTAGACTTCGTTATCGTCGAGGATCGTCGCGGTTTTGACGCCCATCGACTTCGCCCACGCAGCCCCGAGCGGACCTTGTAGGTCGTCGGCGGGTACGACGCGGGTGAAGTTCACTTTGCCCGTCGGCCGGTACATTTCCGGTTCGCCGTGATCGCCCTTGCCCGGCTTCGTCATCCCCGGCCACGTGACGGCGGGGCTAATCATCAACAGCCCCGCTTTGTTCGTGATCGGCATCGAGTTCTTCGCCGCACCGGAGTTGTACGGTCCGATGTATACCATCACGTCCGAGTCCTTGACCGCTTGATCGGCGTTCGCCGACTCGCGTTCCGGCGTCCATTTACCTTCCGCCGCCGTCGCATCGTCGAGATCTTCGTAAACGATCTTGAAGTTGCCGGATTTGTACTCGACTTCCTCGAGAGCCATCTTGATGCCGTTGACGATCGTATCGGTTTGCCCCTTCGCACTCCCGGTTCGCGGCAAGCTGGAGACAATCTTAATCGTGCTCGCGTCGCCGCTCGGCGTAGCCGAATCGCTGCCTTTGCAGCCAAAACCGGAGAAACAAACGGCGGGCAGGCCAAGGCCAACCGCAATCGCGGCAAATACGTGACGTCGGCGCACGATGGGAACCTCCGGTAGGAGTTGGGCACAGTAGAAGAGAGGATTCAGCGATGTTAGAAAACAGAGCCTACAGAGTCAACGATCATTTGTACCAACAGTGCGAAGGGGGGGAGTTGAACCCCCACGGGCTTGCGCCCGCAAGATCCTAAGTCTTGTGCGTCTGCCAATTCCGCCACCCTCGCATTCGACCGCCGCACCGCTGGCAATTGCGATGTCCCGTACATCTTACCGGTTCGCCGGTTTGTTGCCACCCGTTGCCTTCAAACCTTCCTTGAGCCGGAAGCCAAAGCTAGCCAACGTTGGCAACTGGAGAAGCCGATTAATCACGCGACGCAAGCAAGGCCAGATCTGGGTGCAAATCCCGTTACAGTTCGAGGTCGTCGATCGAGGAAATCCGGATCGCACGCAGGATCGCGTGCTGCAACCGAGCCGCTTCGGTGACCGCCCGAATCCGCGATTCGATTTCCGCTGGAACTTCGCCAAAACGATCGCGGAGAATGTCCAGAAGCGTGCTTTGACGAGTTTTCAGTTCGCCTTTAATCTCGCCTTCTTCGCGGCCTTCTACGCGGCCTTCTACGCGGCCTTTTTCGATGCCCTCTTCGCGGCCTTCCTCAAGGATCGCTTGATACGTCGATGACTCTTTCATGCCTCGGACCCTCGTATATGCGTTTTGAATCTCAACTCCAGTATATCGCAATCCGAGCAGGATATACCCGCATGTCAGCAGGAACACGCGATCCGCATTGGGCACGTTCTCGGCTCGCAGTCGCGCATCTATGCGATCCACGAGCGTCCCGAGTTGCCCGGCGGCTTCG
>Ga0105048_10007117_pt1 | contig 17996 bp, 9 predicted proteins | sample MAT05_FD_78382 | JGI IMG/M metagenome (GOLD analysis project Ga0105048, IMG submission 78382) | Freshwater microbial communities from Lake Fryxell liftoff mats and glacier meltwater in Antarctica - MAT-05 | ecosystem: Environmental > Aquatic > Freshwater > Ice > Liftoff microbial mat | place...
GCCCGGCCAAGGTTTCTTATTCCTTTAATAATGCCTTCAACAGTTTTACAAAGCAGCGGGCTCAAATGAACAGTTATGATTATGCTTCATCGTTCAACAAAGCTTTACAAAACGATGCGTATGTGGGCGGCAACACATACGTGCCAAGATATTCAGAATCGGAACTGGACAAATACAAAGCCACCGTTCTTAACCTGCCCGGTGCCGACCCCATCTTTTATCCTAACACAGATTGGTTTAAAGTAATGCTGAAAAACACCTCGTCGCAGCAGCAGCACAACCTTAACATCAGCGGCGGAACCGACAAGTTGCGGTATGTAATATCAACAGGGTATTTTAACCAGGAAGGCCTGTTCAAAAATACTGATATGGCGCAGGGTTACGATGCACAGCTACGCTTTAAAAGGTTTAATTTTCGATCCAACTTAAACTTTAATATAAATAAGCGTTTTCGAATCGCCTTTGATGCTTCGTCGCAAATAGAGAACCGGTCGGGCAATGCCGCAAGTAGTGGAACGGTGATGGACAATATACAACGGGCCAACCCCCTTTCATCGCCGGGTATTGTAGATGGAAGGTTGGTATTGTTGCAAGTGAATGGTGCCAATCAGTCCAACACTTTATCCAGCCTGTACGCCAGTGGCTACCTGCGCAATTACCGCAGCTATTTAAATGGCTCCCTGCGCATAGATCACGACCTCGATTTTATTCTTAAAGGTCTCAGTACACATGGCCAGGTGGCTTACCAGAATTTTAATAGCCAAACATTTAACAACAATAAAACCGGTGGTACGGTAATTAATTATGTGGCCACCAGGCAGCCCGATGGCTCTGTAAGATACTTGCCACTTACAGAAGATGTGGCCTTTAATTTTGGTGAAAGCATTGGTAGAAACAGGCGCACCACTGCGGAGTTTGCGGTAGATTACAAACGCAAATTTGGCGACCATAACGTAACCGGCCTGCTGCTGTATAATCAAATAAAAAGCAACGACCCCGGCTATACTTTTGCCGTGCCAAACGGCTACCAGAGTTATGTGGGCCGTGCCGCTTACGATTACAGGGGCAAGTATTTGGCCGAAGTAAATATTGCATATAATGGCACCGAAAATTTTGCACCGGGTAACCGCTTTGGTCTCTTCCCCGCCTACTCGTTGGGCTGGGTGCCATCGGAGGAGAATTTCTTCCCAAAAAACGACATCATTTCTTTCCTAAAAGTAAGGGCATCGTATGGAGAAGTAGGTAACGACCTTATTGGCTCTAACTTCCTCTTTTCCGGAAACCGCTTTCTATTCAGGCCCACTGCGTGGCTGTTCAGCGGCGGCTACAGGTATGGCGAAGTGGCAACATCTTTTAACCAGTTGGGCGGTGCTTTGGAACAACGCATTAGCAACCCCAACCTAACCTGGGAACGTGCCATTAAAACCAACCTCGGTGTAGAAATGAGTTTATGGAAGAAGAACATCACCGTTAGCGTAGATCTGTTTAAAGAAACGAGGGACAATATTCTTACCATACCTCAAACGGTATCCGGTCTGTTTGCGGCCACCATACCAGCACTTAATATTGGCCGTATGGAAAACAAGGGCTACGAGTTCGACATCGCATTCAATAACAACATTGGCAAGTTTAGTTACCAGATAAAACTCAACTACTCGTTTGCCCGAAACACTATTTTGTATCAGGACGAAATCAACCGCCGGTTTCCTTACCAGTTCCGCACGGGCAACCGCTTTGGCCAGTATTTTGGGTTGATAGATGAAGGCTTCTTTAACACCTGGGACGATGTGAACGATGCCAAACGCCCGGTGTACGGATGGCAGGGTAATAGACTGCAACCCGGCGATATACGGTACAAAGATGTAAACGGAGATGGCAAACTGGATGGCGATGATGCTGTGCCAATTGGTTACTCGCAGGTGCCTGAAAAAACCGCCGGTCTTTCGCTGGTAGGCCAGTATAAAGGCTTTAGCATTTCGGTACTCTTTCAGGGCGTGGGCAATGTATCGCTGCAATATACCCGCAGGTTTACACAGGCATTTTACGATGCACAGCCTGCCGGTGCCCTCGATAATTTGCTGCAAAGCTGGACACCTGAACGGTATGCCGCTGGTTTGCCAACGCCATTCCCAAGATTTTCGCTGGGTACCAACGGTAACTCAGTTAACAACTATCAGTCGTCAACCTTTTTTACCGTTGATGCCAGTTATATCCGCCTTAAAAATTTGGAGATCGGCTACACCTTTAGCGGCGGCCTGTTAAGAAGGGTAGGGCTTAACTCAGCCAGGGTATTTGTAAACGCAAACAACCTCCTCACATGGAGCTATTTACCAAAAGGTGTGGATCCTGAAAGTCCGCCCACCGTTACCAATGTGGAAGCTTATCCGTTAGTCCGTACAATCAATGCCGGTATCAATATTATCCTTTAATACAAGCTCTTGCCATGAAAAAATCGTTAGTTCTCTATGCCATACTGTTTGCCGCTGTAATGGCCGTTTCCTGCAAAAAAACGTTCAATGACTTTTTGAATAAAGCCCCCGGTGTGGATGTGAACGAAGACATCATCTTCTCTTCCCGTGTAAATGTGGAAGCAGAAATTTCTACCATGTATTATTTTGGTATGGTTTCTATTTTTTCCCAAAGGGATGGCAACATAAACAGTTCACCAACCGGTGCTACCCCGGTTATACACGGTACATTGGCTGGTGCTACCGATGAAGCGGAGAATGAGGCCAACTTTGTATATCTCATCCGCTGGAACACTGCGGCCATAATACCCGCCAATGTTATAGCCCAGGAAGACAACCGCTATTTTGGCCGCTGGAAAGCCATACGCTATGCCAATATTTTGCTGGAGCGTATTGGTGGTGTACCCGACCCTTTGGCCGATGCCGCTTTTAAAACCCAAGCCCGTGGCGAAGCAATGTTTATAAGGGCATTGAGCCATTTTGAAACCTTAAAAAGATATGGTGGCATACCGCTTATAAACAAACGTTTTAATTCTGTAGATGAGGCCAAAGTGCCACGTTCCAGCTTTGAGGAGTGTGTAAATTTTATAGCGAAAGATTGCGATAGTGCTGTGGCTTATTTGCCCTTTACCTATATTATCTCACAAAGGGGACGGGCTACCAAATTGGCCGCTCTGGCCTTAAAGTCGAGGCTGCTGCTATATGCCGCAAGTCCTTTGTTTAATACCGCTACGCCCTATTTGCCCATGGCTAATGCCGCAGATAACAAACTGATATGCTACGGAAATTTCGATGCAAACCGCTGGAAGCTGGCCGCCGATGCAGCCAAAGCCGTGCTGGATGCTGCGGCACTTTCATCAGCAGCGCTTATAGATGTACCCGCCAACCGCGACCCCGTAAACCTGCTTAATGGCAACTACCGGGTGTCATGGGAACTGCAAGACAACAGCGAAGTGATAATAGCCGATAAAAGCTATGCCAGGCTAAACAGGTTCAATTGGCCCTGGTACCACCTTATACCCACGCCAATGGGTAGCTTTTGGGTTAGCAATAGTGCCACCCACACTTTTGTACAGCGGTATGAGAAAAAAGATGGCGGCTTACAAACCTGGAACCCGGCAGGTGGCGACGACCTGGTGGATAAATACAACCAACTAGACCCCCGCTTTAAGCAAACAATTGGCTTCAATGGTGGCAGGTGGAACAACGAACATCCGCTTATAGAAACATTTACCGGCGGTAAACATGCGGCCAACTGCTTTGGTGGTGCATGGGTGGTAAAGCATGTACCGGAAGCCCTTGCCAATGGTGGGTCTGCTGTGCCGGGTATTGCCTTGTTCCGCCTCAACGAGTTTTACTTAAATTATGCGGAGGCACTCAACGAATTTTCGGGTCCCTCCACAGAAACCTATACTGCCATTAACACCATCCGAACCCGTTCGGGCATGCCAAACACTACAGCAGGTTTATCTAAAGATGCCTTTAGGGCAAAGGTGCGCAACGAAAGAGCCATAGAACTTTCGTTTGAAGACCACCGCTTTTGGGACCTGCGCCGCTGGATGGTGGCCGATATAGATGGTTTTGGTATGAAAGGGCCGGTGGAAGGTATCAGGATTACCAAGCTGGCAGGTACCGCTTTCCGTTATGTGCCTTATGTAATTGAGACCCGCACATTTAACCGCAACATGTACTTGCACCCTTACGATGAAAATGAAGTGTTGAAAAGCGCCGGCCTATTGATACAGAACCCTGGATGGTAAGTTAAATTTTGGCGTTGATGCGCTGCTAGGCTTTTATAAGTGGCTAAAAAATGTGTAAGCCGGTTCAGTCCCCGCATGTACCATTAAGGGCAGGTGTAATATCGCTCTTTAGAAAAAGAGGCAATGAAACCCTTTGATTGTTTAAACACAACTATATGAAATCAAAATATTTTAGGCGCATCAGTTTTTCGCTTTTGCTTGTAACCGGGCTTGCCGCTACTGTATATGCCCAACCCAAAACCGACAGTTCGGATGTGAACCCGGCCATTACCTATATAGGCTTTGCAAAGCAGCCAACTGCTTATGTAACCAGTGCCATCTCTACCGTAAAGGGCGACGACTTGCGCAAAGCATTTACAACCACCATACCTAATGCCCTGTATGGCCGCATAGCCGGGCTAACCGTAACACAGGGTGGCAACGAACCCGGTGCCAACGCACCCGGCATGAGCGGAAGAGGTAGAAATACTTTTGGCCCCGGCGATAACCTTTTTGTAGTGATTGATGGCTACCCCGGCGATATAGCCCAACTAGTGGCCGACGAAGTGGAAGATATATCGCTGCTAAAAGATGCTTCGGCCCTGGCTATTTATGGCAGCCGTGGCGCCAATGGCGTGTTGCTGGTTACAACCAAAAGGGGCAAGGCTGGTGCCATGAAAATTAATTTCAGTTCCCGGCAGGGCTTTTCGCAAGCCAGCAATTTGCCTAAATTTTTAGATGCGTTTAATTATGCAAACCTGTTCAATGAAGCCCTTATAAACGATGGCAGGCCGGCTCTTTACAATCAGGCCAACCTTACAGCCTACCAAAACGGCAGCGACCCTTACTTTCATCCCAATGTAAACTGGTACGATCAGGTGCTACGCAAATCGGCACCGGTATCCGATTATAATCTCAGCTTTAGGGGAGGCAATGCCACGGCCCAATATTTTGTGCTGCTCAATGCAATTAGCAGCCAGGGCTTATTTAAAAATTTTGGTGATGACGACGATGAGAGTATTAATCCAAGATACCGCCGCTTTAATTTTCGCAGTAATATAGATGTAAACCTTACCAAATACCTTTCGGCCACTCTGTTACTTGGCGGCACTGTAGAAGACAGGACTAATCCCGCAGCCCTCAACACAGGCGGTACCTTCGATTTAATTTCCAGGCTGCCACCCAATGCTTTTCCGGTGTATAACCCCAATGGTACTTTTAGCCGCAATAATAATTTTGCCAACCCACTGGCTAACCTGCTAAAAACTGGATTTGCCACTTCTAATGGCCGTACACTGCAATCATCGTTTCGGCTCAATTACGATTTAAGTGCCCTTACTCAAGGGCTCAGTATTTCGGGTGCCGTTTCGCTCAACAACTATTTTTTGTCGGGCAGCAACCGCACCAAACAATTGACCACATTTATCCTTTCCAAAAATGCTTTGGGAGATACCATTTACACCCGAAACGGGCAAACCACTTCACTCTCCGCCAGCGAACCTAACCTGGGCCAATACCGCAATTTTGCCATACAGGCATTTATTAATTACCACCGGGTTTTTGGGAAGCACGATGTTACTGCGATGGGCATGTTCAATAGCGATAATTCCGTTTTGGATAAAGCCGATATTTTTAGTGGCACCGACGGGGCAAACCTAAGCCTGCCTTATAAAAACAACGGCAGCGGTGGCAGACTTACCTATGTAAACAACGGCAAGTATATTGTAGAATTTTCTGCCGCTTATATGGGCAGCGAAAACTATGCACCCGGCAATCAATATGGCTTCTTTCCCGCAGCATCTGTAGGCTGGATAGCCAGCAACGAAGGTTTTTTAAAGAACAACAAAACAATCAGCTTTTTAAAAATACGAGGTTCGTACGGCCAGGTGGGTAGCGACGAAATAGGGGGCAATCGCTTTATGTTTGACCAGCGCTACCCGTTCACGGCTTCCTATTATTTGGGTACGAATAATATTGGCACCACTTCGCTGGCCGAAGGCAGAAAAGCAAACCCCGATGTTACCTGGGAAAAAGATACAAAAGCCAATATTGGGCTGGATGCCACTTTCTTTGGCCGCTTAAACTTGTCGCTTGATTTATTTGAAAACAACCGTCGCGATATTTTGGTAACGGCCAACAGAGCCATACCACTGTATTTGGGTTATACCGACCTGCCTTTTATAAACCAGGGAAAAATGAACAACAAGGGTTTGGAAGCCCAACTGCGTTACAATTCGTCGGACAAAAAGGCCTTTCAATTTTTTACCGAAGTGCTGGTATCGTATGCTAAAAATAAAAGGGTGTTTGATGGGCAAACGATTCAGGTGAACAAACGGCTTATCACCGAAGGCCAGCGCTTTGGCCAGCCATTTGGCCTAAAGGCATTGGGTCTTTTTCAGAGCGATGCCGAAATAGCGGCAAGTGCCAAACCGATAGGGATAGTGGTAAAGCCCGGCGATGTAAAATATGAAGATATTGGTGGCCCGCTCGGCGTACCCGATGGCCTTATAGACGGTAGCGATAACCAACCCATCGGCAACACCGGCCTGCCAGAATTGACCGTGGGTTTTCATTCCGGGTTTCAATACAAAGGCTTTGATTTGGATATGGTGTTTCAGGCGGTGACTGGCAACACGGTTTACCTGGGCAGCAACCAGTTTCGTCCCTTTCAGGGCTTTGGCCAGGCAGGCGTTATAGCACTGGAAAGATGGACCCCGCAAACTGCGGCAACTGCCACTTTCCCCAGGCTTTCTTCCACGGATAACCTTAACAACTACAGGTTTTCTTCTTACTATCAAAGAAACGGTGCTTTTATAAAACTGCGTAGTGCTGAGTTTGGCTACACTTTGCCCACAAAAATCAGTGCAAAAGTAAAGGTGCAAACAGCCCGGTTTTTTGTTACCGGCACCAACCTTTTTTCCATTGATCACATAAGTTATGGCGACCCCGAGGCACTTGGAAACGGGTACCCGGCATTGCGAACCATTACACTGGGAGCCCGCATACAATTTTAAAAACAGTACAAACCACGATAGCCATGTTTACCAATAAAAAATACTATTTACACTTTGTGGCCACCATTGCCATTATTGTGCTGGCATCCTGCCAAAAACTTGATAGGGAAATTATTACCGACCTCAGCAAAAACCAGATTGAAAAATCGTTTGCCAGCGTAAGTGCTTTGCTAAATTCCGCCTACGCCGAAATACCCACAGGGTTTAGCAGCGTGGGTGGTGCTTTAAATGCAAGTGCCACCGATGAGGCCGAGTTTACTAACGAAATCAGTCCCGTACAAAATTTCAACAACGGCAGTTGGAACGCCATCAATAATCCCGATAATAACTGGAGTGGTTTTTTCAAGGGCATTCGTAAGGTGAATATTTTTCTGGTTTCTACAGACAGCATCAACCTTGACAGGTTCAAATTCGATCCCGCCCCATCGCAGCAATTGTTGTACAACAATACGATCTCCGACATCAGACGCATCAAGTACGAAGGCCGCTTTGTACGTGCATTTTTATACTTCGAATTAATAAAGCGTTACGGTGGAATGCCAATTATGAGAACGGCACTAAACGAAGCCGATATACCCAATGTGGAGCGGAATACCTTACAGGAATGTGTGCAATTTATTTCCGATGAATGCGACTCTGCCGCTGCTAATCTGCCCACCACTTATGGGGTGGATAACAATGGTGCCAATACTCTGGCTGCTAATTTGGGCCGGGCTACCAAGGGTGCCGCACTGGCTTTAAAAGCCAGACTGCTGTTGTATGCTGCCAGCGATTTATGGAACAACCCTTCATGGGCTGGTGGTTTTGCAAAACCCGCCCTTATATCGCTGCCCCCTGGTGATAGAAATGCCCGCTGGAAGGCCGCCGCCGACGCCGCAAAAGCGGTGATAGATTTGCCCGCTACCGGCTATGCGTTGTTTAATAACTATTCCACTTTGTTCAGGGCATTTAATAATGCCGAGATTATTTTTACCCGCAGCGAAATAGTAAGCAATGGCTTTGAGCAAACTAATTATCCCATTGGTTTCGACCGGGGCCAAAGTGGCAATACGCCTTCGCAGAATTTGGTGGATGCTTACGAAATGAGAACCACCGGCAGGCCTATAACCGATCCCACATCGGGTTACGACCCTGCTAACCCCTATGCCAACCGCGACCCAAGACTCGGCTTCAGCATCGTGGTGAACAATGCTCCATTTTCTACCGTGGCCGGTGTTACACGGGCTGTGCAGTTGTATTTTGGTGGTAGAGATGCCAAGCCCATTAACAACGCTTCTAAAACAGGGTACTATTTAAGAAAATATGTAAACGAAAGCCTTAACCTTTTGTTAAATAATACAGCGGTACATAGCTGGATATATTTTCGACTACCCGAAATGTGGCTCAATTATGCCGAGGCCCTAAACGAGTACAGCCCTGGCAATGCCGACATCAAAACTAATTTCGACAGGGTTCGCAACCGCACAGGCGTAGCCATGCCCCTGTTACCCGCCGGGCTTACCCAAGCCCAAATACGGGATAGAATTCGCAACGAAAGAAGGGTGGAATTTGCATTTGAGGATCACCGTGCATGGGATGTGCGCCGCTGGATGATAGCGCCCACTGCCTTGGGAGCACCATTGCGTGGGGTGGATGTAACACAGGCCGGTGCCACATTTACCTATGCACCCATCGTGGTAGAGCCCCGCAGCTTTGAACCAAAAATGTACTTTTATCCTATACCACAAGGCGAACTGAATATTTCAGCAAAACTGGTGCAGAACCCATTGTGGTAACGCCAGGGTAATTAAAGTATAAAAGGAATAAAAAGCATATTTCTACTTATATCCTCCTTAAGTACAGTCGCTGGCAATAGGTTGGAAAACCCTTAAGCCAAGCCTTCAGCCTCGAGTTGGTAAAAGGGAATTGAAAATTGTAAGCACCAAACAAGACCGACCGGAATCTTTATAAAAATAAAACGAACTGCAAAAACATCCAAACATGAATAAGCAATTTTTTAGCCCTCTAAAAGCCATAGCCTTTGTTTCGTTGGCCGTTGCTCTTTCTGCTTCCTGCGAATACAAAGAAATCGCGGATTTTCCCTTTACCCAAAATGTATACCTGCCTGCTGCCGGCTTTGCGTCTTTTGGAGCCGGCGCCAATGGTTTGTATGTGATAACGCCCTCCATTCAGGGGCAGCCTTACAGGTATCTGGCGGATAAAGCCACCAACAAGTTCAATGTGCCGCTGAGCGTAAGCCGCACTGCTGTAAATCCATCGGGCGGTGTGCAGGTAAATCTGGCTACCAATGCCGACACGGTTATCAGGTTGATTACCGCTGGTAAATTCGTTGTGCCGGGTGACCCCTCCATTACCACGGAAGTATTACCCACTACCGCTTATACCTTGCCCAACGAAATTTCTATACCTGATGGTGGCATACTGGCCAACTTTAACCTCAGTATAGACCTCGCTTTTCTTAGCAACAGTGTTACGGCGACCCCAAAAAAGCGCTATGCCATTGGCGTGGGTATTACGGGTGCTGGCAAATCGGTTGATTCGTTAAAGCGGCTTGCAGTAATTTTTATAGACCCGGTGGCGGTGCTTATTCCTGTGGCCAATTTTACCACGTTTGTAGATAACGCTTACAAGACCGTTGGCGTTATAAATATTTCGCAGAATGGCACCACCTACTCCTGGAATTATGGGGATGGTACGGCGGTTTCTACGGCTGTAAGCGAAAGCCATAAGTATGCGGCTTCGGGTACATATACCATTACGCTTACCGCTACGGGTATCACCGGAGCAACGAGTATAAGAACGGCTTCCATCACCATTTTATAAACACAATATGTTAATAGGTTTGTTAATATACATATTTTGATTGTTAACACAGGATTTTAAAGGTTTCATACAGCGTTAGTTTTGGTAACCCACCGGGGACTTTTTCCTGGTGGTTTTTTTATGCCCAGGGTTAAGGGTATACCAGCTAAAATTGCTCCTGTTAACGGTATCGTATCAGTTAACACGTTACCAAAATAGAAAACAATATGAAAAAAATATTTTTACACAAATTGGCTTTTCTGGCGGTTGTTTCCACATTTTTTGCCGGGCCGCTACTCGCAACAAATTATTATGTAGATGACGTTAACGGCTTAAACACCAACTCTGGTTTAAGTACTGCGTTGGCAAAAAAAACAATGCAGGCGGCTGCTAATCTTACAAATCCCGGCGACACGGTTTTTGTAATGAATGGCACGTATTTATCGTCTCAAGTAGCTAGCCAAACAATCTTGAACATAACCCGTTCCGGCACCGATGGAAATTACATCACCTATAAAGCATTTCCAGGGCATTTTCCGAAGATTCAACTTTTAAGTGGCCTTAGCTACCAAATATGGAGGGCTATAGCCGTAAATGCATCTTATATTATTGTAGACGGTATAGAGATAGAGGGGGCCAATGCCAGCTTAAACTATGCCGATGCCTACCAAACCTGGCAGGAATATGAAAGTGGGATGGCAAATTGGAATAAGATTGCTGCACATAATTGTAATGGCATTTCCATTGCTCAAAGCGGTCCGGCCGACCACATAATTATTCGCAATTGCAAAGTGCACGATGCCGGGAGCGGCATTGGTGGTGGAAACTGCGATTATATAACCATTGAAAACAACCTCATTTATAATAACTGCTGGTACTCCATGTATGCAGGCAGCGGCATCAGCATCCTTGATCCGCGGAGCATTGATGCAATTACTGGTTACAAAATTTTTATCCGCAATAATATCACCCATAATAATAAAACGCTTATCCCCTGGGAACGCATCAATGCCCTGAGCGATGGTAACGGAATTATTCTTGATATCAATACTGGCACAGCCACAGTACCCCCATACATAGGCCGCTATTTGGTAGAAAATAATGTGAGTTATAACAACGGTGGCGGTGGCGTACATGCTTACAGATGTGCCCATGTGGACATTATTAACAACACCGCCTACAATAATGGAACAGTAGTAGGCTATCCGGAAATAGATGCCAACCAATGTTCGGATGTAAAGATTTATAACAACATTATGTATGCCCGTACCGGCGGCAACTGCAATGGCAACGATGCAAACACTATTTATAATTATAATTTGTACTTCAATGGGCCATCTTACAAAAACGGCCCCCACGATAGAACAGCTAACCCACAGTTTGTATTGCAGGCTACCGATGCCACAGCCAATCTTCAATTAGCTATCACTAGCCCTGCCATAAATAATGGCAGCAATATAGCTGGCCAGTTTAGCCCGATAGATTTTGTGGGAGTAGCACGCCCAGTGGGCTTCTCCACCGATATGGGTGCATACGAATATCCATCTGTAGTGCCGCGAACCGAAATAAAATTAATGCAGGCTACCACCGAGATTATAGACAATACCGGAAGTTTCGATTTTGGCGATGTGGCTTCTACTGCGCCCAAAACAGTAACATTCACCATAGAAAATATTGGTGATGCAGTGTTGAACCTAACCGGTAATCCTAAGGTAGTTGTTACCGGCACGGGGTTCTCTCTTACAACCGATGCACTGGCAACCGTTTCTGCTGCAGGGTCGGCCACTTTTCAGGTAACGTTGACACCTGTGGCAACTGGTGTTTATTCCGGCACCATTAGTATCGCCAGTAATGATGCTGATGAAAACCCGTTCAACTTTGCTATTACAGGCTATGGTTATGATGGTAATAAAATATTGCAAACAATTACTTTCAACCCCATCCCTTTAAAGGTTGTTGGGGATGCGGACTTTAATCCCGGAGCAACTTCAAGTGCAGGTTTAACGGTTACCTATACCAGCTCCAATTTGGCAGTGGCAACGATTGTTGCAGGTAATATCCGTATCGTAAACCCCGGCACATCTACCATTACGGCTCTACAACCAGGGGATGCCAATACGAACCCGGCTAAAAGTGTAACCCAGCTGCTTACGGTTACGCCTGTGCTGCCGCCGCCCGGCTCCAATTTGGTGAGCAACCCCACTTTTGATGTAAACACCGCACCGTGGAGCTTTGCCTATAGAAATGGCGGGGCGGCAACTTTAACATCCGTACCTACAGCGGGCTCAGCAACCAATGTGGGTAAAGTGACCGTTACGAACCTCGGTTCTACAACCAGTATTGATAACGTGCAACTCGGTACCAGGGTGTTTTTAGTGAAAGACAGAAACTACATGATCACCTTCAAGGCAAAAGCTGATGCCGCTCGGAATATTAATTTAAGATTACTAATGGATGTGTCGCCTTTTAGCACACTCTTTACCGTTAGTAATATCGCGTTAACCACCACGCAATCCACTTATGGGTTTTACAGTTATACCAGCACCTTCACTGGATACGTTGCCCTACGGTTTTTTGTAGCCACGAATAACATACCGGTATATTTTGATGATGTTGAATTAATAGAAGAAGTGCCTTTGCCTATTTCTCTCTTATCGTTCCATGGTTTTTTAGCAGATAAAAAAGTGGTTTTAAACTGGGAGACTTCCTCTGAATTTAATGCCAAAAGCTTTGTAGTTGAAAGAAGCACTAATGGTAACCAGTTTACAACTATTGGTGAAGTAAGTGCTAAAAATGTCGCCATCGGCAGCAGCTATCAATTTAATGATAATACTGTACTAACAGGCCCCATGTACTACCGGCTAAAGTTGGTAGATAAGGATGGCAGTTTCAAATACAGCAAAACAGTGGTGTTAAAAATTGCTGTAAAAAATGGGTCTGGAATTACTCTTTTTCCTAACCCCGCCACAAATTATTTAACCGTCTCCTATCCCGAAGCCAGCACCAGAGCAACCATGCAAATCTTTTTGAACAACGGGACAAAAGTGGGTGACTATAATATCGCTGCCGGTTCTGTACAAAGAAGCCTCGACGTTAGTCGCTTGCACACAGGCTACTATTACATCGTTTACAGAAACAACGGCATAGCCAAAACTACGTCGTTCATTAAGTAGAAAATTGGCAGGCACCTGTTACAAAAAAAGGTGCCTGCCAATCTTCATCATTTTTTAATTAAACAAAAATTATAAAGTAGATGAGACAAATCTCAACATTCTTTTTTTCGATGCTCGCTATTGCCGGACAGGCACAAGATTTTACTGCGGGTAATTTAGTTGTTAGCCGGGTAGGTAATGGAGCTACTGCCCTTGGCACTGCTACGGCGCCTGTTAGTTTATTGGAGTTCGACAAAACAACCGCTAGCCAGGCTTCGCCGGTTAAAACTGTCAACATTGGAAGTGCCGTGGGAAGCAGCAAGCTAACCCTTGCAGGCACCGCAGTTTATGAAGGGCAATTAAACGCTTCTACAAATGGACAATACCTGTCTATATTAGGTTATGATGTACCAGCTGGTGAACTGGCTGCCAGCACAGGCATTTCGTCTATTGCTGTAGCCGTTGGCGGCGGGGGAATTAATTACACCTTTGCTTCTGTAATTACTATTTCCGGTGGCGGCGGAACCGGCGCTGCGGCGGTAATTAACAGCATTGGAACCGGAGGTGTTATCACAGGCATTCGAATAACGAATTCAGGATCCGGCTACACAAGTACACCCACCGTTTCCATCTCTATCGGAACCGGTTTTACGGCGGGCACCATTAACCGGGTACCCTACTGGCAGGGTATTTCGAGTAAAAAAGTGTTAGGTAGGATAGACAAAACAGGGGCGGTTGACTTCAGCACCAACTTTAGCAATTCTTCATTTGCCGGAGGCACATCTAAAAATGCTGTGAGTATAGATGGTTCAAAATATTGGTTAAATTCTGGCGGCAGAATAGAATACGTAGCCTACGGCCAAACTACAGATGCAACACAAGTTGTGAACGCCGGCCCAAGAAGTATCGGTATTTTCAATAATCAATTGTATTACCTGTTAGGTTTTACTAATGCGGCTCTTCTTTATACTAACACAGCTTTGCCAGAAGCAACAACCACCGCCACGGCGCTGCCGTTAAGCCTCTCCACAAGTGAATCGCCAATGGGTTTTGTTTTTCTGGATATGGATCCTGGCGTTAGTTACAATGGTACAGGCTACGACCTTTTATACATTGCAGAAATTATCGGAGGGTTGGAAAAATATTATTTTGACGGCACTAACTGGCTACCCGTAAATAGTAGGTGGACGCCTACAGCAGCACCATTAAATAATGCTATTTTCCCAGGAGCGGTCGTTTGTGCATTAACCGGCGAGCTTAATGCAATGGGTCAACCGGTAATTTATGCTGTAAGCGGTAATTCAATCGCCGTTAACAATAATTTATTTGCTATAACAGACGCCAGCGGCCGTACAGGTACCATGGTTTTGAATACCAATACCACATCGGTTACATTGGCCACTGCCGGTGCCAACTATTCTTTTAAAGGAATTGCTTTTGCGCCAACCGTTTCTATTTTACCTATTCAACTTACGGCTTTCAATGGATCGCTTATTAATGGCATAACTTCTTTGAAATGGATTACCGCTTCCGAAATAAACGCCAAAGAATTTGGTGTAGAAAGAAGTGCCAATGGCATTGACTTTACAGCCGTAGGAACAGTAGCTGCTAAAAATGGTAACCCATCAAATAACTATTCTTTTGATGACATAAATCCATTAAGCGGTATTAACTACTACCGTTTAAAACTTTTGGATAAAGATGGCAAGTTCAGATACAGCAGTACAGTGGTTATTAAAACCGACATCAAAAAAATTGGCTTGAGTGTATTTCCCAACCCTGTTATCAATAGCCTGGTTATAAGTCATCAAAAAGCCAGCGAAGGAACAATAATAAGAATTGTAGGTATTGATGGTAAAACATTGGCTCAATATAAAGTGGCAAAAGATGCTGTACAAACAAGCGTAAATGCAAGCGATCTGATAGCCGGCCAATACTTTGTAAGCTTCATAAGCAAAAATCAAAAGGCTACGATTTCATTCATTAAATAAATTAGACGGGAACATTTTTTTTAAAAGGCCCGTTATGGTTGATTGAATTTTGTTTCAAACAAAAAGAAAAAAGCCCCAGTAAATGAAAAAAGCTATTTAACAAGCTACTCCATTTATTTGGGGCTTTTTATTAGGCTTGCCTTTGGCAAAAAAAACTATATCAATAGGCCGCAAGAAATCTGGGACTATTACACCCGTCTGCATTGCGACGACGGAAATTTTACCAGCAAGTATGCCGACATCGTTATTACAATGCCGGCCCTGTAAGAGATGACTTTTTATGGCCTTACCCATGGCAAACCAGCATTTTTGAACGGCCTTAACCGCCATAATATAGGTTTCGATAAAATAGCATCATCATCCAAAAACGTAAAAACTGCGTTATGAAAAAAATAATTCTCTGTGTTGCTTTAGCGGTGGTAAGCCTGCACCTCTTCGCCGAAAAATTCCAGTCGGAAATAAAACCCTTGGAAGGTGAAAAATGGTATGGTGCTTACACAGCAAAAGCGTTTTGCAACACCCCTTTAAAAAACCTCAGTTTTCAGCCCTACCTGCCCAACGAAAAGCGCAAAGACCTGGCCAATGATAACCGTGGAAACCAGGCAGCACCGCTACTTTTATCCAACAAAGGCCGGTATGTGTGGAGCAACGAACCCTTTGCTTTTGAAATGAAAGATGGCAGTGTCATCATCCATTCCGACTATGAAAAACCAGAAGCTGTAGCCGCCGGTAACACCCTTCGGGATGCTTACGTGGCCGCCAAGGACAAATATTTTCCTGCCTCCGGTAAAACGCCAGACCCGCTAATGTTTACCATGCCGCAATACAACATGTGGATTGAACTCAACTACTACCAGACCCAGGAAAAAGTGCTGAAATATGCCAGCGATGTTTTGAAGAACGGCTTCCCCGCCGGAACTTTTATGATAGATGATAACTGGGGCAAAGCGTATGGAACGTACGAATTTGATGCAACCAATTTTGCCGACCCCAAAAAAATGGTGGACGAACTCCACGCAAAAGGATTTAAAGTAATGCTTTGGTTAACCCCGTTTGTAAGCCCCGACACCAAATCGTTTCAACACCTCAATAAAATAGGGGCGTTGGTATTAAAAAAAGACAGCAAGAAACCTGCCATCATAAAATGGTGGGACGGCTATAGTGCATGCCTCGATATGACCAAACCACAGGCCGTAGATTGGCTGCGCACCCAATTAAAGAGTTTGCAAACCAGGTACGGTATAGACGGGTTTAAATTTGATGCCGCCGATGGTGATTTTTACTCAAATAAATCCACCGTTTTTCCTAATGAAGAAAGCAACACCACCGGAGCCGCGCAGGCGGAAGCGTTTGGTAAGTTCGGGTCAGAGTTTGCGTTCAACGAATTCAGGGCGGGTTGGAAAAATGGCAATCAACCCATAGCCCAGCGGTTACAGGACAAACGTTACTCCTGGGACGATATGAAACTGCTTGTGCCAGATATGGTTTCGGCAGGGATCATCGGCCATCCTTTTTCCTGCCCCGATATGATTGGCGGCGGCTTGCTGGGTGATTTTGAGAATATTGACTATAAAAAGTTCGACCAGGAACTGTTGATACGGTCTGCACAAACACAAGCCCTTATGCCCATGATGCAGTTTTCTGTGGCACCATGGCGGGTGCTGGATACGATGCATTTGCGGTTTGCTAAAGAAGCCGCCTTGCTCCATGCAAAAATGGGCAACTATATTTTTAGCCTTGCCCAACAGGCGGCCATAGATGGTGAGCCAATTGTTCGCCACATGGAGTATGCCTACCCCGGCCAGGGCTTTGAAAGCAGCGACGACCAGTATATGCTCGGCGATAAATACCTCGTGGCACCAATGGTAGAAAAAGGGAATACAAGAACCGTAAAGTTGCCTAAAGGAAACTGGACAGACGACCTGGGTAAAAGCTATAAAGGGGGCACAACTGTAAGCATTAATGTTCCGTTAAACCGGCTGCCGTATTTTGTAAAGCAGAAATAAAAATGAAAACAACTATCATAACCCTGTGCTTGCTTCTTTGTGTGGTTGATACTGTTATCGCACAACAAATGCAGCCCGTTAACCCCGCCCTTGCAGCCCTTAAACCCGATAATTTTTTTCCTGAACGTCCTGAAAAAGGATATGTGTTTACGGATAGAATAGAAGGAGAAAAACCTGCAACAATTAATGCCGGTTTTGAGGCGGCTACATCACCATTATTTACAACCGAAGTGTTTGCACCCGCTCAAAACGCTGCCCAGATTCAAGCAGTTTGGAAAAGTGAAAAGCCTCTAAAAAAAGGTGATGCCATGCTGGGGGTTGTCCATCCGTTCCATTTATGCAGAGTAATAATGTGGTGAGGCTGTGGTCAACTTTTATGTGCAGCAAAATGTTCCTCCCAACGAACGGCAGGTTATCATTGAAAAAAGTGCAAGGCCGGAATGGAAAACGATTGATATCCCCTTTGTAGCATTGAACGATATGGACATCGGCGAAGCACCGGTTGGCATTAACACAACTTTAGTCCGGCGGTACAAACTGCCAGTTACAGTTTGTCCAAAGACGGCAATCAAACGGAAAACCCCAACAGGGATTGGGTAAAAAACCTGGCCGGAGGTAAATAATGTTGATAAACGTAATGCTGTAAATATGAATAAAGGAACCAAATATGTTATGGGCTTTCATTTGCACAATGGCTGGGGAGGTAAAGAAGAATCGGGCGGTTGCTACCTGGCTTTTATTAAAAAGCAAGCCCCTGAAGCCTACATAGCAAAACAATTTGCCTTTAATGATTTCATGATTAAAAATACAGATCACATCACCTA
>Ga0105048_10007118_pt1 | contig 17995 bp, 12 predicted proteins | sample MAT05_FD_78382 | JGI IMG/M metagenome (GOLD analysis project Ga0105048, IMG submission 78382) | Freshwater microbial communities from Lake Fryxell liftoff mats and glacier meltwater in Antarctica - MAT-05 | ecosystem: Environmental > Aquatic > Freshwater > Ice > Liftoff microbial mat | place...
CGTAATCGAGTCTGAACTGCGCTCGGCATGCCGCTGGGCCACGGCGCCCCCACGGTCCGTTTTTGCCGACGTGCGTGCCGATGACAGCGAGATCGTCATGACGTTTGCGGACGCGAGTAACCCACTGGATCCCTGGACAGGCGAAGCTCGTGGTGGCGAGATCGGCATTAAACACCAGCGGGGGCGTTCGCCGCGGTTTGATCCCTCGGGGCTTGTGAGACACCTGCCCTCGGGTCGTCGCTGCTCGCCGCTGCGCCGTGCGCGCCGGGCAGGGATCCCACAACTCTAAACATTGCTGCCCGCCACGGTTTTAGCGAGGGACGACCGCTATAGCTTGAAAGTTAACATCGACCGGCATCCAGGCGCGACGACGTAAGTTAGGGAGCTGTCGTTTGACGTGGCTTGCCGCCCTTTGACATCAGGTGCCGGCCGAACGACCGCTGCCCGAAGGCTCGAACTGGCGCAATCGACCCGATGCTGCGCGCCACGGTTTACGCGCCGGCCGACCGATTTACCTTGAAAGCTGACATCGACGGACACCCAGGCGCGGCGACGAAAAGTCGGGAGCTGTTGTTCAATGTGGCTTGCCGCCGTTTGACATCAGGTGCCGGCCGAGCGACGGCTGCCCAAGGGCTCGAACTGGCGCTGCCGACCCTCTACTGTCATACGGCAGCCTGAATTGAGCGGCAAATAACAGCCGTTCGCCGGCGCGCGCAGCGTCGCAAAGAGGGCCTGCTTCCCTGGCTTCCGGTAAAGCTTCAATTCATCTGCCATGCCAGCTTAGAGCCGGTCGGCAATATTGAGCACGGCGTGAAACGGAGAGGCTGCTTCCGTTCTTTGAACGAATGTCAGAAGCTTTGCAACGCAGCGCCGCATCCCTAATTAGGTTGATGCGCCGCGGCCGCACTTCCTGCATCATGCAGCATTGTGACTGCTCTTCATTTGCTGTCGCCTTTTTTCGTGGAGCAGCTTCATGCCTCAGCTCAGGTTGAGCAAAGAGCAATTCCGCGCCTTGGTAAAGGCGATCGAAGACGCCTTCGACCAACCGGAGCTCGACAGCCTGCTGCAACTCGAATGCGGCAGGCGGCTCGACAATCTCGTCGGTCTGCCGCTGTTGTGGGGGCCGCTGGTCACCAACGTCGTCCGCAAGGCCGAGATGCAAGCCTTCACCGAAGATTTGGTGCTGGCCGTCGCGGCTTGGCGCCCGCGTAACGTGGCGCTCGCCGCGGTGCTGCGCGAACTCAGCGCTATGCCCGGCGAGGGCCGAACGCTGGCGGTCAGTGGTGCGTTGCGAGACGGCAAATCGGCCGCCTCAACGCTCGAAGGCCTGGTCCGCGGCAGCGCCATGTACGCCGATGTCGATCAGTTTCTGGCCGACTTGGCCGCCATCGCGTCCCGGGTCTGCCGCATCGAAGAAATCGGGGCCCCCGGCGCGCAACCTGAGGCCCTGGGCACGGGGTTTCTGGTCGGCGACGATCTGGTGCTGACGAACCAGCATGTCCGCGCGGAGTTGCCCGCCGATCCTGCGCGCTTCGCTTGCCGCTTCGACTACCGCGCACTGTCCGGGTCGGTCGCCACCCGTGCCGGCACGGTCGAGAAGCCGGTCACAAAGGACTGGCTGGTGGCCGAACGCGACTATGCCGACAGCGACACGAAGGCCGCCGGCAGCCCGCCTTCGCCCGAGCAACTGGACTACGCCCTGCTGCGGCTGGCGGCGCCGGTCGGGCGTTACGCGCGAGGCCGGGCCGACGAGGCAACCGCTGCTATGCATACCCGTGGCCACCTCGCGCTGACAGCGAACGCGCCAACACTACAGCCCGGTGACGACATCTTCGTGTTGCAGCATCCAGCCGGTGCGCCGATGAAGCTTGCGGTGGGCCGGGTGCTGCCCGGCGCGCCGTCCTTCCGCGTCTGGCACGACGCGCCGACCGAAGGCGGCACATCGGGCTCGCCCTGCTTCAACCAGGCGCTGAAGCTGGTGGCCATGCATCACGCCACCGACGCCGCACAACCAGAGCGGCCGGCATACAACCAGGCCGTGCCGATCGGGCTGATCGCTGCCGATCTGCTGGCCCGAGGCAAGCTCTGACATGACCGGCATCGGGTTCCCGAACAACGAGTTCCAGCGGCTTTACGCGCAGTTGGGCGAGAGCCTCGACCCGCCCGGCTTGGCCGCGCTCTGCAACCTGTGCGGACGACCTGCGCACACACTGACGACCGTGGCGATCTGGCCCGCGATGGCAGAGGCTGTGTTGCGGCGCGCCGAGTTGGACAGGTGGCTTGGCGAGTTGCTGACAGTCATCATCGACACCCCGACGCTTGGCGCACCGCTGATCGCGGCGGGGACGCGCGCGCTGGCCGAATGGCACAAAGCCGAGGCGCGCGCCGAACGCTATGCGCCAAGCGACCCCAAGTCGGCGCTGATGCTGTTCAACGACGCACCCTTTGTCGATCGCATCGACCAGCGCCAGCACGTGCAGGGGCTGGTGCAGCGCGTCGGCCGACGCGTGATGATCGTGCGAGGCGACCCGGCCACCGGCAAGACCCACACGGGGCTGTTCGTGCGCCATCTCGTCGAACAGGACGCGAGCGTTCAGATGGCGCCCGTGCGACTACAGGAAATCGGCGGCGAGCGCATCGGCGCCATCGACCTGATGACAGAGATCGCCGACCGCATGGGCTTCTCCACCCAGAGCGAGCACTGGGACTCGATGGCGCAAGAGGCACGCCAAGCCGAGAAACTCACGCGCTGGCTGGAGGTGCAGACTGCCTCGCTGCGCAACCGCCAGCAGTCCTGGCTGCTGGTGATCGACAGCCTGAACCACCCGCGCGTGGGCAGTGGCGCGCTCGAGTTGGTCGACCGCCTCATCATCTCTGGCTCGCGCGGCGATCTGGTCAACGTGGGCCTGCTTTTGCTGGCCCTGCCGACACCGCCACCGGCTCACGTGGCCGGCGATGTGCTGGACATCACCCTGCCGCCGCTGACCGAGGCCGATTTCCGCACGCATGTGGTCGCGCTCGCCAAGGTCATGCAGCGCGACCTTGCGGACGCGGGGGCCTCGGCGATGGTCGAGTTCCTGCTCAAGGATCTGAGCTTTCCGCTAGGGCACGAGGGCATGGACGTGGCCGGCCAGCGGCTGCGACAGTTGCCGCTGCTCATCGAGGGCGTATGAGCATGGAATTCGCTGCTTTCACGCCGTCCGGGTCCACGTCAACATCCGACGCGACGCAGACCCTGCGCACGCCGATCTCGCTGGCCTCGCTGCAGCAGCATCTGGCCGCGCTCGAACTGGAGAACACCCGACTGCGCGACGGCGATCGCGACCTCGTCGAACCGCTCGCCTGTGCTGCGACCCTCGCCACGTTCGATCCGCGCGCATTGCTCGGCGCCTTCGGCATGGCGACCGATGCCGCGAACCTGGAACGTCTGCGAAACCATGCCGACGACGCGCCCTGCTATGGCATGGACGACGCCGGCTGGCGTCTGACGCAGGCTTCGCGCCGCCGTGCGCTGACTGCCGTGAGCGAACCGGCGCGGCTTCGCGAGTTGCGGCGGCGCGTGCGCATTTCCGCGCCCGCGACGCTGCAGCGCATGGCCGATCTCCTGCTGGAGGGTACGACGCTGCCGCCCACGCTCGCCATTGGCGAACTGGCCGCACTGGTCGAAGCGCACGCGTGGTACCAGGGCTTCCTTCCCGGGCTGCCCCGGGCCGATCTGCTGCGACGTCGCCTTGCCATGGCCCAACTGCTCGAACCTATGCAACGCTTGATCGGCGACCATTTTGTTGGCCGCAAGCACGAACTCAACCGGCTGGCCGACTACGTGGGCATTCTCAAGTCGGACGGCATGCTGGAGTCCCTGGGCGTTTCGGCGCGGCGTTTCGTGCGGCGCGCCCGGCGTTCGTTGATGTCGGATCCACCCTTGTTCGTGGTCGGGCCAGGCGGCGTTGGCAAGTCGTCTTTGATGGCGCGCTTCATCCTGGACCATGTCGACCCTGCGGGTGACACGCCACTTTCCTTCGTACTGGTGGACTTCGACCGCGCGCAGGTCGAGCCCACGCTGCCGCTCAGCCTGCTGCTGGCCGCGCTACAGCAGTTGCGCGTGCAGTTTCCCGCACATGCCGACGCGATGGCGCGGATGTCCGAGAGCCTCACGCAGCGCATGCGCGCGCGAGACGCGGAGGAATTCACCAAGTCCTACAGCCTGCAGGAGTCCGTGGTCATGGATTTCGCGAGGCAGGTCGACGCGCTGCTAGGCGGACCCGATGAATCGACCCCGCTGCTGTGGGTGCTCGACACTTTCGAAGAGCCGCAGCGCATGGGCGAAAGCACGGTTGGCCCGCTGTGGGAACTGATGGACACGCTGCAGCGCCATTTGCCCCGGCTGCGCCTGGTGGTCTGCGGCCGAGTCGCGCCGCCGAGCTTCCCCTGGGATCTCGTGCCGCTGGACGAGTTCGACCAGCCTTCGGCCTTGGTGTACCTGCGCCAGCGGCTCGGCCAGATCGGTGCGGCCGACCGTGCGGACGAGGCCACCCTGACTCGCGTGATCTCGATGGTGGGCCGCTCGCCGCTGGTGCTGCGCCTGGCGGCACGGTTGATCGCCGAGGCAGACCCGCAACTGCTGATGCGAAAGATACGGGGCGAACGCATCGTGGCCTTCCTGTTTCATCGTGTGCTCGAACACATCCGCGTGCACGAGCAACTCGACGCGCACGAACGGGTCGACACGGCCGAGCGCGCGAAGCTGCAGGATGAACTGGCCCGGCTGGTCTTCCCCGGCCTCGCGGTGCGCCGGATCACGCCGGGGGTGATCCGTCATGTGCTGGCCAAGCCCTGCGGGGTCGAGATGCGCGACGCGGGGCATGCCGAGCGTCTGTTCAAGGCATTGCGTCAGCAGGTCGATATCGTCGATGCGGGCGGCGACGACGACGAACCTAACCTGCTTCACCGCAGCGACCTGCGCCGTATGATGCTGCGCGACCTCGAGGCTCGGGCCGGCGCGCGCACGGTGGAGCGCATCGCGCGGCGTGCCGTGCGCCATCACCAAAGCATGGGCACGCCGAGCCATCGCGCTGAGGAGATCTACCACCGCCTGAGGTTGGCACAGACCGAGGCCACCATCCGCGCGCGCTGGCAACCCGATGTGCAGCCCTACCTGCTCGGCGCGCTGGATGAAATGGAGCGCCCGGTCATGCGCGTGCTGCTGGCCAACCTGCTGGGCGTGACGCTCGATGCCGAAACGCTGAAGAACGCTGCGCAGGAAGACTGGGAGCGCCAGACCGAACGCCGCGCTGCCGAATACCTTCGCGCCGGCAGCCCGTCACGCGCGATGCAGAGCCTGGAAGAGCGTCCGCAACGCCTCGTCGCCAGCCCGCTGCTCGGGCTCGAGGCACAGGCGTGGCACCTGCTCGGCAACTTTGATCGGGCCGCGACGCTGGCGCGGCGTGCGTTCGACGAATGCATCGAGTCTGGCGATACGACGGCAGCCTGTTACGCCGCCCTGCTGCTGGCGCTGGCCGAAGAGGCCAACGGTGCACTTGAAACGGCCCATGCGCATGGCGCCGAGGCGCTCGAACTGGCGCGCCAGTTCGGCGATCCGATCCTCCTGCTGCGCGTCGAGGTGACGCTGCTGCGGCTCGGGCGCCGCCTGGGTCGGCCCGACGACGAACTGGCCGTGATCGTCCAGCAGCTGAGCTCGCTGCTGGACGCGGATACCGTGCGCGGCCTGCGGCGGCGCCCGGCCTTGTTGCGCGAACTGCTGGCCGAGCTAGGCGAGCGCAACCAGAGGCTGCTTCGCATCGGCATCGATGTGCTCGGTGTCGACCTGCCCTCCGTCGAGGCCGCGGATGAGCTGGGAATCACGCTGGAGCTCTGGGCTGCGCAGGCCCCCAAGCTGGCTGCCGAGGCGGCGCACACATTCGGCGTTGTTCCCGACAACGGCGCGCTGCTGCCCACCCGCGGCGAGTGGACCGACTGGCTCTGGCGCAGCGGCTCCGACACCACCAGCCAGCTGCTGCTGACCTTGCTGCGCGCGGTGCCGCCCCAAAGCCATGTTCTGGCTCGCCTCGCCGATCTGTACCGGCGCGAGGTCGAGCGCCGCATCGAGCGCGCCGAAGCCGATCGAGCGCTGTAGCGCGGTTGCCGTCGCTGTTGCCGAATCCACCCAGGAGAACCTCATGAGCACCGCCGGAAGTTTCTTTGCCAGCCTGTTCGATCGCCTGCGGCACGACGCGAGCGTCGAGTACACCCATTACCGCCTCGAGGGACCACCGGCCGACGCGCCGGCGATCCAGCCCGGCACGCAATACCTGCGGGTCTGGCTGCGCTCGGCGCGCATCACCGAGGTGCGGCGCTGGACGTCCAAATTCCACGCCAGCGTGCACGCACGCTTCGAACTGAACGACCCGGTGCAAGGCCGGCGCGAGGTCGTCTGCGTGGTAGCGCCGGACAAGACCTTCTCCGAGCTCGACTCGTCCCACCTCGACCGGCTGATCGTCGTGAACCAGCCGCTGCTGGGCCCCGTGCCCTACCGCGGCCAGCTCGATGCCGACATCGGGCTGTTTTCCATCGCCGCAAGCGACCTCGCCAAGCCCTATCTCGAACTCCTGGCCGGGCTCACCGATGCTGCCGGCGTGAGCTATCTGGCCAAGGCCGTGCCCTGGGCCGAGCCGATCCGCCGCGGCGCCGAAATGCTGTTTTCCGAGGCCGGGCGTGCCCAGCTCGAGATTGGGCTGGCGCGCACCGATGCACGGCTCTCGCCCGGGCACTGGGTGGTCGCGCGCGTGCCCAAGGGTGAGACGCTGGAGGGCCTGCGCCTCGATCCGCACGACTACGGCCTGCTCGATGCGCAGGGCCGGCCGGTCTCCGGTTTCCCGTACATGGTGATCGGTGTTGAGGCGCTCGACCAGCGCGACGACTATGCCGCCATTCCCGAAGTTCGCACCGGCTGGGAGGCGGTGCGCAGCGCCGTCGCCGAGGTTCGGCCGGATGCCGAGGTGCGCCAGCGCTTCGACCAGTTGCGCCGCGTGATCGCGGTCTCGCAGGACCTCGTGCCCGCGGACAAGCGCCGCGTGGTGCGGATTTTCGCGAGCGAGCTGCACGATGCCGGCTACGACCTCGATGCGCCGATGCCGGCCGCGATGCCGCGCAGGCTCGAGTCTCGTGCCCCGGCGGTCCCGCACCGCCACCCGTTGCCGGCTGCCGACGCCCTGCTCACGAGTTTGCGGATGCGCGACCCGCCGGCCGAGGAGGAAGTCTCGGCGACCGACCACGCGGCGTGTGACGCCGGCGACCCGGAAGATCAGCCCCCCATGCCTGCCGGCGCGCCGCGTGCGGCCCGCTCCGCGCTCGAGTCCGCGCCACGGCCCTGGCGTCTGGCGACCAGCCTGCAAAGGCTGCGCGAGAACGTCGACGCCCTCGCGCCGTTGCGCAGCAAGCGAAGCGACGGCAGCATCGGCGATGCCGCGCACGCGAGCCGCGACTCCGATCACAACCCGTGGGTCAACGCCGACGGCAAAGGCGTCGTCACCGCGATCGACATCACGCACGACCCGGCGAACGGCTGTGAAGCTGCGCGCCTTGCCGAATCGCTACGCGTAGCTCGCGACCCGCGCGTGAAGTACGTGATCTGGAACCGCCACATTTTCAGCGCCACCGTGCAACCGTGGCAGTGGCGACCCTATGGCGGCAGCAACCCGCACGAACACCACATGCACATCTCCGTGCAAGCCGAGCCCGAGCGCTTCGACGACACCGCAGAGTGGCAAATCACGGTCTAGCTTTAAGACGCGTTGCGGCCTGCGTCAAGACACCGGCGCGCATGCGCCATCAAAAGGCCGCTGGATCACCAAGGAGAACACGATGAGCGAAGAAAGACGGAACTGGATCTGCAGCACGCTGGAGGTGGAGGGCGGAACGCGCGTGCAGGGCAGCCCGACGCAGTTACTGCCGATGGGCGTAGCCGCCAAGGACAAACTATGGAAGAAGGGAACGGAACTCAAGGTCCGATTCCTGCAGGGCTCACCGGATTTGCAGCAGCGCACCCTGAAGGCGGCCGGATCGTGGTTCCTCGACGGCGTGAACCTCAAGATGCGGCCTGTGCAGTCGGGCGAGAAGGCCGACATCCGCATCGCCTTCAACCCGAACAGCGGATCGTGGTCTTATGTGGGCACCGACTGCACGACCATCCACCCCTCGCAGCCGACCATGAATCTGGGCTGGGCCACGATGGAAACTCCGCAGAAGGATTTCGACAGCGTGGTCGTCCACGAATTCGGCCACGCGCTGGGCCTGCTGCACGAGCACAACCACCCCGGCGCGAGAATCGATTGGGACAAGCCGGCCGTTTACGCCGACCTGGGCGGCGACCCGAACAACTGGGACAAGAAGACCATCGACGACAACGTCTTCGCCAAGTTCGATGCTGGCCAAGTGATCACGACCAACTTCGACGGCGTCTCGGTAATGATCTACACCGTGCCCCCGAATTGGACCACCAACGGCAAGAGCTTCATGCCCTCGTGGAAGCTCTCGCCGGGCGATGTAGCCACCATCAAGAAGCTCTACGGCTGACACCCGACGATGGCCGCGTGGCGACTGCACGGCGACGTCGTGATCGCCGAATGCCTGGGACTGCGTCGCATCCGCCGGTCCCACTGGCGCGCGCCTGCGCGCTGCGCAGCCGCACCAACAAGCATGGAGAACATGATGAGCGACAAGAGAATGTATTGGGTGTGCTCGACGCCGGAAGTGGATGGCGGTGCGCGCGTGGAGAGCAGCCCGACGCAACTGCTGCCGATGGGCGTGGCCGCCCAGGGCAAGCTCTGGAAGAATGGAACGGAGCTGAAGATTCGGTTCCTACACGGCTCGCCCGAGCTGCAAGAGCGAACCTTGACGGTGGGTGCCTCGTGGCTCGTCGACGGCGTGAACCTCAAAATGCGGCACCTGCAGCCGGGCGAGAAGGCCGACATCCGCATCAGCTTCGATCCCGGCAGGGGCTCGTGGTCTTACATAGGTACCGACAGCACTGGCATACATCCCTCTCAGCCCACCATGAACCTGGGCTGGGCCGCCCTAGACACGCCGGATGAGGATTTCTCCAGCGTGGTGATCCACGAATTCGGCCACGCGCTGGGCCTGCTGCACGAGCACAACCACCCGGGCGCGAAAATCGAATGGGACAAGCCAGCCGTCTACGCCGACCTGGGCGGCGAGCCGAACAACTGGGACAAGAAGACCATCGACGACAACGTCTTCGCCAAGTTCGATGCCAGCAACGTGATCACGACAAATCACTTCAACGAAGTCTCCGTCATGATCTACACCGTGCCACCGAACTGGACCACCAACGGCAAGAGCTTCATGCCCTCGTGGAAGCTCTCGCCGGGCGATGTAGCCACCATCAAGAAGCTCTACGGCTGACACCCGACGATGGCCGCATGGCGACTGCAGGGCGACATGGTGATCTTCGAGTGCCTGCGCCTGCGGCTGCACCGCATCGGCCGCTCGCACTGGCGCGCGGCGGGCGTGTTGCGAAGCTGGGGCGCCGTGCCGCTGCACCGGGGCGGCGATGCGCTGCACGTGCCCTGCGCGGACGACGAAGCGTTGTGGCTGGGGGCATGGCTGGAGGACGACGAAACGGTGACGGTCAGCGTCGCCCTCACCGACCCGGCCTCGGGCCGCAGTGCCACCATCACGCCGCCAAGCAGCTTCCAGATCGCCGGACTGTCCGGCCCAGACGGCACCCGGCACCCGTTCGTGCGGGCCGATGCCCCGCTGTCGATGACGCTGCGGTGCGGGCCGGCCAGCGCCGTCGCTGCGCTGCTGTTGCACAGGCCCGCCGCCTGGGCAGCGCTTGCAAGGCGCCCGGAACCGGCCGCGCTCACCGGTCCGCCACCGCTACCGCCCCGACTCGGATAGGAGACTTGCCATGGCCTTGCAGATCGTTGCCGGAACACCCGGCCTCTGGCGCGACCCGCTGTGGGCCCCCGAGATGCCGGGCCTCTACGCGCTGGTCGTCGGGGCGAGTCACTACCCGTACTTCAAGGACGGCGGACCTGCGGCGACCGACAGTTTCGACATGGGCCAGCTCGTGTCTTCCGCCGGCACTGCCGCGGAGACATTCGAGTGGCTGCGCGACAGTTTTCGGCACCGCGACCTGCCGTTCGTCTGGTGCCAACTCCTACTCTCGCCCACGGAAAAGGAAAAGTCCGAGCTGGACAAGCGCGGCCTGACCCACTACGCGCCGCCCACCCACGCGAACCTGAGCAATGCCATCGACCGCTGGACCGGCAATGTGCCGTCGGCCGGCGTGGCCGTCGACAAGAGCCGCACGTTCTTCTTCTTCAGCGGCCATGGCGTGCAGACGAACTGGCACCCGGTGTTGCTGCCGTCGGACTACCTCGACCCCGCGCTGGGCAAGCCCAAGCTCGAGAACTGCATCGGCGTGGCGGACCTGCTGACCTGGATGGACCGCAACCCGGTCGCCGAACACCTCGCGCTGATCGACGCCTGCCGCAACGAGTTTCCGCCGCTGGCCGCAAAGGGCTCGACCGCCAACACCAGCTTTCCCGTCAACGCCGCTGGGGGCAAGGCGCCACGCACCGCAGCATCGCTGTCGTCCACGTCGCCGAACGCGGTGGCGTTCCAGGTGCCCGATCGGCCTCGCACGTTCTTCGGCCAGGCCGTGCTCGAAGCGCTGCAGAGCGGCATCACCGGCGGCCAGGACGCACGCCTGGCCTTCCGCGAACTCGTCGACTACGTAAAACCGCGCATCAACGCGCTGCTGCAAGAGGCGCAGCCGGGCACCACGCTGGACCAGGCCGCGCGCCCGCGTGTCGAAGGCGACGACACAATGGTCGTGACCGAGATGGCCGCGCGCCCGCCGGGTGCGCTTGAGGCTGTGCGACGCAGCGCGACGCGCGCCGCGCCGCCGCCCCTTATGCGCGCGCCAGCAACGGCGCTGGTCGTCAAAGCCATGGCCGGGCGCTTCGACGCGGGGCTCGCCGTGCCGGAGCCGATTGCGCTCGACGCCCTGCGCCGCGACTTCCACGAGATTCACCGCCGCTTCGGCCACGAGTACGCCTCGTATCCGTGGCGCGACGGCATGGCGCTCTATGGGCTGCGCGACGGCCAACTAATCGAGGCCGACGGCAGCATGGTGCACGACGTCCAGCGCAACGAGGCGAGCAGCCGTGTGCAACTCGAGCTGTTGCTCGCGCCGCGAAGCGGCGGCGTGCTGCTGGTGTTCGAGGGCGCGCAGTTCGTGCAGCGCGAACGTCTGGCGGTGGCGCTGCCGACGGACCTGGGCGGCAGAGTGCCGATCCGGTTGAATCTGGTTTTCGGGCAGGTCGAGCCCCACGATCAGCCCAAGCTTTTGAGCATCGAGGCGCGCCTCGGGCCGTCGGTTCAGAACGAGCACTACCAGTACCTCTGGGGACTGACGCGGGAGGCCGAACTGGGCAGCCTCGCTGAGGCAGCCGGTCGGGCCGACCCACGACGCCTGAAGCTGGCCGTGGAGGACAAGGTACGGAGCCAGACCGCCGCCGCTGCTGGCGTGCTGCTGCTGGCGCGCGCCGGCCGGATCGCCGACGTGCAGGACTGGGCGCACAACCTGATGACAAGGTTTCCGGAGATTCCGGACGGCGCCGTGCTGTGGGCAGAATCGCTCCGCAGCGCGATGGACCAAGGCCTGCTGACGCCCTTCGGCGTGCCGGCACCGGTCGACGAAATGGCGCGCGCGCTGCAGCATCTCGGGCAAGGGATGCCCTTTTTCGCCGACACCCTCGAGCTCGCCGAACGCCTGCTGCGCCATGTTCTGCGGCATCTGCAGGACGGCGAGGCGCGCACCTCCCTGCTGGCCATCCAGCAGCGGCTGGAGCGGTTGTTCCAGACCGCCATGCCGAGCGGTCATTTCATCGTGCTGCCGGGCCTGCCGCGGCCTTCCTGGCTCGACACCGGCACCGGCGCGCTGTCGGTGCCGGAAATGCGCGTGCTGCTCGGCCGCAAGGTCTGAGCGGCGCGGGTCGCCCGAACCCATCCCACCCAGAACCGGAATCGACACCATGGCAACCGTGAGCAAGAAGAGCAAGACCACCGCAGCCTCGAAGAAGAAAGCATCTTCGCCGGCGCGCAAGAGCGCTGTGAAGGCGGGCGCGAAGCCCACGCCGCCCGGCACGAAACAGGCCGCCAGGCAGACGCCGCAGCGGGCCAGCCCGGTGGCGCCCGCCAATGGCGCGGTCACGTTGGAGCAGGCCAAAGCGATCATCTCGGCGCGCGCGCCGATGCGCGGCGCCGCCCCTGCCGGGAAAGGCGCCGGCCCCGCGCCCGCGGAACCCTCGCTGGGCGACGTGGCGCGCGAACGCAAGCAGTTGCAGCTGGCGCAGCGGCGCGAACAAAGGCAGCGCATCCAGGATTACAAGACCGTGATGCAGGTAATGAAGCAGCGCGGCGTAAAGGGCCTCCCGCCTGCTCCGAAGGATGCCGGGGCGGGACCGGGCTCGGCCGCGGCCCGCGCGCCGGCCGCTGGTGGCCCGCTGCGCGTGCTGGCCGAAGGCGACTCCTGGTTCGACTACCCCGTACCGTTCTTCGGCGGCGGCATCGTCGTGCGGCTGGAAAAGCTACTGGGGCTGCCAATCCTGAACATGGCAAAGGCTGGTGACGAAGTGCGCTACATGATGGGCGTGGAAGAACGCAAGCAGATGACACGGCAGTTGCGCGACGGCAGCCCCAGCGGCGGCGCCTGGGACGTGCTGCTGTTCTCCGGTGGCGGCAACGACATCGTCTCCAATCCGATGGCATTGTGGGTGCGGGATTTCGCCGCGGGCAAGCCGCCCGAGGACCTTATCCATCGGCCGCGTTACGACGCCGCACTCGCCATCGTGCGCGCCGGCTACGAAGACCTGATCGCGATGCGCGATGCGCTGAGCCCGCAGACCCAACTCATTTTCCACGCCTACGACTTCGCCGTGCCCGATGGGCGCGGCATCTGCCACCTCGGCCCCTGGCTGAGGCCGACCTTCGACCTGCGCGGCTTCCCGTCGCAGCAAGCGGGTTTCGAGGTCGTGAAGCTGATGCTGTCCGACCTCGCGAAGGTGCTTGCCTCGTTGGAGGCCGCGCACCCGAAGGTCGGCTTCATCAATGGGCAGGGAACCCTCGCGCCCGAACGCGACAACTGGCACAACGAACTGCACCCGTCACGGCAGGGCTTCGAGAAGTTTGCCGTCCTGTTCCACGAGCGTCTGACGGCGCTGTTTCCGAATCGAGTTCCAAGCAACGTGCTCAAGTGAACCGTTGGCCACTTAGCACCGACCGCAATGGACCCACAACGAGATGAAACGCTGAAACTCGGTTTGGGCGGGCACCCATCATTACTGGCGTAGTGGTCCTACGTATGTAAACGGTCGACGTCACAGGCCGAAGACACCAAGAGCCTCGCGACGGCCTGTGCTGAAGCGCACCAGCAGCCTGCAGTTGCATTTGCAATCTGTTGTGCCACCTCAAAGCTGACGTTTGCAAGCGTCGGCTTATGGTCGTTATGCAAGTCTTGCCGTAACGGCCATGAGCTGGCATTAGCGAGCGGCTGCTATGCGGCTGGCTGATGAAAAGGCGGATGCCGTTGAGGTGTGCGAGTCGGCCTTTGCTTTGAATACACCGATTGATCAAGCGCGCTGGTGGCCTGCCGGCCTATGGCATCCCGCCGCGCCGGGCCGACCAGATGCCGCTAACTTTGCCGAGAGGCAAGACATGGCAATTCTCTCGCAGGAGCCGCACGGCCCTCGCTTGGCTCTTGCCGATCAAACGCCACAAACGGTGAAGCCAGCCCAATAATATGGATGCACGAACGGGAGGTCGTCCGGTCGCTGGGCGTAGTACGCCATCCAGCGATGTATGTTCTCGTCGCCGGTTTGCTGATAAAGCTGTAGCAGCCGCTGATCGAGGCGCATTTCGGTAACGGTAGATCCTCGGAGCCAGCGTTGAGCCTGCAACATGGCCTGGGCGGCTGGCCGTTCGTATTCAATGTCTGGCTTGCCGAGTAGCAGTTCGTAGAACTTTTCCATCAGAGCAGCAGTCGACATGTCGTCGACTGGCCAAAGCGCACTGACAACGCACGGCACGCCGCGCTGCAAGAACGCGGCAGGAAATCCGATGGCCTCACTCGGAACTCCCCGAAAGTCGGCCAAGCCAGTCTGACATGCCGACAGCACAACCAGCCGGACGGCCGACAAATCTGCTTCGCCCTGCAGCACGTCGAGCAGGCTCAACCGATCGTTTTCGGCCAAGCCCAGCCACGACTCCAGCGGATGCCGATGGTCGAAGAACGCATGGCAGGCCAAATGAATGTGCGTCGCCCCCTTTGTCGCGTGTAGCAGCCTCTTGCGGGAGGCCGCTTCGCGTTCCAAAACTCGTTTCGAGTTGGCGACGAAGTTTGATGAAACGGCACGTACTTCCGCAGCCGCGAAGTACAGAGGTGGCGCCTTGGCGGAAGAGGGATTCCCGACGCCCAGAAAGCGCAGTGGCCGCCGAGCTCGCTTCTCCAGCCCCCGTTGAGCGGCTTGCAGCGCGCGTGCCGACGGCGCGACAGCGAAGCTCATCTGCATTGTGACGGCATGCAACGGGAGCAGCGCAAGATGTCCTCGTGCCACAAGCACCGCCTCTGAATACCCCCGCGATAGCAGTCGCCTTTCAATCGGGCCAATGAGAGATCCTGCCAGATAAGGCCAGACTTCATCAAGGACCTCGGTGACGTCGTTCAAGCCACCTTCCTCGCTCATTCCAGCGACCGCGTGAAGGTATCCAAGCTTCCCATTGGGACCGTCCTCCATCAGGCGGTCCATTAGAGTCGCCGTCAATTCGTCAAGCCACACGACACGCTCATCGTCACCGCAATTGTCTGTCTCCGGGAATACAAGCAATGCTAGGCTGCCGTGCGAGGTGGTCACCAAGTACACCAGCGGGCGTTGGAGCTTTTGCGCCAGCTCGGCGATTTCGGCCCAGTGCATACCCGGCGGCATGAAGTCCGGCACTTGGCAGCGAATGCGTTGCACGGCGGCGCGCAGCGAACGGTGGGCTTGGCAGAGTTCGTTAGTCACCGTCCAAGCACCACCGGCCTGCGACTGCCCTTCTCGCCGCGCCGCAACTTCTAGCGCTTCGACTTGGGCGCGTGCTTGGCTGAACGCCTCGCGATCCGCAGGATTTGCGCAATCTAGCGCGGCCTCGTTGCGCGCCAGGATTTCGCCGAGTACCTGCGCCGCGTGCTGCTCCAGCAGTTCGATCGCGTCCGCGACACGCCCAAGGCGGGCCAGCGCGTAAGCGGCCCTCGCGGGAACGCTCTGACTTCGCCGCAACTCAAGCTGGCGCGCCTCGGGAACGACCCCCGCCCCAAACAGCAAGGCCGTTCCCTCCAGCGCGGCGGCATAAGCTCTCTCGGCCTGCGCCCAGTCGCGTCGGTCGAAGCAGGGGTGCGCGATCGCGCGTTGCACCGAGGCGTGCCGTTCCGGAAACGTATCGAGCGTGAAGACTTCGAGTGCTTGTTCAAACGCTGCAAGCGCCTGTGTTTCGTTTGCTGGGCAACCGAGTCCGCGATCGATCTGGTATGCAATGCCAACGTTCAGCTGCGTCTCCGCCCACTCAGTCGGCGCCGTCTCTTTTGTGAAGACCTCCAACGCTCGGTCAAAAGCAGTAATTGCGTGGTCGACGTTGTCGGCTCGGGTGCCATCGATCCGATCCAGATAGGCGATGCCGAGGTTGCGCATCGTCCGTGCCCACAGTTCAGGATCGCGGTCGCGCGCCAGCTTCGCAAGCACTTTGAGGAATGCGTCGATCGCTCGCTCCAAGTGTTCGGTCGCCCCGCTGCGGGCAGCTTCGGCATAAACGATTCCCAGGCTGCTGGTGACTTCGGCCCATTCAGTCAGGTCGCCCTCGGGCGTTAGCACGCCGAGCGCTTGGTTCAACGCAGTGGCTGCATGTTCGAGATTGTCTGTCCTGTCACCCGCGAGCCGCTCAGCTAAGGTTGTAGCCAGGCCAAACAGGCAATGGGCCCATTCGATTGGAGAGGCTTTTCTTGTGAGCACTTTGCACGCTGAGTTGAACGCCGCAAGCGCCTGCTCCTGGTTCTCCGCCCGGCCGCCGCGCACGCGGCGCCGGAGCAGGGCACCGCGTTCGCGCATCGCGCGTGCCCAAGCCATTGGCGCGCGGTCTCTCCGCACAACTACCAGCAGCTGATCTACTGCCTCCAGCGCAACCTCAAGATTGTCCTGCGCGACACCACGGCACCGCGCTCCGTGCGCCGACGCCAGCAACAGCATCGCGCCGCACCAGGCTTCAAGGTTCGCTTCGGGCAGGAGTACGTCGACCGCGTCACGCGAATGCGCAGCTGCGCGCTCTAGATTCTCTTCCCTGTCACCAGAGTGCCGTTGCAGGTAAGCCAGCCCCAGGTCCGTCATCGCGATGGCCCACCAGGTTGTGCCGTAGGGCAGCGCTGCGATGGCGGCCTCGATCTCTGCGATGGCCGATTCAATGTTCCCAGCGCGGTCGCCTCGCAGCCGTTCGAGATACAGCTTGCCCAGGAGTCGCCTCGACAAGGCCCGCGCCTCGATGCTCAGATCGGTCTCGGTGAGGCGCGAATGCATTGCCACCGCGTCCTGCAGCGCAGTCACCGCCTCTTCGAGCTGCGCCGCACGGTCTCCGGTGTGCATTTCGCGCAGCGCGGTTGCCAGCGAAAGCTTGAACCGCACCCACTGCGTGGGGGCGCCGTCCCGTGACAGGCGCGTCAAGGTGAAGCGCGCAAGATCGGCGACAAATGCCCATTCGCCCCGCGACGACGCTTGATCAATTTCATCGATAAGGGATAAAAGCTGACGCTGCTGCACAGAATCACTCGCAGCAAATCTTTCTCATCGGCGGTCACAGTTCTTCAAACGCAGCAACCACCCCTACCTCGCGGCAGCGTTGCAGAACTCCGCGGCGCTCGAGAAAGACAAAAACGGCGCGTGCATCCCGGCCGTCCCTTGCCGCTTCGAGCGTCTGGTCCAGGAGAAAAAAGCACTCGTCGCTGAGCAGCTCAGCATGTCGTTCGAGCAAGCTGCGGGCTTCGGAAGCTGATCGTGTATCCGCGAACTGTCGCAGTAAGTCCTGGAGGTGCTCAACATTGACCTGCGCTCGCCCCGGCGTCGTGCCTATCGCGAAAGAAACAAGCTTCCCTTTCGGCGATGATCGTGAACCGCTCATTGGAGACCTCCATCTGGTCTGACGCGTGCCAGAGTAGCTGGCGAAGTCACTGCAAGATTTTCGCTGGAAAGCGACCTGGCGTCCACGACCGATCGGCGCTCAACTTGTCCAGGGTTTCCCCACTGGCCAGCGCCGATCCCATCATGCATCGTAGCCGTGTTTGAGCCAGCAAACGGGGAGATTGCGCGATGACTGATCGACGAATCAACGTCAACGTCAGCGTCGATTTTGACCATGCCGACTTCACGGTGACGCAGCGAGCATCGGCGAGCCCCGACGGCACCGCCAGCGCTCGCCGAGGCCGCCGCTCGTTCGGCGGCGCGCCGGTGGCGTAGACCAAAGGAAGAGTGCCCCAAACGCGAGGGTATGTGTGTCAATCCGGGATTCGACACACGCTCCGCGTTTCAGATTGCAAGGATTGGCGCGGCCTGCAGCCGGTTGCGAAGCAAAAGTGGGTCTTACGCACTTTGTGTGACGACGGAGCCTTCAATTTTGGATGCAGGACGCGGGCGCGCAGTAGGTCGAGCTTTGCTCGGCCATACATCTGCCGCTTGAGGAACTTCAGTCGGTTGATCTGGCCTTCGACCTGCCCACTGCTCCAAGGCGAGGTGAAGGCGACCCTCACCGCCGACAAGTCCGCCGTCAGGCTGTCTGCAAAGCGTCTGATCTCCGGCGCTTGGGACTCTCGGGCGCGCCTCAACCACCGATCGAAGCCATCGACATCGCGACGGTGTATCAAGCCCAGGAACTCACGGGCGAGGCTGCTCGC
>Ga0105048_10007122_pt1 | contig 17988 bp, 19 predicted proteins | sample MAT05_FD_78382 | JGI IMG/M metagenome (GOLD analysis project Ga0105048, IMG submission 78382) | Freshwater microbial communities from Lake Fryxell liftoff mats and glacier meltwater in Antarctica - MAT-05 | ecosystem: Environmental > Aquatic > Freshwater > Ice > Liftoff microbial mat | place...
CCTTGGTATCCGGAAAGCAACTGAATCACCTGCTGCCGAACCTTGTTCAGGTCGGCGCCCAGCTTCACGAGGACTTGGGCTGCAACACCCTCGCCCTCGCGGATGAGGCCAAGCAGGATGTGCTCAGTGCCGATGTAGTTGTGTCCGAGCTGCAGTGCTTCGCGCAGGCTCAGCTCGAGCACCTTCTTGGCGCGCGGAGTGAAGGGGATGTGTCCGGTCGGCTGCTGCTGGCCCTGGCCGATGATGTCCTGGACCTGCTCGCGCACGGCATCCAGTGCGATGCCGAGCGACTCGAGTGCCTTCGCGGCGACGCCTTCGCCCTCGTGGATGAGGCCGAGCAGGATGTGCTCGGTGCCGATGTAGTTGTGGTTGAGCATTTTGGCCTCTTCCTGGGCCAAAACGACAACGCGACGAGCTCGGTCGGTAAATCTTTCAAACATGATTGCTCCCTAAGCACGGTGCAGGATTCCGTGCCGATACATAAGAGAGTAACTACGCCAACCCCCCAATACTGCCCCTGTTCGCCCTAGGCGTGACGCTTAAGGGCGCGCGCTCAGGCGGCGGTCGCGGGACCCCCTTCGCCCATCCCACCCCGTACGCCATGTCCCGCACCCCACGCCCCCGTATCGCGCTCCCGTATCGCGCTCCCGTATCGCGCTCCCGTTATCGCGCTCGCGTATCGCGCTCCCGTTATCGCGCTCACGTATCGCGCTCCCGTATCGCGCTCCCGTGTCGCGCTCCCCTACCGCGCTCCCGTGTCGCGCCCCCGTACCGAATGAAGGAAAAAGCGACTCGGCCTGTGGCGAGCACTGCGAACAGAGGCCATTCGGCGCGGTTTTGCCTTCATTTGGCACGGGGGCGGACGGGAAAGGATGCGCGCGGCGTGATTTTCTTATCGATAAACGTTATATTATCGATTGTCGTTGTTAATGATTGTCGTTAGGGGTTTACATGTTGGAGCGCACGGATCAGCTTTCCGGGGCGGGGTGGTCCGCCCGCACGACGCGCGGGTCCGTCTGGGTCATCTTCGCGGCATCCGCCCTCGCCGGCGTCGTGATTGTCGTTCTCGGCACACTCTCGATCGTCGACAGCTTGACGAGCGGACGCGTCGCGCTGATCTTGACGACGTCCGGACGATTGCCCGGGGAGGCGGATGCTGGGTCGGCCCGCATCGTCGAGGGTGCCTACGAGAGCGCCACGGTCGTGCTCGAGAACCTGTCGGGCGGCACCGTCGCCGTCGCCACGAGCGCCGCCGTGATCGGACTGCTCACCCAGGCCGCGGTGTGCGGCGCGATCGCGCTGCTCGCGTGGTGGCTGCTGCGACCCAGCACCTTCAGCCGCAGCCTGAGCCTGGGTATTGCCCTCGCCGGCGGGGTACTGCTGATCGGCGGGATCCTCTCGGTCGGCCTCGGCGGGTTCGCCTCGTGGATGGCCGCGACGGAACTCAATGACCCCGCCGCCGGGCTCGACGGATTTTGGCCGGTCTCGGCCTCACCCAACCTCGCCCCACTCATGCTCGGCTTCGTGTTGCTGCTCGTCGGGCTTGCACTCGAGGCCGGCGAGAAACTGCAGGACGACAATTCGCAGCTGCGGGACGACACCGCCGGGCTCGTCTGATGGCTGCGCGCGCCAGGGAGCCGGCGGAGGACACGGTCGACGACACCACCGGCATCCACTGTCGGCTCGATGAGCTGCTCGAAACTCGCGGCATGACGCTGACCCGGCTCAGCGAGCTCGTCGGAGTAAGCATCGTCAACCTGTCAGTGCTCAAGAATGACCGGGCGCGAGCGATCCGGTACTCGACTCTTGTTGCGATCTGCGACGCGCTCGACTGCGAAGTCGGCGAGCTGCTCGTGCGCAGCTAGTAGTCCCGGTCCGGCGCGCTACGCGTCGGTTGTCGACACGGGGCCGTCGGCGGGGAGCCCTCTACGGGCACGCTCGGCCGATTCCATCTCGGCGTAGATCTTGCGCTCCGTGCGGTCCGCGCGCAGAATCGTGCGCATCACGAGCCAGAAGATCAGGCCGACGAGGATGGTGGGCGTCAGCGAGAATGCGGCATTGGCCCAAAAGTTCTCTAACACCGTCTTATGATACGCGGGCCCGCTGGGAGCCGGCACCCGCACGGCATCCGCGCATCAGCCGCCCGCCAGCCCCCCGAGCACACCGGAGACCACGAGATACAGGCCGATGCCGCCGACGATGACCCACAAGATGATCCGGTTCTGGCTGATCTTCTTCGGGTCCTTCTTCTCTGGCGGCAGATAACTCATGGCCGAAACCCTACTCGATGCTGGCGGCGGCCACGCTGCGACGGTGCGGCTGCTCGGAGCGCGCGCTACTTGACGAGCGGGAACAGGATCGTCTCGCGGATGCCGAGGCCCGTGAGCGCCATCATCAGCCGGTCGATACCCATTCCCATGCCCCCGGTCGGCGGCATCCCGTGCTCGAGAGCGCGCAGGAACTCCTCGTCGAGGCGCATCGCCTCGACATCTCCGCCGGCGGCGAGCTGGGCCTGTTCGACGAAGCGCTCCCGCTGGATGACGGGGTCGACGAGCTCCGAGTAGCCGGTCGCGAGCTCGAAGCCGCGAATGTAGAGGTCCCACTTCTCAACCACGCCGGCGGTGCTGCGGTGATCGCGCACGAGCGGCGACGTGTCGACGGGGAAGTCCAGCACGAAGGTCGGGCGCACGAGTCCGGGCTTCACGTAGTGCTCCCACAGCTCCTCGACGAGCTTGCCGTGGGTCGGGTGCGGCACCTCGATCTCGAGGCGGGCCGCGTGCGCGAGCAACTCGTCGAACGGGGTCTGCGGGGTAATCTGCTCGCCGGCGGCCGCGCTGAGGGAGTCGTACATGCCGACGCGGTCCCACTCGCCGCCGAGGTCGTACTCGGTACCGTCGGCCCAGGTCACGACGTGCGACCCGGCGACGTCGAGCGCCGCGTTCTGCACCATCTCCTGGGTGAGCGTGGCCATCTGGTGGTAGTCGCCGTAGGACTGGTACGCCTCAAGCATCGCGAACTCGGGCGAGTGGGTTGAGTCGGCGCCCTCGTTACGGAAGTTGCGGTTGATCTCGAACACCCGGTCGATGCCGCCGACGACGGCGCGCTTGAGGAACAGCTCGGGTGCGATCCGCAGGAACAGTTCCGTGTCGAACGCGTTGCTGTGGGTCGCGAAGGGGCGGGCGGATGCTCCCCCGTGCATGGTCTGCAGCATGGGCGTCTCGACCTCGACGTAGTCGTGCCGGGCGAAGGTCGTGCGCAGCGAGGCGACTGCGGCGGCACGCGAGCGCACCATCGTGCGAGCTCCCTCGCGGGCGATGAGGTCGAGGTAGCGGCTGCGCACCCGCGTCTCCTCGCTGAGGTCGGTGTGCAGGTTGGGCAGCGGGCGGATGGCCTTCGCCGCAATCATCCAGTCGGTGACCATGATGGACAGCTCGCCGCGGCGGCTGGAGATGACCTCGCCCGCGACGAAGACGTGGTCGCCGAGGTCGACGAGGTCCTTCCAGCCGTCGAGCTTGTCCTGGCCGACCTCGGCGAGGCTCACCATCGCCTGGATGCGCGACCCGTCGCCGGACTGCAGCGACGCGAAGCAGAGCTTGCCGGTGTTGCGGGAGTGCACGACGCGGCCGGCCAGGCCGACGGTGTCGCCCGTCGCAGCATCCGCCTCAAGGTCGGGGAACTTGGCCCGTACCGCCGGGATCGTCGTCGTGATCGGTACGCCGACCGGGTACGCCTGGCCGCCCGACGCGATGAGGCGCTCGCGCTTCGCGAGGCGCACGGCGGTCTGCTCGGAGATCTCCTGCAGCTCGGCGAGGGCCTGGGCTGCGGCATCGGCTTCGCTCGGCTGGGGCATGGTGTCGGTCATGGGGGCTCCTGCACGGTTGTGGTTCGGCACGGCGGCGCGGTGGCGCGAGGGGCGCGGTGTCAACCGTCTAATGGTAGTCGGGCGGCGGGGCGGGGCCGATTCGCGCTGCGTCGGCGGCCCTTCCCGGGCGGCGCGGGCGGCCTGTCCGGGGCGGTGCGGGCGGCCTGTTCGGGGCTGTGTGGCTGCCGGCCCTCCGCCCCCGCGCGGTCACTGTTCAGTCGCGTGATCGTAAACACATGCGCGCGGGTGAATAGCGATCACGCACGCGAGCACAGCGGGCTCGTGGACGGACGGGTGGCGCGCCGCGATGGCCCACCCCTGCGTCCGGCTCACTCCGCCCGCGCGGGCTGACCGCGAGCCATCCCGCCACGCGCGGTCACTGTTCAGTCGCGTGGTTGTAATCACATGCGCGCGGGTGAATAGCGATCACGCACGCGAGCACAGCGGGCTCGTGGACGGGGACGGCTGGCGCGCCGCGATGGCCCACCCCTGCGTCCGGCTCACTCCGCCCGCGCGGGCTGACCGCGAGCCATCCCGCCACGCGCGGTCACTGTTCAGTCGCGTGATTGTTATCGCATGCGCTCGAGTGAACAACACCCGCGTGAGCGCGGCGGCGCGCGTCGCGGCGGGCGGGGCGCGGCGGGGCGGATGCTGCGACTCAGCCGAGTTGGATCGTTGCGTTGTCGATGAGCCGGGTATCGCCCACGCGTGCAGCGAGGAGCACGAGCGCCCGGCCGTGGTGATTGCCGTCGACGGGCAGGAAGGTCGCCGGGTTGACGACCTGCAGGTAGTCGAGCTGCACGGTGTCGTCGCCGGCCAGCACGGACTGGGCGGCCGCGAGCACAGCATCCGGCCCCCGATCAGCTGAGGACTCCGCTGCCTCGAGCGCGCGGGACAGCGCTCGGGCGGCGATGCGCTCGCGCGCGTCGAGGAAGCGGTTGCGACTCGACAGGGCGAGGCCGTCGTCTTCGCGCACGGTGGGCACGGTGGCCACCTGCACGTCGAAGTTGAGGTCGGCGATCATGCGCTTCACGAGAAACACCTGCTGGGCATCCTTCTGGCCGAACACGACGGTGTCGGGCCCCACGATGTGGAGCAGCTTGGCGACGACGGTGAGCACTCCGTCGAAGTGCCCGCGACGGGAGCGCCCCTCGTAGAGGTTGCCCATGTCGCCGGCCGTCACCTGGGTCGGCACGTCTCCGGCCGGGTACATCTCGCTGAGCGTCGGGGCGAACACGATCTGCACGCCGTGGGTGCGCAGCCGCTCGACGTCGGACTCGACGGTGCGCGGGTAGCGGTCGAGGTCGTCGCTCGCACCGAACTGCAGCGGATTGACGAAGATCGACACGACCACGATCTCGGCGCGCTCCTGGGCGCGTTCGACGAGTGCCATGTGTCCCTCGTGCAGCGCACCCATAGTCGGAACGAGGGCGACCCGCGGCCGGGTGGGACCCTCGGCGGCGGCACGAGTCTTGGCCTGACGGAGCTGGGAGCGCAGGCCCGCGATGGTTTCGACGACAACGGGCACGAGTCGATGCTACCCGCTCGGCAGCCCGCCGCCGGTGGCCTGCGCGGGGCGACGCCCGCAGCGACTACGGCGCGCGGCGCAGCGCGTTCTCGACGGAGGTGCGGACGAGTGGCGCGAGCAGGCGTCCGGGTGCTTCGATCCCGATCTCGGACAGGATGCCGGTGGCCTGCTCAACGATCGCGGCCGAGAAACTCGTCGCGGTCGCGATCGCCTCCGCGTATGCGGGGCGGTCCGCTTCGGCGACAATCACCGGCTCGCCGCCCATCTCCACCACCAGCGCCTGGCCGATCGGCTGCACCGGTGCCGCCGCGGTCACCGCGAAGTGGCTCTCGACGAGCCGCGCCAGATCGACTGAGGTGCCCGTGAAAGCCATCGCCGGGTGGATCGCAAGCGGGATCGCGCCGAGCGCCATCGCCGGAGCGAGCACGCCGGTGCCGAACCGGGCAACGGTGTGCATCACGAGCTGCCCGGGCTGCCAGGCCTTCGTCGCGGCGAGGCCGGCGACGAGTGCCTCGAGCTCCGACTCGGGCACGGCGAGGATCACGAGTTCGCTGCGCTCGACAAGCTCCGGCACCGGCAGGATCGGAACGCCGGGCAGGATCGCGTCGGCGCGTTCCACGCTCGCCGCGGAAATCGCCGAGATGCCGATGATCGCGTGTCCGGCACCCGCGAGGGCGGCGCCGAGGATGGGGCCGACATGTCCGGAGCCGACGATGCCGACGCCGAGGCGTCCTGACCTCTGGTGCGGGGCGGGGGTCATGGGAGCGTCCTGTCGGAGGAGTCCGCATCATGAGCTGGGCGATCGGGGGCGGCAGTGGGCGGCGCAGCAGTGCCGGAATCCGGAGCGGCCGCACCTGCAGCATCCGTCTCCGACGGACGATCAACCAGTCCCGCGTCGACCGCGTCGCGGTACTCGCCACCTTCTGCGGATCGCCACCGGTGCGAGGTGTCGCTGCCGGAGGCGCGCACGGCGGCCTCGGCCGACAGGGTGAACAACTCCACGGCGACGTCTGTGTCGATGGCGCCGAGCTCGGCGCTGATCGGGCCCGCGACAGTGTGCAGGCGCACCGCGGTGAGCCGCAGCATTCGCAGCAGCGGGCCCTGCTGCACCGACACGCTCTGCAGCCGCGGGTGCGGGACAAGCACGAGCTCGCGCCAGATCGCGCCCTTGCGCAGCAAAACGGCGGTCGGCGTGACGGCGAATCCGTTGCGGCGCCAGGAAAACCAGCGAATCACGCGGGCGCGGCGTGGGGAGTTGGTGAATCCGTCGTCCAGCGCGCCCGGTCCGGTCAGCCCGGCCAGGGCGAGGCCCTCGTCGAGCAGGTCGGGCATCAGAAGGTCGAGCACGCGGGTGACGTCGGTGAGGTTGCCGACGGGCAGCACCGTGGTGTTCTGCTGCCCGGCGGCCCCGTTCGTGGAGGACTGGCTGGCCCGGTTGACCTTGATCTCCCACCAGCCGGGTGCGCGCCAGAGCAGCGGCTGGCTCACCTTGACCGAGTGGATGCGGCCGGGCGGCAGCGTCTCGTTACTCGTCGTGAGGAGCCCGAAGCCGACGCGCACGCCGTCGGGGGTGCCCGCGATTGAATAGCGCAGCGACTTCAGGAACCGCTGCACGTAGAAGCCCACGACACCGAGCACCGCGGGGATCAGGCCGAAGAAGGCGATCAGCGACTCGGGGGCGGCGACCGAGGCGACGCTGACCACGGCGATCGCGACGACGAGGAAGATGGATGCGCCGCTCAGGAGGATCGACCCGATCAGCCGCCCGGTGCCGAGCTTGACGACCGACTCCGGCTCAGCCGCGTCGGGGTCGAGCTCGGGCGCGAGGAACTCGTGCATCCGCTGCTCGACGATCGACGCGGCCGCTTCGAGGGACGGGCGAACCCCGACACCCGCGCCGTTCGCGCGGAAGACGGATGCCGCGCGCGTGCCGGACGCGAGCCTCAGGATCTCGCGGCGCAGGTCGTCCGCCGCTGCGGAGCCAAGGTAGTCCAGGCGCACGTTGGCGTCCTGTCCGGCCTGGTTGACCTCGAGCCGCGCGGCACCGAACAGCCGCGCGAAGAACGGCCGCACGATGTTGATGCCCTGGATGCGGTCGAGCCGGGCCTTGCGGTTGGTGCGAAACAGCACACCGGAGCGCACCTCGACGACCTCCTCGGTGATCCGGAAGGTGTGCATGCGCCACGAGATGTAGAAGCCGAGCACGAGCACGGACAGCACCCCGAGCAGCGCGAGGAGCGCCCAGCCGAAGACACCCTCGCGGAAGAGGAGCTCGATCGGGTCGCCGCGCCTGAAGTTCGCACCGGGCACGAAGTTCTCGAAGAAGCGCTCGCGCAGGTTTGAGATCACGATGCCGATCACGGCGATCAGCACGATGCCGCCCTTGAGCAGGGGGGAAGCCGGATGCAGGTGGTGCCACTCACCATCGCTCAGCGAGGCGGCGAGTTCGGTGACGGGCTCGCCGCGGTCGAGGGGAACACCGGCCGCGCGACGGCCGTGTGCCGGGCGCTCGCCTTCGTCGGTCACAGCCCCGCCCGCCTGCTCTCGGCGAGCTCGACAAGGGCGTCGCGCAGTTCCTCCGCCTCGGCGGCGGGCAGCCCCGGAATGGTCACTCCGGTCGAGGCGGCGGCGGTGACGAACCGCAGCTCGCTCAGTCCGAGCACGCGGGAGAGCGGTCCGCGGTTGATGTCGATGAGCTGCATGCGCCCGTAGGGCACCGCGACGAACCGTTGCTGCAGCACCCCGCGGCGGAACACGAGGTCGTCGTCGCGCAGCTGGTAACCGATGGCGTGCACACGGCGCGGGGTGAACGCGGCGAGGAGCAGCACGAACCCGACCGCGGCGAGTGTCACCCATGGGGCTCCGTCCCAGCCGATGATGTAGAGCGGCGCTGTCGCGCCAGCGAGCACGACCGCGGTGACGACCAGTCCGAGCAGCTCGGCGATGACGTATTTGCCCGACACACGCCGCCAGGTGATCCCGGGCAGGTCGACTCGCTTGGTCTCGGTGCTCACGGTGTCCTCACTGGGGTTCTGCTCGGTCACGCCTCGGGGCTCGCGCGGAGGGGCTTGTCATCATCGTTGTCGTTGTCGGGCGGGATGCGGCACAGGAACTCGGCGACGAGGCCGCCGGCCAGCAGCACCCCGGCGCCGATGAGGGCGGCGATCGTCAATCCCAGCGAGCCTACCCCCGGTGCGACCGATCGGCTCAGCAGGTAGACAAGCAGCCCGATTCCGCCGCCGGTGAGCAGTCCACCGCTGAGAGCTGATGCCTTGGCGAGCATCACCACGCGGGTCGCGTAGAACGGGTCGACCGGACCGCGCGCGCTCGAGCCGCCCCGCACCATGCGGCCGATCGGCACGGCCATCAGCACCACGATCACGCCGATCGCGGCGAGCGCGACGGGCAGCGTGAACGGCGGGATGATGATGGGTCGGCCCATGGAGGCGAGCACCGCCTGCACGAGGCCGGCTCCCACGGCGCCGATCGCGACGAGCAAGAGGACCGTCGACGTCGTGGTGCGCTTCACGTGCGCACCGCCGCCATGAGCGGCGCTGCAGGGTAGGCCAGCACGACGTCGCTCGTCGCGGCGGCGAGCTCGGCTACAGCGCCGTGACCGGGCAGCTGCGCTGCAGGGTTCATCTGCGCCCACGGCACGAGCACGAATCCGCGTTGCCAGGCCCGCGGATGCGGCAGGGTGAGCCGGTCGTTGTTGTCGTGCGGACCGGCCGCGGTGATGATATCGAGGTCGAGCGTGCGATCGCCCCACCGTTCGGTGCGCACCCGGCCGAGCCGCTGCTCGATCTCGTTGAGGCCATCGAGGAGATGCTCCGGGCTGATCGCGCTGCGCACGGCGATGACCGCGTTGAGATAGCTCGGGGCGCTCTCGTCGACGCCGTCCGGCTTGAGCGCGGGCGACTCCACGATCTCGGATGCCGCGCTGACGACAACGCCGGGCAGCGCGTCGATCGCGCGCACCGCATCCCGCAGAGTCTGCTCTCGGTCGCCGAGGTTGCTGCCGAGGGCGATCACGGCCGGAAGCTCGACCCGCATCCGCTCCTCGCGGATCACGGGCGCGCCCGCGTGATGGTCACGGCGACGTCGGCGAACGGAACCGTGATCGGCGCGGAGGGCTTGTGCAGCGTCACCCGAACGCGTCGGGCGGGCCGGTGTTCGAGCACGACGGCGGCGATGCGCTCGGCGACGGTCTCGATGAGGTCGACCGGGTCGCGCTCCACCGCGGCGACGACCTCCTCGGCGAGCACACCGTAGTGGATCGTGCGCTCGAGCGCGTCGCTCGCCGCTGCCGCGGCACAGTCGAGCCACACGGTGACGTCGATGATGAATTCCTGGCCCTCGGTCCGCTCGTGCTCGAAGACGCCGTGGTGTCCGGCCGCGCGCAGCCCGGTGAGCGTGATCGAGTCGAGCGGCAGCGGCTCAGACCTGGGCTCGGACTCGGGCTCCTCGCCGGTGGGCTCGGGCCCGGTGATCTTCGGTGCCGGATGCTGGTGTTCCGGCACCTCGATCCGCCCGGTCGGCTCCGGCCCGGTGAGTTTCGGTGACGAAGGTGAGGAGGGTGACGACGGCGTCGCCGGGGACTCGTCCTGGCTCGCGGTCACCGCACTGCTCCGTTCATGGCGCTCCACACGTCGAGTGCCGCCGTGGTCGCGGGCACGTCGTGCACCCGAACGCCCCAGGCGCCTGCCTCGGCCGACAGCGCGCTGATCACGGCGGTGGCCGGGTCCCGCTTGCGGGGCTTTGCACCCTCGGGAAGCAGCTCGCCGAGGAATCGCTTGCGGGACGCGCCGACCAGGAGGGGGTGGCCGAGGGCGCGCAGCTCGCGGAGACCGCCGAGCAGCTCCCAGTTCTGCGCGGAGTCCTTCGCGAAGCCGATTCCCGGGTCGACGATGATCTGCCCGGGGTGCACCCCCTGCATGATCAGCGCCGCGATGCGGTATTCCAGTTCGAGTCGCACCTCGCCGATAACGTCCCGGTAGGCGGTGCGCGCCTCGCTCGGCCCGCGGGAGTGCATCGCGATGAACATGAGCCCGGTCTCGGCCGCGACTCTCGCCATGTCAGCGTCGGCGGTGCCGCCGGACACGTCGTTGATGATTGCGGCGCCCCGCTCGGCGGCCGCTGCGGCGGTGCTCGCGTTCATCGTGTCGATGCTGAACGGGATGCGCCGCGTGGCAAGCTCGTCGAGCACGGGCAGCACTCGGCGCTGCTCCTCGTCGATGGGCAGACGCTCAGATCCTGGCCTGGTCGACTCGCCGCCGACGTCGATGATGTCGGCACCGCACTCGCGCATGTGGGCCGCGTACTCCACGGCCGCGCCGACGGAGCCGTGTGCCCCGCCGTCGCTGAACGAGTCGGGAGTGACGTTGAGGATGCCGAGGATCAGCGGTCGCACCGGACCGGTCGGACGAGATCCGGCCGGCTTCGCGCGCCGGGACCGCTTGGGTGCCGCAGCAACGTGGGTGGTGGACTGGTTAGTCACGGGGCGCTCCGATCATCGTGATGATTTCGGCCCGCCCGACGGGATCCGCGAGCGTGCCGCGCGCTGCCATCGTCACCGTCGAACTCCGCGTTTGGCGCACACCGCGCGCCGAAACACACTGGTGGGCCGCGTCGACGACGACGAGCACCCCACGGGGATCAAGACCTGCTTGAACAGCATCCGCAATCTCCTCGGTCAATCGTTCCTGGAGCTGCGGGCGCGATGCAAGCGTATCGACCACGAGGGGCAGACGGCTAAGTCCGATGATCTTCTCCCGCGGAACGTAGGCGATGTGGGCCACACCCGTGAACGGGAGGAGGTGGTGCTCGCACATCGAGCGCACCTCGATATCGCGCAGCAGCACGAGGTCGCTCGTCGCGGAGTCGACCGGGAGGGTGTCGACGAGGTGCTCGAGCGGATCACGGCCGAGGCCGGAGAAGTACTCGGCGTGGGAGAGCGCGACCCGGCGCGGGGTGTCGACGAGCCCGGGCCGCGTCGGGTCCTCACCGATCGCGGCGAGGATCTCGGCGACCGCGGCGGCGATGCGAGCGGTGTCGATGCCGGCCATCGGGGCTAGGCCGGGGCGACGCCGGGCGCCTGACGGCGTGGGGCGCGTTTCGCCGTCGGCTTGGGCTCCGAGTCGATGGCGCCCTCGGTCGAGCCCGCGTCGATCGGGGCTTTCTCCGGCATCAGGATCGGCGGACGGTCCGACACGGGACGCTTCGTGCTCGAGAGCCACTGCGGGCGAGCAGGGAGCTTCTTGACCCCGGCGAAGATCTCCTTCAACTGGGTCTGGTCGAGCGTCTCCCGCTCGAGCAGCTCGTGGGCGAGCGCGTCGAGGATTTCGCGGTTCTCGTTGAGCACGCTCCACGCCTCGTCGTGCGCGTTCTCGATGAGGGTGCGCACCTCGGCATCCACCTGCTCGGAGAGCCGCTCAGAATAGTCACGGGAGCCGCTCATCTCGCGACCGAACATCTCGTTGTGGTTCGAGCCGAGCTTGACCGAGCCGATGCTCGCACTCATGCCGAACTCGGTGACCATCTTGCGCGCGGTCGAGGTGGCCTTCTCGATGTCGTTCGACGCACCCGTGGTCGGGTCGTGGAAGACGATCTCCTCGGCGACGCGGCCGCCCATGGCGTAGGCGAGCTGGTCGAGCAGTTCGTTGCGGGTCACCGAGTAGCGGTCCTCGAGGGGCATCACCATCGTGTAGCCGAGGGCGCGGCCGCGCGGCAGGATCGTGATTTTCGTGACCGGATCGGTGTTGTTCATCGCGGTCGCCACGAGCGCATGCCCACCCTCGTGGTATGCGGTGATGAGCTTCTCCTGGTCGCGCATGACGCGCGTGCGGCGCTGCGGGCCGGCCATGACGCGGTCGACTGCCTCGTCCAGGGCGCGGTTGTCGATGAGCTGCGCGTTCGACCGGGCCGTCAGCAGCGCGGCCTCATTGAGCACGCTGGCGAGGTCTGCTCCCGTGAATCCGGGGGTCTTCCTGGCGAGCACCTCGAGGTCGACTCCGGCGGCCATCGGCTTGCCTGCCGCGTGCACTTCGAGGATCTTCTTGCGGCCGATCATGTCGGGGGCGTCAACGCCGATCTGGCGGTCGAAGCGTCCGGGGCGCAGCAGGGCGGGGTCGAGGATGTCGGGGCGGTTGGTCGCGGCGATGAGGATGACGTTGGTCTTGACGTCGAATCCGTCCATCTCGACGAGCAGCTGGTTGAGGGTCTGTTCGCGCTCATCGTGACCGCCACCCATGCCGGAGCCGCGGTGCCGACCGACAGCGTCGATCTCGTCGACGAAGATGATCGCGGGTGAATTTTCCTTGGCCTGGGTGAACAGGTCGCGCACGCGGCTGGCTCCGACGCCGACGAACATCTCGACGAAGTCCGAACCGGAGATCGAGTAGAACGGCACGTTCGCCTCGCCGGCGACGGCGCGGGCGAGCAGGGTCTTGCCTGTTCCGGGAGGGCCATACAAAAGAACGCCCTTGGGGATGCGGGCGCCGACGGCCTGGAACTTCGCCGGCTCCTTGAGGAAGTCCTTGATCTCGCGGAGTTCCTCGATGGCCTCGTCGGCTCCGGCGACGTCGTCGAAGGTGACCTGCGGGGTCTCCTTGGAGACGAGCTTGGCCTTCGATTTGCCGAACTGCATCACCTTGTTGCCGCCGCCCTGCATGCGGCTGAGCAGGAACCAGAAGATGAGGCCGATGATGAGGAACGGGATGATCAGCCCGAGCAGCGATGTGAAGAAATTGGTGGTGGTGACCTCATCGTCGAACGTCGTCACGTTCGAGCCGTTGATGGCGGCGATGACTTCTTCGCCGCGGGGGGTCGCGTACTTGAACTGAACGTTCTCACCGTCGTCGCCAGCGTTCTTGAGCACGAGGTCGACTCGCTGCTCGCCGTCGATCACGGTTGCCGTCGCGACCTTGTTGTCCTTGAGGAGCTCGAGGCCCTCCTGGGTCGTGATCTCCTTGAAGCCGGACCCGGTGAGCAGGCTGAACCCGATCGATACGACGACAACCGCCAGCAGGATGTAGACGAGCGGGCCGCGCAGGAACTTCTTGAAATCCATAGTGTCCCGGGTGTCGGCCCGGCGCCTTTCTTCAAGGTATTAGTGGTGTCTGTCAGGTTACCGCCGCGGGGCTGGATGCCTCCCGCGTGTTTGCTGGCGGCGTAATGACCGGGTCTGAAGGGTCAGGCGCCGTAGATGTGGGGCGCAAGCACGCCGATTCCGCGCAGGTTGCGGTACTTCTCCCCGTAGTCGAGCCCGTAGCCGATCACGAACTCGTTGGCGATCTCGAAGCCCGCGTAGCGCACGTCGACGTCGACCTTGGCCGCCTTGGGCTTGCGCAGCAGTGCGCAGATCTCGACGGATGCCGCGCCGCGGCTCTCGAGGTTGGCGCGCAGCCAGGAGAGGGTGAGCCCCGAGTCGATGATGTCCTCGACGATGAGCACCTTGCGTCCGGTGAGGTCGGTGTCGAGGTCCTTCAGGATTCGCACGACGCCCGACGACTGCGTGCCGGAGCCGTAGGACGATACCGCCATCCAGTCCATCTCGATCGGCAGGGTGAGCGCCCGGGCGAGGTCGGCCATCACCATGACCGCGCCCTTGAGTACGCCGACGAGCAGGAGGGTCTCCCCGGCGTAGTCCGCGTCGATGCGGGCGGCGAGTTCGGTGATCTTGTCGTGGATCTGCTTCTCGGTGGAGAGCGTCGAGTCGAAGACATCAGCAATGTCGGTGAGTTGCATCGTGCTCCGGTGGGTCGTGTCAGCCGTGGGGGTGGATGGCGGCAGCGCTGAAGACGATCAGACCGTGTCGCCGTTCCACCCTAACGCCGGGGAGGTCCAGCGCCCCCTGCCCGTGCCAATCGGTGACGAGGCGTGCGACCTCGAGCGTGTGCGCACGGCCGAGCGAAACGTGGAACTCGGCCTGCACCGCCAGGCGGATGAGGCGCTGGCGGAGTGCGGGCGGGTTCGCCGCGAGCGCCGCGACGGGCAACGAGATGCCGGCCTCGGCGCTTTCGGCGAGTTCCTCGATGATCTCGGATGCGAAGTGGTCGAGCGCTTCGGCATCCTCCCGCAGCTGCTCAGCGGTGCGCGCGAGGGCCTCCGCGATGCCCGGCCCGAGTTCCCTCTCGAGGGTGGGGAGTACCAGCTGGCGCACGCGCACCCGGGTGTACACGGAATCGGTGTTCTGCGGGTCGTGCCAGGGCACGAGCCCGGCATCCGCGCAGGCCCGCTCCGTGACCGGGCGGCGGATGCCGAGCAGCGGCCGCAGGTAGGCCCCGGATTCGCGGGCCATGCCCCAGAGACTCGAGGCACCGCTGCCGCGCGCGAGGCCGAGCAGCACGGTCTCGGCCTGGTCGTCGAGGGTGTGTCCCAGCAGCAGCCGGGTGGCTCCGGTGTCGGCGAGCGCGGCGTCGAGGGCGGCGTAACGGGCATCGCGGGCGGCGGCCTCCGGTCCCCCGGCGCCGTCGACGGTGACCTCGCGCACGAGAATCGGGTCGAGCCCCAGGCCGGCGGCGGCGCGAGCGGCGTCCGCTGCGGCATCCGCAGATCCGGGCTGTAGCCGGTGGTCGACGATCACGGCGCCGGCCCGCAGCCCGAGCCGGGGCGCCTCGAACGCGGTCGCCGCGGCGAGGGCGAGCGAGTCCGCGCCACCGCTCAGTGCGACGAGGACGAGGGGGCGGCGGGGCTCGGCGGTCTCGGCGGTCTCGGTGGGCTCCGTGGTCGCGTCCGCGGCGGGCAGCGCGGAGGTCAGGGCCGTGCGCACCGCGCGGCGCACATCGGCAATCGCGGGAGTCAGACGGCGGCGGATGGTCATCCAGTAACGTTATTGCAGCGCGCCGCCGGTCGGTCCCGCGCATCCGCTTCCCGAACCAGCATCCACTTCGCCGTTCCACGAAAGGTTCCGCCATGTCCAGCTACGACGCCGTCATCGAAATTCCCAAGGGGAGCCGTAACAAGTACGAGGTCGACCACATCACCGGTCGCGTGTACCTCGACCGCGTGCTGTTCACCGGGTTCGTGTACCCCACCGACTACGGCTTCTTCGAGAACACCCTCGGACTCGACGGCGACCCGGTCGACGTGCTCGTGCTGCTCGACTACCCGCTGTTCCCGGGCGTCGGCGTGAAGGTGCGCCCAGTCGCGGTGTTCAACATGACCGACGACGGTGGATCCGACGCGAAGGTCATCGCGGTGCCCGCGACCGACCCGCGCTGGTCGCACATTCAGGATCTGAACGACATCCCGGAGTACACCCGCAAGGAGATCGAGCACTTCTTCGAGCACTACAAGGACCTCGAGCCCGGCAAGTGGGTCAAGACCGAGGGCTGGGGCGATGCGGCCGAGGCTGACGCGATCGTCGTCGCGGGCATTGAGAAGCTCACGCTCGAGGGCGCGCACTAGGCGCTCTCACGAGGCTCTCGCACTCAGCGGCAGGGCGGCTGCGGGCTGGAGGCTGCGGGCTGCGGGCTGCGGGCTGCGGGCTGCGGGCTGACCAGCATTCGCTATCGCTGTCGCTGCGGCCCGCGCCCGTTTGTAGCATCGCCCTCCGCGTGGGCGCCCGTGTGTGACAACTGCGCCCGCTCGAGCGGGCGCACACGTCACAAACGGGCGCGGGCATCGGGAGACGGCCGAGTGCGACGCCGTCGCGTCGCGCTGTACGGCCCAGTGCCCCTTCACTCGGGCGGCACCGACGACAACAATCGGCTGCCAACAATCAGCTGACAACAACGAGCAACTGGGTTGCGGCTACCGACTTACCAGCATCCGTCCTAGAACGAAACGCCCTGCGCCCTCATGAACTGCACGGGGTCGACGGTGGCGCCACCGCGGCGCACCTCGTAGTGAAGGTGGCATCCGGTCGATCCGCCGGTGCTGCCGACGAGGGCGATGAGCTGGCCCGCGCCGACCGACTGGCCGCGGGAGACGAGCAGCCCCCCGTCGAGGATGTGGGCATACGCGGTGGACAAGCCGCCGCTGTGGTTGATTGACACGAGGTTGCCGTAGCCGCCGCTCCAACCGGCATAGCTGACCGTTCCCGATGAGGCCGCATAGATGGGGTAGCCGCACCCGGCGCCGATGTCGGTACCCGCGTGGAACGCGTAGACGCCGGAATACGGGTTGACCCGGAATCCGTAGGAGCTGCTGACGTAGCCGGAGGACGGACGCACCCACGAGCCGGACGGCGACGGCGTTCCGCCGGCCGCTGCGGCTGCTGCGCCCGCATTACCGGCAGCGGAAGCGGCCGCGGCCGCTGCCGCTGCTTGCGCTGCGGCGGCCCGTGCGGCGGCGACGGCAGCCTGACGCGCCGCTTCGACACGTCTCGCCTCTTCTTCGCGGGCGCGGACGCCGGCTTGATAGTCGGCCTCGGTTGCCGCGCGGTTCTCCTCGAGCACTGCGAGCTGCGCGCGCAACACCGCCTCGTTCTCCTGCTGCTCGGCGAGGGCGGCCGCGGCGGCATCTGCGGCGGCGGTCGCGGCCTCGAGGGCGGCGGCGGCGGCATCCGCGAGGTCCTGCAGGGCGTCCTTGGCGACGTTCGCCTGGTCGGTGAGCGATTGGGCCGTGTTCTGGTCTTCGATGGCCTTCTGGTAGATGCCGGCCGACTGGTCGGTGATCTTGCTCGCCATGCCGAGTTGGGAGAGCAGGTCGGCGGCGGACGCGCCGTCGAAGAACAGCGAGGCGGAGACGTCGCCTCCTCCTGAGCGGGCGAGGCGTGCTGCGAGCTGACCGGCGCGGAGCTTCGACTCCCCCGCCGTGAGCTGGGCCTCGTCGGCCTGCAGCTGAAGCTGATCCGCCTTGTACTTCGCCTCATCGAAAGCTTGCTGGGCCTCCTGGTACTCCTCGCCGCGGGCCTTCTCGGCGGCCTTGGTCTCTTCGACCTGAGTGGCGAGCTGCTGAAGCACCGCCTCGATGCGGGCGACCTCGGCTTGCTTAGCGGACGAGTTGTTGCGGGCGTTCTCGACATCGGCCCAGGTGGGGTAGTCGATCGCGAAGGCGGGCTCGGATGCGTTGCCTGTGATCCCGGCGGTCGTTGCGATCGCGATTGCAGCAATGACGGACAGGAAGCGGACGCGCGCGCTCATAGGCGGGCGAACGAGGCTACCTGAGCCCGTCGCCCCCCGGCGGCGTTCAGCGTTTTTCATGAATCCCCGATTTGTGCGATCCCGACTGCTCGGAATCACGCGGTCGCTTCCCTGCAAACGCCGCCAAGCCTAGCAACGCCGGCGCGCGGAGCGCCACACAACTCTCAACAATCAGTTGAACGTATCGCGTGCTGCCCACAAGCGTCAAATGGTGATCAGCGCGACCCCGATCGCGGCAACACACCACGGTTTTGCAATTCGGCTCAGCCCACGTATGCTTACGTCTCGGTTGCTACGAAGTTCTTTTGCTTCATGGCCCCATCGTTTAGTGGCCTAGGACGGCGCCCTTTCACGGCGTTAACACGGGTTCGAATCCCGTTGGGGTCACAAAAACATCAGAATTAAATAGCATGGCCCTGTAGCGCAGTTGGTTAGCGCGCCGCCCTGTCACGGCGGAGGTCGCCGGTTCAAGTCCGGTCAGGGTCGCAAAGGCACGGATTTACTCTCGCCAG
>Ga0105048_10007123_pt1 | contig 17987 bp, 19 predicted proteins | sample MAT05_FD_78382 | JGI IMG/M metagenome (GOLD analysis project Ga0105048, IMG submission 78382) | Freshwater microbial communities from Lake Fryxell liftoff mats and glacier meltwater in Antarctica - MAT-05 | ecosystem: Environmental > Aquatic > Freshwater > Ice > Liftoff microbial mat | place...
TTGATGCGCCTCGTCCAGGATCACCGTGTTGCAGGCCGGCAGCAGCTCGGCCATGCCTTCGTCCTTGAGCATGACATCGGCAAAAAACAGGTGGTGATTGACCACCACCACATCGGCCTGCAGCGCGTCGCGGCGCGCGGCCAGCACGTAGCAGTCCTTTTGATACGGGCACTCCTGGCCCAGGCAGTTCTCGCGGCTGGAAGTCACGTAACTCCACACTGCCGCGTTCTCGGGCACCTGGGCAAACTCGGCGCGGTCGCCGGAGGCGGTGGCCTTGTGGCCGCTGGCAATCAGGCGCAGGAAACGCGCGTCTTCCTTCGAGGGCAAACGCCCGGCCTCGATGGTTTTTTCAAGATGGTAGTGGCACACGTAATTGGCGCGGCCCTTGAGCAAGGCCACCGTCACCGGCGCCTTGAGCGCCCGGCGCACCGCCGGAATGTCGCGGTGAAACAGCTGATCCTGCAGGTTCTTGGTGCCGGTCGATACGATTACCTTGCCGCCGGCCAAGAGTGCCGGCACCAGGTAAGCCACCGTCTTGCCGGTGCCGGTGCCTGCTTCCAGCACGGCCACGCCCGCGGATTCGATCGCGTTGCGGATCGCGTGCGCCATCTCGACTTGTTGCGGACGATGCCGGAAGCCGGGAATCGCTGCGGCCAGCGGGCCGGAGGCAGACAGAAGCGCGTTCAGATCGATATCGGGCAAGGCCGTACTTGCCCGGTGCCGCACCGTTGCAAGTCGTATCAGGAGGAGCTGCGATTTTAACGCACACCACCCGGCGGGCCGCAGCACGCGCGCGGCTGAGGCGATGCCGATACGGCTATTCGACCTTGATGTTCATGCCACGTACCAGCGGCACCCAGCGCGCGCGCTGCGCCGCGCCGAAGGCCTCCGCGGTTTCGGGGGTCGAGCCGACCAGGTTTTGCGCCCCAAAGCCCTCGATGCGCTTGCGGATGTCAGCGCTGTCCAGCGCGCGGTTGAGCTCGCGGTTGATGCGCTCGATGATGGCCCGCGGTGTGGCCCTGGGAACGATCAGGCAGTTCCAGGTATAGGCCTCATAGCCCGGCACACCGGCTTCGGCGAAGGTCGGTACATCCGGATAGTCGGGGTGGCGCTTGCCATTGGTCGCCAGGATGCGCATCGCCCCGCTCCTGTGGTGCTGACCGGCGGTCGAGAAGCCGTCGAACACCAGATCAACCACGCCGGCAGCCAGGTCGACCATCGCCGGCCCATTGCCCTTGTAGGGCACATGCAGCAGATCGACACCTGTCTCCTTCTTGAAGCTCTCGCCCACGATATGGCTGATCGAACCGTTGCCACCGGAGCCGTAGGTAATGCGGCCCGGATTGGCACGGGCCGCTGCGATCAGCGCCGCCATGTCGGCCCAGCCGCCCTTCTTCGACGACACCAGCACCAGCGGCGTGCTGGAAATCAGGCCGACGGTGGTCAGGTCGCGCTCGATGTCGAACGGCATCGAACGAAACAGTGCCGGGTTCATCACCAGTTGCGAACTGGTGCCAAGCCCGATGCTGTAGCCGTCCGGCGGCGCCTTGGCCACCGCATCGGTGCCGATCATGCCGCCGGCGCCGGTACGGTTCTCCACCGTCACCGGCTGCCCCAGGGATTCGCTGAGCTTGGGGGCCAAAAGGCGCGCGATCACATCGTTGCCGCTGCCGGTGGCAAAGGCGACCACGATGCGCAAGGGGCGCGCCGGCCAGCTTTCCTGGGCCAGCGCGTTGCGCCCGAACACACTGCCTGCAAGGCCGGCACCAACAGCAACAGCAAATTTGCGACGATTCATCTTCTCTCTCCTCGGTCGCGGCTGCGCTATCTGCCGGTCCAGTTGGGTGCGCGCTTTTCCACAAACCCGGCGCGCCCTTCCCTGGCGTCCTCGGTCAGCGCGAGCGTCATGATCTGTGATTCGAGGAAGGAAATCGCCTGCTCGAAGGTCATGTCGGCAGCGGCGCGCATCATCGCCTTGCCGCGCCGGATCGCGGTCGGCGACTTGCTGACGATGCGTTCTACCAGCCACTCGGTCTTGGCATCGAGTTCAGCCGCCGGCACCACGTAGTTCACCAGGCCGATGCGCTCGGCGCGGGTGGCGTCGATCGGCTCGCCGGTGATGCACATCTCGGCGATATGACGCGGCCCCACCAGATGCTGCAGCACCGACAGCACCTGCGCGGGGAACACACCGATCCTCACCTCCGGCAGGCCGAAGCTCGCATGCTCGGCCGCCACCGCCATGTCGCACATGCCGAACAGGCCCATGCCGCCGGCCAGGCAATGGCCATTGACGCGCGCCACCATCGGCACGCTGGAAATCCAGGCATGGCGCAGCAGATCCGCATATTCGAGATGCGGAATCGAAGGGTCGTACTGAAATGAGCCGGATCCCTTGGCCAGGTCGGCACCGGCGCAAAACGCCTTGGCACCGGCGCCGGTGATCACGATCACCCGCACCTCGGGGTCGGCCTGGGCCAAGTCGATGCCCTTGCGCATGCCGGTGAGTACGGCCGGGCTCATGGCGTTGCGCCGCTCCTCGCGATTGATGGTCAGCCACAGGGCGCGGCCGCGTTTTTCGATCAGAAGGTCTGCACTGCTTGCCTGGTCAGGCATGGATGTCTCCCATTTTTTGAATGTTGAACCTACTTGTTTGGCACAGGTCGCGCAAATGTCATGGCAGCAACGGATTGCGCACAACCAGTGCCTTTTCAGATGCGAATTCGTTCTACGCGTGCACGCTGATGGTGCCGCTAGCGGCAAGCGCTGCCTCCACCCAGACGTCTTTCGAGGCGCCCGAAGACAGCAAATGGAGGAGTATGTTGGTATCGAAGAAATGCAGAGCCGCGCAGATTGGCCTGCAGCCGGTCAAAGGACACCAGCCGGTCAAAGGACACCAGCCGGCAGGCGTAGCGCAAGGCTGTTGCCCCACTTGGAGACTTGCATGATGCCCTCGTCATGGCTTTGATATCCACCCTTGATTGTATGTCCAAATTGTCATGGAATTGCCAACCGATACATGTATCTGGTGGACACCAAGGTCATCAGCGAAGCACGCAGGGGCGCCAAAGCGAATCCCGGGGTCGGCCCGTTCTGGCCATCGGCGCGCAACGAGGAAATCTGCATCACCGTGCAGATCATGGTCGAGAGGCGGCAAGCCCTTCATTGGATTCGAGCCGCGCGACGCTTGGGAAGACGCTAAACAAGTCCCTGGGATGCAGGCTATCGAACGGAAATGCCCTTCAATGCAAACGCTTGCAAGAGCGGCTTTCTCAACCTGCGGACTTATTCAATTCTTTTTTAGCGCAACTGCGCGTAGATCCGCTCGGCCAGTTCGCGACTGATGCCTTCGATGGTCGCCAGATCTTCGACCCCGGCGCGCTTCACGCCCTGCAGCCCGCCAAAGCGCGCCAGCAGGCGCTGTCGGCGTTTCGGCCCCACGCCCTCGATATCCTCCAGGCTGGAAGTCACCCGCGCCTTGTCGCGCTTGGCGCGCTGCCCGGTGATGGCGAAGCGGTGTGCCTCGTCGCGCACGGTCTGCACCAGGTGCAGCGCGGGGCTGTCGCTGGCCAGGTTGATCGCCGCCCGGCCGTCGACAAACACCAGGGTCTCAAGGCCCGGCTTGCGCTCCTCACCCTTGGCCACGCCCACCAGCAAGGGTTCGGTCAGGCCCACCTCGACTAGCACCTGGCGCGCGATTTCGATCTGACCCGTGCCACCATCGATCAGGATCAGGTCAGGCTTGATGCCGTCACCGGCCGCCACTTTTTCGTAGCGCCGCGTGAGCACCTGGCGCATCGCCGCATAGTCGTCACCCGGCGTGATGCCGCTGATGTTGAAGCGGCGGTAGTCACCCGATTGCATCTTGTGATGGTGGTACACCACGCATGAAGCCTGGGTCGCCTCGCCCATGGTGTGGCTGACGTCGAAGCATTCGATACGCAGCGCCTCGAACCCGGCCGCCGGCTCGTCGAGCCCGAGAATCCCGGCCAACAGGCGCGTGCGCGCCTGCGCCGTGCCGCGCTCGGCCAGCAGGCGTTCGAGCGCGATGGCGGCGTTTTTCTCGGCCATGGTCAGCCACAGGCGGCGCTGTTCCTGCGGAAAGCGCACCACGGCGATTTTGCGCCCGGCGTCGCAGGACAATGCCTCGGCCAGTTCCTCGACATCCTCCAAATCGAAGTTGATGACGATCGTGTTCGGAATGAAGCGCCCCGGATAGTGCTGCACCATGAAGGCCGCCAGCACGTCGCCGGCGCCGGCATCGTCCACATGCTGCGGAAAGAACTGTTTGTCGCCCAGGTGGCGACCGCCGCGCACCATCGCCAGGCTCACGCAGGCGAGTCCCCCGCGCACCACCGCGGCGATGATATCGACATAGGTCTCGTTGGCGGCCTCCGCGCCTTGCGCCTGCAGCACCCTTGAGAGCGCGCCGATGCGGTCGCGAATCGCCGCCGCTTCCTCGAAAGCCAGCGCCTCCGCCTTGGCCTGCATGCTCGTTTGCAGCTCGCCCAGCACCTCCTGCGAACGCCCGGAAAGAAAGCGCGCCGCGTCGCGCACGTCGCGCGCATAGTCGGCTTCGGCGATGCTGTTCACGCAGGGCGCGCTGCAGCGCGCGATCTGGTGCAGCAGACAGGGCCGCGAGCGGTTTGAATACACGCTGTCGTCGCAGGTGCGCAGGCGGAACACCTTCTGCAATATCTGGATCGACTCGCGTACCGCCCAGGCATTGGGAAAGGGGCCGAAGAATTGGTGCTTCTTGTGAAGCGTACCGCGATAAAAGCGGATTTGCGGAAACGCGTGCCCGCTGATCATCAGGTAGGGGTAGCTCTTGTCATCGCGAAACAGGATGTTGTAGCGCGGCGCCAGCTCCTTGATGAGATTGTTTTCCAGGAGCAATGCCTCGCCCTCTGAGCGCGTTACCGTGACATCGACCCGCACCACCTGGCTCACCATGTGGGCGATGCGCGGGCTGGAATGGGTTTTCTGGAAGTACGAAGACACGCGTTTCTTCAAGTCGCGCGCCTTGCCCACATACAGCACCCGCCCCTGGGCATCGATGTGGCGATACACGCCCGGCAGTCCCGGGCAGTTCTTCAGAAACTCGGCAACATCGAAAGGAAGCGGTGGCGGCGCATCGCCTGCCGCCTCGCCCGCGGGGGCCGGCGGGTCGTCGGGCGTGCCCTGCGCCACGGTCATCGGTCGACGAGCGCGCGCGCGCGCGCGAACACCGCCTCGAACATTTCCGGCGTCAGGCGGCGCGTATTGGTGTTGTAGCGGCTGCAGTGGTAGCTGTCGACCAGCGTCACCCCACCGGGCAGGGCGTGTTCGGCCGCATGGACGAACTTGCAATGCGATTTCTTCAGACCCAGCGCGCTCAGTGCGGCGCCGTGCGCGATCAGACCCAGGGCCAGAACCACGCGCGTGCCGGGCCGCGCCAGGTCGGCCGCCAGATAGGGGTTGCAACGGCTGATCTCGGCCGTGTCCGGCTTGTTGTCAGGCGGCAGGCATTTCACCGCGTTGCTGATGCGGCAGCCGCTCAAACGCAGGTCGTCGTTCCCATCCGGCGAGAAACTGCCACTTGCAAAACCGAATTTCGCAAGCGTGGCATACAACAGGTGGCCGGCGTGATCGCCGGTGAACGGGCGGCCGGTACGATTGGCGCCGTGCATGCCCGGCGCCAGGCCCACGATCACCAGCGGCGCGGCGGCCGCGCCAAAGGGCGGCACCGGCTTGCAAAAGTAGGCCGGGTGATCGGCCTTGACCTGATCCAGGAACGCCGCCAGACGCGGGCAGGCGCGGCAATCGGCGCGGTAAACAGGCTTTTGCATGGCCGAATTTTACTCGCGCCCCGCAGGCCCAGGCCGCAGCGCCAGTCAGCTTGGTTTTGGCATTGCAGGCTTCACTGCGCCGTGATGCCAATCATGTCGATCAGCCCCTTGAAGAACGTGCGATCTTCCTGCACCTCACGGGCGAACGCCTGCGGCCCGCGAAAGTCCGGGTACTGGCTGAATTTGCGCATCTTCTCGCCGGCATCCGCCGCGACCAGCATGCCGATGGCGTCGGCGTTGCCGCCCGCCGGGCCTGCCGCGACGCGCTTGAGTTGCTGTTTCGCCCGCGCGGTTTGTGCCGCGCCTGTGTCTGCACCAAAAACCAAACACACGCCAATACCCCACGCAGCAGCTTCCTTGATGGCTTCATCCTGATCGCATTGTTTCGACCTGCCGTCTCATTTGCCGCTGAAGCGCGGCTTGCGCTTTTCCTTGAACGCGGCCAGCGCTTCCTTCGAATCCTCGCTGTCGCGCACCAGGCCGAGATCGCGCCCGGCGCGCGCCATGCGCTCCGACGGCCCCTGCGCCAGCACACCCTCGGTGACAAAGCGTTTCAGGGTGGTCAGCACCATCGGCGACATGCTGGTCATTTCGCGCGCCATCGCCAGCGCCGCGCTGACCTGCTGCCCGACCGGCACCACCTGGTTGACCAGGCCCACCTCGTAGGCACGCTTGACGTCCCAGGTTCGGCACAGCAGAATCATTTCCATCGCCATCTTGTGCGGAATGCGCGCCGCCAGTCCGGCGATCATGCCGCCAGTGAAACCCAGCCTGGCCTCGGGATACGAGAACCTGGCGTTCTCGGCCGCCACCAGCAGGTCGCACATCATCGCCGCCACCATGGCACCGCCCACGCACCAGCCGCCGACCGCGGCGATCACCGGCTTTTCGGTCGTGATGCCCACCGTCGGAATGCAGCGCCACAGTTCCGGCATGTCGGTCACGTCTGCGCCGCCTGAAAACGCCTCGTCGCCGGTACCGGTGAGCACCGCCACTTTCTGCGCCGAGGCGTCGAAGGCGGCAAAGGCCTGCTGCAATTCGATCGCCGTCCGTGCGCAGATCGCATTGCGTCGCTCGGGGCGATTGATCGCAATCACCGTGGTGCCGTCATCATGGTTGGTCACCAGTACCTTTTGCATGTTTGTTCTCCTAGTTGTTGGGTTGCGTTCATTGGCCCCGGTTCATTGACCGCGCAGGCGCGCATCGACCGCGCAACAGGCGCCCGCACCGACCAGCAATGGATTGACATCCAGTTCGAAATCGCCCCCGCCGATGTCGTGTGCGAGCCAGGAAATGCGCACGATCGCATCGACCACGGCGTCGAGCGCCAGCGTCTGGCCAAGATAGCCACGCCGCCGCTGTCCGACTTGTGAACGATGTCCGGCGAGACGATCTTCATCACCACCGGAAAGCCGAGATCAGCGGCGATCCGGGCGGCAGCTTGCGCATCGCTTGCCAGGCGCGCATTGTTCACCGGCACACCGTAGGCCGCGAGCAGGGTCTTGGCCGCGCTTTCATCGAGCACACCGCGCAGCGCGTTTGCCGCCGGCCCGGCGCCGGGCGGTCGCAGCGCCGCATCCCGACCCACCCAACTGCTGCGCGCATGCCAGGCCACCAATGCATCGATCGCCTCACCGGTGAAATCGGTATACGGCACAGCGTACTTCGACAGCAACGCGCGCGCACCGTCACCCGCCTTGCCTGGTTGCATTACATAGAAAGCCGGCTTGCGCTCGTGCCCATGGGCATCGGCCATGCCGGCCACCAGTTCCTCGGCCAGTCGTGGCAGCATCGGCGCGGTGCTGATCGGCAGCAGCAACGCGTCGGTGCCGGCGTCATCGCAGAGGATTTGCGCGCTCGCCTTGGAAACATTGGCGGCCTCGTCGAACTTGCGCCCGCCCAGGTCGATCGGATTCTGTGCCTGGCCGGCAGAGTAGAAGGCGTCGAAGCGCGCTGCGGTCTCGCCTGCGAAACGCGCCAGCCCGACACCGCGCGCCGCCAGCGCATCCGCAGCCAGCGCGCCACCGCCGCAGGAGGTGGTGAGGATCGCCACCTTGCGCACCGCCACGCCCGGGTGGCGCACCATGGCTGCGGCCAGCGTGATCATCGCACCGGGGTCTTCGAGCAGGGTCACTTGTTCTTCACGGCAAATCGCGGCAAACACGGCATGGCTGCCGGCAATGCTCGCGGTATGCGAAAACGCCGCCTGCGTGCCGGCCTCGGTGCGCCCGGCCTTGACCACAAGCCAAGGCTTGCCGGCGGCCCGCGCGCGGCGCGCCGCCGCCACGAAACGCGCCGGGTCCTTGATGCCTTCGACATAGCTGCAGATCACGCCGGTGTACGGGTCGTCGATCAGATGGTCGACGAAATCGGCAAGCTCGAGGTCGGCCTGGTTGCCCACCGAGATGCAGTGCGAAAAGCCGACGCCGACCGCCATCGCGCGGTCGAATACGGTGGCCATCAGGGCGCCGCTCTGGCTGACGAAGCCGATGCGGCCGACCGGCAGGGTAGCGACATCGAGCGCAGGGGAAGGCAAAGGATCACCCGATTGGCCGGGCTGATCACCCCCAGGCAGTTCGGCCCGATCAGGCGCATGCCGCCGGCCCTGGCGATGGCGACGATCTCGCGCTCGAGCTGGGCGCCCTCGGCCCCTGCATCCGAGAACTTGGCGGTGATGATGATGCCGGCGCGCGCGCCGCGCGCAGCGGAGGCAGGCATTGCCGGGAAAGTAATGCAATTGCAGCGTCGACAGCGCCGCTTACGCCAGGTGTTTCTTGAAATGGGCGATGGTGCGCTCCCATGAAAGCTTGGCCGCAGCCTCGTTGTAGCGCGGCGTCGAGTTGTTGTGAAAGCCGTGCTGCGTGCCTGGATAGATATGCACCTGGTGCGCGACGTTGTTGGCCTTGAGAGCGGTTTCAAAAGCCGGATAGGTAGCGTTGATGCGTTCGTCGTTCTCCGCCAGATGGCATACCAGCGGCGCCTTGATGCGCGGCACACTCGCCGTATCGGCCGCCACGCCGTAATAGGGCGCGCCGGCATGCATGTCGGTACCCAGTTGCGCTGCCAGAAAATTGACCACGCCTCCGCCATAGCAAAATCCGGTAACGCCGAGTTTGCCGCTGGAGAGCTTGTGCGCTTTCAGGAAGCGCGCGCTATTGAGCATGTCGGTGCGCAGCTTGGCCTGGTCGAGCCCGCCCTGCAGGTTGCGGCCGTCATCATCGTTGCCCGGATAACCGCCGACCGGCGCCAGGCCGTCCGGCGCCAGCGCCAGGAAGCCCTCCACCGCGGCGCGCCGCGCCACGTCCTCGATATAGGGGTTGAGGCCGCGGTTCTCGTGGACCACCAGCACCGTGGGGAACGGCCCGGCCCCGGCCGGCTGCACCAGGTAGCCACGCATGTTGCCGGAATTGCCGCCCGGCGAAGGGTAGGTCACGTAGTTCGCCTTCATGCGCTGGTCGGTGAACGAAATGGTCTGCGCCTGGGCATAGCGTGGCAGCAACGCCTGCGCCATCGCCAGACCGGACCCGCCCACCAGCGCCAGCGAGGCGGCGCGGCTGAGGAACTCGCGGCGATCGATGCGGCCATGGCAATACTCGTCATACAAGTCGAACACCCGTTGATCGATTTCCTGTTGCCTGATGCCTGGCGGCGCCGGCCGTTCTTCAAGTTGCAAATCACTCATTGCGTCTCTCCGGGATAATTGGGCAAATGCCCGTCAGGCGGCAATATTAACGTGAGGCCGGCTCTGCGCGGTGCGTGAAGCATGTTGCGCCCCGTTTTCGTGCTCCGGGCCGATATGTAACGGCATGTAATCGATGTACACGCGTCGGGCCAGGCGTCGTTACTCACGCACCGGCCCGCTCTCGGGCCCTTTACCGCGAAGGAAACGCCAATGAACTTGATCAAACACATCGCGCTGGTGAGCGCAATCGCCCTGGTTCCCGCATGGGCCCTGGCCCAAACCACGGCACCCGGCGCCGGCACGCCGCCCGCCGCCAAGGGAGAACGCAGCAAGGGCGAGCGCGGCGATCGCGGCGAGCGCATGAAGGCCGCCGACAAGGACGGCGACGGCGCCATCAGCAAGGCCGAAGCGGACGCCGCCGGGATGACGCGCCTGAGCAAAAACTTCGACAAGCTCGACGCCAACAAGGATGGCAAGGTGACTCGCGACGAGATGAAGATGGCACGCAATGAGCATCGCGGCCAACACAAGGGCGGACACGCGCCCGCTGCGTCGCCGGCCACTCCGGCGGCACCGGCAGCCAAGTAAAGCGGCGGCGAGAAGTTCCGAGCCACTTCAACGCAGGCCCGCTTCGGCAACGAAGCGGGTCTTTTCATTGGCGGGATCAAACGCGGGCAAGTTTCAGCCTGGCGACGAGCGCAAAACCGCGCCTTATGCTTATAATCAAAAATCATTGAGGCCGGAGTGCGGTTTTCGAACCTGCCCGGCTTCCATTGAGAAAGTACCCGGCAAGGCTGGCATGGTTGGCCGGAATCTTGCTTAAAAAACTAACAAGCGTTTGCCGCTGTTGCAGCGGCCCAGTCTGCTTGCCAGGCGCTTGGATATTGACTACGAAGGCGTTCGCAGCTTTGTCTGCGAACACTCTTAACCGAGGAGAACATCGCATGACCACGCGCAAAACCGTACTCGCAGTCGCAACCGGCTTGGCTCTGGCGCTCGGCGCCGGCAGTGTCTTGGCCCAGACCAAGTGGGACATGCCCACGCCCTACCCCGACAGCAACTTCCACACCAAGAATGTGCGCCAGTTCGTCGATGAAATCGCCAAGGGCAGCGGCGGCAAACTGCAGATCACCGTGCACCCGGCCAATTCACTCATCAAGCATCCGGAAATCAAGCGCGCGGTGCAAACCGGCCAGGTGCCGATCGCCGAAGTGCTGATCTCGGTGCTTTCCAACGAAGCCGCGGTCTACGCCTTCGAATCAATTCCCTTCCTCGCGCCAACCACCGCGCAACAGAAAAAGCTGTGGGACGCCGCCCGGCCGCACTTAGTCAAGCGGCTCGAGGCGCAGGGCATGGCGCTGCTCTACTCGGTGGCCTGGCCGCCTTCGGCGATCCACAGCAAGAAGGAGATCAACTCGCTGGCTGACCTTAAGGGCGTGAAACTGCGCACCTATAGCGCCATCACCTCGCGATTCGGTGAATTGGCCGGTAGCGTTCCTGTATTGATCGCCGCCCCTGAAGTGGCACAGGCATTCAAGACCGGCATGGTGGACGCGCAAATCAACTCATCGTCGGGCGGGGTCGACACCCAAACCTGGGACTTCACCACCCATTTGTACGATGCAGGGGTAATCTCTCCGCAAAACGTCATATTCGTCAACAAGGCCGCCTGGGCCAAACTCGATGCCGCCACGCAGACGGTCGTCATGAACGCAGCGGCGGCCGCCGAGAAGCGCGGCTGGGATATTCGCGAAGAGGAACACAACCGAAGTCTGCAGATGCTCGCCTCCAAGGGCGTCAAGGTACTCAAGCCCAGCCCCAAGCTGGCCGCCGAGTTCGCCGAAATCGGCAAGAAGATGACCGCTGAATGGCTGGAGAAAGCCGGCGCCGAAGGCCAGGCGATCATCAAGGCCTACGGCAACTAAAGGTCGCGCATGCGCGCCTTTCTCGAAGCGACCTACCGGTTCTCCGGGGTCGCGGCCGGGTTTTTCCTGGTGTTGATAGGCGCGCTGTCGCTGATGCAGATCAGCGGGCGCCTGTTGGGCTTCGCCGCACACTCGTTCGACGAGTACGCCAGCTACTGCATGGCGGCGTCGACCTTTCTGGGCCTGACCTGGACCTTTCGTTGCAACGAGCATATCCGCCTGACCCTGCTGCTGTCACGCACCCGTGGCGGCGTGCACCGCGCCATGGAAATTCTCTGCCTTGCCGTCGCCACCGGCATCATCGGTTTTTTCGCCTGGTCAACCATCCAGATGACCTGGACCTCCTTCACCTTGAAGGAGCCGTCGCAGGGCCTGGTACCGATTCTGTTGTGGATTCCGCAATCCAGCATGGCGGCGGGCTTGAGCGTGATGGTGATCGCACTGCTCGATGACCTGATCGTCACCGTTTCGGGCGGCGCGCCGTCCTACGACACAATTGCGGCGCCGACCGACAACACACCAAGCTTCGAGCGCTGATGGAACTCTGGGCCGTTTCTCTGATTCTGCTCGCGGTGTTTGCGCTATCGCTGGTCGCCAGTTTGTGGATCGCCATTGCCCTCTTGGGCATCGCGGTGCTGGCGATGACCGCTTTCACCAATTCGCCCCCCGGCTTGCTGATGGCCACCACGGTCTGGGGGTCGAGTGCCAGCTGGTCGCTTACCCCGCTGCCGCTATTTATCTGGATGGGCGAAATCCTGTATCGCACGCGACTCTCGCAAGACATGTTTCGCGGCCTGGCGCCATGGGTCGAGCCGCTACCGGGCCGCCTGATGCATACCAACGTGATCGGCTGCGGCATTTTCGCGGCGATCTCGGGTTCATCGGCGGCCACCGCCGCCACCATCGGGCGCATCACCATTCCGGAACTGAAAAAGCGCGGCTACGACGAGCGCATGGCGATCGGCTCGCTGGCCGGCGCCGGCACTCTGGGCCTGTTGATCCCACCTTCGATCATGATGATCGTCTACGGTGTGGCCGCCGATGTTTCGGTGGCGCGCCTGTTCGTGGCCGGCGTTCTGCCGGGCATCATGTTGATGTCGCTGTTTTCGGGATTCATCGTGCTGTGGGCCCTGTTCAATCCGGCGCGCACGCCGCCGCGTGAGGCTTTCACCAGCCTGCGGCAAAAAATCTGGGCCGCGCGCCTGCTGATCCCGACCGGATTGCTGATCATCATGGTGATCGGCTCGATCTATGGGGGCATCGCCACCCCGACCGAGTCAGCAGTGCTGGGCGTGGTGGGCGCGCTGGCGATCTCGATGGCCGGCGGGTCGCTCAGCCGCGCAGCCTTCGCCAGCAGCGTGATGGGCGCAATGCGCACCTCATGCATGATCGCCTTCATCCTGACCGGCGCCTCGTTTCTCACCGTGGCGATGGGCTTCACCGGCATTCCGCGCGCCATGGCCTCCTGGATCGGGGTGCAGGGCTTTCAACCCTGGCAACTGATCGCGGTGCTGACGGTATTGTTCATGATCCTCGGCATGTTCTTAGACGGCATCTCGATGATCGTGCTGACCGCATCGGTGATCCTGCCCTCGGTCAAGGCCGCCGGCATCGACCTCCTGTGGTTCGGCATTTACATAGTGCTGGTGGTCGAGATGGCGCAGGTGACCCCGCCGGTGGGCTTCAACCTGTTCGTGCTGCAGGGCCTGACTGGCAAGGACATGTTCTATGTCGCGCGGGCGACGCTGCCGTTCTTCTTCCTGCTGCTGCTCGCGGTGATCCTGCTCTGGGTGTTTCCCGAGATCGTCACCTACCTGCCTAGCAAGATGTTCAACATGGGCTAGGCCGTTGAGGAAACACAGAACCAGTCCGTAGGCCGAGAAAGTCGCTCTTGCACGATGTTGAATCGAAAAGATTCTTCGTTCGAGAATCCGAATTCCAAGGACTTGTACAGCGTTTTCTTGACGAAAAAACGCTGATGTTGCCTTGCGGCGTGATCAAGGCCGCTTGGCGTCGGGCCAGCGCACCACGACCGCAGGCACCGGTGCAGAACGGCCACGACCGGGTTGCACGCTGAATCAGCGGGTATCAGCGGGTCCTGTGCGTGAGGTCAACTTTTCTTGTCGCTTTCGGCCCTATCATTTTTCGGCTTTTCGGCGTCGCCGATCACGGTTTTCAGCGGGCACACGGATACGGCCGGGCATTTCTTGCAGCCGACAACGATCGCAATCGGACAAACGGTCATGGGGTGACCTTCAAAGGCGTTGGAAGCGCTCCAGCATAGACCTATTTCATCTCACACGGTGGCGATCGGCGTCGCCGGCGAACCCACCGCACCGGGCAGCCGCAAGGGCGGCGCGGTCAGGAAGCAGCGGCTGCGCCCTTGCGCTCGCAGCCAGTCGGCCAGGTCCTTCAGCCACCAGATCTCGCCTAACGGAATGCCGAGCTTGAACAGGCAGTGATGGTGCAGAGGCAGCGCCGGGCGCCGGCCTTCCTGCGCCTTCGCCGGATGCGTCTCCACCGCGTAGTTGTCGGCGATCAGCGCAGCCACGCCGGAATCGGAGATCCACTTGAGCAGCTTGTCGTCGCGGCCGTCGAGCCCGCAGCAGGCGTTGTCCAGCACCTTCATGTCAGGCTGTTTGTTCATGCCCAGCATCAGGTCGGTCCATCCGGTGTAGAGCAGCAGCATGTCGCCCTCTTCCACTTCCACCTGGTCGGCCTCGAACACGCGCATCAGTTTGTCGTAACCCACCGCGGTGTGGGCATCGCCATAGTGCGCGCGCAGATTGGCCACCACGCCGCGCCCCTGCACGCCCTTGACGGCGAAATTCTCTATGCCCAGCTGCCGCGCGCCGCCGTGCTCGCCGCAATCATGCTCCATACCGCCGGCGGCCAGCGCGTCGTAGCGCTTCGGCCCGCAGATGTCTTCATCGCCGCGATAGCCGTTGTAGTACACCTTCTCGGGAGTGCCGTCGCCGTCGGCATCGAACCATGAGCCTACGTGCGCGAACGAATCCCACTGCGTGGAGTACTGCAGCGACATGATCACCAGATCGTCGGAGACGATATCGCTGTTCTGCCGGTCCATGCGCTCGAACGGAAAGTTGAACACCGGCTTGCCCTCGCGCAAGGTCGGCTTCAGCTGCGGCGGCAGGCGGCGCGGGTTGACCACATTGCCGCCGGGATAATCGAGCGGCATCGACAGGCAGAAGGCCTGGCCCTCGCGGATTTCCAGCGCGGCGCGCTTGACGCGATCTGCGGTCAGGAGGTTGAGGCGACCGAGTTGGTCATCGGCACCGAAGTCGCCCCAGGTTGAGCCTTCGGGTTTGTTTTTCCAGCGCATGAGGTCTCCCTATTGATGTTTGGCTAAGGCTGCGAGACTAGCATCGCCAACACGGCGTGGCCAATCGAAATAGATGCCAGTGGCCGCCTTGCTCGTAGCCAAGACAAGGCTGAACCAGTCCCTGGAATTCGGCACCGCGAACGCAGAGTTCTATCGATTCAACTCCTTGCAAGAGCGGCTTTCTTGAGCGGCGGATTTTTTCAGCGTTTCCTTAAGCGCACGCATCGCCAGGCCCGACGCTGCAACTCAATCGTCCGCGTTGTCATCCAACTCGGGAAACAAGACTGAGGTGAACCCGAACTTCGACATGTCACGAATCCGCATCGGGTACAGGATGCCCCACAGGTGGTCGCATTCATGCTGCACCACGCGCGCATGGAAGCCCTCCGCCTCGCGCTCGATCGGTGTACCGAACTGGTCGAACCCGGCGTAGTGGATGCGCAGGCTGCGCACCACGCTGCCGCGCATGCCGGGCACAGACAGGCATCCTTCCCAGGCTTCTTCAGCCTTATCGTCCAGTGGCGTGATGACAGGATTGATCAACACCGTTTTCGGTACCACGGGCGCATCCGGATAGCGCGGGTTGGTGCGGTCGGAACCGAAGATCACCACCTGAAGATTCACGCCGATCTGCGGCGCTGCGATGCCCGCACCGTTAGCCGCCTGCATGGTTTCTTCCAGGTCGATGAGCAGCGCATGCAGTTCGGGCGTGTCGAAGTGCTCCACGCTGGCGGATGCCAGCAGCAGGCTGGGCTCGCCCATTTTCAGAATTGGCCGGATCATTGTCTGAGGAAACCTTCGAGTATGCGGTGTACCTGCCCCATCGCGCCCTGCATGACCGCGCCCAACTGTTCCAGCGCAATCGCCTGCGCGCTGGCGCCCTTGCCTGCCGCATGGTTGACCACTACCGACAGACAGGCATAGTCGAGCCCGAGTTCGCGCGCCAGCGCGGCCTCGGGCATGCCGGTCATGCCGACCAGGTCGCAGCCGTCGCGCTCCATGCGGCGAATTTCGGCCGCCGATTCCAGGCGTGGCCCCTGCGTGGCCCCATACACGCCGCCATCGTGCACTGCCGCGCCCACCCGCCGCGCTGCATCCAGGATGCGCTGACGCAGCCTTACCGCATAGGGCCAGGTGAAATCGATGTGCGATACGGCGGTGCCGATGCTCGATTCCGGCCCCTCAAAAAACGTGTGCTGCCGTCCATGCGTGTAGTCGATGATCTGATCCGGCACCACCAGCGCGCCGGGGCCGAAATCCTCGCGAATGCCGCCCACCGAGGTCACCGCGAACACGCCATCGACGCCAGCCTCGCGCACCGCCCACAGGTTGGCGCGATAGTTGATCTGGTGCGGCGGAATGGTGTGGCCGTGGCCGTGGCGCGGCAGGAACACCACTTCATGATCGCCCAAAAGCCCGAAGGTGAGCGCCCCCGACGGCTCGCCGTACGGCGTGCGCACCACTTCGCTATGCCTCACTACCAGCGTCGCCAGGCTGGTCAGCCCGCTGCCGCCGAACACGGCGTACATCACATGCCTTTCACGGCGTGCACCGCCGGCAGGTTGCGCCACAGGCCGGAGACATCCATGCCGTAGCCGAACACATAGCGATCCGGCACGCTGATACCGACAAAATCGGCAGCGATCGGCTTGGCCTTGGCAATCCGCTTCTCGCAGAACACCGCGCAATAAAAGCGCGCTGCCCCCATTGCCAGCACGCGGCGCCGGACCTCGGCCATGGTCTCGCCTTCATCCAGGATGTCGTCCAACACCAGCACGGTACGCCCTTCCACCTGGCGCGAAGGCTCGACCTTCCAGCGCAGTTCGCCGCCGTGTGTCTTGTCACCGTAGCGCGAGACGTGGATGTAGTCGAACTCCAGCGGAAAGCCCAGTTGCGTCAGCAGATGCCCGGCGAACACCGTCGCACCGCCCATGACGGCCAATACCAACGGACTTGAATTGCCTATCGTAGCAGTGATTTCACCGGCCATGCGCGTGGTGGCGGCAGTGCATGCGGCAGCGCTGACCAGAATGTCGGAATCGGCCAGGAGGCTGGCGGCCTCGGCGTTATCCATGCGAGGCTCCGATCTGCTTGAGATAAGCGTCGAAATCGGTACCGATCTCGTGATGCTTGCGACCAAGATCGACCGCCGCCATCATGTAGCCCAGCTTCGAGCCACAGTCATAACGGGTGCCGGCGAAACGATGGGCGAACACCGGTTCCTCACCAAGCAAGGCGCTGATCGCATCGGTAAGCTGCAACTCGCCGCCGGCGCCCGGGACCACCTGCTCGATCAATTCGAAAATACGCGGCGACAGGATGTAGCGCCCCACCACCGCAAGGGTCGAAGGCGCCGCTTCCGGCGCCGGCTTCTCGACAATGCCGGTCACGCGCTCGGTGCGCTCGTCGACCGGCTGGGTACTGACGATGCCGTACTGGTGCGTTCGTTCGCGCAGCACATCCTCCACCCCCAGCACGCTGCCGTTATGGCGGTGCGCGCAATCGACCATCTGCTTGAGTGCGCCGGGTTTGCCGTCGATCAGGTCGTCGGCCAAAATCACCGCGAACGGCTCATCGGCAACCACGTCACGCGCGCAACCGACGGCGTGCCCCAGGCCCAGCGGTTCGGCCTGGCGAATGTAGACGCAGGAAATACCCTTGGGCAACACGCTCCGTACCACTTCCAGCAGGTCATTCTTGTGCTTGGCCGCCAGTTCGGTCTCCAGCTCATACGCCTTGTCGAAATGGTCTTCGATGGCACGTTTTGTACGCCCGGTGACGAAGATCATGTCAGTGAGGCCGGCCTCGATGGCCTCTTCAACGGCGAACTGGATCAGCGGCTTGTCAACGATCGGCAACATCTCCTTGGGCGTGGCCTTGGTGGCCGGCAGGAAGCGGGTGCCGAGCCCCGCGACCGGGAAAATCGCCTTGCGGATTCTTTTCATGTTGGTTCCAGTAAATTCTTCAATCCAGCTTCGTCGAGCACCGTCACGCCGAGATCCTGCGCACGCAAAAGCTTGCTGCCGGCCTCGGCGCCGGCGACCACATAGTCGGTCTTCTTTGACACCGACCCTGCCACCTTGGCACCCCTTGCTTCAAGTTGCGCCTTGGCATCCTCGCGGCTCATGTTCGGCAGTGTACCGGTCAAGACGAAGGTCTTGCCCGCCAGAGCGCCTGTCGCGCCGGTTTGGGGCGCGCCTTCTTCCCAA
>Ga0105048_10007125_pt1 | contig 17985 bp, 16 predicted proteins | sample MAT05_FD_78382 | JGI IMG/M metagenome (GOLD analysis project Ga0105048, IMG submission 78382) | Freshwater microbial communities from Lake Fryxell liftoff mats and glacier meltwater in Antarctica - MAT-05 | ecosystem: Environmental > Aquatic > Freshwater > Ice > Liftoff microbial mat | place...
GTGCGCTTGGAACTCAAACGATACAGATGGAGGGTCATATCAAAGATGGTGTCGCCGTCTTTGACTTCCATGCGGGCCCAGGCACCACGCGGCAGGGTATCCACCGCTTGGGCAAACAGGGAGACGCTGAGCGACAGGAACAGTAAGCAGAAAATCCAGATTTTCATAAGTTGAAATATTGTCGGAATGACTTTCCTGGTATAGAAAACGAACCGGCTGACAAAAGTAACGGCTTAAATACCTGATTAATGGTCTGGCAGAAGACCAAGCAGGGAGTTTAACATATATTTCAACAAAATGAGGAGTTGATATAGGTTTATAATGTAGAGCACACTCCGAGTTATCAACCCTTATCAACTTTCTTAATTGGGGCGCAGCACCCGATCCAGGCTATGCACCACACCATTATTGGCCTGAATATCCAGCGTGATCAGGTTGCCCTGGCGGCCTTGCTGGTCGGTCAATTTGTTGCCGGCATTGATAGAAAATTTCCTGCCGCCCAGCGTCGTCAATTCCTGTGTATCTTCCAGTTGGTCGGCAGAAAGGTTGGCATTGGGAACGATATGATACTGCAAAATGGTATTCAGCATATCCGCCGGAATGTCATTAATATTGTCCAGGCCCAATTCGATAAGTAATGAAGCAAAAGCCGCATTATCGGGCGCAAAAACGGTAAATGGCCCTGGCTCAGTGAGCATAGCAAAATAGTCTATGCTCAGATCAGCCCGCGTCAAAGCCACCAGGAAAGCACTCAGCGTTAGATCATTTTGGATAAAGTCCACTACTTTGGGCAGGGTAATTACCTTATTCACAACATGCAGTACGCCATTGCCAGCACTCAGATCGGCAGTAGTTACCGTGGCACTATTATTAATCAGTACAGTACCGGTATTTTCCAGATATAGTTTCAGCACGCTGTTGCTCGTTCCAAAAGTGGCTAAAGATGCCACATAACTCTTGGTGATGCTCCCGGATTTTAATTCCCCGATCAACGTGTGGTACTGTAGAAGTTGTTTCAAAGTGGCCACCGGCACCGCTTCCAGATTCGCGTAACCATTGGCCGCGAGATAAGCCGTAAAAGCCACATTAGTTGGCGCAAACACCGTAAATGAGCCATTGCTGTTCAACGTGCCGCTCAGGCCAGCCCGCTCCATGGCGGCCAGAAAAGTGCTGAGCTCGGTTTTAGTACTGGCAAGTTCCAAAAGACTCTTGGTGACCGGCGGGTCGGTTTTTTTGCAAGCGACAAAAAGCAGACTCGAGCTGAGTAAAAGGGACAGGATAAACGAATACTTCTTCATGTTCAGGTAGTTAAGTCGAAAAGGGTTTTAAAAAAATCCGCCTTAAAACGCCCAAATGGGCGCGTTTGTTGGCAAAGGTCGTATTCAGTCGGGGCAGAAGGTTTTAAAAAAATCACGAAATCAGGCCAGAATTTTTGAAAACAGTCTTTTTACTGCGCTGTGTTTCTACATTTGGCGGCGTTTAATTTAAAACCACTGCGATGACTAGTGCTGTCCGTTTTCAACTTTCTCGGATGATGTTCGGTGCCAGCCGGTATTGCTGCGGCAGTGTTGCTGGGTTTTGCACTGTTGTTCCGGGAACTGGCAGCAGGTAGAAACGGAGTAAGAGGCTGTTTTAATGGAACGAATCAACTAATAACCAGTCAACTAATCAATTACACATGGCCCTTCTGGACGGAAAAGTAGCACTCATCACTGGCGGTTCGCGCGGTATTGGCGAAGCCCTCGTCCGCAAATTCGTGGAACAAGGCGCCCGCGTCGCATTCACTTATGTATCTGCCGGATCGGCTGCCCGCGCCGAGGCATTGGCCGCTGAACTCGGCGAGGCGGCCCGCGCTTACCAAAGCGATGCCGGCGATTATACCCAAGCCGAGGCCCTGATCGCCCAGGTGCTGAAAGACTTTGGCAAACTCGACATCGTCGTAAATAACGCCGGGATCACCCGCGATACGCTCATGCTGCGTATGACCGAGCAGCAGTGGGATGACGTGATCCAGACCAACCTGAAATCGGTGTTCAACATGACCAAACACTGCCTGAAGCCGATGATCCGGACGGGCGGCAGCATTATTAACATGAGTTCGGTCGTGGGGGTGTTTGGGCAGCAAGGCCAAGCCAATTATGCGGCTTCCAAGGCCGGAATTATCGGTTTCTCCAAATCTATCGCCAAAGAGTATGGCTCGCGTGGCATCCGCTGCAACGCCGTAGCCCCAGGCTTCATCGCCACTGAAATGACCGACGCGCTGGACGAGAAAACCCGCGACACCTACCTGGCCAGCATTCCGCTCAAGCGGCTCGGCTCTGGCGATGATGTGGCCAACACCTGCGTTTTTCTGGCTTCTGATCTGGGCGCGTACATCACCGGACAGGTTATTTCCGTCTGTGGAGGTCTGAATACCTAATGCTGATGTACTGGTCGTTGAAAACGCCGGGGAATGCCAACCTTTCGTTTCGTAAAAGGTTTACCCGACGGCCAGTCAAAAGGTTGGCATCACTCTCGGACTATTTATGAAATACCTGATTCCCTTTTTGCTGTTTGCCGCGCTCGGCTCTGGCTGCCGCTCGGTAAATCCTGCCCAGGCTTTTGACCCAAAAAAGACCCCGCCGCCGACCGATTATTCCCAACTCAATAACTGGGCGGCGCATCCCGACAAAAAAGACCCGGCTGACCGAACGCCTGCCGGTCTGCGCGATGAGCAAGCCAATGCCGCCGTGGACGTTTTTTTTATCCATCCAACGACTTACCTGGGTTCTCGCCACGGGGAAAATAACTGGAACGCCGAAGTGGGCGACACCAAATTGAATGCCACTACGGACAGTTCCACTATTCTGTTTCAGGCTTCCATTTTTAATGGTGCGGGTCGGATATTCGCACCGCGTTACCGTCAGGCGCATCTGGATGCCTTTAATAGCAAAGATAAAATATCCAGCCAACAGGCACTGGACACTGCCTATGCAGATGTGGAAGCCGCCTTCGATCATTACTTGAAACACTGGAATCATGGCCGCCCTTTCATCATCGCCAGCCATAGCCAGGGTGCCGTGCATACCAAGACGCTGCTGCGCAAAGTGGTGGAAAACAAGCCCTTGCAGAAACAATTAGTCGCCGCTTACATCGTCGGTTGGCGGGTAGAAAGTGATTTTTTCAAAAATATTCCTCCCTGCCAATCCCCCGACCAAACGGGTTGCTATTGTTCGTGGCGCACCTGGAAAAAGCAGTATGGCCGTCGCAAAGCCAGTGAACCCAACTCCGTGTGCGTCAACCCCTTAAACTGGACGATCACCGACGGACAATATGCGCCAAAATCGGCTAATCTCGGTGGAGTCGTGCGGCCATTTTCGGTACTTCGGCCCCACCTGACGGATGCAGAAGTATATCGCGGATTTTTACTGGCCACCAAGCCGAAATTTCCCGGCAGCATCCTCTTCATTCGCAAGAACTACCACATCGGCGACCTTAACCTGTACTATTTGAATGTACGGGAAAATGCGCAAGCGCGGGCGGCGGCTTTTTTGAAAAAGTAATTACTTTTTGAATCCAATCTGCGGTCGGTTTTGCCAAGGCTCAGGCCCGGGGTTGCCATCCGTCTCGAGGGCTTTTATTTCAGTATAACGCGCCTGATTTTCATCACCCAGCCACCGGAGTACCTCGTTGATGTCGCTTAAATCTTGGTCGTGGGCGAGGATTTTGGCGGCCATCTCTTCAAAAGTCAGGGCATAATGACGCAAGGCGATAAAGGCGCGGATAATGCTGATATGCGTTTCGATGGCCTTTTGGCTGTTCAGTACGCCGGATAGCATCGCCACGCCGTGTTCGGTGAAGGCAAAGGGGGAATAGCGATTACCACCCCAACTTGAGGACGCAATTTGCGTCCTCAAGTTTTTAAATTCTTCTACCGTAACTTCAAACATGAAATCTGCTGGGAAGCGTTCCATGTTGCGACGTACGGCTTCTTTCATGCGCTTGGTCTCTACGTTGTACAGTTCCGCCAGGTCGAAATCCAGCATGACGAGGTGGCCACGCAGTTTGAAAATTTTGGTTTGAATGATTTGAAGTTCCATCAATTATATTTTGAAGCCACAATGTAGGCTGCGCAAACAAAAATCTTAAGTCTCTGCGCATTTCATTGTTCCGTCATTTTAATTCTTGGCGGGGCCATTCATTCTACATCAGTGGCCAAAAAACTGCGTTTCAACGGGTTCTTTGGTCAGCATTACGATTTTATGGGTATTCTAAACTACCTTTGCGCGCTTTCGGCGGAAGTTTAGGGAATTTGGCCATTTTTTTTCAGTACGTAATAGACCAAGTATTCCGGTTAACCGTCTGTCAATCTGCATTATGCGCGTTATTACCCTGCTGTTTTCTATTGTCTTGTTACTGCTTTGGTGCTGTACCACTTCACCGTCTGCCAAGGCTGCTGACCGACTGTTGGCGCAGGTATATAACAAAAACCTGTACGCTTCCGAGCTGAATGAGGTGGTGCCGGAGGGGACCAATCCAACGGATAGTACCTTGCTGGTCAGTGCTTTCGTACAACGATGGGTGCGCGACCAACTGCTGATGTACGAGGCGGAGCGCAACATTCCGAAAGACCTGAATATTGACGAACTGGTGCGTGACTACCGGGCCAGCCTGGTCCGATTTAATTTTGAAGAACAGATCATCGCCGAAAAACTGGATAGTACGGTCTCCGAAGCGGAAGTGCGCAGTTTTTACGAAAAAAACCAGGACCAGTTCCAATTGGAGAGCACCATTTTAAAGTGCTTGCTACTAAAACTGCCGCCTAAGGCTCCGCAGGCAGAAGTGAATAAACTGTGGTACAGCCGTAATCCTGCCGACGAGCCGAAATTGGCCAATTACGCCAAACAATGGGCGGCAATGGCTATGCTGAATCGTGAAAAATGGTATAAACTCGAGGACATAGCCGCGCTTTTGCCCAAAGGCACGTTAACCTCCGAAAACGTTAGCTCGCGCCGCGAAGGAACCCTCAGCGATGGCGATTATCGCTACTACTACCGGGTGATAGAAGCCGTGCAGGGAAAAACCACCGCGCCATTTGATTACGTACGGGAACAGGCCTCCAAAATTATTTTGCACAAACGAAAACAGGAATTGCTCGACGGTTGGAAAGAAAGTCTTTATCAAAAAGAACTGCGGCGGGAAAACATTAAAATTAACCCATAGGAGGTTTAGAGGAGTTTAGAGAGGTTTAGCAATTTGATTGCTGAGTACTTTGCATTGCGTCTTTTTTCAAAATCGTTCCACATTGACCCGCTCGAATTAGGCTTATTACACCTTTCTGTTTACCTCTACACCCTTTCTAAACCCCTCTAAACCCCTCCAAACCCCTCTAAATCAAAACAATACAACTTAGCCATGAAAAATATATTAAGTGTCATTCCCTGCTTGCTGCTGAGCACATTACTGTCCGCACAAAGTGACCGCGCCGTCATAGAACGGGTGGTGGCTACCGTAGGCGGAGAGATCATCCTGCTGAGTGAAGTGCAGGAGCAGTTTTCGTATGCCAAGCAACAACAGGCGGACTTACCGGACGAATATCGCTGTGTGGTGTTGCAAAACCTGATTGTGCAGAAAATACTCGTCAATCAGGCCAAACTTGACTCCATAGAGGTGAAAAATGAGGAAGTGGAAACCCAGTTGGCCGCTCGCGTGGATCGCCTCATGTTGTATTTCAGCCAGGATGAAAAAGCACTGGAAGAATATTATGGCCAAAGCATAAACGACATCAAAGACCAGATGCGTGGCGATATGCGCAGCCAGTTGCTGGCCGAGCGGATGCAGGCCGATGTGACGGGCAAAGCGACTATCACACCCGCCGAAGTACAGACATTTTTTGCCGATATTCCGGTGGATTCGCTGCCGTATTTCAATGCCGAGGTAGAAATCCGGGAGATTGTAGCGAAGCCAAAAGTAAACCCGGTCGAAAAGGAGCGGGCCCGGGTCGTGGCCGAGGATTTCCGTAAGCGCATTGTAGAACAAGGCGAAGACTTCGCGACGCTGGCCAAGAAATATAGTGCCGATACTGGCAGCGGTGCCAATGGCGGTGACCTTAGCTGGCAAAAACGGGGCACTTTCGTCGCACCTTTTGAGGCAATGGCGTATAAGCTGGAGAAAAACCAGGTCAGCCCGTTGGTAGAGACCGAATTTGGTTTTCACATTATTCAACTACTGGAACGGCGTGGCAACCTGATCCACTGTCGGCACATCCTCATTAAGCCTGAAATAACCCAGGCAGACATAAACCTCGTCATGGCTAACCTGGATACGGTGCGTCAACTAATTATAGACCGTAGCCTCCTCTTCACGGCTGCCGTGAAAAAATATGGTGATAAAAATCAGCAAAGTTTTAACAACGATGGCCGGGTGGCCAATCCGCGTTCCGGCAACACTTTCTTTGAAGTTGCCGACCTGGATACGGATATTTTCTTTGCCATTGATGGCTTACAGCCCGGCGATATAACCGAGCCTTTTGAGTTCAAAAGCGAGGATGGAACCAAACTTTATCGTATTGTGCTGCTCCAAAGCCGCAGTAAGCCGCACAAGGCCGATTTAGGACTCGACTATGGCAAAATACAAACCGCCGCCCTGGAACAACGCAAAACCCAGCTCACCGAAAAGTGGGTAATGGAAAAACTGCGCACCACTTACCTGTCCGTTGGACAAATGTTTGGCAACTGTGACAACCTGGAACAACTACTGCAGGAACAAGAGTCTGCCACCAACGAAAAATGATCGTCCTGTTTCCTCCGGTCAGCGAATGGTTGCTGATTCAGACGCTGACTTATGAGCAAGCCTTACAGCACCGTGCAGGTAGTTTTCTGGCCGATAAAAATGCGGATGATTCAGGACCCATGTATTCAGGTTTTGAAGAAAAATAATTTTGAGCAGTATGGCCATCGAGACGATAAGATTCTCTGGCGAAGATTAGTAACTGCTTGATTATGAGTGCCTAAATTCAATAAACATAAAAATGAAATTATCCATTCTTGGCCTGCTGCTGTTTTTTATTGGCCCGCTGGCAGTCTTCGGCCAAACTCCTGATATCATCCTGCCTATGGTGGCGTACGATACGCCCAAGGAGTATGAGATCGGAGGCGTGCGGGTGAGCGGCGCAGAATTTGCCGATCCCGGTGCGCTGATCTCCATTGCCGGTTTTCGGGTGGGCGAAAAGATCCGTATTCCGGGCAGTCAGTTTGCCAAAGCCGTGCAGGCCCTTTGGGGTTTACACCTCTTTACCGATGTCCAGATCAATCAGGAACGGAAAGTCGGCGAAGTCGTGTTTCTGGAAATTGCGGTCACAGAATTGCCGCGTTATACGCGCCACTCTTTCATAGGGGTAAAAAAAAGCCAGCATGAAGACCTCAACGCCATTGTCAACAAGTTTATCCAAAAAGGCGCGATCCTGACCGAAAACGTCCGGGCTTCGCTGGTGTATGCCATGGAAAATCACTACGTTGAAAAAGGCTATTTGAACGCCCGGATAGAGATCAAAACCTATCCCGACGAAAAGACGCTGAATGCCGTTCGCCTCGAATTTGTCATTGACCAACGCCAGAAGGTCAAGATTCAGGAGATCAATTTTCACGGCAATATGCAAGTGAAAGCGAAGGTTTTGCGCAAAAAAATGAAGGATACGCACGAGAAAAAACGGATTTTCAAGAAGTCGAAACTCATTCGTAAAACTTATGAGGACGATAAACGCAAGCTCGAAGTGTATTACAATACCATCGGCTACCGCGATGCCCGGATTATCGGCGACAGTATTTCGCGTAATAAAAAAGGCCAGTTGATCGTGGATATTTACCTCAACGAAGGCCGCCGCTATTATTTCCGTCATATCGTCTGGAAGAGTAACACGATCTATGAGACTAAATTCCTGGATCAGGTGCTGGGCATCAAACGGGGCGATGTTTATAACCAGGAACTGCTGGATACCCGCCTTTCTTTTAGCCAGGATGGACGCGATATTTCGTCGCTTTATCTCGATAATGGTTACCTGTTTTTCCGGGTTGATCCGGTCGAAACCGCCATTGAGGGCGATTCTATTGACCTGGAATTGCGTATCTATGAAGGCCCGCAAGCAACTATTGACCGGGTGGTGATAAAAGGGAATGACCGGACCCATGAACACGTCATCCGCCGTGAACTATTTACCCGGCCCGGCGATAAATTCAGCCGTGCCGACATCATTCGCTCCCAGCGCGAAATCATTAATCTTGGCTATTTCAACCAGGAAAATCTCGGTATCAATACGCCAGTAAATCCCGAGCGCGGTACGGTAGATATTGAATATAGTGTAGAAGAAAAACCTTCCGACCAGTTGGAATTATCGGCAGGTTACCAGCCTGCTACTACGTTTAATCGGGGCGGCGTAATTGGTACTTTGGGGGTGACTTTCAACAATTTTTCCGTGCGCAATATCGTGCACCGCGAAAGCTGGAACCCCCTGCCGCAGGGCGACGGGCAGCGCTTCAGTGTGCGGGGCCAGACTTCAGGCGATCGCTTCCAGTCGTATAATGTGTCTTTCACCGAACCCTGGCTGGGAGGCAAAAAGCCCAATTCACTTACGCTGGCCGGTTTTTACAACCGCTTCGCAAATGGGTTTTTAGGCTCGGAAAATTATCAGCAGTTGAAGATCATCCAAGGCTCCATCGGCTTTGGAACACGCCTGAAATTCCCGGACGATAACTTTGTCTTTCGCGCCGACATGGATTTCCAGACCCTTAATCTGAATAACTTTCCCAGTTTTCAGGATGATCGCAATCGCCTCGTCACCAATGGGGTTTTCCACAACTACAACCTCGCTTTAACGCTGGCGCGAAATAGCATCAATGACCCGATCTTTCCAAAATCCGGTTCGCTGATATCTTTGAAAATGCAAATGACGCCGCCATATTCCCTTTTCAAAAGCGCGGATTTTTACAAATCGGATAACGTACAGGACATCTACCGCTACATTGAATACGTGAAATGGCGTTTTGACGCAGAATGGTACACGCCCCTGGTGGGCAAACTGGTGCTGAAAACCCAAATCAAAATAGGCATGCTGGGGCGCTGGTCCGACAAGACTGGCCTTGCGCCTTTCGAGCGTTTCGACTTGGGTGGCGACGGCCTGAATAATCAGAATTTTGCTCAGAACGGACGTGACATCATCAGTCTGCGCGGTTATACACAACCCGATATTATGAGCCGCTTTCCGGGCGGAGCGGGCGTATTTAACAAATACACCGTGGAACTGCGTTACCCTATCTCGCTCAATCCATCCAGCACGATCTTCGTGACGGCGTTTACACAAGGTGGTAATGCCTGGCAGAAAATCCAGGATTTTAATCCGTTCGACATCAGGCGTTCGGCCGGTTTGGGCTTGCGGGTGTTCCTGCCGATGTTTGGTACGCTGGGCTTCGACTACGGTTTTGGCTTTGACAAACCGGAATTTTTTGGCAGCCGCAAGTTGTCCAATTTTGCCAGATTCAACATCATTCTGGGCTTTGAGCCGGACTAAAAACCAACTGGATTTTTTTAAAACAGCCTCTTATATTTTTGCCTGGACACAGCGCGAATCCGACCCCGTATCCGGCTCAACGATTCGGGTTTTACCCCTATGTAACTGGCCAGTTGATATTGCGGCACCCGATCTAATAAATCGGGTCGGTTTTTCAACAGGGTGAGGTAGCGTTCTTCCGGCGTGGAATTCATATAGATGGCCATCGCCTCTTGGTAATTACTGAATTTTTCTTCTACTTCTATCCGGCAAAACGATTCCAGCCGGGGAAACCGACGATATAATTCTTTTTCTTTTTCGTAGGTATACACGGACAAAGTCGCGGGTTCGATGCACTCCCAATATCGCTTGGTGGGCGTTCCCGGCATCCTGCCGACGGTGGAGATCAGGGAATTCCCTTCTGTATAGAATTCGGTCGTTCTTTCCTCGCCGTCCATCAGATAAAACTCCCGGACGCAACCTTTGATAACCGAGTAACACGTGGTCGAAATTTGCCCTGCTCGCAACAGTAACGTCCCTTTTTCAAAAGTCTTGACCGGAATATCCTGAATGATGGCCTGCATCTCTGCCGAAGTCAGCAAGCCGACACTCACTAGGTCATTGCGCAAGTCTTCCACCGACTTGGGAGGGGGCGTATGCGCTGGGAAAGGGGGCATAACGACGTTCTTCATGATGATTTCGCTTTAACGGGTTAAAAAGGCGAAATTACCACAAAGCCGTTTTCGGGCATTTTTTATTCGATAAGATATAGCGTTGGTTCGACGTAAATGGGAGTACGCATTTAGTAGAAATTAATAATTACGTTGCCCGTTTTTTGGCCGCTGACAACGTAATTATAGGCTTCCCGAATTTGTTCCAGCGGGTAGGTCCGGTCAATTAGCGGCTTGAATTTTTCTTGTTCCAGCATATTTTGTATAAAATCCAAACTTGCCTTGATGCGGGTGGGAAGTGGAAAAATCACCCTTTTCCCACCCCGTAGTTTGGTAATCAGTGGCAAATACAGGTTTTGTGCGCGCGGGCCTAATTCTGATGAAATGTAAATGCCATCTGGCTGCATTATAGACTTGCACTGGGCAAAGGTGCTTTTGCCGACGGCATCAAAAACAAAATCATATTGCTCAGACTGCCTGGTAAAGTCCTCCTGGGTATAATCAATCACCCGGTCAGCACCCAAGGAGGAGACGACGGCCATATTTTCGGTAGCGCACACGGCTACCACGTGAACGCCCAGATATTTCAGAATTTGCACTGCTGCCGAACCAATCGCACCCGTAGCACCATTCACGAGCACTTTTTGCCCGGCTCTGAGTTTTACTTTATTGATGAAATTATAGGCATAATGCGCCCCTTCTGCACTTGCGGCAGCCTGTTCGTAGTTGATATGCTCCGGTATTTTCAGGACGGCTTGATTTTCCCCGATGGTCAGGTATTGGGCATGGGAGGCCAGACCCTGGTCATGGAAGCCCCACACCCTATCGCCTACCCGAAAAGTGTTCACCTTTTTTCCAATGGCCGCTACTTCTCCCGCAAAGTCAGTGCCCGGAACAGGGGAAGTGGGATTGGGTAAGCCGGTGAAAAATTTTATCACGAATGGTTTGCCCCACAAGATGCTGCAATCCGTCCGGTTGACCGTGGTGGCGTGTACTCTGACTAGTATTTCATCCTCCTTTGGGGTGGGCATTTCTATTTCTTCGATGCTTAATACATCGGGCGGTCCATATTTGGAACGAATGGCTGCTTTCATATTTTTCAATTTAAAAATAAACCCGGTACATCAAATTTGGAAAAAAGCCAAACTGCGTGACGTAGCCGATCTTGTTGGGTGTACTTTCGTCGTAAAATTCGGACAATTTCCCTTTGTTATTGGTAACATTATCCAGATTTAAAAACAACTCGTGGGTGGCCCGGCGTTTGTTCCACTTGTAACTGGCGGATACAATGATCTGGTAAACGTCGGCAATATCACTATTATAGGCTTTTTTATAATCCCAAAACTGGTTATTATCAGCATTAACGGCCAGATTCCCCTGTTCATCCCGGAGCAACGGAATGATCTTTCTACCGCCCCCGAAAAACGCTTTGGCGTTCAAGCCCAGGGTTTGGTTTTGTTTTTTGCCAAGGTTGGGAAATTCTTTTCCGAACAGGATATTCACCAGATAATTGCCATTGTATTGGGTGTTCCGCTCCACGCCTTCCAGGGATTTGTACTTCGACTCGTACAGCGAGGCATTTATCAGATAATAGTAGTTATTATGAAAGAATTTTTCCAAAGTAATTTCCACCCCGTAATTTTTTCCAGTCCCCTGATTTACTAAATCAACATACCTGAATTCCAGGCCTTCGTTGATAGTAGCATAATAACTCGTGTCGTTATTTTCTACTGGCAGGTTGTACAAGTCCTGATAATAGGCTTCTATTTTGGCCAGCATATTTTGCCCAAAACGTTTTTCATAACCAAGCACATAATGATGCGCTTTCAGCAAATCCAGGTCTTTATTAGGTTCGGTTATAGTACCATCTGGTTGTTTTACTTTTGCAAAATAATTGTGTATCGCTTCCATAGTACTGTGTTGTCCGTATCCAGCATGGACAGCACTGGTGTTATTTAATTTCCAATTGATCGCCAGTCGTGGTTCGAGCGTACTTTTATGATTAAGCAGGACATTCATATTTTGTAAACCACCAACCAGGGTAATTTTTTCGCTGGCCCGGTATTTCCAACTGACAAAATTGCTGATGGTAGCCACATTTTCCTTGAAATCTACTAAGGAAACCCGGTTTGTTGCATCGTCCTGCAATTGGCTCTGGTTAAATTTGTAATCAAACAGGGCGTATTTGGTGCCGATTTGGATTTTGTGCCTGGTACTTAGTTTATTATGGTACGTGATGGCACCCCGATAAGTAGATTTCAATAACCGGCCATTAAAATTCAAAATTCTGCCGACCACGGAATCCCGTAAATATTCATTGTCGTCCCCATATATTTTGATCAATTTCGACTCAAATATATTATCCTCATTGCCCTCATTAGAATACGCCAGCGTTGTTTTCAGGTAACTACGGTCATTGATACTAAAAGTATGGTTCAGGCCCGTATTGAGCAAGTACGACTGCTTTTTGTAGTCCTCACTGATTTCGCCCCGCATAAACCGGTCGCCAGGCGTTTCCCAAATAGCGGGTGTCACGTCTTCAAACAAAAAACTGCTCACGCCTCCCAACCCAAAAAGAGAGAAAATACCCATTTTTTTGGTGGGCAAAACCACTTTGAAAGAGGCATCCTGGAATTTAGGTACCCCCTTAATATCCACCAAACCAAGGTCTTTGATCAAAGAAGCGGTGGAGTAGCGATAATTGACCAGATACGAACCGCCGTAGCCTTTCTTGAACGGGCCTTCCAGCGTCAGGTCGGTGCCCAGTAGGCCAAAGCCGAAAACTGCTTCCTGCTTTTCATTGTTGCCGGCCCGCAGTTTCACGTCATACACGCCCGATAGCACATCGCCATATTCCGGCGCAAAGGCTCCGGTATAAAAATCGGAAGTAGCCAATACATTATTGTTCAGCGTACTGACCGAACCGCCCACGGCACTTTGGTCGGAAAAATGATTGGGATTAGTGATTTGTACCCCTTCCAATCGCCACTGGACGTATTTGGGCGAGTTCCCGCGCACGATAATGTCGTTGCTGCCATCTTGCGTACTGGTTATCCCCGCAAAATTGGACAAAATACGGGAAGGATCGTTGAAGCCGCCCGCGTAGCGATTGGTTTGCTCCGCAGAAATAGAGCGGGCACTAATCAAAGCCATATCGTTGAGTGCCTCGCCTTTGTTATTGTCCACCGTCACCACAACTTCCTTCATTTGCACGGCGGACTCTTGCATCGTAAGGTTCAGGACAACCTCTTTTCCTGAGTTGACCACAATGTTCGGAATGATGGCCTGCTCATACCCCAAATAAGATAATTGCAAAGTGATTCTACCAATGGGAACGTTTTCCAGTCTAAAATGGCCGTTTTCGTCGGATATGGCGCCAATTACGGGATCGCTGCCAAGAATGACAGATTGCGCACCAATCAGGGGCATTTTACTATCTTCGTCTAATATAGTGCCCCTTACGGTTTGGGTTAGATTTTGACCAAAAATTGCGCCTGTAAATAACAGGATTAAGATGGTCGTTACACCTGTTCTTTTCATTGTTTAAAAATTTAAGCATGAATGGAAGGTGCAAAGGACGTTCCCTTCCAAACGACGTTCATTGACGTTGGTTAAGAAGTGAAAAGTGCGGGGTAATAAAATGGTTTAAAGACCTTTTTGCTAAATAACAGTGCAAATGCCGATTATTTGATCGGAGAACTCTTTCGGTAACGTGCTCATAAATTTTGATTTGTCGTAATCTCAAATTTATGCACTACCGAGGAGTTCTCTCTTCTTTTCATTTGGCTAAACTCGAATACCCTTTATAAAGTAATTGTGACGATGAAAGTGATACTTTCGTGATATTTTGATCCAAATATTTGCATTTCGAACGAAAGCCATCGTCAACGGTTAATACTTATACTCATGAATATTTTGGTTGTTGAAGACGATCCTTACATTGCTGAATTATTGGCTATTCACTTACGCGATTTGCCCGCCGAAGTGTCGGTAAGGCATCAGGGTTGGCAGGGCCTGGACGAGGCGTTGAGCGGGCAGTATGATTTTTTGGTACTTGATCTGATGTTGCCCGGCTTAAGTGGTATGGAGATCTGCCGCCAGTTGCGCCAGCATAAGCAATACCTGCCGGTGCTGATGCTGACTGCACGTTCGGAGGAGCAGGACAAAATTGCGGGTTTAGAAATGGGTGCGGATGACTACCTTACCAAGCCATTCAGCCCGGGAGAACTTCTAGCCAGGGTGCGCTCGATCCTTCGCCGCACCCAGCGGGAAAACCGTCAATTAGCGCAGCAGTTACAACGTATTGAACGCGGTGGATTAGTCATAGATTTGGAACACCATACGGTGAATAAAGGCGTGACCCGCATCGAACTAACCACCAAAGAATTTGAACTGCTCCTGCTATTCATGCAAAATCCCGGCCGCCCTTACACCCGGCTGGAAATCCTGGATGATATCTGGGGAGAACAGTTTGAGGGGCTGGAGCATACCGTCAATTCGCACATCAACCGGCTTCGCGCAAAAATCGAAAATGACCTGGCCAACCCGCAGTACATTTTGACGGCTTGGGGTATTGGCTATAAATTCAATGATTTACTTTGATAGCAGCGCAGAACACAAAACTGGAACCCGCTACGAGCACCCGGCTACGCCAGATCATGACGACCGTATTGGTCTCTTTTTTATTGCTGATCGCTTATTTTTTGACGGTCATCTATTTCAACGCCTTGGCAGAGGCTGAAAATGCGAGTTTGATGCGCTTGAATGGCATTGTCTATACGTTGGCCATGCAGATAGACGGAGATGCCCACCAGCGCTTAATGGCTAAGTATGGCACCGAGGATGCCATTACGACTACGCAACAAGATACTGATTATTGGTATATTCATCAGGTGCTGCGGCGCAGCCTGCAGGCCAATATGCTGAACACTCCTATTTATACCATCATTTTAGACAGTACCAATAACTGCCATTTTGGGGTTACTTCTGCCGAAATACCCTACTTCCGCCATCCCTATCACTCGGCGCCCGCTCTTTTGATGGAAAAGCACGCCGAAGGGGCCATGATACCCAGATACGAAGATGAGTTTGGCACCTGGCTCTCGGCATTCGCCGCCATTCGGAACAGTCGGGGTCAGGTGGTGGCGCTGATACAAGCGGACCAAAAATTTGATGAATTCATGGTACACGCACGGATCGCCGTGTGGCGCAACTTATGGATAGGTCTGCTGGCGGGGGCTTTCTTTTTAGCCATTTTGATGCGTATTTTACGGCCTATTCTGCGCAAAGAACGCCAAACGAGGGCCGCACTCGCCGCCGCCAATGTGGAGAACCAACGCATCAATGCGCAACTCCAGCACAGTTTGGAGCAAGTAACTGCACTGGACAATTTTCGGCGGGAGATGATTGCTAATCTTTCGCACGACTTGCGCACGCCGATGGCCAGTATTTTGGGATATTTAGAAACCGTGATCCAAAAAAAAGCGCAACTGTCGGATGCCGAACAGGATAGATTCCTCCGGGTTGCCCTCGTAGAAGCCAATCGGCTCAATCGGTTGGTGGCTGATCTTTTTGACCTTTCTAAGTTGGAATCGGGGCAAATTCAAATCGAACCCGAACCCTTTCATATTGCGGAGCTGGCGCAGGATATTCTCCAAAAATACCAGTTGCAGGCGGAGGCCAAACACATCAAACTACTGACCGATTTTTCGGCGCATTTACCGTTAGCATTTGCTGATGTGCGTTGGATTGATCGCGTTTTGCAAAACCTCATGGATAATGCCCTGCGGTATGCGCACGAAGGCGGATTCGTGATGTTTTCTATTTTTGAGCAGGATGATACGCTGCAATTCAAAGTATGCAACAGCGGCGACCCTATTCCAGCGGCGCATTTGGATCGCGTTTTTGACCGTTATTTTAAATCTTCCAACCGAAAAAAAGACAGCACCGGGCTGGGGCTTACGGTGGTCAAAAAAGTGATGGAATTGCACGGCCAGCGTGTTTGGGCGGAAACTAACGATGCGGTCACGACGTTCCGATTTACTTTATCTACCTACCGTGCGGAGGACCGTGCCCCTGTGATACTTTCGTGATAATTGATATTCACCTTTGTGAAAGAATTTAATTTTTCACCAAACAAAAATTGATTAACATGAAACTCAAAGTATTACTTTTTGCCCTACTCTCCATGGCATCCATTATTTCTTTTAGCGCCTGCGAAAAAGAAGTAGAAAAAGAGGTGATTGTGGACCCAACTATCCCCAAGGGAGCTTTTACACCGACCAAAATTGGGACTTTTGTCGAACAAAACGGGACTGGTACGAAAGGTGCGGCTAAGTTTGGTACCGACGAAGATGGGGTGCAATTCCTCAAATTTGGCGCTGACTTCAACACCAAATTTTCAACGGGTACCGTAACCATTTATTTGAGTACCTCCATGACCTTCACGCCCGACCCAGGCAATGGCAATCCATTTCTGCGGCTGGTGGGTCCGGTATCAAAAGCAGGCGAGAACTTTTTCCGTTTGAGTCCAGCCGCTGATGCCAAATTCACCCACGTTATCGTGTGGTGTGGCTCGGCAAGTATTCCTTTTGGCTACGCTAAATTGCAGTAAATGCATATTATAAGTAGGCAGGCAAAATTAATTGAGGTTATTTTGTCGTAACTGGCTGATTATCATTGCCTATCCCGATAAAAAACCGGGATGTCGCTTTGCTCCATTTGCCTTTTGCTTATTTACTTATGTATCCAGTATGCCGGATGACATATTTTAGTTTCTAAACGTAGAACACTAAAATGATACGCTAAGTGGGTAGGGCGGTAATGATCGGTAAAACAGTTTTTTTGCCCAAACCTGAATTTATCCGTTCTGACCGTGCTACCCGCTTTTTTATTGCAGTACCTTGCCACTGTAGCAATTTTAATCAACCATCCATAAACGTCATTCAAAAATTGAAAAAAGCACTCTTCTTCGGACTCGTTTTTTGGCCTTATTTTTTAATGGCACAAAGTGGCTGGACTCGTTCGTTCAAGTCTTGGTTTGTGAAAGTGGATGCTGCGCATTTAGCGGCTGATCGCTACTATAATCCGAATGGTGAAAAAGTAATCACCAGCACCTTTCGACAGACGTCATTTAACCTGTACGGCGAATACGGCTTTCGGCCTCGACTGACTTTTATTGTACAAGCCCCTTTGCTGCGGCTCAATAGTTTTGAAACGACCGATGTTGTGGCGGGCATCGGTGATTTGCGCTTAGAGGCCAAATACCGCCTGACGGGCAACCAATTGCCAGTGGCCTTCAGTGTGGCAACTGAATTTCCGACGGGTCGCGCCAACGCATTTGCTGCCAATAAAACCTTCCCCGATGATCGGATCAACCTGCCCACGGGGGATGGCGAGTTCAATGTCTGGACGACATTAGCCGCTTCCAAATCATTGGGTAAGGCGTATGTATCGGCTTTTACAGCCTACAATTTCAGGGGTAAGTATGAAGGGAAAAAATTCCGCAATCTTTATCAATTTGGGGCCGAAATCGGCTACAACCCCTGGCGACCACTCTGGCTGAATGCCAAAGTCAGAGCACAATTCAGCGATGGTATAAGCCAATATGCAGAACTCGGTTTTGTGCGTGGCGATGGCACGACCTACACGCTGGCAAGCGTAGAAGCATTGTATAAAATCAACCCGCACTGGGGTGTATCGGCCACTTTCTTAAGCGGAGGCAACTGGATTGCCGCATTTCGCAACATTTATATTGCGCCTTTTCTTTCCGTGGGTGTAGTCTATGAGCGATAA
>Ga0105048_10007126_pt1 | contig 17985 bp, 20 predicted proteins | sample MAT05_FD_78382 | JGI IMG/M metagenome (GOLD analysis project Ga0105048, IMG submission 78382) | Freshwater microbial communities from Lake Fryxell liftoff mats and glacier meltwater in Antarctica - MAT-05 | ecosystem: Environmental > Aquatic > Freshwater > Ice > Liftoff microbial mat | place...
CTGTCAGAACCGTTTGTCTCATTTCAGAGAATTCAGGAAGAGTTGTGCCGATGAATAACGGCCTGCTTCAGCGTCGGCCAATCCCTGCTGAATGCGTTCCTGGGCATAGGGCGAAAGTGTATCCCAGAAATCATCAGTCGAGACTACCTTTTCAAAAGACACATTCATGTACTCAAGCAAGGATTCCAGGACCTTTTCCTGCTCGGTGTTTACGGTTAGCACTAAGGTTGACATGGTGCATGAGAAGTAGCGTATGTTACAAAGCTAACACGATTTCAGGAGCCATGAAAGCAAATAGTTCACGTAGAAAACAAGAAATGGCGAATGAAAACTTATCAATGTGACCGTAGTGGACAAACCCGCTAACTGACCCATTACTTTAGTCTATCAGTCAAATCAGTTTAAACCAAACACCCCAATGGCAACAATCCTCATTACCAGTTGTAGCACCGGCGTCGGATTCGCAACCGCCGAACTTATGGCCCGCAACGGCCACACCGTTTTCGCCACCATGCGAAACCCGCAACGGGCACCCGAACTGGCCCAACTCGCCCAGCGCGACAACCTGCCCATTACCATTAGTACGATGGATGTCGATTCCGATGAATCGGTAAGTGCGGCCATAACCGATGTGCTGGCGCAGGCCGGGCAGATCGACGTGCTCGTCAACAACGCGGGGATTGGCCCGCTCGGCCCCATCGAAGAGCGGCCGTTCGCTGAATTTGAGGCCAATATGCAAACCAATTATTTCGGAACACTCCGCTGCATTCGGGCGGTGCTGCCGGGAATGCGGGAGCGAGCGGGTGGGTGTATCATCACCATTTCGTCGGTGGCGGGCAAGCTCTACAGCCCGTACCATGCCGCTTATTGCGCGTCGAAAGCGGCTGTCGAAGCCCTGTGCGAGTGTTTAGCGGGGGAAGTCGGGCCGCTCGGTATCCGGGTGGCGGTGGTGCAGCCGGGGGTAATCGACACGCCCATCATCGACAAGTTTGACGAAGCCTCCCCCGACACCCATTACCCCAATCAGATTCGGCTGTCGGCTTACCTGCGGGCCTCGCGCGACAATCACGCCCCGGCTTCGATGGTGGCGGAGGTTATTCAGGCCATTGCCACGGGCGACCAAACGGCGTTCCGCAACCCGGTTGGCCCTGATGCCGGGCCATTGCTCGGCTGGCGGGGTTCGCTCTCCGACGAAGACTGGATTGCCTCGGCGGGGATGGACGAAGAAAGCTGGATTGGCGGCATGGCGCAGTTGGGCGTGGACGTGCGGGGGTATTTGAAAGTAGGCGTTTAATTCGTAGTTGATCACTAACCATTTCCTATAAACACAAATGAAAGCACCATTTTTATGCTTCGCCCTGCTGCTCATCAGCGCCGGTAGTTTTGCCCAAAAAACCTTGACCGGGGTCGCGTTCGACCGGGCTGTCTTTGATTCCATTATGGGCCGTTACGCACAAGACCCGGTGAAGTTCCTTAATACCGAAACCGCCCCCGATTTTGTGTTGGTAACGTCTGACGGTGGCTCCTTTAATGCCGAACGAACCAGGCAAATTTATGAGCGAAATACCCCAACGGGTCGCAGCTACGAAAGCGTGGTCGTCAGGCAATATGGCAACACGGGCGTGGGAACGGGTATTGTAACGCATAGCTACGTTGGGAAAGCGAGTGGTCTGCCTGTGACGTTCCGGGAGTTGTTTACGTTTGTGTTCAACAGCCCTAAACCGGGTCAGTGGCAGATTGTATCGGCCCACCATAGTCCAGCCATGTCGGGGACACCAATTGCGCACGAAGCGGCCATCAAAAAAGTGATTGAGGGGGTGACCACTTCTATGTACGCCCGCGATTTCAAAACATACCTGAACTATTGGGCCAATGCCTCCTATGTGTCGCGAGTGTCAACGGACCGTGAGGGTAAAGTCACAAAAAAGACCGGCGACGAATACCGGAAGACGGTGGAGCAATATGCTACCCAGAACCTCAAGCCGAGTCAGGAGAAAGCCACCCGCGAAAATTGGCTGATTCGGGTTAATGGCAACTCGGCTTTTGCGGTCTTCGACTAGCACAACCAGTACCCCGACGGCACCACCCGGCACAGTGTGGAGGAGCGTTATCTGGAGCGCATGAACGGCGGGAAAATTGTGAATGTAACGGTGCTGGTGGCGAAATAATCATATATACCAAATGAACACGAAGAAGCCAAACAACACAATCGCTGTGGTGCTATTGCACGGTATTGGAGAACAGCGACCAATGGCCACGCTCCGAAATTTTGTGGAAAGTGTATTCGGTAAATCCTGGTATAGCAAGCCTGATCGCCTATCGGAACTTTTTGAGGTTAGGCGGCTTGATGTCAAATTTGAAGGTAGTAACGTGCATTGCTATGAATTATATTGGGCACACATATGACCTCTTCGACATCTACCCATATCATCAGGTGGCTTTTACGACAAAGGCAGATACCTTGGGCAGAACTTAAGAAAATGGCCATGTACTCAGGCAAAGGGGAGCGTTTCTACACTACCATTCTTAAGGCGACCTTAGTGGCCTCATTATTTGCTATCATGGTAGTGTTTGGGGCAATTTATCTTATCGAAAACAACCCTTTTTTTACAACTGGATTAGTTGGTTTTGTGGTCTTGGTATCGACTTACTTGATCCGTCAGGGTTCGAGGTGGGCGTTTGGTCGAATGGTTGAAGTAGTTGGGGACGCGGCGCGCTACCTCGACAGCACGCCCGCTAATGTTGATGTTCGTCAGAAAATCAGAGCCGAGTGCGTGCAGTTTTTGAGGAAACTGAATGAAGCCGATGACCCCGACTACTCCAGAATTGTAGTCATCGGGCATAGTTTGGGGAGCGTGATTGCTTACGATGCACTAAAACTGCTATGGGCGGAATCGAAGCAACACGCTACTATACCCGCTACTGATGAGATAGAAAAACGCCTGGATAAACTCTACGGAAATCCCCCAGATAACCTGGCGCAGCGAGAACTGTTCAATGAGTTGCAGGTACGAAAGGGGTGCATCCTTGAGTTTTTTTCTGCAAAAGGTCGGCGGTGGAAGATCAGCGACTTTATCACCGTGGGTAGCCCCTTGATACACACCCCTGTTCTGCTCACTACCTCTCTTGAGGAGTTTGAAGATTTGAAAAAACAACGGGAACTCCCAACGTGTCCTCCAGAGAAAGATTGGGATGGAAAATATTGCAGATGGTTTGATGCTTCGGGCTTCAAGTTTCACCATGCAGCTGTGTTTGCCCCAGTAAAATGGACTAATTTTTTCTTTCCAAGCGACCCCATTGGTGGTGAGCTTAAACAACTCTTCGGAACGGGGATTGATGATATCAAGCTTAATTCACCAAAAAACTCATGGAAGGACCACATACGCTATTGGGAAAAAGGATGGAAAGGGAGTAAAGAATTTAAGCTGAAAATTCAGGATATACTTAGAGAACGCTAAATGGATGTTTAACAACTCCAACCACCAATCACTCAATCCTTCACAACTTTACTGGATTAAATGATACCTTTACCCCCTCACAATTTCATCACCCGCAAACCCCCCAAACCATGATCTCGCTGACCGTTCTGTACCCCAAAACCGCCGATAGCCACTTCGATCTGGATTACTACGTCAATACCCATACGCCCCTCGTGAAAGAGCGGCTCACCTCAGCAGGGTTGACCAGCGTTGACCTTCGGCAGGGGTTGGCCGGGGGCGCACCCGACAGTCCGGCGACCTATGCCATGATCTGTAACCTGAATTTTGGCACAATTGAGGAATTGCAAAATGCCCTCGCTACCCACGGTCCCGAACTGACGGGCGACATCCCGAACTTCACTAACGTGCAACCGACCATGCAGATTAGTCAGTCGGTCTGAGTAGCGACGGTGCTGGTGGTTAGGTGAGTGAAGTAGTAAAGTATCGAAACGAACTTTCGGGTCTGTACTAAACCCTTCACTACCAATGCAAAAGACGTATAAATCGCTCTACGGACAGTTGGCTTATGTCCTGATTTCCGGCTTGCAACTGCTGTTTATTCCCAACACCATGTTGGAACTGTTTAGCTTACCACCCACCAACGAACTCTGGATTCGGGTGTTGGGGATGCTGGTGTTGGCCCTGTCGTTTTATTATTATGCCATGATTCATCACGGCACTCCGCAAGTGGTGCGGGCAACGGTCTATGGGCGGTTGCTCTTTTGCGCGGGTCTGCTGGCTTTTGTGTTGCTCGGCATGGCCGATAAACCCCTGATTCTCTTCGCTGTCATCGAAATAGGATTAGCCCTCTGGACGTGGCAGGAAGTGAAAAAAGGATAAATAAAAAGGGGGAGGTCGAAAGACCTCCCCCTTTTGTTATTGATGTTGACTGTCAAGATACAGCGTATCAGGGTCTAAATCAAGTTCATTTGGCCAGATAATGCTCCCATTGAAAGCCCGTACCTGATTAAAAAGAGAGGGGTCCGAAAGTTCGGCAAAGATGCCGAGAGTTAGGTAGGAGCTAACATCAAAGATTTTCTGCTCCTGATTGGCGAATGTCAGTTGCAATTTAAAACAGGGCAGTGGCTTAACGGCAATGACTCTGGGATTCATCATTTTAGTGGATCTATTGGGAAGACTCGTTGGCCTGATGCGGCTAATTGCCAATCAGCCAACAAATCTTCGCGGTGAATTTCTATCCATGCCTCCACAAGCTTGATCTTGGGTTTTGGTAAACGCCCTTCTAACAGCAGGCCATCAGCAATGGTGAAAACGCCTTCCGTTTCTCCATATTTTACATGAATATGCGGGAGTTTATGCTGCTTGTTGTCGAAGTAATACATGGAGACAAGCAATCCATAAAACATGGAGATGACAGGCATAACTCTGCTATTTTTTAGCAAGATAATAAAAACAAAGGCCCCTTTATCGCAAAATACTTATATCACTCCCCCAACTGTGCCAGCCGGATACTCACTGCCCGTTTGTGGGCATCTAATGATTCGGCTTCGGCCATTGCTTCTACCACGGGGCCAAGCACCCGCAAACCGTCGGGCGTGATGTGTTGCACCGTTATTTTCTTGACAAAACTATCCAGCGAAACCCCACTGTAAGCGCGGGCAAAACCGTTGGTCGGTAAAGTGTGGTTGGTGCCAGAGGCATAGTCGCCCGCTGATTCGGGGGTGTAGTTTCCCAGGAAAATGGACCCTGCATTCGTAATGCTGTCTGCTACCGTTTCTGCATCCTGAACGCTCAAAATTAAGTGTTCAGCAGCGTATTCGTTCAGTAGGTCGATGGCATCTGCTTGGGTATCTACCAGAATTGCCTTACTGTTTTGAATGGCTTTAGCAGCCATCTCGCGTCGGGGCAGTCGGCTCATCTGGGTATCCATAACCAGGTTTACCGCAGAAACCAGTTTTTTACTGGTCGAAACGAGAAGAACCTGACTGTCGGGGCCGTGTTCGGCCTGAGACAGCAAATCGGCCGCGACAAAAGCAGGTACAGCGGTATCGTCGGCATAGACGGCTACTTCGCTGGGGCCAGCAGGCATGTCGATAGCCATTCCTTCTTTAGCTACGAGCATTTTGGCCGCTGTAACATACTGATTGCCTGGGCCGAAGATTTTATAGACCTGCGGAATGGTCTCGGTTCCGTAGGCCATGGCCGCAATGGCCTGCGCACCCCCTACCCGGAATACCTTTGTAATACCAACTAGTTTGGCCGCAAAAAAGACAGCGGGGTGCGTGGCGGGGGTACATAAAACAACCTCGCGGCAACCGGCCAACTGCGCCGGAACGCCCAGCATGAGTACGGTGCTAAACAGCGGGGCAGTACCACCCGGAATATACAAGCCTACTTTATCGATACCCACACTTTTGCGCCAGCAGGTTACGCCGGGCATTGTCTCGATCTTCTGAACAGGCTGTTTCTGCGCTTCGTGAAACGTGCGGATGTTCGCATAGGCCTGACGAATAGCCGCTTTCAATTCTGCGCTCAATTGGTCTTCTGCGGCATCAAGTTCCGCTGCCGAAACGGCAAGGCCAGTTGTATTCAGGTCAACCTTATCGAAACGTTGTGTCAGTTCAATGAGTGCAGCGTCGCCCTGTTCCCGAACCTGCCGGAGAATAGGGGCCACAATACCCTCGATCTGTTCATTTGGTTGCACGGGTCGGGCCAGCAAAGCGGGCCATTCGGAACGGGCGGGGAAGGGGATAATTTGCATTAATAGATCATTTTCTCAATCGGGATTACCAGAATACCCTGGGCACCGGCTTCGCGGATGGCTTCGATGTTTTCCCAGAACTCATTTTCGTTCAAAACCGAATGAACTGAACTCCAGCCTTCAGTAGCAAGCGGTGTTACGGTTGGGCTTTTCATGCCCGGTAGCAGGGCCGTTATCTTGTCGAGGGCATTGTTGGGTGCGTTCAGTACAACATACTTGTTGTATTTGGCCGCCTGCACCGACTTAATCCGAAAGAGCAATTTGTCTAACAATGACTGTTTGTCGATATTCAACGCGTTATTGGCAATCATAATGGCCTCAGAACGGAAAATGGTCTCTACCTCTTTGAGGCCATTGCTCAACAGCGTACTCCCCGAACTCACAATGTCGCATACGGCTTCGGCCAGCCCGATGCTGGGGGCAATCTCTACCGACCCGCTGATTTCGTGAATATGGGCTTTTACGCCCTCTCTGGCCAGATAATCGCCCAACAGGCGAGGGTAGGAGGTGGCAATGTTCTTGCCCTCAAGGTCGCTAAGGCTATTATAGACTTCGCCACGCGGAATAGCAATGGACAGGCGGCATTTCGAGAAGCCCAGTTTATGGACAGTTTGCACATTCCGACCCGTTTCAACGGCCACGTTTTCGCCCACGATCCCAAGATCGGCTACGCCATCTTCCACGTAACCGGGAATATCATCGTCGCGTAAAAACAGGAACTCAGCGGGGAAGTTGGAGGAGACGGATTTGAGTTTGCCAGTGCCGTAATCGAAACGGATACCGCACTCTTTGAATAGTTGGTACGAGTCTTCACTCAGTCGCCCGGATTTTTGAAGGGCAACGCGAAGTAGGGTTGTTGACATTAGATTGCAAGCAGAAAATCAGGATGCAAAGATACGGAGGAAAAACGCACGACACCCGTCAATGCCCTATCAACGCGCACACTTCTTCCACTTCCATCAACCCGTCAGCATTCACGCCCGTCAGCAGCACAGGCATGGTCTCGTTGATAAGTAAGGGGTCGTACCTGGCAATCACGCGGACGTAGTTTTCGGTGAAGCCCTGCATCAATCCGGCGAGCGTCGCCCCGGCGGTAACATCTTCTTCAAACAACACTGTTGCCTCGCGGCCAACTTGACTCTCGTAAAAGGCCCGACGTTTCTTGTCCGACAGAATGTGCAGCATTTTGGAGCGTTCGGCGCGGGCAGAACCAGTTACCACTGGCCGGATGGTGAGTGCATGGGTGTTGGGCCGCTCCGAATACGTGAAGACGTGGAGGTATGAAATGGGTAGCTCATTCAGAAACTCGTACGTCTCACGAAACAGGGAATCCGTTTCGCCGGGGTGCCCCACAATAACGTCGACCCCAATGCAGGCATGGGGCATCAGTCCTTTTATTTTGGCCACCCGTTCGGCGTAGAGTTCACGTTTGTAGCGACGGCGCATCAGGCCCAATACCGTGTTGGCTCCTGACTGTAGGGGTATGTGGAAGTGCGGTACAAACCGTTTCGACTGGGCCACAAAGGCAATTATCTCGTCGGTGAGCAGGTTGGGTTCGATGCTCGAAATACGGAATCGATCGATGCCTTCAACCTCATCCAAAGCCCGGATCAGATCCAGAAATGATTCGTTTTTCTGGGTTGCCAGCTCGGACCCATCACTCAGGCCAAAATCGCCGATGTTCACCCCGGTGAGGACAATCTCCTTCACGGCAGCGGCCGACCGTCCCCGCTCGGCGATTTCGTGGGCAGCACGCACCACATTGGCCACGGTATCGGAACGGCTTTTGCCCCGCGCCAGCGGAATGGTGCAGTAGGAGCAGGGATAATCGCAGCCGTCCTGCACTTTCAAAAACGTGCGGGTGCGGTCGTTGAGCGAGTAAGAAGCGTGATAGTCGATAACGGTCTCGATGTTCGAGTTGAACACGCGGGCTTGTCCAGTCGGCGCTTTTTCAAACGTATCAATCAGTTCATGAAGTCGGAACTTTTCGGCTGCCCCCAACACCGCATCAACACCGGGGATAGTGGCAATTTCCTGCGGCTTTAGTTGTGCATAACAACCCAGAATTGCCACATACCCATCAGGGTTGATTTTCTGAGCTTCGCGGACAATTTTCCGACATTTTTTGTCGGCATTATCGGTTACAGAGCACGTATTGATGATGAATATATCTGGCTGCTGATTGAACTCCACACGCTGATAACCCTGGGCTTCGAGCATCCGCCCGATGGTGGAGGTTTCAGAGAAATTCAGTTTGCAACCAAGTGTATAAAAGGCAACTTTTTTCATGATTTCCGGCCAATTGGCTTGCAAAAATACAAAAAATGAGGGCCAATTGTTCCTGTTACATACTGGTATAGCAGAAACAGGCCCCGGTTCATTTCGAGCCAGAGCGCCCAGCTGAGCCAGTAAATAAGCAACCAGAATAACCGTGAGATCATCGGCGGTAATACAGAGAAAAGCTAATTTAATTCAACTTCAAAGATAAGTTTAACAAATTGATAATACTACATAACTGGTGGGGTAAGGCCTTGAACGAGGATCAACGGCAACGGATAGAAAATAGACCATTTCGTCTTGGGTTTTGTGGAATTACGCTTGCCAAGGGATGGATTTATAGGTCATCTGACATTAAATTTGTGTAAAATAAAAAAAGAGGTTGATGTCGGAAAACTACAAATTCCGAAGAATGTTTTGGGGTTTATTGCAGAATCCAAATGATAAGTATGAATTTTTTATAAACTTGAGCAAAATAGTAATGTAAATTTCATTTTGACTTCATTTTTATCTTGTTCAATGCTACATTTGCCAATAGATCATTTGGTTGGCCACAACAAAACCTAACATTTATCCCGTTTATATACCATGGCAAAGTGCAAACTCGAGTACCTCTGGCTTGACGGATACAAGCCCACTCAAAGTCTCCGTTCTAAGACAAAAATCGTGAGCGATTTCTCTGGTTCAGTAGATGACGCTGATATGTGGTCATTCGACGGTTCTTCAACGGAGCAGGCCCCTGGAGGCTCATCAGATTGTCTGTTGAAGCCGGTATATGTTTGCCCGGACCCACAGCGCAAAAACGGTTTCATCGTTATGTGCGAAGTGTTGAACTCAGACGGAACCCCCCACGAGTCAAATGGTCGGGCAACGATTGATGATGATGATAACGATTTCTGGTTCGGCTTTGAGCAGGAGTATTTCCTATGGGATACTACGATCGACAAGCCACTGGGTTTTCCTAAAGAAGGTTTCCCCGCTCGTCCACAAGGTCCTTATTACTGTTCTGTAGGCGCTATGAATGCTTACGGACGGCATATTATTGAGGAGCACCTTGATGTTTGCCTCGATGCTGGTTTGAATGTAGAAGGTATCAACGCCGAAGTGGCTACAGGTCAGTGGGAGTTCCAGTGTTTTGCCATGGGTGCTAAACAAGCTGGTGACGAAATCTGGGTAGCTCGCTATCTGCTGGAGCGCATCGGTGAAAAACATAATGTGGCCATCAACTGGCATTGCAAGCCCCTGGGCGACACCGATTGGAACGGCTCAGGTATGCACGCCAACTTCTCCAACACGGCTCTCCGTACGTCAGGTAGCAAAGAAGTTTACGACGCAATTTGTCAATCATTCGCACCCTTTGTGGCAGAACACATTGCCGTGTACGGAGCCGACAACCATTTGCGTCTGACGGGTAAGCACGAGACTCAGTCAATTGATCAGTTCTCGTATGGAATATCTGACCGTGGTGCCTCAATCCGTATCCCTATCGCAACGGTAGAACGCGGCTGGAAAGGCTGGTTGGAAGATCGTCGGCCAAACTCAGCTGCTGATCCATACAAAGTGGCTTCACGCATTATCCAAACGGTGAAGACTGCTGACGTAATGGTTTAGTAATAATCTTGATCATTCATAACAAAGGCCACTCTGAGACAGAGTGGCCTTTGTTATGAATGATCGGTTGCGATGGGGCAAATCAAAAATCAGATCATCCATTTGACTGTGTTCCACAACAGATACCCGTTTAACGCAATAATAACAACGGCTACGATCCAGGATGTTATTGTAACCCAAAGCGGATTTACGAATCGCCCCATTTTGAGCCGGTCACTGGTAAAACGGACAAGTGGTACTACGGCGAAACTGAGCTGTAGGGACAAGATTACCTGGCTCAACACCAGCAACTCGGCAGTGCCTCGTTCGCCGTACAGAATGGCTACAATCATGGCAGGCACAACCGCCACTAATCGCGTTACAAGCCTTCGCACCCAGGGTTTTAGCTTCAGATGAATAAAGCCCTCCATCACAATTTGGCCAGCTATTGTACCTGTAAGGGTCGAGTTTTGACCTGATGCCAGCAGGGCTACACCAAACACAATACTAGCCGCTGTAGCACCCAGCAGCGGGTCGAGGAGTTTATACGCATCATTGATATCGGCTACTTGTTGATTACCCGAAAAGTGGAAGGTAGCAGCAGCCAGAATCAGGATGGCTGCGTTGATGAAAAATGCCAGCGACAGCGAAGCCGTGGAGTCAATAGTGGCAAACCGGATGGCTTGCTTGCGGCCCTCGTCGGTACGGGCGAAGTTACGCGTTTGCACAATGCTAGAGTGCAGATACAGGTTGTGAGGCATTACCGTTGCCCCCAGAATCCCGATGGCTATGTAGAGCATTCCCGGTGTGGTAACAACTTCTGTGCGCGGTACCAACCCGCCCAGAATGGCTCGAACATCGGGCTGGGCTAACAGCATTTCGTAGCCGAATCCAACCAGTATGATTAGAATTAGGACGCCTACAATACTCTCGATAACCCGGAACCCTTTCTTCTGGAGAAAAAGCAGCAAAAACACATCGAGCACTGTAAGAGCCACACCCAGCGGTAACGGCATTCCAAATAAGAGATTAAGGGCAATAGCAGAACCAATTACTTCGGCAAGATCGGTGGCGGCAATAGCAATTTCGGCCAGTACCCAAAGTAACAACGATACCGGCCGGGAATAGCTATCGCGGCAGGCCTGAGCCAGGTCACGACCGGTAGCAATGCCTAGCTTGAGCGACAAATGTTGCAGGAGCATAGCAAAGAGATTGGAGATTAGGATCACCGACAACAGTTTGTAGCCAAATTGAGAGCCGCCTGCAATGTCAGTTGCCCAGTTACCAGGGTCCATATACCCCACGGCTATCAGTAACCCAGGGCCAGTATAAGCGGCAAGAGTACGCCAAAATCCGCCATTGTGAGGAATTCGAATAGTACTATGCGACTCTGGCAGGGAGTCAGTCAGATTAGGTTGTCGCCAGGCTTTCATTGAATATAGTTAGTAGCTCAAAGTCTATTCAGGGAATTTTACGACAAGTATAGGACTAAAATTTAGATAAGCCTAAATTTTTTGTTCGTTCTAATTAAAAACTACTTTTGTGGTACGAATGTTTAGCTCCACAAGCTGAATGTCGGTCGAGCTTATGCATTCATTCACCGAAGAAAATTACCTGAAGATAATTTATGCCCTTGCGCTACGGCAGCAGGGCGAGGTGACTACTAATGCGTTAGCTGAAATGACGGCAACGAAAGCAGCTTCAGTAACGGATATGCTCCGTAAATTGGCCGACAAGCAATTAATCCATTATCGGAAGTACCAGGGCGTTCGGCTAACTGAAGAAGGCGAACGGCTGGCGTTGAAAATTATCCGGCGCCATCGGCTATGGGAAGTTTTTTTGGTTGAAAAGCTTGGTTTTGGCTGGGACGAAGTCCACGATATGGCCGAAGAACTCGAACACATCCGTTCCGACGAACTCGTAGAACGCCTGGATCAGTATTTGCAGCACCCCCAATTTGATCCTCACGGCGACCCAATTCCTACCCCCACGGGCACAATGCCTTCTACGGGGTATCAGAAATTGTCGGAAATGGTGGCCGGGGCAGAGGTTTGTATTATGGGTGTGCTGGAACACTCGCCAGAATTTTTACAGCACCTTGCCCGCACAGGCCTTACCCTGGGTTGCTGCCTGGTTTTAAAGGAAATTAACGGCTTTGATAAATCGTTGTTGGTGCAGATTCAGTCCGAAACCGCGTTGTTTGTAAGTCACGACGTTGCGAAGAATCTGTTGGTTAGTTAACAAAATATACTTTAAGTAAAAGATAATGATCGTTGAGCAAATGAATACATTGGGGGGGTGGGCTTTAAACAGAGTTCATTTGATCGACTGTTTTGAAGGGCTGAAAAAGATGCCTGATGAGTGTATTGACATTGTGGTAACAAGTCCACCGTATTGGGGGCAGCGGGGTGATGATGGTATAGGCCTTGAAGAAGATCCACGTGAATATGTCGCGAATCTGATCCGTATTTTTCTAGAAGTTAATAGAGTTCTAAAACCTACAGGTCTTTTATGGATCAATATTGGAGACGCGTATAATACGCCTATTAACTGGAAAGAAGATGATCACGTTTACAGCACCTTAGGAGCTGACCGTAAAGGTTTGGCAGCAACGAATTCGGCCTATACTAAAAATAGAGGTAGCCGCCGAGCGTTTATTGACAAAGGTACTAACTGGCTTCAATACGGAAATTTGCTGGCACTGCCTTTTCGGCTCATTGTTGGTCTGTGTAATGGGGGTATGTTATATCGGGGTGAGGTAATTTGGTCAAAGCGGAAAGCGATGCCCGAAGGACGGTGCCGTCGCCCACACCGTAAACATGAAAGTATTTATCTACTGTCTAAAACGGAGCAACATTCATTCACTACCCATCTGCCCGTTCCATCAATTTGGGATTTAAAGGCAGGAACAAATCAGACTCAACACACTAGTACGTTTACGGACGAATTGCCCATGATGTGTATTCAGGCAAGTGGTATGGATAAAGGGATTGTATTAGACCCATTTATGGGAAGTGGAACAACAGGCTTGGCGGCAAAACGGCTTGGTTTTGATTTTTTGGGTTTTGAACTTAATGAAACCAACGCACGGGTTGCTAATGAGCGCATTAATGCTATGCCTTTTTCAATTTTTTAAAAGCCTTCCAAAAGTTAAGGATAAATAAAGGCATGGAATCAGTATCATCTAATTTTGATACGAAAATTCCCCGCCCGCTTTCTGTTTTTTTGAGACTTGGAATTGTTTTTAAGTTATATGAAAAGCATCCACTAAACGAGCCATGCTTCTCAATATATAATCTCTTATCTGAAGGAGACTCTGGTGAGCCAAATTCACCACGATTAACCAAATCACCTTTAGGAGGAGGAAATGACTTGGCGTCGAAGGTAAACAAACAGCTAAGATACCCCGCTTCCATCATCGCTTCGCTACAAGGAATATCGTCGGTAACTCGTTCTGCTAACGAAGCTTTAACATGGATTCCACCAAATAGCACCGGCTGATTATTTAGAGTGCCATATAATGCAAGATCCAGCTTGGAATTTCCAACCTTGCCATATAAACCCATTTCATTAAGCGCTTTGACACTAAGGGTTTCGTTAGAGAGCCATAGAACCGCTATTCCATATGGTTTCAAGATGGCATTATAGCGTTCACAACAAAATAGTTGAATGGCTTCACCGCCTGCCCGCACCCAACTCTGTTCAGGGGTTGTACGATAATACTCTCTAAGGTATAAACGGTAAACAACCTGGTGATACAAGTCGCTTGGATTAACAGTTGGATGTTGTTCAAAGCAGAGTTTTAACGCCAGAATAATCGCATCCCGATTTTTTAGCGTGTTATCGGCCGAATTAAGTTTAGTAAATAATGAACTAATTGATTCTTCAAGTCGAAGATACTCATCAACCTTAATGTTTTCTAACTCCACTTTATGAATAGAATCATTCAGCACAAGGTTCAACACAACCCCATTGAAACAGCTTTCAACGCTAGCTTTTATCGGAATCGCTTTGTTGATATCAGTTCTCGGAATCCAGCCAACACGCTGGAAAAATAGCTTCGGAGCCACTCGTAAAGCTTCTAAAATATCTAACAACTCAATAACATCTAACCTCCGTTCGAATGATTCAATTTTACCAAGATATGATTGGGGCTTGTTTATCTTCGATGACAAACTGGTTTGAGTTTCCCCGTTCTCCTCGCGCAATTGAACGAGTTCACGAATCAAGACCTGGTAGCGAGGATCAAAAATTATTTTCATCCGGCCAAAATGAACGGCATTTTCAATTATACCATTTTAGTATTTTTAAGGACTTTGGCGAAAAAATCGTTCTATATTTGCCTTCAATAAATCGTTGTTGGTGCAGATTCAGTCCGAAACCGCGTTGTTTGTAAGTCACGACGTTGCGAAGAATCTGTTGGTGGCTTAGGACAACCTTATGAAACTATTAGACTGGTATATTTTAAAGCGATTCCTGCAAACGTACGTTTTTGTGGTGGCGGTAATCGTGTTGGTAGTAGTCATGATCGACTACACCGAAAAGATTGAGGATTTCAGGAAGCACAACGCACCGATAAACGCGGTATTATTTGATTACTATCTCAATTTTATTCCTTACTGGGCCAATTACATCAGTCCGCTGATGGTATTTATTGCGACGGTGTTTATGACCTCGCGGCTGGCGGCCCGCACCGAAATCATAGCAATTCTGAGCAGTGGAGTTAGTTTCATGCGCTTTCTGCTGCCCTACAGCGTGGGTGCTATTATACTAGCGGTGTTTACTTATTTCATGGTAAACTACATCATTCCCCGCGCTAACAAAACTCGTATAGCCTTCGAGCTTAAATACACCAAAGACGCCTACACCTACAACGGCCGCAACGTTCATTTGAAGATTGCGCCGGACGTGTACGCCTACCTCGAAAGCTACAACAACCTCACCCGAACGGGCTACAAATTCACGCTGGAGCGCATGAAAGGCAACGAACTTCAGCAAAAACTTTCTGCCGATCGTATTGAGTGGGATAGCACACGGCGCAAATGGGCTATTCATGACTTCAAAATTCGGACGATTAACGGGCAGCACGAAACGCTCGTACCAGGCACCCGCGCCGATACGACACTGAACATGAAACCGTCTGATTTCGAAAGTGACTTCAACCTGTTCGAAACATTTACGCTGCCCGAATTAAATAATTACATCAGCCTGCTTCAAAGTCGGGGAGCCGATGGGATAGAGGTGTATTTGCTCGAAAAATATTCACGGGATACCCGACCATTTGCCATTCTCATTTTAACCATCATCGGCGTTATTGTGTCGGCCCGAAAGAGTCGGCAAGGGGTAGGGTGGCAAGTAGCCTTGGGGTTTGCACTAGCCTTTGCCTACCTGCTCTTTTTCATGCTTGGCAAAGGAATTGCTGAGTCGGGCAACCTCAATCCGTTGCTGGCTGTTTGGATGCCTAACATCCTGTTCGCCGGAATCGGAGTGCTGTTGTACCATACCATACCACGATAATGCCCACTCGTACTTCCGATTACTTACATCTACACTTCATAGTCCTGATTTGGGGCTTCACGGCCATTCTTGGTAAGTTACTGGAACCGCTCTCGCCCTTGTCGGTAGTGCTGTATCGTACGTTTCTGGCTGTGATTGGTATGGGAGCCGTGCTTTTGTATCAACATCGAAATGGGACAGCCGTTGCGCCGGTTTCGGTGCGCGACCGGTGGCGTTTGCTGGGTGTTGGCGGGCTGATTGCTATTCACTGGATGGCGTTTTTTGCCGCTGCCCGATTGGCCAACGTGTCGGTTTGCCTGGCAGGAATGGCTACCAGTTCGCTCTGGGCGAGTGTACTCGAACCGCTGCTGTTGCGCCGGCGGGTGCGCACCATCGAAGTGGTGTTGGGGGCGGTTGTTATGGCGGGCTTATACCTGATTTTTCGGTTTGAGTTCGACAAGGTAGTTGGTTTGCTGGTAGCGGTATTTTCGGCGATGCTGGCTGCTCTGTTTACCATTATCAATAGTCAATTTACGCATCGCTACGAGGCCCTGGTTATTTCGACTCATGAAATGGCGGGCGCTTTCCTGAGTTCAGTGCCTTTAGTTGGGTTATATATGGCCTTTTTTGCCGGGCCAGATGAGGTATTCTGGCCTGGGTCGTTAGGGCAATGGGGCTGGCTTTTAGTGCTGGCCTGGGTATGTACGGTTTATGCCTACACGGCGGGTGTTGGGCTGTTGCGTAAGTTTTCGGCGTATCTGGCCATATTAACCGTAAATTTGGAACCGGTTTATGGCATTATTCTGGCCGTACTGATTTTTGGGGATACTGAACGGATGACGACCGGGTTTTACCTGGGCACATTGGTGATTCTGGCGGCAGTAATCGGGTTCCCTTTTTTAGATAGCCACAAGTCGCAGCTAGATGCTGATCAGTCAGGTAAGTAGAAAAAAAGCCGCCTGATAAGTGTTTTGTGACGTGTGGTCTTTGATTTGCGACTATTAATTAATGAAATCACCCCTCATTCACCCAGCCGCCCAACTTGCTGGATTTGGCTTTTTTCTGGCCGTTTTCATTCCGCTGTTTGTGCTGTCTTTTTTCAATCATCCCTCGGCGGCTGATGATTATTGTTTCGCTGATACTGCCGTGCGCGAAGGATTTTGGCAGGCTCAGAAATACTATTACAACTGGTGGACGGGCCGTTATTTCTCCAATTTTCTGGTACATGGAAACCCGCTCGTTTGGGGATGGTACGATGGTTTTCGGTTGATTCCGGCCCTGGCCATGACTGGCCTTCTGGCGTCGATATACTCGCTCCTGAGTGAACTGCTGCGTGGGCAGAAATCCTCCATCGTTCTGCTGGTAACAGCCCTTGTGTTTTTTACCATGATGGTTGCCCAGCAAAGCGCCGTCGAAGCGTTTTTCTGGACAGCTGCCGTCGCTTCTTACACCGTTCCAACCGCCCTTACGTTTTATTTTTTGGCCATTTGTATTCGATGGTACAGATTGCCTTTGGTTGGGCTGCTGCGCCCCCTGACGGCTGTTTGGGCATCGTTTCTGGTATTTGCCATTGTTGGCTCGGGCGAAACCAACCTGATTTTACTGGTGCTGTTATTGCTGATTCTGGCAGGATACCGGCTGCTGTTTCAGCGTCGGCTCGATCTGTTTCTGGTTGGCATGGTAATCGCGTCGCTCTTGTCGAGCTGGCTGTTGTTTAGCGCACCGGGTAACGCCGTTCGCATGGGGGGAAACCCTCATAGTGGCGATTTTTCGTACTCTCTTGGAGCTTCCTTCGGTTGGTTGGTTGGATCACTAAGAACATTGCTTCTAAAAACGCCTATTTTGCCCTTGTCATTCTTGTTTATACCCTTGGCGCTACGCCTGATTCAGATGGATAGTCCCGTGCGAAAACTGGTCCAAATTCCGGTTTGGGTGGTGGCGCTGGGGTATTTGGGATTGCTGGCCGCTATGATTTTTCCGTCCTACTACGGCATTGGACTACCCCCCGCTTTTCGAACCATGAACGTGTTCTACGACATGGCAATTGTGGGCTGGTTCTACCTGCTAACAGTGCTAGTTAATGCCCTTGCCCAAGCTGGAAAGTTACCCTACAACCAGTTTGTGCTGCCCGGTTGGGCTCCCGTTTTGACTGGCATCTGGATGGTAGCGAGTCTGGTATTCAGCCGGCCTATTCGCTTAGTTTACAATGATTTGATTCGTGGCCACGCGGCTACGTACAATCGAGAGATGAATGCCCGCCACGATCAGCTTAACCAATCTGCCGAAGTACTACAGGTTAAACCCATTAGCGTGTACCCACCCAGTTTATTTGTCGAAGACATTAATGCCAATCCTGAACACCTCTGGAACCGTTGTCAGGCAGGCTATTATAAACATAAAACTATTACGTTAGCGCAGTGA
>Ga0105048_10007129_pt1 | contig 17983 bp, 13 predicted proteins | sample MAT05_FD_78382 | JGI IMG/M metagenome (GOLD analysis project Ga0105048, IMG submission 78382) | Freshwater microbial communities from Lake Fryxell liftoff mats and glacier meltwater in Antarctica - MAT-05 | ecosystem: Environmental > Aquatic > Freshwater > Ice > Liftoff microbial mat | place...
CGTCTTTCGGGGCAGGCCCTTCCAGAATCTCGTGGAACCGGCCGCTCGTGAAATCGGCCTCGGTTGAAACGCAGGCTTCCGCGCGCAGCAAACTTTTCGGGGTCATCAAAATCAAGGGCTTTCGGAACGGCCGCATCATCTGACGGCGTAACATGTGAAAATACTGCGCGGGGGTTGTCAGGTTGCACACTTGGATGTTTTCTTCCGCGCACAGCGTCAGGAAACGCTCCAACCGCGCACTCGAGTGCTCCGGCCCCTGCCCCTCGTAACCATGCGGCAAAAGCATGATGATCCCGCTCGGGCGCTGCCACTTACTTTCCGAGGAACTGATGAACTGGTCGGTGATCACCTGCGCACCGTTCGCAAAATCACCAAACTGCGCCTCCCACAAGCAAAGCATCTGCGGATAATCCAACGAATACCCGTAGTCGAATCCCAACACCGCAGCCTCCGAGAGCAGACTGTTGTAAACGCAAAACCGCGCCTGATCCGGCGCAAGGTGCATCAAGGGAATGTACCGCTCGCGTGTGTTGGCATCGTAAAGCACCGAGTGGCGCTGGGAAAATGTTCCGCGTCGACTGTCCTGGCCGCTCAACCGCACCGCTGTGCCGTCAAGCAACAGCGATCCAAACGCCAGATGTTCCGCATAAGCCCAATCGTAGGGGCCGCCGTTGAGAAACACCTGCTTCCTGCGTTCCAACAATATGCGCCGCACCTTGTCCAGCACTGCGAAACCATCCGGAACCTGCGTGATAGTTTTAACAATCTGCTCCAACCGTTCACGGGGAATGGAGGTATCCACCGGGTCGTGCGAATACGGCGGCTGAAACACCGCGCTCGATTCGCTGAACCGGTCCAGCGACTTTTCTTCCTCCGCCTTGCGCACCTCAAACAGAGACGTTTCCATCATTTTCTCAAACTCATCGTCCAGAGCCAGCGCCTCCGGCTCCGTGAGCACACGACTGGCCACCAGGTGTTGTTTAAACAGCGTTGCAGTGGACGGATGATTCTTGATCACTGCGTAAAGATCGGGCTGCGTGTAAATTGGTTCATCGCCTTCGTTGTGACCATGCCGCCGGTAACAATACATATCCACCACAACGTCCCGGTGGAAGGTCTGTCGGAATTCAAAGGCCAACCGTGCCACATAGGCCACGGCAAGCGGATCGTCGGCGTTCACGTGGAAGATCGGCGCTTCGATCATCTTTGCCACGTCGCTGCAATAACTTGATGAGCGGGCGTCCGCGGGCAGCGTCGTAAACCCGATCTGGTTGTTGACGATAAAGTGAATCGTCCCGCCCGTCCGGTAGCCGGGCAACTGCGAAAGGTTGAGCGTTTCCGCCACAATCCCCTGCCCCGCAAACGCACCGTCGCCGTGTACCAGAAGCGGCAGCACTTTCACCCGGTCCGTCGTGTCGTCCAGAATCCTCTGCCGCGCACGCGCCATGCCTTCTACAACCGGATTCACAGCCTCCAAATGGCTCGGATTGGGCGATAGCCGGATGCCGATGCGTTTGCCGTCCGGAAATTCCCGCGTGGAAATATAGCCGAGGTGATACTTCACGTCGCCGTCACCGCCAACCAGGTCCGGCACGTAGTTTTCTGAAAATTCCGCGAACAGCACGTTCAGCGATTTGCGCAGGTAATTCGCGAGCACCGTGAGCCTTCCACGATGCGCCATTCCCATCACGATTTCCACCACGCCGTCCGCCACACCTTCACTCACAAACGTCTCCAGCGCGACCATAAGCGACTCGCCTCCTTCGAGCGAAAACCGCTTCTGCCCGATGTATTTCGTATGAAGAAAACGCTCGAAGCTTTCCGCCTCCATGAGCGTCCGCAAAATGGCGATCTGCCCCTCACGCGGCACGTTGACGTCCCGCGATTCAATCCGCTCGCGCACCCAGTTCCGCACCCGCGAATTCTGGATGTGCATAAACTCAAATCCAATCGTCCCGGCATACGTGGCGCGCAGTGATTCAATCATCTCGCGCAACTTCATCTTCTTCCCGCCAAGATAAAACTTGGACGAAATATCCAGTTCCATGTCCTTCTCGGAAAAACCCAACTCGCGCAGACTCAGCAAGGGATTCTCAGCAGCCGCATCCTCAAGCGGATCAAGTTTTGCAACTGAATGCCCCAACGTGCGATATCCATAAACCAAACCGTCCACACGCGTTTGCAGCGGCGTTTCGTGGTCCGTAGCTTTTCCGTCATGGCCCTCCGCAACTCCGCTGCCTTTTTCAGCGCACCCAAGTTCAAATCCTTCGAAAAACGCCGACCATGTAGAATCCACAGAAAGCGGATCGTTTTTCCATTGTTGAAAATTCTCCTCAAGCAGGACGGTGTTCGATGCGTTGGCAAATGAGCTTCTCATGGGGCAGTCAAAGAAAAATGGGAAAAAGTACGAACCATCAAATTATCTAATTCGATGCGGGCTTCCAGTCTGGATTCGCAATTTTCTTCAAAGCATGAGCATGCAGTCGCCGTAACTGTAAAAACGATACCGCTCCCGAATGGCCTCCGCATAGGCTTCGCGGATCAGTTCGCTCCCCGCAAACGCGCTCACCAGCATAAGCAACGTGCTTTTGGGTAAATGAAAATTCGTCAACATATGGTTCACCCGACGGAATTCATACGGCGGATGAATGAAAATCTGTGTCGAACCGCTTCCCGCCGTAATTCGACCTCGCTCATCAGCCAATGATTCCAAAACGCGAACCACCGTGGTGCCCACGGCGAGCACTCGCTCCGCATCGCTAATCAGTCCCGCAGCTCCCTCCGATACATCGAACTGCTCGCGATGCATCGGATGTTCCGTAATGTTTTCGACCATGACCGGCTTAAATGTCCCGGCCCCGACGTGCAGCGTCACGAACTCATGCCGCAACTGCGCCAAAATCTCCGGAGTGAAATGCAACCCCGCGGTGGGGGCCGCAATCGCGCCGGCGTGCCGCGCATACACCGTCTGATACCGCTCCCGATCTTCTTCTGCGTCCCCTCGCCGCATGTAAGGCGGCAACGGCATGTGCCCCACACGGTCCAAATCCAGCGGAACATCAAACTCCACCACACGCTCACCCGCCTCCCAAACTTCCAGCACACATCCACGAACTCCGCCCACCAGAATTTCCGCTCCCAACCGCATCCGGCGACCCGGCTTCACATAACACATCCAACGGGCCGCTCCCAACTGCTCCAGCAGGAGCAACTCCACGCGCCCGTCATCGGAATACACACGCGCGGGAATCACCTTCGTATCATTCAAAACAAGCAGCGCATCCGGCGGAACCAGCGTCGTGATTTCCCGAAACATCCGATGCGCGATCGTGCCCGTCGCGCGATCCACCACCAGCATGCGCGACCCTTCGCGCTCCGGCGTCGGATGCCGCGCAATCAGCTCCTCGGGCAGCACATAATCATAGTCGGCCGTTCGCAGACTCATTGCTCCGCCGCCTCGTTGTAACTTCCACCATACCCTGGAACGTAAAGCATCACTCCCGCCTCACGGGCCATGGCGTCAAAATGTTTGTCCTTAGCGTAAATCCGGCAGCCTTTTTCCAATCCCAGCGCGGCGATCAGAATGTCGTTCCACGGTGCTTTGATCCCGCGCGATTGAAGATGCCAGTTCATCACCTTCGCCCGCTCCCATGTGCTGTCTTTTACTGAAAGCCATGGCACGAGCTGGAAAAAATATTCCAGAGCTTTGCGCTCATTCGGACGCGCCGCACCGAGCACTTCCAGTTTCACCGGACCACACCACGCGGCTTCGTTCACCTCCAAGAGGGATTCCAACCCGACTTTAAACGCGAGATCCCCGTCCCTACGCCCCGCTTCAATCCACACCGAGGAATCAACAAGGATCATCAGACGTCCTGTTTTTCGATGTCGTCGTTGGTCATGGGAAAATCAAACGCACCCTCCCGCAACAAACGCCCAAATTCCTTGGACCGTCGTTTTTTCAAAAAATCCGTCACCACAGCATTAACCGCGGTGCTCTTTTTCTTCTCCCCAGTGGCCTTTAGCAACTCGACCATCTGCTCGTCTTCAATATCGATTGTGATTCTCATGCCTTCACTCTTCATCATTTTAATGATGTTTCAAGCATTTTTTCCATCGTTTTGCATATTTTTAGAAATATAAATGATGCGAATAGCATCGGAGTCACCATAAATATCCGCACCCATCCGGTCTGCTCCCATGCATTCCAGAATGGTGTGCTGCTCCAAAGCAGAAATCCGCACCCGCCTGACACCGCAAAAACCGCCCATGGCCAGGCTCCCCGCAAAACCGCAAACGGCAAGATCCAGATCAAATACCACGGGTGCACCACCGGACTCAGCATCAGCATGACCCCAAAGACCCAAAGCGTGGCCCGGATCGGTTCCCTGCGAAAAATCCATGTCACGGCTAACACCGTAAACCCCATGAGCAGCGTCCACCGCAAATTTTTCTGTTCAGGATTCGGCCACACCAATTCCACCAACCAGATCACCATGTCATTACACCGTGTTACATATACAAACTGCCGCAGCGATTCCGTAACCACCAGCGGCCCGCCATACGGTAAACTCGCGAGCAGTGGCACCGCAAGCGCAACTCCAAGCCAGCCCGCACGCTTTCTCAAAACCAAAGCCCACAACGGCAGTAAAAACACCGGCACGGTCTTGAGTCCAAGCGCAACACCCAGCCACAGACAACTCGCCGCCGCACGCCGATCCACAAGCGCAAATACCGCAAGCACCAGCGGCAGAACAAAAAGCGAATCGTAATGCGCACCGCCAGCAAACGCGACAATCACACCGGGATTCCAAGCATACCAAGCTACGCGAGAGAGCGGGACTCCCCGGCGCACCAGCAGCCAGACGATGCCAAGATCCGCCGCGACAAAAAGCAGCTTCAATCCAAACGGCCACTTCGCGCAGAGCGCAAAAACAGCCTGCGTCAGCGGCGGATAGATCGCCCGGTAATCCTTGTGGTTCATGCCCTCCCAATTCGCATCACGCAACGGCTGGAGCGCCTCCGCCTGCGGGGCGACGATATACGGATTGTGCCCGCTCCACTGGATTTTCCCCTCCCAAACATACCGCGCAAAATCATCGCCTGGAGCCATCGGCAACGCCACGGCCCTCAAAACTATCGCAACCAAAAACAAACGAAACGCAGGCTTCCCCCACACGGGTTGCGAACTTTCCTTCCGTTCGTCACCTCCAGGCTTCCGGCAACCTCGGCAAGCCGCCCAAAACGCCACGCCCGCAAGCATCAGCCAGCACACAAACTCCACCGCCCGCCCCTCGCGCAACAAATCGCCGCGCCAGCTCATCATGCCAAGGCAGACCGCCTCAACTCCCAGCGCAACGATTCCCCGGCCCCTCACGCGGGCTTGGCGTCCACGCGTGCGAGGCCGCATTTACCAGCCGCAGCGATAACCAACTCCGCGACACGTTTTTTCAAACGCCACGCCCGCCACCAAAGCATCGCCAAAAACACCGCGTAAATACCAACCAGCCAGCCGTCATTCATCCCCGACACAAAATGCCGGTAAAACAGCACAGCCAATACCACAACGTTCGCCAAAACCGCCGTCACCACAGGCTTTGATGTCAACTGAGCGCGCGTAAGGCACTTCGGACCGCCGTGGTATTCCGTCACAGTTCGCACCGTCACGATCCACCAGAAATTTCCGTAAATCTGCACGTCCCAATCCTTCCAACCCGTGTCCGCCGAATAACGCCAGCCTTCCGTCTCCAACGACGCAAACATTTCTTCCGTCAACTTCTCGCGGCCCACACCGGTTTCATTCCAGAAATTCAGCTTCGACACCCCGCCCCGTGTCGCTGCCGCGGTAACCCCTTTCTCCGGCGTTTCGATAACCGCCTTGGGCGTACGCTTGAATTGATGCCATGTAAAATAACGCGACCACCCACGCACCAGCGGCTGGACCAACGCCAGAAAAGCCACCAGCAAACGCGCCCGAATCGTGTCGAACTTCGGCTCAAGCCGCGCATGAATCATGTAACTCAATGCCACAAGGAACGTCGCGCCAAACATCAAATATGGCACGATCCGCAGGCTTTCAAACGGCACCGCAAGCACCAGAATAAACAGCGTCAGCACCACCCATTCGATGCTGCTCACGTATGCCGCCACATCGCTTTGCGGCGTGGGGTAAATCGACTGAAACAGCCCCTCCCCAAACACCCCGTGGTAGATCACCGGCTTGTTCAGCAGCCACGTGAACCGCTGCGCTCCGTAGATCTGCCCCTTCCATTTCGCCGTCCCGGTCGGACCGAAGAAAATCAAATGATTAAACCGCAGCATCGACTCCGCCTCGCCGTAGCCCTCCTGCTGTTTGCGAAATGCCGTGAGCGTGAACCGCCGGTAATGCCACACAATCGCCGCAGGCGAAAACGCGATGACCCCGTTGTTCTGTTGCAAGCGCCAGCAAAAATCCACGTCGTCACCGGCTTTGCGATACTCCGTATCAAATCCGCCCAAGCTTTCAAATGCCCAGCGGTGAAACGCCATGTTGCACCCGGGAATGTGCTCTGCCACGACGTCCGAAAGCAACACGTGCGAAGGACCACCCGGCGCAGCCGCGACCGCCGCCTGAATCCAGTCCGCTGCCGGTGGCGAAATATTCGGTCCGCCCACGCCCACATAATCCCCGCTTAACAACGTCCCGACGATGTAATAAAGCCAGTCCGGGTCCGCCATGCAGTCGCTGTCTGTGTACGCGATCACCGCACCCGTTGACCCCCGTGCCCCGACGTTTCGAGCGTAACTCAGCCCCATGTTCGGCTGCACGATCGAGATGAAATCCGGCAGCTTCGCCCCTTTGTCGATCAATGCTTCTCGCTCCTGCTGGAAGATGCGCACAATTTCCTGCGTCCCATCCTTCGAACCGTCGTCCACCAGCACCACCTCGTAGTCCGGATAGTTCACCTGATCCAACGACACGAGACAGTCCTTCAGCGTCTTGCCCCCGTTGTAGCTGCAAACAATCACGCTCACCCGCGGATACCCGTCCAGAGCCACTTTCGACGTGATCGCCCCGTCGCCAGCGAGGAAAGCTTTGAGCATCGCAAACGCCTTCTTCGGCTTCCGATCCCGCGTCACCAGGCCGAATGCCCAGTCCGTAATATCGTGCCCGCCGGTGAACCATTCGTCCGTCCACGAAAAGAAAATTGTTCCCGCCGCACCGCCCCGCACCACGCTCTCCAAATGCCATTTCAAAACCTCCGCCTGCTGCTCCTCGCCTTTCCTGATCGTATCCATTCCGAACTCGCCGAACATCAGCGGTTTGTCGTCCGCAAGGTTCTGCAACCGGGCGAGATACTTTTCAAAATCCCCACGCCGCTCCAGATACACGTTGAAGGAATAAAAATCGACGTTCTGCGGAAGAAGATATTCCGTCGGCGGATAACTCGCGTAGCTGAACAACGGTCGCGGATCAGCCTCCCTCGCCACATGGATCAAATGCTCCACGAAATTAATGACCCGGTGCGCCCCGAGCCACCGCACCATCGTCGTCGGAATTTCGTTCCCCACGTAATACCCGAAAATCGCCGGATGCCCCTTGTTCTTCGAAACGCCGCTCCGGATCGTTTCCACAACCTGCGCACGGATTTTGCGCTGATTCAAAAACTCCACGTGCTCCGCCCACGGAATGGAAATTAAGACGCGCATCCCGAACTCCGCGCACAAATCCAAAAACCACTTCGGCGGGATGTGATAAATCCGCAGCAGATTTGCGCCCATCTCGCGGATCATCTCCAGATCCGCACGCACCTTCTCCGGTGTCCCGACGAAATCCCCCTGTGCGTCCGGTTCAAAAGGCCCATACGTCACGCCCTTGACGAAAAACTTGCGCTCGCCCTCGAAGAAAAATTTCGCGCGCACGCGGATCGGCAACATTTCAAAACTCATGGATGCGGCAGAGTGAAGAGGGAAAGCATCGAGTGTCTAGCTCGCAACGCTGCTTGCTTCAAAAAAAGAGCGACTCCGGACGATGCCATGCCCCTCATGCCCCTCATGCCCCTTGGCACGCGCACCCCTCACTTTCACAACGCCGGCGTGATCAGATCGCGCAGCTTCATCATTCCCCGCCGGATACGCGCCTTCACCGTGCCGAGCGGTTGATCCAAGCGCTCGGCAATTTCCGCCTGGGTCAGACCCGAGAAAAACGCCATCTCGATGGCCTGTCGCTGGTCCTTCGAAAGCTTCAGCACCGCCTGACGCACGATCTGGCTGCGCTCGCCGAGATCCACGTCCCCCATGCTTTCCTGATCATTAAACTGCTCGAAAATCTCCGCCTCTTTTTCCACCTCGTCGTTTAGCCGCTGCCTCCGCTGCGCGCTGCGCAACCGGTCAATCGCCTTGTTTCTCGTCAGCGTCACCGCCCACGTCAGCGGTTTGCCCCGCTCCGGATCATACATTGCCGCCTTGTCCCAGATCTGGATAAACACATCCTGCAACACATCCGCAGCAGCTTCCGCCTCATTGAGCACCTTGAACGCCGTGGCATACAGCACTCCGCTGAAGCGCTCATACAACTTTTCAAAAGCCCCACGGTCCCCCGCACTCACGCGTTGGATTAAATTGATCTCTTCTTGAATATCACGGACTTCCACAGTGCGTTTTGTTTATCTCCATACCCGGAGCTTGGCAACGCCCAATCGAATGCCCCGGATGGCATTCACGCCGCGCATTTTTCATGTCGGGCATTTTTCATCGCCAACTGGTTTGCAAACTGCTTTACCAAGACAACCCGTCTGCCAACCTATGAAATACCATTCCTCGCTGATCGAACCCCTCGAAACCCGCATCGCCCCCGCCCTCCTCGTTACCGGCGCCAACCTGCTCGGAGGCAACGGCAACCCCACCACGGGTGAAACTTCAATCGGCGAAAATCAGGTGACTCTCGTCAAAGTCCTGAGCGGTCAGGCCCTCGTTTGGTATGACGCCAGCAGCAATAACATCGTAGGCATATCCGTGGGTCCAAACACCAAACTCGATATCACGGGCGACATCAACGGCAGCATTATCACCAACCTCACCTCCAAAGGTCGGCTCACGGATTCCGACAATAACCCCGCCAACGGCGAAGACGGCGGTGTGCTCCTCGCTCACACAATTCTCGGGATCAAGACCACCCCGCTCAGCAACGAAAAGGGCTCTCTCGACTACATCATCGCCGGGGGCAGCATCAAAAATCTCGATATCAGTGGCGGGCTTGGCGGCGCCTACGCTGGCAATGGCGTCTTCCGCACCGGCTCGGATCTGGCGTTTGGAGCCATCCCCAACCGGTTTGCCATCGTGGACGTAGGCATCGACGTCAATCCCCTCCTTGCGGGAAATCAGACTGAATATGGCTTCCTGGAGTCCACGGCTTCGTTCGCTCCCGTCGCTTCGATCACCAACGCAAAAATCCAAACCGGCATGGAACTCCAGCTCTTCGCCGGCGATGGAAAATCCGTCGCTTCCGGTGCAGCGGGTGCCGGTGGCAACATCAAAAATATCGCCATCAACGAGGCCTTTAGCGCAGCACCCTCCGTTGCCGCATACGAACTGCGCGGCGGTGACGGTGGAAACAGCGTCGGTGGTGCTGCAGGAGCAGGCGGCAAGGTTTCCAAAGTGCTGGAGAAAACTTCGTTCGGTCTCGTAACGATCAGCGGCGGTAACGGCGGAAACAGTTCGGCCAATGCTCAAGGTAAATTCGGACTCGGCGGCGCAGGCGGACAGGTAAGCCTCCTTGATCTGCGCGGATCAAGCACCAGTTACGACATCCGCGGCGGCGAAGGCGGAGACGGACGCATCGGCGGCATGGGCGGCGGACTCAAGGAAAATGATCTGGGTGGACGGGGTCCCGACGCTTCAGTCATTCTCGCGGGAGATTTCAATAGCGATGGCCTTGACGATGTGGTCGCGATCAACGGAGACACAGGAGAAATGGTGATTTCCCTCAATAATAGTTCCAACAACACGTTCTCCTATCTTTTTCAGGAAGACTTCAACCCGGACAACGATCCTTCAGCCATCATTCCAGGCAACGGAACCGGCGCGACCAGTGGCGCGCTCTACGATTTCGATGGCGACAGCGATCTCGATATCATCGTGGGCTATTCGGGCAGCGCTTCTGTTCTTGTCTATATCAACCAAGGCGGCGGTCAGTTTTATAGCGTCAACGACACCGGCCCTGCCACGGTCAAGACTCTGCAGGCCAGTGTAGGTGGCCCCGTAACCTCCCTCGTACTGGGAGATTTCACCGGCACTTCAGGTCTTGAGATCGGTGTTGTGACTTCTGACGTAAGCAAAACCGCTGTAACGGTGCTTGGGTTTAAAACCGAAATCGTGGACCTCAACGTCGTTTACTCGCTCGAAAGCCTTGGATCACTGACGATCCTGAAACGGCCCGACGGATCAACCATAGATCTTCCCGTTGCGACGGATGCCATTTTTGGCCAAATCGCGGGTGGTGCCTCTGGTGATATGCTGGTCAGCTTCACCGATGGCACCATCCTCACCCTGCTGGGTGCTAATTTTGATCCGGAGATCGATGCTCCTGTTTTCGTTTCCGGCGGATCAATCAACGCCGGTTTTGCCATCACCTCCCTCAGTGAGGACCCCGGTCTAGAGCGCGTGCTGGTCTTCGGCAGCGGAACCAAGTCGCTGCAACTCTTTGAGTTCAATAGCGGTTTTTTAACCAGCCTTCCCGCACCCGATATCTCCTCGCTCACGGGCTCGGTTTCCGCAGTGGAGTACGTTAAAACCAGCGATTCCGGGTACCAGATTCTTGTCGTCGAAAATCTCCCCACCGGAAGCCGCCTCAACTACCTCGTGTTCGATTTCGGCCTGGGCAGCTACGTCACCGATAAGTCCATTAACGGCCCCATCGGATTGAACAAAATTGTCGCCGTCGACGAGAACGGCTCTTGGGGCGTCGCGGGAATGAACAACTCCATCAGCCAGTTCTACTTCACCGATGGGCTGACCGATTTCATCAGCTCTTCCCTGCCCTACAAAGGCAAACTCATCAGTCTTTTCGGTGGTAACGGGGGCGACGCCCTTTCTATCAAGGGCGCTGGCGGAGACGGCGGCGCCATTATTTCTACAAACGCCGATGCCGACACCATCTCCATGATCGCGGGTTTCGGCGGCGGTTCGATTCAAGGGAGCGGCGGCAACGGTGGCAGCGTGAAAAACTCTGCGACCTTCTTCAACCTCTCCGGAGAAGAGATCACCCCAACCTTCGAGGTGACGAAAGGAATGACCGTCGTAGCCGGCAACGGAGGTTCCCCCATCCAGGCAGGCGAGTTCGCAGCAGGCGGCAATGGCGGCAGCATCAGCGCTCTCACCATTCGCAACACCCAGGGCGAGCTCGTTTTCGCAGCAGGTAGCGGCGGTCTTGGACACGGAGGTAATGGCGGAATCGGCGGCAATATCAAAAATATGGACGTCCTCAATCTCGCAGGCGGGATGAGCGTCGGCGCAGGCAATGGCGGTAATACGGACGGCACCTCTGGCAATGGTGGCAAGGGCGGCTCCATCTCCAACTTTATCTTCGCCATGGAAGCGGCAGGCTATTTGGAAGTGGATGAAACCTTGGAAAGTATCGAACAGGCCTTCGTTGTGGAATTTATGGCGGGCAACGGCGGATTCGCTTTGGCCGGAAGTGGCGGCAACGGCGGGATCGGCGGTTCTATCTCGGGCCTAACCCTCACCCTCGATCCTTCGGATATTTCCCTGACTTCCACCATCGACAGCACCGTGCATGTCTCACTCGTGGCCGGACTCGGCGGAGGCGGAGATCGCAAGGGCGGATCAGGAGGCGGCGTCAGTGACATCAAAAGCACCACCATTTACGACCAGATTCTCTCCAATGAGGGCGAGGAAAACGGAGGTGTCCTCCTTCTCAATCCGGTGATTTTTGAAATCGTGGCCGGCAACGGTGGCGACGGTGGCACCAGCAAGGGAGGAACGGGAGGCGGGGTCAACAAAGCCACGCTTTTGGGCGTCAGCCACATTGATATAAACGCTCTGAGCCAACCCGACGCGGCACTCACCATCACCAGCGGCAACGGTGGTAACGGCGGAACCGCCGGAGGTGCAGCCGGCAAAATCGCAAACATCATCGCTCGCAACTCGCAGGCAACAGGCGAGTTCAACGTCGCAACCACCATGCTCTCAGGCGCAAATCTTTTTGCGGGTAAAGGCGGCAACGGGACCACCAAGACCGCAGGTGCGGGCGGTGGTATTTCAACCTTTGAAATCGCCGTCCAAAGCCTGTTCAACTACGGTGGCTCTCTCGTGGCTGTGGCGGGGAACGGTGGTGACTCGGCCAGCGGTGATGGCGGTGCGGGGGGCAGCATCACCAAAGGCTTCGGAGGCGCGGTGGATTTCAATGCCGCCACCGGCCAGGCACTGGTTTTTGTCGGAGGCGACGGCGGCAACGGCGCGGCAGGCGGCAGCGGCGGAATCATCAACGATCTTCGCGTCAATGCCTCGCCAATCAACGAAGCGATCGCATGCCAGGTCTTTGCAGGCGACGGCGGCAACGCCTCAGCAACCGGTGAGAATGGCGGCAAGGGCGGCGACATCATCAAGGTGCGCCAGTCCAAAGATTTGAACAGCGCCATCAACGTCCTCTCCGCAGGCAGCGGCGGAGACAGCTCCAGTGGCTCGGGCGGCAAGGGCGGCAGCGTAAAAGACGTCAATGTCCTCGGCTTCATCGGCAAACCTTCCGACGGCTCAAACCCGCTCGGCGTTTTCGACGGTGCCTTCGCTCAGGGCATCTTTGCAGGCCTCGGCGGCGCAGGTGCTGCGAGTGGAAAAAACGGCAGCGTCATGGATGTCATCGCCCGGCAGATCTCCGCCATCGGAGCCAGTGCCGACGGCATTACCTTCAAGGCCGCCACCAAGGTCGCCCAGATTCAGGCCGATCTCATCGGGTATGATGTGGATCAGGACGGCGTCTACGATGACGCGTTTGGTAACGACACCAACCCCTCCGATGTCCAACCGCTGGACGGATTCATTTTCGCTTCAAGCGTGAGCGGGATCGATACCATCAATAACACACGCACCGGGGCGTTCACGAAGATCGCCTGATTACAGCAATTCAGCGATTTGCACCGCGTTCAATGCCGCTCCCTTGAGCAACTGATCGCCGCAAACCCAGAAGGAAAGCGCATTGTCGAACGCGCAATCCTGGCGGATGCGGCCAACTTCGCAGTCGTCCTTGCCCGCCACATCCAGCGGCATCGGGTAACTGTTGATTGAAGGATCATCGGTCACTTTCACTCCGGGCGCACGGCCCAGCACCTCACGGGCCGACGCAGGCGTCACCGGCTTTTCAAACTCTGCAGTCACCGAAACGCTGTGCGCGCGATACACCGGCACACGCACGCAGGTCACCGAAGCGCGGAACGAAGGGTGGTGCATGATCTTGCGCCCTTCGTTTTCCATTTTCATCTCTTCCCTCGTGTAGCCGGATTCCAAAAAACTATCCACATGAGGCAGCACATTAAATGCGATCTGATGCGGGTAAACGTTCTTCTCCACAGCAGTTCCCGCCGCGATCGCTTCGACTTGCTGCCGCAATTCCACAATGGCTTGCGCACCCGTTCCGCTCACAGCCTGATAGCTCGAAGCCACAAGTCGGCGCACGCCGAAAGCCTGGTGCAGAGGATACAGCGCCATGAGCGTGATCGCCGTGGTGCAATTCGGGTTCGCAATGATCCCGCTGTTTGCTTTCACATCCGCACCGTTCACTTCAGGAACAACAAGCGGCACTTTGTCGTCCATGCGATACGCGCTGGAATTATCCACCACAACTGCCCCGCTCTGCACCGCAAACGGCGCGTATGTTTTTGAAATCGAACCGCCCGCACTGAACAACGCAATGTCCACTCCGGCAAAAGAATCCTCACGCAATTCCTGTACCAGATGCATCGAGCCAAGCCCCTCAATGGATTTGCCCGCCGAACGCGCCGAAGCCAGCAACGTCAACTTGCCGACCGGAAAGTTCCGGCGTTCCAAAACTCGAATCATCTCGATGCCCACCGCTCCAGTGGCACCCACGATGGCGATATGCAGTTTTTCTCTCATAAAAGGGGCGGGAATCTATTACACTCGGATCACGATGCAAGCCTGCAACATCATCATCTCCCTCGCCACACAGCGCCTTGACCTCATAAAAAACGGCAGGTGCATCCGGAGTTACAGCGTTTCCACTTCACTGCGCGGTCCTGGTTTTGAACCCGGCAGCCTCAAAACCCCGACCGGACGTTTTGTGATCGCGGAAAAAATCGGCGCAGCGGCACCACTGCGCTCCGTATTCAAAAGCCGCAGGCCAACCGGGCAATTGGGCTCCCCTTCGGCCCCCGATGACTACGTCCAGACCCGCATCCTCTGGCTTGATGGACTCGACAAAACAAACGCCAACACGCGCAGCCGCTACATTTACCTCCACGGAACCAACCACGAAACCCAACTCGGAATACCCTCAAGCCATGGCTGCATCCGCATGGGCAACGCCGAGGTGGCAGAACTGTTTGAAGCGGTCAATTGCACCACCGGGGTTCTCATTCAGAAATAAATCCGAAAGATTTTCATTGCCATTTCTTCACCCTTCGCTACTTACAACAACACTTCATAACCGAAGTCTAGAAAGGTCAGTTACACACCATGATGAAAGTTCTATCAATCGTCGCTCTCGCAGCGGCTCTCGTTGGTTTGAGCGCTTGTGCCAAGGAGTCCAAACCGGCTCCCGCACCTGCCTCCACCGGCATGAGCAAGTAGTTTAAAAACTACGTTCCCCTTTAGATCAACGCCAGTCCGCTCAAAAAGCGGGCTGGCTTTTTTATTGTCCACCACACCCGAAATCCCGCAGGCCGATCAGAAAACCTAAATTCTGAAGCTCAAATCCTTAATTTTCTAAAGCCCCGTCGGATGATCAATAAACTCCCAGGGCAGCCGGAATTTCCGTGAGGCTGCCTCCGCCAAGGCGCGGACCCCGAAGGTCTCCGTCGCGTAGTGCCCCGCGTAAAAAACGTTGATCCCAAGTTCTTCCGCGAGTGTGTAGGACCAATGCGGACCTTCGCCCGTGATATAGGTGTCCACCCCTTCCGCCGCAGCCTTTGCCACTTCGCTTCCCGCACCACCCGTTACCAGACCTATGCGACGACAACGCTGCGGACCACCCGGACACAAATGCACCCGCCCACCCACAGCTTTTTCCAAACGCTGGTGCAGTACGTTGCGGTCGATGGCCAAACTCGCCTGCAATCCCGTGGCCTGACCTTGCTGTGTCAAAAACGGAGCGGTTTTTTTCCAACCCAGAGCGCGTGCAAGAATCGCGTTGTTTCCCAGTTTGGGATGGAAATCCAGCGGCAGATGGCAACTGTAAATCGCCAGATCGTTCTCCATCGCGAGGCGCAGTTTCCTATAAACAGCACCCGTGACCGATTGGGCTCCGCTCCAAAACAGCCCGTGATGCACAATGAGCAACCCGGCCCCGGTGCGCACCGCCTCTTTGATGCTCGATTCACACGCATCCACCGCAGCGGCAATATTCCTCACCGCGCCACGATTCTCCACCTGCAACCCATTGAGCGCACCCGGATAATCGGAAATTCCGGCCACGTTCAGCTCGGCATCCATCCATGCCACGATCTTTTGCAGGGGTGTACTTGGCGTTTGCATCACTCCAAAACAGGCGTATTTTTAGTTGTTCTCAAGAACATTCCCCACCAACCCGAGGAACCATCCTATGCAAACCCTCGATCAAAACGACCAAAGTGACTCGGGACCTGAGGCCCCGCTCCCCACGCAATGCCCACTCTGCGGCACCGACCTGAATTCCGATCACCCAGGCGAATGTCCGAAGTGCGACTGGGTTTCAGGTTACCGCCACAGGACCACCGGAGGAACGCCGAGCGATCTCGCAGCCTGCCTCATGAGCCTGTTGCCGGGTCTCGGCCACCTCTACAAGGGACACCGCTCAGGCTGGTTCTTCCTCGCAGGAACCGCAGTGGCCATTTTTCTCGCAGGCGTGGCCGCCACCCCGACCATGGGCATGGGACTCATCCTGCTCCCGTGCTACTGGCTCTGGGTGATGGTCCAGGCCTACTGGCTTGAAGATTTGTCCAAGTAAACCCGGAACACCTTGAACCGCGCGTTGGCGTGGATCACCCGCAAATATGGCGGAGCCGAATGCGGACGCTCTGACAGCACCCGCGCCATGGGCATCTCGGGCGGGCTGCTTTGAGATCCATTATCCGTGATCGGAAAAACATCACCCGCCACGACGAAAGCGACCTGGCGCTTTTTCAAAATCTCATACACTTTGCCAAAATCTGCCGTAGTAAAAAATCGCTCGCTGTCTTTGATCCCAGGCAAACTTTGATGCGAACTCCCGGCAACGCCGGGACGACCGGAAAAATACGCAAGCGCCGGGGAATGCCACCACACTGCAAGAAACGGCCCCTCAACATGCTTTGCGGCATCCTCTAGCGCAAGGTTCTCAGCACGCTTCATTGCGCCTGTCCGCCGCCCGTTTTCCAACTCCGCCTCCCAGGCCGCGGCCACCGGCCAGAAGCTGATAATTACACCAGCCACAAAAAGCGCATGCATCCATCGACGCTTTAATTCCACTCGAAAAACCATCAACGATAACGCAACCAGCAGAACTCCAAATGCTCCCCACCGGCTCTGCCAGAGCGTTAGAGCCACACCAACGAGCGCCAGAAAACCAACTGCCCGGAATTCCCGTTTTAATAATGCTCCGCTCACCACCACCGGCCACAGCCAACTCATCCATGCAAATACCGTCGCCCATGTCGCCGGCCGGAGTTCCCCGATAGTGACCGCCCACTTCGCAAAATCCTCGCCGCCAGGCCATGCAAACGGCCAACCCTCAATACTCATCCCGACGACAAAGACCGCACTCAACGTGAGAAAATGAGCGAGCCGCGTGCGCGAAAAAAATCTTCGCCAGTCGCCAATCACCCACATCAACGAAACCGCGGCGAACAAAACCAACGGCTCGTAAAGAGAAACCCAAAGGGACAAACCCCACGCCATGGCAGTCGGAATCCGCCACCGGCATCCATCGCGCTCCCACAATTTCCATTCACCAACCAGCGCCACAGAAAGCAGCAGCAACAAAAGCGACTGATGATCCGGTCGCCCAACCGCTTGCGCATGCGCCACAATCGGACTCACCGTCAGTAAAACCAATCCCGCGCAGCGCAACCAGCAATTCCCCCACCCCCGCGTCGAGAGCATCAGAAAAAGCACCATCGCCAATCCCAGAATGGGCGACACCCATGCCCCTCCAATCGCCACCGCCTTCGTAAAACCCAACTCCGGCTGAACCGCCAATACCACGTTTCCAACCAGATAAATCAGCGCATCCAGCGCCATTGTCGTATGCGGACGGGTACCATCGGGCCAATTCTCAAAGCAATGCCAGTTCACTGGCTTCCACGGGTTGTTCTCCCACTCCGCCACCCGGGTCATTCGTGCGTAACAATCCGCATCCACAAAAAAAACGTGCCCTTCCACGAACACGCTATCCCCCTTCGCCGTCCGACAAACAAACGCCTGCAGCAAAAGCAAAGCCGCTCCCAACAGCAGGAACACCACCCGGAGCCGCAGCAAAGATTTCACCACGGCAACCCCAATCTCTTACTCTTTGTCTTGCTCCGGTTTTTGCTCAACAACGGGGACCTCAGCTTCCGGCAACTCCGTTTCAAGCACAGCTTCCGGCACTTCAAGCAGAGTTGAAGCCGGCACCACTTCCGCCACTTCCGCCACTTCCGTCACTTCCGTCACTTCCGCCACTTCCGTCACTTCCACCACTTCCGCCACTTCCGTCACTTCCGCCACTTCCGCCACTTCCGCCACTTCCAAAACCGGAGCCACGTGCGCCGCCTTCACTTCGCGCTTCGGTCCCTTGTTCTGCTCAGTTTTCGGCACC
>Ga0105048_10007131_pt1 | contig 17980 bp, 14 predicted proteins | sample MAT05_FD_78382 | JGI IMG/M metagenome (GOLD analysis project Ga0105048, IMG submission 78382) | Freshwater microbial communities from Lake Fryxell liftoff mats and glacier meltwater in Antarctica - MAT-05 | ecosystem: Environmental > Aquatic > Freshwater > Ice > Liftoff microbial mat | place...
CGGCGCCGATCTGCTCTTCCAGCTCGTCAGCCAACGCTACGAACGCGGCTCGCTCATCGTCACCACCAACAAAGCCTACAAGCACTGGCCGAGCATCTTCAACAACGACGCCGGGATCACCGCCGCTATCCTTGATCGCCTCCTGCACCGCGCCGACACCGTCGTACTCGAAGGCAAGCGCTACCGCATGAAGGACCGCCCGGGCGAAGAACCCGCCGCCTGATCGCCTCCGCCGCCGTCGCGCCAAACGCGTCGGCGCCTCGCTGCACCAACAGGTGACTTCCTGTCCGCCAGAAACAGTCGGTCTTCGCTCCGCCGCTCACACCTTGGGCACTGGACGCCGCTCACCGCGCATCTGGAACACGGCGAGACCCGCCTAGATAATAATCTCGTTGAAAATGCGATCGGGCCCTCGGCCATTGGGAAGAAAAACTGGTTGTTTATCGGCCATCCTGACGCTGGCCAACGGTCTGCCATCATCTACTCGATCGTCGTCTCCTGTCAGCGACACGGCAAAGATCCTCACGCCTCTATGAAAGACGTGCTCACCCGGCTCTCCGCAATGAGCAACCAAGACGACCTCACCCCTCTCCTGCCGGTCAACTGGCAGCCCGCGTAATACCTACACTCTGCATCCGAGTCATCGGTTCGTAATGCTCACCATTACGAACGATCCCGTTCAGCGATCGCTTCAGAATCGTCACCTTTACCCTCCGTCAATGAGGTCCTCCACCGGACTCATACTTCGCACCGGCGTAAAAAGCCCCAGCATCCGACCGCCACGCCACCGGCAGCTTCAGCAAAGTCGTCCGACATGTGCCAGAGAAAATCACGCTGAGCGATTCTTGGTGCAAAGCGATCGAAGCACCGGAAATAAGGGCGAAAAAAAACCGCCGCTTTTAAAGTGCGGCGGTATCAGATGGTGGACCCTACTGGACTCGAACCAGTGACCTCTTCCATGTCAAGGAAACGCTCTAACCAACTGAGCTAAGGGTCCGAAGGGGGCAGAGTAAGGACGAGTGCGACGGGAGTGCGCAAGTAAAAATCACGCTTCTTTTTTAAAGAATGTTTCCGCCGCCGCCGCACAGTCTTCGGCAATCTGCGTTTGCAGCTGCCCGACGTCACAGAACCTTTTTTCCGGCCGCAGGAAATGCAGCCATTCCACCTTGATCTCATCACCCGCGCCAAAGGGGCAATCACCCAGTAAATGCACTTCCAGCCGCGGCTGCGTGCTCTGCTCGACCGTGGGCCGCAGTCCGTAATTGGCGACCGCCGCAAACGTGCCCTTGGCCTTGGCCCCGGAAACCCGCACCGCGTACACGCCCAAGCGCGGCCGCAATTCCGGTTCCCAAGTAAGATTCAGCGTCGGGAAACCAAGCTCTCGTCCGAGGCTTTTGCCGCGCTCCACCGCGCCTTCAGAAAAATACACATAACCGAGTAGCGTGTTCACCTCCTCGATTTCGCCCGCTTCGAGACAAGCGCGGATGCGCGTGCTGCTGATCGGCTGGCCGTTTTCATTGATGCGCGCCGAGCTGAGCACCACCACCCCGTGTTGGCGCGCCTCGGAAACCAGCATCGCAATGTCTCCGCGACGGCCCCGACCAAAACGCCAGTTTTCACCGACATAGATCGTGTGCAGCTTAGGCAGGAAACGCTTCAAATAGGGCAGAAACGCCTCAGCCTCGATCCCCGCTAGCTCCGGCGTGAAATGCTGCATGATGATCGCGTCCACTCCGGTCGCCGCCAGAAGACGAACTTTCGTCTCCGTGTCGATGATCAGGCGTGTCGCCTTGTCAGGCCGGATCAACGCGCTCGGATGCGGCCAAAAGGTGAGCACCGCCGCCACGCCGCCGTCGCGCCGCGCGGATTGCACGGCCATGTCGATCACCGCTCGGTGACCGAGGTGAACGCCGTCAAACATACCAATCGCCAGATGTAAAGGCCGGAGCGGCAGCACCGCATTTTCCAGACCGTCAAATCTCTGACCGCTACCGTTCACAACGCAAAGGTCGGCACCACCTCATACACAGGCAGCAACCGTTTTTCAATTTCCGGCAAACTCAGCGCGTTGATCTGGTCCAGCGTAAGACACTGCGCGACGTTGAATTTCCCGGTCGCAGTCCGGCGCAGCATTTTGATGTGGCCGCCGCAGTTCAGCTTCGAGCCGAGATCATGCGCCACGGTGCGCACATAGGTGCCCTTGCTGCAGCGCAGCACGAAGTCGATTTCCGGCGTTTCGAAACGGGTGCATTCAAAACTCGATACGCGAATGAAGCGCGGCTCGCGTTCAATCTCTTCGCCTTTGCGCGCCAATTTGTAGAGCGGCACGCCGTCGATCTTGATCGCGGAAAACATGGGCGGCGTCTGGTATTGGTCGCCCACAAAAGCCTGCATCGCCACGCGTAGCTCGGCTTCCGTCAGCGGCGGCACCGGACGCGTCTCGAGCACTTCGCCCTCGGCGTCCTGCGTGTTGGTCACCTGGCCAAGCTTGATCGTGCCGGTGTACTCCTTGTCGAGACTCATCAAGTACTGCGAGGCGCGTGTGGCCTTACCGACAAGCACGATGAGCACTCCAGTCGCCATCGGATCGAGTGTACCGGCGTGGCCGATACGCTTCATTTTTAGTTTTCCGCGGAGGCGCGCGATCACGTCGTGCGACGTGTGATCAAGCGGTTTGTCGACGAGGAGGACGCCATCAAGTTCTTTATACGGGACAAGCATCTGGCAAATGGTTATGAAACGCGGGCGAGCTGAGCTTCGAGCGCGGTGATCAACTTCGCCCGAAATTCCGCTAGGGTGGCGTTCTTGAGATTTAAACCCGCGGCGCAGGCATGGCCGCCGCCGCCGAAAATCCCCGCAACCTGGTCGACGCGAAAACGCGGATCCTTGCTGCGCAGACTGGCCTTGATCGCATTCGGCCGCTCCTCGATGAGCACGCCGATATCCACACCGTCGATACTGCGCGCGTAGTCCACCAACCCTTCGGTATCTTCGCCGGTTGTACCGGTTTTCTCGAACACACCCGCGGGTAGCACGCCGATACAGATGCGACCGCCACACTCCCGCTGTAACGAGGAAAGAAAATACTGCACCAACTGGAGCTTGCCGGTGGATTCGCGCTCGTAGATTTCCGCTCCGGCGTCGGCCGGATGCGCGCCCCGCGCCACGAGCTCCGCCGCCAGCATGAACGTGCGGCGCGTCGTCGAATTAAACCGGAACTGCCCGGTATCGGTCATGATGCCAACAAAGAGCGCCTGCGCCGTCGCGGCGTCGATTGGCCACTGGTTGTCGAGGAAGAAGGCCGCCAGAATCTCGCAGGTCGCCGCGGAGGTGACATCCACAAAATTGTGCTCAGCGAAGCCGTCGTTGGAAATATGATGGTCGATGCACGCGATCGGATGGGGGAAACGCGCCCGCGCATTATCACCCGCGCGATCCTGATCGGCACAATCAGCGTAGATCGAGGTGTACTCGCCCGCCGGCACCGCATCGGGTCGAACAAAGAGCACATCGCCAACCAGAAATTGCATGCGCCGCGGCACCGCGTCGGGATTGATGCAAATCACGTCGTTTCCGAGTGCGCGCAGCACGCGGGCCAGCGCGATGAGCGAGCCGATGCAATCGCCATCCGGTCTCGCGTGGCCGACCACGGCGATCTTTTTTCCTGCCAGCGCGGGCAGCAGCTGTGCAAAACGGGCGGAAAGATCTGGAAGAAACTTCTCCACGGTCAGCGCTGCTCCTCTTCGTTCTCAGACTCCAGCTCCGGCTCCGGTTCATCACGCGGGTCTGATTCCTGCTCGTGCGGCGCTTCGTTGTCGGTCTCGGTATCCTCGGAGGCGATCGGGCCGATCTCGTCGAGCACCTGAAGGATGCGGTTGCCGCGTCCCGTGGACTTATCGAGCGCAACGGTAAAGCGCGGCATGTATTTCAATACAATGCGTCGTCCGAGCTCGATGCGAATATCCGCCAGATAGTTATTCAACCAGCGCAATTTATCTTTAACCACGGCGTCATCGCCAATGATCGAGACAAACAGCCGCGCATCACGCAGATCGGGGGCGACGCGGACCTCGGTGATCGTGATCGCCACGGTCTCCGACTGGTAACGACGGTGCAGAATGTCGTTCAGCTCACGCTGGATCAGTTCGTTGACGCGGATGGTGCGGTTGGACACGGGAAAATGGGTTTTTGGCTACGGCTTCCGGTTTAGAACCGGTCGCCGGGACTGGTGAAAAGAATGCGCGCAGCCAATAACGGTGAGGATTAGAGCGAAGCTCGGACTTTCTGGATTTCGTAGCACTCGATGATGTCGCCGGAGTTGTAGCCGTTGAAATCGTCAAGCTTGATACCGCATTCAAGACCGGCGCGGACTTCGTTTGAGTCGTCCTTGAAGCGTTTGAGTGTGGCAACTTTGCCCTCGTAGAGAACTTCCTTGCCGCGGCGAACGCGGGCGGAGGCGTTGCGAGTGACCTTGCCTTCGGTGACGAGACAGCCGGCCACAAAACCTTTCGCGAGCGGGAAAGTCGCACGGACTTCCGCGCCGCCGAGCTTGACCTCTTTGAGATCGGGATCGAGCAGGTCGGCGAGCATTTCGCGGACTTTGTCGCCGAGCTCATAGATGATCTCGAAGGTCTCGATACGCACGCCGTGGTGCTTGGCCAGCGGGGTGACACCATTTTCGAGCTTAGTGTTGAAGCCGATGATGACCGAACTAGCCGCGCCCGCCATGAGCACGTCATTCTTGGTGACGAGGCCGACCTCGGTTGAGACGACTTCGAGCGAAACCTTGGGGCTCTTGATCCCTTCGAGCACGTTGCGCACGGCCTCGGCCGAACCAAACACGTCGGTCTTGAGAATGACCTTGAGGGACTTCTGTTGAGTGGCGGCGATGTTGGCGAAGAGGCTTTCGACGGTGACTTCCTTCGGCACGGCAGCCGTGGTGGTGGCCACCTTGCGCAGGCGCTGCTGGGCCTCATCGGCGCGGTTTTCCGCCTCGCGGGTGTTTTTGGCCGCCGTGAAGGAGGCTCCGCTTTCGGGCGTACCGGACCAGCCGATGACGCGCACCGGAGTGGCAGGAGTCGCTTCCTTAATATTTTTCCCCTTGTCATCGAACATCGCGCGGACCTTACACCATTGCGGGCCGCATACGAGGGCATCGCCGATTTTCAGCGTGCCGCGGTTGATGATGACGGTGGAGAGCGGGCCACGGCCCACTTCGATCTGTGACTCGATGATGATGCCGCTGGCGTCGGCCTTGGGGTTCGCCTTGAGCTCCATGACGTCGGCTTGGAGCAAAATCATCTCGAGCAAATCAGGAATACCGGTGCCCTTGATCGCAGACACGGGGACCACGATCGTCTCACCGCCCCAGTCTTCGGGAACGATGTTGCGCTGCTGCATCTGTGCTTTGACTTGGTCGAGGTTCGCGCCTTTGACGTCCATCTTATTGACCGCGACGATGAGCGAGACCTTGGCGTTTTGAATGTGCTTCAAGGCCTCGTCGGTCTGAGGCATGAAACCGTCGTCGGCGGCGACGACGAGCACAGCGATATCAGTGACGTTCGCACCGCGAGCGCGCATCTTATTGAAAGCGGCGTGACCGGGCGTGTCGAGGAAGGTGATCTTACGGTCGTTGGCTTCGACTTGGTAGGCGCCGATGTGCTGGGTGATGCCGCCGGCTTCACCCGAGGCGACATTGGCTTTGCGAATGGCGTCGAGCAGCGAAGTTTTGCCGTGATCAACGTGGCCCAAAATACAGACGACCGGAGGACGAGGGGCGAGGTTTTTGGCCTCGTCTTCCTCGGGCTTCATTTTCTCTTTTTCCTTTTCCTTGTCCTTGACGGCCTGTTGTGCGGCGGCGTCGCCGCGATGCTTGATCTCAAGCTGGAAGCCGTGCTTGTCGGCGACCTTCACGGCGACCGCGTCCTCAATGTTTTGATTCATCGAGGCGAAGATGCCCATCTCCATCAACTCGGAGATCAGCTTGAAGGGCTTGAGCCCGAGCGCTGTGGCGAAATCGCGCACAACGATTGGCGGTTTCAAGTGGATGATCTTGATATCGCCCTCGATCGTGACGACGGGAGCCGCGCTCGGAACCATTGAGGGGAGCGAAGGCAGCGCTGCGGGAGCCGAAACAGGAGCGGCCATAGCGGGAGCTGGACGGTGAGCCATGGGCAACGGCGGTGTCGTGCTAGGGCTAGGGCTGCGAGGAGGAGGCGGCGGCAGCGGCGGCGGCACCGAAGAAGGCGAAACAACCGGCCTCGGTGCTTGAAGCTGAACCGGAACCACAGGGACGGACGGACGCGGAGCCGAAATCATAGGGGAAGGGGCGCGCACTGTAACCGGCGGCGGCGGCACCGGAGCCGGACGGCTGGCAAAGGGGGGCGGTGTTACTGGAGAAGGACGAGAAACGAGAGGCGATGGCGGCGGCACCGATGGTGGCGCGGAAGGAGCAGATGCGGCTTTGGCTGCTTTGAGTTGCTCCTCTTTCTCGCGGGCGATGTCCTGCACGCTGCGCACCATCGGACCAGTCGGATGACTGGTCGTAAAGGTCGGCATCGCTTCTGATTGAACTCCGTCCGGTTTGGCCTGGGCAGCGGGTGCCTCTTCGGGCGCGGGCGCTGCGGGCGTTTCGGGCACTGCAGGTGCTTCGACAGAGGCCGTCTTATTGCCCTCGCTGACGAACTCTTGCTCAAGCGCTTCTGCCGAGATGTTGTCGATCGTGCTGGAGACGCTTTTGACGTCGAATTTGCGCTCCTTGAGCAGGGCCAACAATTGCTTGTTATCCATGCCGATCTTCTTGGCGAGTTCGTGTATGCGGATGCTCATTCAGTCAGTGCGTGTTGGCGTAGGTAATCGCGTTGTTAAATCTTATTTGGCGACCCGTGCCATGATCTGCTGGGCCTCGTCTTCGGTGAAGCCGGCATCAGTTAGGTCGGATGCTTCTACGGTTTCCAGAACCGAGAGGGAATTCATGCCGATCGTCACCAGGCGCTCGACCACCGAACGATCCACTTCTAAGGCTTTCACCAAGGAAAGAATAGCCGTTTCGCGAGGATCGCTCGAGACAGCCTTAAACTCCTCGATGTCGATGCGCCAGCCGATCAAACGCGAGGTCAAGCGCGCATTTTGGCCTTTGCGGCCGATGGCGATGGCGAGATTCTCGGTATCGACGCGAAGGAGGATACGGTGATTTTTCTCGTCGAGCAGAATCTCACGCGGCACCGCAGGCTTCAGGGCCTCGAGCACCATCTGCTTGGGATCGGCAAAGTAATTAATGATGTCGATCTTCTCTCCGTTGAGTTCACGAACGATCGTCTTCACGCGGGCGCCACGGGCGCCAACGCAGGCACCGACGGGATCGACTTTAGGGTCGGTCGTGGTGACGGCGATCTTGGTGCGGTATCCTGGTTCGCGCGCAAACGCCTCGATTTTGACCGTGCCGTCGGCGATTTCTGCCACTTCGACTTCGAAGAGGCGGCGGACAAACTTCGGACTGCCACGGCTGAGAATGAGTTCGGGGCCGCGCGGCGTGGATTCGATCGCGAGCAACAGACAGCGGATGCGGTCACCGGGCTGGTATTCTTCGCCGGGCACCTGCTCTTTGGCGGTAAGGGCGGCTTCGGCTTTGCCGAGATCGATGTAAATATCGTTGCGCTCCTTGCGGCGGACGGTGCCAGTCACGATATTGCCGACCATGTCCTTGAAGTCGTCGTAAATGCGGTCCTTCTCAAACTGGCGCAGCCGTTGCATGACGGCTTGGCGAGCGGTTTGGGCGGCGATACGGCCGAGTGTAGCGGGGTCGAGTTCCTTCTCAAGGATTTCGCCGATTAGCGCGCCCACCTTCAAAGCTTGCGCCTTTTCAATGTGGATCTCGGTCTTAGGATTGCTAACGGAATCGACAACCTTGAGCAAAGACCAAGCCTTAAGCTGCCCGTTTTTCGGGTTGATCTCGATCTTGAGTTCCTGGCCGGAGTTCACGCCTTTCAGGGCGGCGGTTTTGATGGCATTGACGATCGCGGCGATCATGTCGGCGCGGCCGATGCCCTTCTCCTTCTCCATGTACTCGAGGACGGATAAAATTTCGCTGCTCATAGGCTTGGGTTATGTGAAAAAAAAAAGTGGGCCATAGGCCCACTTTTGAAAGTGAACGTTGTTTGAGTTGGTCAAACTAACTTTCGGCCCGAAGCGTTGTCAAGCCCCACCCCCCTCCATAGTTGTACCAGAAGGCTCCCGACGCTCATCTGCAACAAGCAACCAGCTGATCAAACCTTGCACAACGCCATGACATAGCGGTCGCGCCCGTCGATCTACAACACCGAGCTCCCGCAACAAGCGCGTGTGCTTGAGCGGTACATCACCCACCGGCCAAGCATGCCAGACGCCGCTGAGATTCGCCTCGCCGCCAACCTGCGCCGCCAGCAACGGCAAAAGGCCGTCGCACATCATCGTGTTAAAACGCGTGCCTCCGATCTCATCGCCCAACACCGTTTCCGCAATGCGTGCGGTGAGTGCCGTCCAGCCATGCCGACGACGGACTTGCGCCGTCTGAACGGCCTCAGCCAGCCCGACAACCGGCAACCGCCCCGCCCATTCCGCCCAGCGCTGCGGCCAGTCCGGCCGAACCGCGACCCACTGCGCATACTGCCGCAAGCGCTCATGCGGGTGATTCGCCGGTCGCACCCCTTGCCGACTCCAACGATCCGCGTAGGCAGTCCAAGCCAACTCCGCCACTTCCCCGCCCCGCTTGCCCCAATTCTCCAACGGCCACCGCCCCGCCACCGCCAACAAAGGGGCACGGTTAAAACGATACCCGAGAATCTCCAAAGCCGTATGATGGCACGCCGCCTCCCACCCCAGCCGATCAATGCGCGTTCTCGCATAATGAACTTTCTGGCGCCATCGCATCTCGGCCCGCCGCAGCAATGCCTCGGTTAATTTCTCAAGTGGCATCAACGCGAGCTCGCGCGTGAAATGAGTAGGGGACTGCCCCGCCAGCCGTTCCACCGCCTCATCCGCCGCGTACTCTTCCAGCGCGTGGTGCAACAACGGCAGCAAGGCCAGCACCGGAATCGCCGCGCCACCCGAGCCGATCGTGAAAAGTTCCTGTGAAGGAAAAAGAATCACATGCAAGACGACATGATCGTAGGCGGGATCGGCCGCATGCCGGTGCGCGACCCAGTCCGCCGCCCGCAGGTGTACCTCCACGTCGCCGATCAAGGAGACACCGCCAAGCTCCAAGCGCGCGTCCTTAAAATCGGGGCCGCCGAGGTGATTCCAGCGGCCCGGGTGCAGGATTTTCAGCGGTCGGCCATCGGTAGTCGCCGCCCGCGCCGCGTCGAACTCGCCGCGCTGCCAGATCTGTTGCAATAATTTTTCCGGAAACGTAAACGGTCCGTAGAGTCCTTGCATCTCCGCCACCGCCCCGTCTCCCGCCGCTGAGTCTTTCATGGTCAGTGCTCCTTTTGCTGCCAGTTTTTCTCGTTCTCCTTCGCCCGCCTCGTCAACTGTCCCTTTTGTCTGGTTCCGGCTCGCTGCACCCAGGAGGCGAGATCATCCGAGGAAAGGCCGACGGCGCCCGCCGCCTCGATCGTCTGGCGTTCCGCTCGATCATCGGTGGCCACGATGCAGGACGAAGGATCAGCCGCCTGCCCAACCAAATGCTCGATGACATCGTCGGCCGTCGTCCCGGTCGGCGTGTAAACATGGGAAAAGCTCGGCAGGCCGTTCGGACACTCCACCACCAACTCGGGCCCGCGACCGTCGAAGACCAGCGTGAGCCGAACTTGCTCCGCGTCGTGAATGACGCTCACGACTTGGGAAAGGCGGGCGCGGGCGGCATCGCGATCTCGTTTCAATAGCGCCCGTAACTCCGGCCAAGCGTGGAGAATATTAGAGCCATCGATCAGCAGATGTTTTTCGCTGCCCACCCCAATCACGTTAGGCGGGTCGCGATCTTGTGCAATGCGATTAAAATCACCCCTATCGCTCTGCCCGTAAGAAATGCGAATGGATACAAAAGCACCTTGTTCTTCATAAAACCTCCGCCCATCTTTTCAACGGTGTCAGCAGGAACCGCCGCCCACCTTTTTCCGAAAATCACCGCAAAACAAACCGCACCCATGCTTCGCATCGTCATCATTGAAGACCAAGAAATGTTTCGGTCAGCGCTGACCGTCATGGTTGAGGAAAAACTGAAAGCGTCGGTCATCGCCGGTTTCAGCACCGGCCACGCGTTCCTCGACGCCCTCGCCACGCTGGGTAAAATCGATCTCGTGTTGCTCGACATTCAGCTGCCAGGCGAAGATGGCACGACTCTGGCCGGACGTTTCTCGACCCTGCTGCCAGAGACAAAAGTCATCCTGCTATCCTCGGTGAAGGAAGAATACCTTTTGCACAAGGCGCTGCACTCAGGCGCGGACGGCTATGTGCACAAGGACGACTCCATGGAGGCGCTGATCGGAGCCATCGAAACCGTGATGAAAGGCGGCTGCTACTTCGGCCACACCGTGCAACAGCTGCGGCGCCAGATGGGCCTCAACCCGCAGTCTTTCTCGAAAATCCTAACCGACAAAGAGCAGCAAGTGATCGAACTGCTCGGCCAAGGCCTGAGCAATGAGGAGGCGGCGCCCATGCTCGCCCAGAGCGTGGACACCGTGCAGACGCACCGCCGCAATATCATGAAAAAACTGGGGCTGCACAACGCCCTCCAATTGCAGTCCTACGCGCTCAAAAGCGGTTTCACATCGGTGACTGAGCTTCGTTGATGCGCAGGTGGCGCTTGAGCGCCGCCTTCAGGGATTTCACCACCGCATCGATCTCGTCACGGCAGACCGAGCGCACTTTTTCGATTTCGCTCTCCAGCGCGCCATCGCGCAACCGGCTTTCGAGGATGCGCAACTGATCGCAGGCGCCGCCAGCCTCGACGACGAATAGCGCGCTCATCATTCTGTGCGCGGTATTAGCCGCCGCCGTACATTCACGATCTTCGAGCATGCGATCGACCGAAGCCCATTCGCTTTCGATTTTAATAATATAATCCGGCAGCATCGTCTCGAGCGGACCGAGCCGGGCCAGCTGTTGCAGCGTGATACGCGCGGCGCCCACTTCGGCTAGGTCGATCATCTTTCGCGTTCCAGCGCGATGGCGGTCCGCCCAATGATTCAGGGACGCTTCGAGTTTTTCCACCGTGATGGGCTTACTAATGAAGCCCGCCATGCCAGCGTTCAGACATTCGTCCTCTTTTTCTTTGGTCGAGTAGGCCGTCACCGCGAAAACCGGCGGCTTCGGCTCTTCGCAAAGAGCGAGCAGCTCTTTCGTCAGCGTTCGCCCATCAGTATCGGGCAACATCAAATCGGTGAGAATAAGATCGTAGCCGTTTTGCCGAGCGAGGATCAGCGCGGATTTGCCATCACAAGCCCAGTCCACAGTGTACCCGAGCTGATTAAGAATATTCCCCAACACGAGGCGGTTGTAGTCCTCGTCCTCGATGGCAAGCGCGCGGGCATTGAGTTGACGCGGAGCGACCAGATCGTCAGCGGACACCCGACTGACCAGGACAATATCAAACGGAACCGTGATTTGGAAAACGGTCGAACCATTAGCGCTTTTCACCCCCACGCTACCGCCCATGGCCTCAGCGAACTTTTTGCAAATGGAAAGCCCGAGACCGCTGCCGCCGATACGGCCACGTTTGGCAAACTCGCCACGCGTGAAGCTATCGAAAAGCGTGGCCTGTTCATGCACAGGGAGGTCGGGTCCGGAGTTCGTCACCGCCAGCGTGATGCGACAGCGCTGCGCGCCTTCATTCAACACAAACACATCAATCGTCGCCGCCGAAGGAATACCGTACTTCAACGCATTGGTGAAATAATTAGTGAGGATCTGAGTGAACTTCCCTTGGTCGCCAGAGACCGTCGGACGCGGCCCCGCCCAAGACGTTAATTCAAGTCGGTTACCTGCGAGATCCACCGCTGTGATCGTCGCGGAAATACTCTCCGCGAGATCAAACGTGTCGGGATGCAGCGTAATCGTGCCAGCCTCGATTTTCGTAAAATCCAACACATCATCAACGGTCGTGCGCAGCTGTTCGGCGCAGCGATGCAACGTGGTGAGATAATACTTTTCGCGCGAACCCAGCTTCGCCTCCTGCAAAATCTTCACGATGCCGATCACGCCATTCATGGGATTGCGGATCTCGTGGCTCATCGCCGCAAGGAATTCGGATTTCGCAGCATTGGCTTTGGCGAGCTCCTTCGTGCGATCAACGATCTTCAATTCAAGCTCACGGTTATGCGCCATGATTCGACCTGTGCGCAGCTTGAGCAGACCATAAAAGATCAAGCTGCCCACCAAAGCAAAAAAGGTGATACCTAGGTAGCTGAAATACCACGGTTGTTGACGCACGACCTTATACTCCGTCACCGGCCCGACCTCGCCGAGATGGCGCACCCGCAACTGTAGGGTGTACTCACCGGTGGGAAGGTTCTTGTGCACGATCGTCTCGCCGTATTTGTGCTGCGTCCACTCATCCTCCAGCGGATATAAACGCGACTCATATTCGGGCGTTTCCAGTAAACCCCACACATGGGTTTTAAGCTTCACCGAAATTTCCTGTTCTCCATTCGCCAACTGGAACGTGCGGGACTTCGCTGGCAGGACCCGCAACGTTTTTTGCGCTAAATTGCGCACATTGATTTCCGCACCCTCGGGAATAGAGAAATCAGGACCCTCCAGATGCGCGACATCGACTTGGATCACGCCATTATCACCGCCGATCCAAAGATCATCGCCAGAAGCATAGATGGCGCTGATGGTTTTAAACCGTTTGAGGCCTGGAATGTTCTTCCGCTGCCAAGTCAACTCAGCCCCTACACGCCCCAACATGCCGACGCGCCATGCATCATTCACCCGGCCATAAATCCATGCCGGACCCTCGACGCTCTCAGTGCCTGCCGCCCCGGACACGTTCTCGCCCCCCCGGATATTATCTCCCTTCATCGTCAAGAAGCCAGCATCAGCGTAAAGCAACACAGGGTCACCCTCGTGCAAAGTGAGCAGGGATCGTTTTCGGCTAGATTGATGCAAGGTGCCCTTTTGCAGCTCTTCATCCAGCATCATCACACTCCCAGCTAAGGTGGTGACCCAAATCTTACCCGCCTTATCCTGAAGGTAACAGGCGATGCCTTCCGGCATTTCAATCATAGTACTACGTCCGGTGTCTACGTCGAGGCGAACCAACCCCCTCGCGGCAGAGGACGTGATCGCACCTGCATATATAAATTTTCCCTTATTTTTCACACCCAAAATAGAACTTATATAGACCCCATCTACCCTATTCCATTCCGAGAAGCCCAAGGCACCAGTCGTGGATTTATACAATTTTCCGTCTGAAACAGCGTAAAGAACACTTCCCACACTGGCCCAACGTGAAAATGGCATATTTGAAAACTCAATTTTCTCCCCCGCGGTAAAACGAAAAGAACCCTGACCGTGGCTCACTAATAAATCATGCTGGTCGCCAAAAATATTATGTACTGAGCCGGGCACCCCCAACCATGAGTCCCTTAAATCAGCGTGTATAAAACTAATACCTTCGTCGGTAACGGCCCATAGCCCTTTAGTCTGATCGCTATCGGCAAGTGCAGTGCAAGCATCAGAAGCCAGTCCTGTCGCTCGGGTAATTTGAGCAAAACCTCCATCAAGATCTATCACGAAAATACCACCGGAAAGTGTGGATATATATACAGTACTTTCTTTGCATAAAATCCCACCGGTGAGTTTCGCCTTATTCAGCTCACCGGCATCCGCATAAAACTTCCTCTCTGCGCCAGAGATTGTATTTTTAGCGTAAAGATCCCTACCCGAGCCCAAGACCAAGTATTCTCCAATCAAGCCAATCGGCGTTCGATACCGCGCATCGCTCCCAAACAATGATTGATCGGGCTCAAGCGTGTCATTGCGCAACGCCCATGTTTTCACCTCACCCGCTGCCGTCTGATTGATGTAGACGACACCATGATACAAATAAGCCTTCAATTTGGGATCGCTAGGCAATTCCCATATCCGTGCCGGACCTTTGTTGATCGGGAGCTGAACAACCTTGCGCTCTGTGACTAAAATAAGATTTCCGCCGACTACAAAAATGCGATGTATCGCGCCATAAAATCGGTCGCCGATCCGTGAGGTAACACTGGTGTAAGCATAGCCCCCATCAGCCTTCTTCTCAAAGAATCCCGCCTCATTCAGCCCCCCCGCCCAGATGCGATCGCCCTCCTGACAAAGGCTCAGAATTTCCGGTGTGTTCTCGATTTTATGGTTTGCCCAAACCGCGCCATCAAAAACCAGAAGCCGATCCGCCCCCGCATAGAGTATCCCATCGGTGGACTCCAGCAGGCAACGCACCTTCGCCGTGGTCCCGATTTCCTCCGCAGTGTAGTTGCGAATCAATGGAACCGCCTCTGCCAAAGCCGCATGGACTGGGCTCACAGTGAGAAACAGGAACAGCCCAACGGCACAAAACCCGAATAAACGCCTCAAGTGAATGCCGGGCTTGCTACCATAACTAAGGTATATCCCCTGCCTGCATTTGGGGGTGCAGAAGTCTCTGCATGAGGTAAAAAAAGAGTTATACATATACCGTTATGAAAAACCTATCCCAACTACTCCTTGCCCTCTTCACCGCCCAGCTGCTTGTCGCCGGTCTTGCTCATGCGTCGATTTCCACCACTCAAGTTGATCAAAAAAATCATGTATGTGCGATGCCAGTCGACGATGGTGGAGCAGCCGAACAGTTTTGATCGTCCGCAATCAGAGCGTTTTAAGTAAAATCCTCCCATGTTTAACCTTGCGGCGTTAAAGTATCGCCGCGCGCTCGCCGAATCCGGCGGGCCGATTGCGAGGATAGCCTCCACGCCGGTTTCGATCTATGGCCATAACATATATCAAGCCGATGCATTTTTGACGCCGGGCTTGTCACCACGCAAGCCCAGCGTCGAAAAAAGCTCCGAGGCCGATGGCTCCGGTTCAAGTGCCTCTCCACAAACAGCACGCGACTTGGCCGTCTCAGAGGCTATCGCACGCTGGGCGTTCCACACCGAGCGCGCGGGCCCCAACGGCCGTCGCTACGGCATGGACGAAAGTGGTTCAATCAAAGGCACCGTCGCCTTTCCCGGTCTCTTCAAAGGCCAGGCCCAAAAGCGGGCTCAGCTTGAAGCGCTTGAGTTGCTGGCAGTCACCGCTTGGTGGAGCGGGCATCTTAAAGCGACGCGTTCATCAACTCTCGTTCCCGGTTTTGAAGTCTTGCAATTGCAACACCCGGCTACTTTCGGCGAAGTGGTGATCATTTATCGCAAAGCAAAATCCGGCCATGTGAGCTACGGCTATGCGGCAAGTGAATCAGTGACAGGAGCGATTGCGCGCGCCACCATCGAACTCGCCCGCAACGAATTTACCGTCACCTGCCATAAAATCTGCGGTCGCGCCAAACCCATCGCCAATTACCTCGAACGCCGCTGCCTCTACTTCGCCACGCCCGCCGGGCACCAAGAATTTATCGACCGCGTAAACTCCGATCCGCAGAAATCCAAGGCCACGTGGGATCCTCTCTACGACGGCGAACTCACCGGCCCTTGGTCACGCTACGCCACCGTCTGGCGAACGGCACTCCGACTGCCCACGCAGGATCACCTCGATCCTGATTTAAATTTCTTCTACTGGTAAAACCAAGAGCCCGGCGTTTTTACATCAAAGCCGAACCCGTCGAGATGCTTACAAAAGAGAACGACGGTAACGAAAACACGGCTCTGAAAACCAGAATCGCTTCGTTCTCTTCGTTACCTCTCAAGAAACTTCAAATCGTGGCTTGATCTGGAACGAGTTGAAAGCCGAACTTTTTTGCGAGGGTGTGAAGGCGAGTGAGGTTACGGCGTTGGATTTGAAGGATGGCATGCTCATGAAGGGAGGGATCGTAGGGTCGATGGGTGGTGAAGACGGCATAAACGATACGAGCAATTTTGTGGGCCGTGGCGCCGAGGCCCTCGGCGGCGCCGAGCTTGGCTCGCATGCGACGGTCATAGTCGCCGAGTTCGTGCTTGGCGTGATGACAACCTTGAGCGGCCATGCGCAGCGCGCGCGACACGATTGGCGCAAGCCCTGGTTTTGCTCGAAAGGCATTTGCCGGCACGGGGGCGATTGTCGGGGCACAGGCTCAACCAAGAGCAAAATTTTTTACGATGGGAAACGCCCGATAGATCCGAGCCCCGTTCGGCCCAGATCGTGTGCGCGGTGAGCACTTGGAGGCCGGGGATCGTAGTGAGATCCACCCGCACAGCGCGGCTAATCGTGTCTGCGCGGGGTAAGCAGGTGGATGTTTTGATCGACGCTTTCGTATCTCGCCACCGATTTCCTTGGACTCGGGACAGTGAAGTCCGAAACCAATGAAAGACATATCCACACCTATTGAAGAGAAGAGCGTAGCCCAACCCGGCAAACCGCCGTTGCGCTGGGGAGCCAAACGCAAAGCAGAAATTATTTTGAGAGTTTTACGCTCGACGCGCTCAGCCGCCAAACGGCCGTGCCGGTGCCACGCCTTGAACACTGGCGCGAGCAAGCGCTCAGAGGCATGGAGCAGGCCTTGCAAATCCGCGCGACCGACGACCCGGCGCATCGGCGAACTTTCCATGGAGATCGAACTGCTGCGTGCCCGGCACGAAAAACAAGGCCCTTTTACCGTTCGGAGGTCGCGTTCGCGTCGGACGCAATCGCATCCTGCGCCTCACGCGCGCACATCAGTTGCTCTCACCCCACCGCTGCGCCCAACGTACGCTGGGCCACCAATGGAACCAAAATCTAGATGGTCGATGATGGCTGGTTATGGTTGTTTACCACGATAGAGCATTGGAACGCCGAGTGCCTCGGCCACCACGTCTGCAAACACGGCAACCGTTTTGCAGCCTATGAACCGGTTGCCCAAGCCATCACCCGAGTCTTCGGTTCCAGTACCGCTGACGCCGCCCGCGGAGTCGAACTGCGCCACGACCACGGCAGTCAATATCTCACCGACTGGTTTCAAGGCCAGAGCTGCTTTCACGGCTTCACGCCCAGCTTCGCCTTCGTCGGCGAACCCGAAACCAACAGCGTGGTTGAACGCTTCAGTGAGTTTGACGGCCGTGCAACGTGAACTGCCTGCATGGATAACGCATTTACAAGCGAGTCTGAGTGAGAGCGTGCAAGCGAGCGGCCAAAATCTGGGGCATCTTGAAGAGCGTATTATGCAGCAAAGCCGGGAGCTCTCACGCCGGGTACTCGAAGAGACGGCGCAAGCCAAAGCCGATGCACCGCCACCGCGTTGCCCGTGTTGCAACGCGCCATTGACGCGCGCGAGCGGCCGCCATGCCCGCACCTTCGAGACACGGTTTGGTTCGGTGACGATCCAGCGCCAGCGCGGCTGGTGTCGACATGTCAAAAATGGTATTTCCCGGCCGATACTGTGCTCGGGCTAGAAGACCGTGCTGGGTACTCGCCCAGCGTGCAGAAAATAACTGCCCTGACGGTGAGCAAACGGCCTGTGGCCGAAGCGAGCGCTCTGCTTGAACGGCTCACGGGAGTCAAAGTGGCGCCTTCCAGCCTCGCACGAGAGGCCCAGCGCCAAGGCGAGCGCGACCAGCTTGATGCGCAAATGCAAACAAACGCCGGTTGCGCCCAGCAGCAGCGCGAACTGCAAATGGACCTGCCCCTGAAACCATTTACCCTGGTAATCGAACTCGACGCCTGGAACATCCGCGAACGCACGGATTGGGGCCGCAGTGCCGAACTACGTGCCACCGGAACCGAACTATCCCGGTGGCACTAGATCTGTGGCGGCACCTGTTTTCGCCTGAGCCAACGCGGCGCCACGGCCGCAGGCCGAGCGCTGATAGCACCTCTGGGCCGTTGCTGACGCGCTCCACGGCGCAGGCACCCGGCGGCGTGTGCATGGAGC
>Ga0105048_10007133_pt1 | contig 17979 bp, 12 predicted proteins | sample MAT05_FD_78382 | JGI IMG/M metagenome (GOLD analysis project Ga0105048, IMG submission 78382) | Freshwater microbial communities from Lake Fryxell liftoff mats and glacier meltwater in Antarctica - MAT-05 | ecosystem: Environmental > Aquatic > Freshwater > Ice > Liftoff microbial mat | place...
AAATTTGATCGATCCAAACCGCACGTAAATGTGGGCACCATTGGCCACATTGACCACGGGAAGACGACGCTGACGGCGGCGATCACGAAGACGCTGTCCAAGCACAATCCGAAGAACACATTCCGCAGCTTTGATTCGATCGACAATGCGCCGGAAGAAAAAGCTCGTGGTATCACGATTGCGGCTTCGCACGTTGAATATGAGACGGCCAACCGTCACTATGCCCACGTCGACTGCCCCGGCCACGCCGACTACATTAAGAACATGATCACCGGTGCGGCGCAGATGGATGGCGCGATCCTGGTGGTGGCGGCGACTGACGGCCCGATGCCTCAGACCCGCGAGCACATCCTGCTGGCCCGCCAAGTGGGCGTTCCGTACATCGTTGTCGCCTTGAACAAAGTGGACATGGTGGAAGACGCCGAACTCCTGGAACTGGTGGAGATGGAAGTTCGCGAACTGCTTTCGAAGTATGGCTTCCCCGGCGACGATCTGCCGGTGGTGAAGGTTTCGGCCTTGGGCGGATTGAACGGCGAACCGCAATGGGAAAAGGCGATTGACGACTTGATGGAAGCCGTCGACAAGTACATTCCGATGCCGGCGCGCATCATCGACAAGCCGTTCCTGATGCCGATTGAAGACATCTTCTCGATTCAGGGCCGCGGCACGGTGGTAACGGGCCGTATTGAACAGGGCATCTGCAAGGTTGGCGAGGAAATGGAAATCGTTGGTTTCCATGACACGAAGAAAACGGTTGTGACGGGCGTGGAAATGTTCAAGAAGTTGTTGGACGAAGGGCGCGCCGGAGACAACGTGGGCCTGCTGTTGCGCGGTATCGATAAAGAAGGCGTGGAGCGCGGGCAGGTTGTGGCCAAGCCGGGATCGATCAAGCCGCACAAGAAGTTCAAGGGCGAAGTTTACGTGTTGTCGAAGGAAGAAGGCGGTCGTCATACGCCGTTCTTCAATGGTTACCGGCCGCAGTTTTACTTCCGGACCACGGACGTGACGGGTGTGGCGCACTTGCCCGCCGGCACGGAAATGGTGATGCCGGGCGATAACGTACAGATGGAAATCGAACTGATCACCCCGGTGGCCATGGACAAGGGTTTGCGCTTCGCGATTCGCGAAGGCGGACGCACGGTCGGCGCCGGTACGGTGGCGGAAATCGTTTCCTAACTGGTAGAATATTTCAGGGGCGTTTTTATACGCCCCTTTTGTTTGACTTTTTAACGAGAATTCAGGTACCCGATCATGCCCCGCGAAATCATTACGTTGCAGTGTACGGAGACGAAGTTGAAGCTCTACACGACGACGAAGAACAAGAAAAAGACCACCGAGCGTTTGGAGTTGATGAAGTACAACCCTAAGCTGCGGAAACATACCCTGCATCGCGAAGTGAAGTAGCTTTGCGGCCTGCCGGACTTTTGGAACTCCGGCATTTTGCTGTACACTGTTTGTAGCCTTTGCTTCCGAGTTTGGATTCAGCCGAAAGTGCTGAGCGAGAGACGGAAGACTGCCGGTACAGGGGCGTAGGTTTAACGGTAGACCAGCGGTCTCCAAAACCGCGTGTGGGGGTTCGAATCCCTCCGCCCCTGCCATCCTTTGCCGGTTTCGATGAAACGCGAGCAAAGGGAATAATGAAGTTTTGCGAGTTTGAGCGGAATAGAGCGAATCACCATGGAGACCAAGAGCGTGGCAATTGAGCAGAGTCCGGCACCGGGAGGCGGAATCGCGGCCTGGCCGGAGGCGATCAAAACCTACTTCGAAGAGTTGAGGGCGGAGATGCGCCGGGTGACTTGGCCGAACGAGAAGCAGGTTAAGGCAACCACTCTCGTCGTGATCGTTTCGGTGTTCGCGTTCGCCGCGTACTTCTTTGTTGTCGATTTCATCATTGGTCGCGGAATTACCCAGATTTTCAAGGTTTTGGCGAAGTAGTAAGAGCCGAACCGGAGAGCCACACCAGACGCCATGCCCGACCAGGAATTCGAAGAACAGCAGGAAGAGCAGCCCGTGGAAGCGGTGGAAGCCGAAGTGCCGGCCGCGCCCGAGGCGCCGCCAAAGCACTGGTATATCATTCACTCTTATTCCGGATTTGAAAACAAAGTGGCTGAGTCGTTGCGCAGCCGGGCCGTCGCATTTGGTTTTTCCGACCGGATTGGTCAAATTTTAATCCCGACCGAAGAAGTTTTCGACATGCGGAACGGGAAAAAGGTCACCAGCAAGCGGATGTTGTATCCGGGTTATGTGCTGGTGGAGATGGAAATGGATGACGAGTTGTGGCACGCGGTGAAAGAGACGCCGCGGGTTACGGGCTTTGTGGGCGGCGGGAACAATCCGGTTCCGTTGACGGCCGACGAAGTAAACTCGATTCTATATCGTCAGGCGAATGCCGGCGACCGTCCGAAACCGAAGCTCACGTTTGAGAAGAACGAAACGGTGCGCATCACTGATGGGCCGTTCACGAACTTCTCGGGCAAGGTGGAAGAGATCAACAGCGACAAGAATACGCTGCGGGTTTTGGTAACGATTTTTGGCCGGTCCACTCCGGTTGAGCTCGACTTCGAGCAAGTGGAAAAGATTCAATAAGGCAGCAGGCGAAACGAAATGGCAAAGAAAGTAACAGGGCAGGTAAAGCTGCAGATTCCGGCTGGCAAGGCGACCCCCGCGCCGCCAGTGGGTACGGCGCTCGGACCGCAGGGCGTCAACATCATGGAGTTCTGCAAGCAGTTCAACGCCCGGACCGGGACCAAAGAAAATGAAGGGCTGATTATCCCGATCGTCATTACGATCTTCTCGGATCGCTCCTTCACGTTTATCACCAAGACGCCGCCGGTGGCGATTCTGATCAAGAAGGCCCTGAAGCTGGAAAAGGGTTCGCCGACGCCGAACAAAGCTAAAGTCGGGAAAATTTCAGAAGCGCAGATTGCCGAGATCGCCAAGTTGAAAATGCCGGATTTGAACAGCTTTACGATTGAATCGGCGATTGCCCAAGTTCGCGGCGCATGCCGTTCGATGGGTGTGGACGTTATTAAACAGTAGTTTCGGAATTTGATATGGTTGCCGCCGGGGGGGCTTTGTAATCCTTCCGGCGGTTTTGCGTTGGGCGGCCGGGCGATTCTCATGGCTGCGGCAGGCGAGCTTCGAGGGACCGAATCCGGCGTAACAGGCCGACGGGCGGGTGCCTGGCCTCCTTGACCTGTTCGGTAAATGCCGTAAGGGCCCGGTCGGCGAAATCGAGAGGCTCGGCGAGTCGATCCATCTCGGCCCGCAGGCCGGGCTTGTCGGCCAGGACCGCGATGTCGGCGGGCGCCTTTTCGAGCCACTCCGTCAAAATCCGGAGCGCCGTTTCCGGCGTTCCGGTCCACTCCTCGATGCGCGATCGCACGCGAGTTTTCAGCGATCCCTGCTCGGGAGTCAACTCGGCTGGCTCATTGGAAACCGTAAGCAGGATCAGCCGGCTTGCCCCGACGGCCGGATGTTCCGCGCGAATGCTGTACTCACCGGGGGGGAGCGCCGAGGTCGCCTCCGGTCCGAGCGTCCACACTGCGACAGCGGGGCTTCCGGCCGAAAGGGTAATAGCGTCAACCGGTGTGGAGGCGAGCTTCAGCGGCCAGGTCACGGCTCCGGTTGCGTCGCGAATGATGAGGCGAACCGGAGCGGGCCGTTGAAGTTGCGCCGACTCGCCCTCCTCCAGGTTCACTCGGACTTCCATCAGCAGCGGCCAACCCCGGTAGAGCACGCCTTCAGTCATCCCATTCGCCGAAAGCGAGATGCTGGCGGCGGGTTCCTGCGCGGCCATCTTGAGGCCAGGAAGCGTGCACATCAATAGGGGGCTAACGGATTGGCGCTGCGATGGCATCATTCACCAGAATCTGATTTTTGCAGGCTCCGCGGCGGCTGGCGGCATCGCCGTACCGGATTTGTGGGGTCCGGGAAGCGTTCACCCCTGTGCCGGACGGGGAATCGCAAAGTGTCGCGCCAGCCGGTGCGGTCCGGCATTTACATTTTTTGTTAATCACCCGTTCCGAGCTAAGTTCGGTCTGAAGCAATTTCTTGCGAACGGACAGGCCCGACAAACGCTGGAATAAGGCGAGGCCGCCGTCGCCGATGGAACCGGCGAGGTTAACGGCGAAATATTCTTTCTTCTTAGGGTTGCCTTCGATATGCGCTTGGCTTTCATAAAAGCCGCGGTATTCCTTATAGAGCGTCAATCCATCGCCAGCATTGCCGTCTCCGGCGGGGATGGCTTCGTCGTCTGAATTGTCGCTGCCGCTGACGGTTCTGGCGCTTTTTCAGACGCCGGCGATCAAGGAATTGGCTGTCCGCTTGGGTAAGCGGAGTTCGGTCTCAGCAGGGTTGCCTCTTAGGTAGCCCTGCAGTATGGAACCGTCGGCAAGTTGGGCGGTGACTTTGAGCCGGCACCATGCTCCCCAATCGAAGGAATCGATTTTGACGGTGGCCGATTTGGCGAGGGGAGAGCCGAGGACGGTTTCGGCGCGCTGGCGTTTGATGGGGTCCGGGATGATGAGCCCTGGAGCGGCGGCGATGCGGAGATCGTAATCCTGGCCGGAAGCGTCGCGCGGCCAGTTGAGGGCAATTCCCGGTTCTTGCGAAGTTTCCAGGAGTTCAAAGGTGAACTTCGTGGCGCCCTGCGGGGCGGGTTGGCCGCTCTTGGTTTGAAGGGTCGCGGTGACGCTGATGGAGTTACCGGAAGTTCCGTGCAGGTTGGCGGTTGGTTGAAAGTTATCGTAGCCCGAGGGATCGAGCACGAGTTCGAGAGGATCGACGGAGAGCGGGCGAAACTCCCAACTGATGTCGCCGAGGAATTTGGGCACCGTGCCGGAGAGTAAAAGATTGAAAACTGGAATCGGCAGGCCCATTTCGTACTTGCCTGTTCCGATCAGATCGAGCCCGGAGGCAGGCAAGCGGAAGGAGACAAGGCGATCGAGATCGGAGGTGAACCAGTTGCCTGTCGGGTCGTTGGTGAGGACGCCAGAGGATCCAGGGCAGACAGTGGTAACGGTGACGATGCTGGGAATGGAGTAGCCGTTGAGGGCGAAGCTGTAATTCTCGCCGGGGCCGACATAGAGGAACAAATCGCGATCAGTGGGGAGGCCTTGGCCCTCAGCGGTAGAGGTCATGGTACAGCCGTTGTTGGTGTTGAGGTTCTTGTGGCGAATGGCGGCGCTGCCTCCGGTGAATTTGCCGCGCCATATTGTCCGGCCGGGACGAATTCTTCGAGCCGGAACTGAAGGTCAGAGGACCAGGAGAACGAGTAGACGTCGTTTCCAGCCAACCCGGAAATGCTCGCGCTGTAGTCCGCTTTCACTTTGAGGCTGCCCTGCCAGCCTTTAACGGCAAGGAATTCGGAGATGGACTGCGCGGGACACGGCAGGATCAGTCCCGCGAACGCTGCAATTGGAAGTAAGAATCTTGTATACAGAAACGTCCTTACCGAACAGATTCGAAGCTTCCATAGAATATACGATCCGGAAGTGATTTATGGGGTCGCTGTCTGCAGACCATCAATGATAACGCCGGTGTGGCTTTGGACGCGGAGTCCGAGTTCGTGATCACCGGGCGCTAGATTGGTTTCGAGATAGTAATTCAGGAACCAGTCGGGTTGGACGTGTACTTTCTTCCATGGCTGTTTGTCGATTTGGAACTGGATTGATTGTGGCGTATTGCCAAGGCGGAACAAGATAGCGGCGAGAGTGCCCTGGAACAGGAATCGCCATTCGGCTTGGCCGGGCGGGCCCTTGAGTGCTGCGCCGGATTCTTTGAAGAAGGTCAGTGGCGCTTGATTGCCGGGTCCGGCTATGCGCGCTTGGGAGGCGGCTCGGAAGGTTGCGTCTTTGAATGGGGCGGGGACGGACGGAGGATGGGGTTTGACGTTGGTGTCGATAGCTTTCAGAATGTTGGCGGCGATGAGGGCGTGGCCTTCATTGGATGGATGGCAGCCGTCGGGGAGGTAGGCGGTGTTGCCATCGGCGATGGGATAGTTGTAGGTTTTGGCGAGGTCGAGGATTGTATGGCGGGAGTTTTCTTCGGAGCATTTGGCGGTGCGGGCGAGGAAGACGGCGGCGATGCGGGCGGTGGCGAGTTCGTGGAAGATCTGCTCTATGGCGGGTCTGGAGAGTTCGGGAGCGAAGCCGTCGAGGGCTCCGGTTTCAACGATGACGAGATCGGGCTTCCACGGGAGCGCAGTGTGTTTTAGCAGTAAGAGAGTGGTGAATGAATGGGCGCCGCCGAAGCAGAGATCGTAGGTTTCGATTTTCGTTCGAAAGCGCTGTTCAATGCCGGCTTTAACAATTGGAAGAAAACGTTGGGTAGCGCCTGCGCCACAAGTGATGGAAGTTCCGAGGAAGGCAACGCGCCGGGGAGGCTGAGCAGAGAGGGCCAGTGCCGTAAACGCAAAACGGAACCAACGAGACCCGCTTTGCATTTTGATGGCCAGATCTGCTATTCTACCAAAAGCGTTTCCTCACGGAGGCGCACACCTTGGGAGGCGTCCAGAAGTCTTGTGACGCCGTTAGGACCAATCAAAACTATGGCAAGAAAATCAGGCAAGAAGTATAACGCCGCCGCGAAGCTCGTGGAAAGTAAGCTGTACCACGTGGCCGAGGCGGTTTCACTCATTCAGAAGATCAAATTCACCAAATTCGACGAGACGCTGGAAGTTCATATGCGTCTTGGCGTGGATCCGAAGCATGCCGACCAGATGGTCCGCGGCACGGTGGTTCTGCCGAACGGCTTAGGCAAGAACAAAATCGTCCTGGTGATCGCCTCGGGCGATAAGATCAAAGAAGCGCTGGAGGCGGGCGCGGATTTCGCGGGCGGCGAAGAGATGGTAACGAAGATTCAGTCAGAAAACTGGCTGGCTTACGATGCCGTTATCGCCACTCCCGATATGATGCGTTCGGTCGGCAAACTGGGTAAAGTGCTGGGTCCGCGCGGCTTGATGCCGAACCCGAAGACCGGCACGGTGACCAACGACGTGAAAACGGCGATTAACGAAACCAAGGCCGGTAAAGTGGAGTTTCGCGTTGACAAGACGGGCGTTATCCATGCGCCGCTTGGCAAGCTGAGCTTCGACCACCAGAAGCTGGTGGAAAACGCGGCGACATTAATCGGCGCGGTGCTGAAAGCCAAGCCGGCGGCGGCGAAGGGTAAGTATGTGAAGAGCGCGACGATTTGCTCCACTATGAGCCCCGGCGTGCCGCTTGACACCACTGAGATGAACGCCGCGAAAGTGGCTGGTTAGCCCAAACGGAGACACGCAATGAAGAAACGCTCAGAAAAAGAAAAAGACTTCGCGTTCCTGCGCGGCGAGTTCCAGGAAGTGAACAATATCTTCCTGGCGGGCTTTGCCAAGATGAAGGTCGGGCAGGATTTTCAGCTTCGCAAAACGGTGAAGGAAGCGGGCGGCGAATACAAAGTCGTTAAGAATAATCTGGCACAGAAGGCGAGCGAGGGGCTGAGTTCGGAACCTTTGTTCGCGAAGCTGGCCGGGATGACGTCGATTGCCTATACCAAGGGCGACGTGGTGGCACTGGCTAAAGCGCTCAGCGGATACGCGAAAACGAATCCGGTGTTTGTGTTCAAGGCTGGGTTGGTCGAAGGGCGCGTGGTCGACGTTAAGTCGATTGGCGAACTGGCGACGATGCCGTCGAAGGAAGAGATCTACGCGAAGCTGCTGTATGTGATACAGGCTCCGGCGCAGCAATTGGTGACGGTGATGAACGCGGTTGGCCGCAATTTGGCCGTCGTTGTGGATCAAGGCGTCAAAGAGAACAAGTTCAAGGACTGATTCCCCCGAATCGGACCTATTGCAAGAGTTTCGCTGTCCTAAAGGGCAGTCGTTTTAAGCGAAAACAGATTACGAATCAGGAGTTACCACCATCATGGCCGACATCAACGCAATTGCCGAAGAGATTCAAGGATTGACGCTTCTCGAAGCGTCGCAGCTCGTCAAGCTGCTGGAAGAGAAGTTGGGCGTCTCCGCCGCCGCCGCCACCGCAGTGGCTGCTCCGGCCGGCGCCGCTGCCGCCGCTCCGGCTGTTGAGGAAAAGACCGAATTCACGGTTATCCTCACTGCCGCCGGCGCGAACAAGATCAACGTGATCAAAGTCGTTCGCGAAATCACCAGCCTGGGCCTGAAAGAAGCCAAGGACCTGGTTGACGGCGCGCCGAAGCCTGTGAAGGAAGGCATCACGAAGGACGAAGCGGAAGCGATGAAGAAGAAGTTCGTCGACGCTGGTGCGTCCGTTGAAGTGAAGTAAGTTTGCTAACCTGCAAGCAATTTCTCTCAATTTCATAGTTCCCGGCTGCCCGCGGCTTTGCTGTGGGCAGCCTTGCTCTGTTTAGCAGGCCACGTACACCCGGTTGACGTGGGCATTATCGGTTTGTTACGATTGGGATTACTCGGAGTCGGACCGGATTCCTGCCCAGTGACCCGTCGGATCAAATTTCCTGCAGACGGAAATCGTCTGGCGAAGGGGATGGAACCCGCTGCTTCCTGCCATCACCACCGGATGTTTTCTCAGAAAAACCTTCCCAATCCACGATTTTCATCGAGAATTACTTACGCCGTACTTTCCAACGGATTTTCAGTGTCCACAAAGCTGTTCGCTCAGAGCGACCTCGGTTTTAGCCCGACGCCGGCAAAGCAGACCAGTTGATACTGCCACGGTCTTCATCCTCTAAGGGGAAACATCGCGATCCCACCCCAGATCGCCGCTTGACCCCAAGGCCTCAGCCTTGGCCGCGCTTACAACTCGCGGTTTCCGCCGCAAGTTGTATCCAACCCAGGAGTGGAACATGAGCAACGCTGCTAATAGTTCGATTCGCGAACGCTTGGATTTCTCGAAAATCAAGACCTCCGTCCCGATTCCCAATTTGATTGAAGTGCAGAAGCAAAGCTACGAGCGCTTTCTGCAGATGGACATGCTGCCGCAAGAGCGGGACGATGCGGGTCTGCAGTCCGTCTTTACGAGCGTTTTTCCCATAACCGACTTCCGAGGTCTGGCCCAGCTGGACTTTGTCGACTATTCGATCGGTTACTGGGAATGCAAGTGCGGCAATCTGAAGGGTCTGCACAATTTGCGTTCGACGTGCCGCCAATGCGGCGCGATGATAAAGACCGATCCGTTTCACCCCGGCGACATCCTGTGCGGCAAGTGCGGCACCTTCAATAAGAACGTCGTGACGTTCTGCAACCGCTGCGGAGACCCGGTCGGCCTGCAGCTGAAATACGACGTGCCGGAGTGCGAAGAGCGCGGCATGACGTACGCTGCCCCTTTGAAGGTGACGATCCGGCTTACGGTGTTCGATAAAGACCCGGACACGGGGACCAAGACGGTTCGCGACATCAAGGAACAGGAAGTCTTCTTCGGCGAAGTGCCGCTGATGACGCAGAACGGCACCTTCATCATTAACGGTACCGAGCGCGTGATTGTCAGCCAGTTGCACCGGTCGCCCGGCGTGTTTTTCGAAAAGGTTCCGGCGCAGGGCTACTTCCTCGGCAAGATCATCCCGTATCGCGGTTCGTGGGTGGAGTTTGAGTACGACAGCAAGAACCTGCTATATGTTCGTATCGACCGTAAGCGGAAGTTCTACGGCACGGTGTTTCTGCGGGCGATGGGGCTGAAGAGTGATGAGCAGATTCTGCGCACGTTCTACACCGATACGCTGACGCGGATTTCGCTGACCAAGGATAAGAAGATTATCTGGAACGTGGCGCAGCAAGGCGGAGCGGGCCGTGGCGCGTTGCGTGACATGAAGTTGACGATGGCGATTCAGGCCAAATCAGGGGACGTGGTTGTCGCCTCCGGCAAAAAGGTCACATCGCGGCTGCTGAATGAAATCTATAAAGCGAAGATCGAACGCTTTGAAATTTCCGCCAACGATCTGGAAGGCGCGGCGGCGATCGCGGACGTCATCGATATGGAGACGGGCGAAATTCTGCTCGAAGCCAATCGCGAAGTGACCCCGGCGGCGCTGGGCCGCTTCTTCGACGCCGGTATCGAGAATCTCGATCTGTTCTTCCCGGAGCGCGACGAAGCCGGAAACGTGCTTTCGAAGACTTTGGATAAAGACGGCGTGAAGTCGCAAGACGAAGCGTTGCTGGAAATTTACCGGAAGTTGCGGCCGGGCGATCCGCCGACCCGCGACACGGCTACGCAGTTGTTCCAGGGGATGTTCTTCGACGCCCGGAAGTATGACTTCTCTCGCGTCGGGCGCATGAAGTTCAACATCAAGATTCACGATAAGGCAGACGCCACGCCGCTGGCTAAGCGGACGCTTGACGAGCGCGATTTCGTGAACACGATCCTGTACCTGTTCCGTCTGCGCCGTGGTATTGGCGCCGTGGACGATATCGATCACTTGGGTAACCGCCGCGTACGCGCGGTGGGCGAGTTGCTGGAGAATCAATTCCGGATTGGCTTGGTCCGCATGGAACGGGCGATCAAGGAAAAGATGTCGGTAAGCCAGGAAATCTCAACTGCGATGCCGCACGACTTGGTCAACGCCAAGCCGGTCATGGCCGCCATTCGCGAGTTCTTCGGTTCTTCGCAGCTCTCGCAGTTCATGGATCAGACGAATCCGCTGTCGGAAATTACGCATAAACGGCGACTGTCGGCCCTTGGACCGGGAGGTTTGTCTCGTGAGCGCGCCGGTTTCGAAGTCCGCGACGTTCATACCACGCACTACGGCCGTATCTGCCCGATTGAAACGCCGGAAGGTCCGAACATCGGTTTGATTTCGTCGCTATCGTGCTTTGCGCGGATTAATGAGTTCGGGTTTATTGAGAGCCCGTACCGCCGTGTGGTCGACGGTGTAGTTATTGATGAAGTACGGATCCTGAATCCCGGCGCCACCGAGTACAAAGTGGGCCAAGTGATTCTGCGCGAGGATTACGATAAGGCCATCAAAGCCATGGGCGCCGGCAAGCAGCCGGCCGAAATCGAAGCGCATAGCGATTACCTGTCGGCCTGGGAAGAAGACAAGTACGTGGTCGCGCAGGCGAACATCGTGCTCGATGCCAAGGGCGCCATTGTCGATGACCTGGTGAACGCACGGCAGGCGGGTAACTTCTCGCTGACGCAGCGGGCTGAAGTCCAGTACATGGATGTGAGCCCGAAGCAGCTCGTTTCAGTGGCCGCTTCGCTGATTCCGTTCCTGGAAAACGACGACGCCAACCGTGCTTTGATGGGTTCGAACATGCAACGGCAGGCGGTTCCGCTGTTGCGCGCCGAGGCTCCTTACGTCGGTACCGGCATGGAGCGGGTTACGGCTCGCGATTCGGGCGCGGTGGTTATCTGCAAACGATCCGGCATTGTGGACTCGGTTGACTCCGAGCGCATCATTGTCCGCGTGGACGGATCGGGCGCGCACGAAGGCCAGATGTCACGTGAAGTTGGCGCTGACATTTATACTTTGACGAAGTTCAAACGCTCGAATCAGAACACTTGTATCACGCAAAAGCCGATCGTTAAGGTTGGCCTGCGGGTGAAAAAGGGCGATGTGCTGGCCGACGGGCCTTGCACCGATCAGGGCGAACTGGCCCTGGGCCGGAATGTGCTGGTGGCGTTCATGCCCTGGCGCGGTTATAACTTCGAGGACGCCATCATCATCAGCGAAAAACTGGTGAAGGAAGACTACTACACTTCGGTCCATATCGAAGAGTTTGAAGTTGAGGCGCGCGATACGAAGTTGGGACCGGAGGAGATCACGCGGGATATCCCGAACGTGCCGGAAGGCGCTTTGCGAAACCTTGATGAGTCGGGCGTTATCCGCATCGGCGCGACGGTGAAGCCGGGCGACATTCTGATCGGCAAAGTGACGCCCAAGGGCGAAACGCAGTTGACGCCGGAAGAGAAGTTGCTCCGGGCGATCTTCGGCGAAAAGGCCGGCGACGTAAAGGATGCCAGCTTTTACTGCCCGCCTGGAATCGAAGGCGTGGTGGTCGATTGCAAAATCTTCTCTCGCAAGGGCACCGAACTCGACGAACGCAGCAAGCAGATTCTGGAAGAGAACATCGCGCGGTTGCATCGCAACCTGGATGACGAAAAGCGCATCCTGGGTGACGAGCGCGCCAAGCGGCTTTCGAAGCTCCTGGACGGCCAGATGGTTTTGGCCGATCTGCACGACGAAAAGACCAATAAAAAGCTGGTCGCCAAAGACACCACGCTGAGCCGCGACATCCTGGAAAAGATGCGTTCACGCGACTTGAAGCGCATGCGCTTGAAGGATCGCGACCCGCATTTGAACGAGCTGATCGACGAAATCGAGGAAATGACCTCGCGCCAGATCGCCGTGTTGGAAAAGATCACTGAAGAGAAGATCGCCAAGCTGAAGAAGGGCGATGAACTTCCCCCCGGCGTGATCAAGACCGTCAAATGCTACGTGGCGATGAAGCGCAAGCTTTCGGTCGGCGACAAGATGGCTGGCCGTCACGGCAACAAGGGCGTTATTTCCCGCATCGTTCCGGAAGAGGACTTGCCGTATCTGCCCGATGGGCAACCGGTGGAGATCATTCTGAATCCGCTGGGCGTTCCGAGCCGTATGAACGTCGGACAGATTCTGGAAACGCACTTGGGCTGGGCCGGCATGAAGCTGGGCCGCCATTTTGCGACTCCGGTGTTTGACGGTGCGCACGAAGCCGACATTAAGACGCAGTTGGCTGAAGCGGGCCTGCCGAATTCCGGTAAGGTGGCTTTGCTCGACGGCATGACCGGGAATAAGTTCGAGCAGCCGGTGACGGTGGGTTGTATTTACATGCTCAAGCTGTCGCACTTGGTTGACGACAAGATTCACGCGCGCTCTATCGGACCGTACTCCTTGATTACCCAGCAGCCGCTGGGCGGCAAGGCGCAGTTCGGCGGACAGCGGTTCGGTGAAATGGAAGTGTGGGCGCTCGAAGCATACGGCGCCGCTTACACGCTTCAGGAGTTGCTGACCGCCAAGTCCGACGACGTATACGGCCGCGCGAAAATCTACGAGGCTATCGTCAAGGGCGAAGCCGCCGCGGAACCGGGCGTGCCGGAATCGTTCAACGTTTTGATCCGTGAATTGCAGGCGCTGTGTCTGGACGTGGAACTGCTGAAATCGCAGATTGACCCCGTTCCCGAGACTGCTGCCGCCGCCGACTAATTCTGATAAGGAGAAATATCGCCATGTACCGCTCATCCCCCTACGAACGCGCGAATCTGATTGCGGATTTCGATTCCATCAGGATTAGTCTGGCCTCTCCGAATAAGATCAGGAACTGGTCCCACGGAGAAGTAACAAAGCCCGAAACCATTAATTACCGTACTTTCAAGCCGGAGCGAGACGGGCTATTTTGCGCCCGTATCTTTGGCCCGATTGCCGACTGGGAGTGCTTGTGCGGCAAGTATAAGCGCATGAAGCACCGCGGCGTAATCTGCGATAAGTGCGGTGTGGAAGTTACACTTTCGCGCGTGCGCCGCGAACGGCTCGGTCATATCGAATTGGCCAGCCCCTGCTCGCATGTGTGGTTTTTCAAGGGTCTTCCGTCGCGTATCGGCTATTTGATCGATATTACGCTGCGGGAACTGGAACGTGTCCTATACTTTGAAGCGTTTGTCATCGTCGATCCCGGCGAAGTGGACGGCATCAAGATGGGCGACGTTATCACCGACGAACGGAAGCGCCAGCTTGACCAGGAAGCCCCCGGTAAGTTCGTCGCCATGATGGGCGCTGAGGGCATCAAGGAACTTCTGAAGAAGATCGAATGCGAAAAACTTTCGATCGAGATTCGCGAGAAGATGAAGACCGAAGTTTCGCAGCAGAAGAAACTGAAGTTTGCCAAGCGTCTCCGCGTTGTTGAGAGTTTTCGTAAGTCGGCCAATAAGCCGGAGTGGATGATTCTGGATGTGATTCCAGTCATTCCGCCGGAATTGCGCCCCTTGGTTCCGCTGGATGGCGGACGATTCGCGACGTCCGATTTGAATGACCTGTATCGCCGGGTTATCAACCGCAATAACCGCTTGAAGAAGTTGATGGAACTGCACGCGCCGGATGTCATTGTCCGCAACGAAAAGCGCATGTTGCAGGAAGCCGTCGACGCCCTGTTCGACAACGGTCGCCGTGGCCGCGTGTTGCGCGGGGCGAATAACCGTCCGCTCAAGTCGCTCTCCGATGCTCTTAAGGGCAAACAGGGCCGCTTCCGTCAAAACCTTCTCGGTAAGCGCGTCGACTACTCGGGCCGTTCGGTTATCGTGGTCGGTCCGGAACTGAAACTGCACCAGTGCGGTTTGCCGAAGAAGATGGCCTTGGAACTCTTCAAGCCGTTTATCTATCACCGGTTGGAACAGCGCGGACACTGCACGACGATCAAGCAGGCCAAGGAACTGGTCGAACAGCAGGATCCGGTCGTTTGGGACATTCTGGAAGAAGTCATTCGCGATCACCCGATCCTTCTGAACCGCGCGCCGACGTTGCATCGCCTGGGTATTCAGGCGTTCGAGCCGGTGCTGGTGGAAGGTAAGGCGATCAAGCTGCATCCGCTGGTTTGTACCGCGTTCAACGCCGACTTCGACGGCGACCAGATGGCGGTTCACATTCCGCTCTCGCCCGAGTCGCAGATTGAAGCCACGACGCTGATGCTCGCGTCGAACAACATTCTGTCTCCCGCGCACGGCGCGCCGATCGCGATCCCGTCGCAGGACATGGTGCTGGGGCTTTATTACCTCACCAAATCGCGTGTTGGTTCGAAGGGCGAAGGCAAGAAGTTCGCCTCCATGGACGATGTGCTGATCGCGCTCGAAATGGGCGAAGTGGAAACGCTGACCCCGATCAAGCTGCGCTACACGGGCAAGGTGCTGGATCTGACAACGTCTAAAGACGGGCAGAACCTGATGCACACCGAGCCGGTTCCGTTCAACAAACAGGACATGGACACGACGGTTGGCCGCGTCATCTTAAACGATGTGCTGCCGGATGAGATGCCGTTCGTCAATGGCCTCTTGAAGAAGAAGGGGCTGACGCAATTGGTGCAGTACTGCTACCTGAAGTTCGGGATGCACACGACCGTCAAGATGCTCGATGACATCAAGGCGCTGGGCTTCACCTATGCGACGAAGGCTGGTATCTCCATCGGCATCGACGACATGGTGGTGCCGGAGCAGAAGGCGCAGATGGTGAAAGACGCCGAAAAGGCGGTTATCGAAGTCCAGAGCCAGTATCAATCGGGCGCTATCACGCAGGGCGAACGGTACAACAAGATCATCGAAATCTGGACGCGCGTTACCGAAGAAGTGTCCGACAAGATGTTCAAGAAGATGGAAGAGGACGACCGCACGGGCCGTTACCTGAACCCCATCTACATCATGGCCGATTCGGGCGCCCGCGGTTCGAAACAGCAGATCCGCCAGTTGTCCGGTATGCGCGGCTTAATGGCGAAGCCGTCGGGCGAAATTATCGAAACCCCGATCACGGCTAACTTCCGCGAAGGCCTGAACGTGTTGCAGTACTTCATCTCGACGCACGGCGCCCGTAAGGGATTGGCCGACACGGCGTTGAAGACGGCCGACTCGGGTTACCTGACCCGCCGGTTGGTCGACGTGGCGCAGGACGTGATCATCAGCGAGCACGATTGCGGAACGGGCGAAGGCATTTATGTCGAGCCGATCGTGGAAGCCGGCGAAGTGATCGAACCGCTACGCGACCGTATTGTCGGCCGCGTGGTTCTCGAGAACCAGTTGGACTTCGAAGGCTTGCGAATCGTCGGGGTCAACCAGATGATCACCGAAGATCTGGCGACGGGCATTCAAGCGGCTGGTATCGAGCGGGTGAAGATCCGTTCGGTGCTGACCTGCGAGAGCCGGCGCGGCGTTTGCCAACTCTGCTACGGACGCAATCTGGCCACGGGCCGGATGGTGGAACGCGGCGAGGCGGTGGGCGTGATTGCGGCCCAGTCGATCGGCGAACCGGGAACCCAGTTGACGATGCGTACGTTTCACATCGGCGGCGCGGCGACGCGCGCGTCAGAGCAGAACACGCAGGAATCGAAGGGCGCGGGTCTGATCAAGTACATCGGGATCAATACCGTTAAGAATGCGGTGGGCGAGAACATCGTCATGAACCGCAACGGTATTGTCGCGATTGTCGATGAAAAAGCTCGTGAGAAGGAACGCTACCAGGTTGTTTATGGCGCCAAGCTGAAGTACCTGGATGGCCAGGCGATCGGCGCTGGCGACGTGATGGTGGAATGGGATCCTTACTCGTTCTCGATCCTCACCGAAGTCAGCGGCAAGGTTCATTTCAAGGACATTGACGAAGGCATCACGGTGCAGGAGCAGGTGGACGAAGTTTCCGGCCTGTCGCAGTTGGTCATCGGCGACTCGCTGGACGGCAAGAAGGTTCCGACCATTATCATCCGGCCTGAAGGCGGAACGAAGCACGACGAGAAGCGGTATTTGATGCCGACGCACGCTCACCTTATGGTGCGCGACGGCGACATTGTTCATGCCGCGGACGTGGTGGCGAAGATTCCGCGCGCGACGTCAAAAACCAAGGACATCACCGGCGGTTTGCCGCGTGTCGTGGAGTTGTTCGAGGCGCGCAAGCCGCGTGATCCAGCACAGATTGCCGAGATCAACGGTGTAGTCCGGTTCGGCGAAATCACCAAGACCAGCCGGAAGATCTACGTAACCGGCGACGACGGGCAGGAGCGTGAATACGCGATCCCGCGCGGCGCCCACATCAATGTGCAGGAAGGCGAACGGGTGGAGGCGGGCGACCAGTTGATGGACGGCCCGATCGACCCGCACGACATTCTGAAAGTTCGGGGCGAGAAGGAACTGCAGAAGTACCTCGTCAACGAAGTGCAGGAAGTCTACCGGTTGCAGGGTGTGAACATCAACGACAAGCACCTGGAAGTCATTGTGCGGCAGATGCTGCGGTGGCTGAAGGTGGAAGATATCGGCGACACCGACTTCCTGCCGGAAGAGATTGTCGACCGCTTCAAGTTCAAGGAAGAGAACGAGAAGACCAACGACAAGGGCGGGCGCCGTTCTCACGCGCGACCGATCCTGTTGGGTATCACGAAGGCTTCGCTTTCGACCGATTCGTTCATCTCCGCGGCGAGTTTCCAGGAGACGACACGCGTGCTGACCGAAGCCGCGATCAACTCCAAGCGGGATGGCCTGCGCGGGTTGAAGGAGAACGTCATCATGGGCCGCCTGATACCGGCCGGCACTGGTATGGATTACTACCGTGGTGTGCGGATCGCAGGCGAGGGGGTTCCGGAAGAGGAACCGCAAGTCGAGCCGGAAATTTCGTTCAATGACTCGATGTCGGATTACGAAGATACGGCGCGGACGTTTTATGCTGGCGGGCTTTCGGAGACGGAAGGCGTGCCGGACGAGACGATCGTCGAGTAACCGAACCAACACTCAAAAAAAGCGGCCGGCAACTTTGCCGGCCGCTTTTTTTTGAGTGAAATGGGTGGACCGGATGCGATTTTTGCCGGGTTAGTTGCACTACTCTACTGATGCAAGTTTTTGGAAGTTCTGAATCGCGAATGGCATGCATTAGGCAAGAGATGGCAATCGCTGCCTTTCCGGTAGCATGCGGTACCTTCATCGGGGCTGGAGACGTGGATCCTGACGAGTTGGCGAGAAGGGGCTTCGCGCTAGTTCCGAGCGGTTTTCGCTGGAAGAAAGGGTCCCATCTTGTTCGCCTTTTCGGCAGGTCCATGGAACCTAGAATCGCCGACGGTAGCTGGGGCATCATTCATCCGTGGTTGGCCACTGACCCCCAAAGCCGCATCGTTCTGGTGGAAGAGCGGAATTCATTCGGAGACTGATACGCCCTGAAGAAATTTCACCGGCTGTAACGGGTCGCGATCTATTGCGCCAATGACGGCGGAATTGGTCTTGCTTGGCGCCGGGATTTATCGCGCTTGTCTCCCCCGTGCCGATCCTCTCAAAGTGGTCCTCGGCGTCAAGGGTC